>Ga0185299_10000480_pt1 | contig 107456 bp, 95 predicted proteins | sample PaiPotPPA55metaG_FD_128002 | JGI IMG/M metagenome (GOLD analysis project Ga0185299, IMG submission 128002) | Iron sulfur acid spring bacterial and archeal communities from Banff, Canada, to study Microbial Dark Matter (Phase II) - Paint Pots PPA... ... | reverse complement strand
CTCGCCGCCATCGGCGTGGGCGGGCGCGCCGAACTGGACCTTGAAGGCGACGTCTTCGCGAAGATCGCGATCCGTGTCGAAGCGAAAGGCGTAGAGACCTTCGTCGCGGAAGGTGTCTGGCGCGCCGACGCCGGCGTTCGGATTCACGGTCAAAGCCATGACCGTTGTGCCCGGGCGGCCGCGAAACAAGTAGAAGTCGCAGATGTTGATGCGGGGATCTTCTTTTGCGGTAGGCGTATCGAAATGATGCGACATGTCGAATCTTCTCCTAAAGGGTTGAATGCGAGGCCAAAAGGTCGATCGCTCGGATGGGGCCGATGGGGCGATCATCGTTGACATACTCAACCTCATCGGAAGATTTCTCAAGTTTGGAATGGAAACGAAGCAATTCCCAAATCCTGACTAGTCGGATTACCGGACATTGAAGCCAGTTTCCGATAAGCGTTACTCAGGACTTGAGGAAGACGGTGCGGGCATCAGCACGTCACTTCCACCTCTTGGCTTGTAAATGTAGTTTACGAACACATAGCCCCACGGAACAGCAACGATAGGCAATATCACCCATGAGAACGCCGAGGCGATGCTTTCCGCTGGTGATCCCGCCAACGTACCCTTTGACCACAGTGGATACGCCACAATGACGAGCCACAGCACTTTGTAGAATATCTCGAGCAGGATGATCGGTAGCATTTTCAGAGGACGGATGATTCCTATGCCCGCCAAGGTCGCGAATGCTGTCCAGACGCACCACACGACGGCATTGGTCGGGTCCCATGGCCCTTTGTGGGTCAGGATTTGCGTCCAAGTGTCTTTACCGAGCACGAAAAACATCAAGATATAGAGCAGCCGCAAAAGATAAATGTGAATTGGGCGAACACCTTCGTATTTGGTGCTCGGTTGAAAGATGCCTGTGACGCTGATTGTCATGAAATGTCCCTCTGATAGAAAAGCCGAATAGGATGATGAAGTTCTCAGGCCGACGCCACGAACAAGAAGCGGATCACGGGATCGAATCCAGCGTCCTGTCAAAGCGCTCGCTGGATCTCCGAATGCTTTGGGCCGGGCGTCTAACCGAAGCGCAGTCCTTTCGCGACTGGAATTAGCGCGAGGGCGCAATAGAGCCACCAGCGACGCGGGCTTCTGGAGATCAATCGATAGGGGAGCCAGATTAGCAGTGCTGCGACGACCAATCTGACGGCGAGTTGCATGCCTTCGCCCTTCACCCAATTCGGCAAGGTCTGGTTCGACCATCCACCGGCATGCCCGCGGACATAGTCGAGATAAAAGTCGAAGGGCAGAGCGATGAGCGCGGCCAGGGCCAGATAGGCGCATGCGAAGAGCGTGACCGTCCAGAACCAACGGCGGCCGGAAATGGATTCGCACATCTGCCGCAGTCGTGCGCCGAGACCGGTGAACAGAATCAAGACAGGAATTGCCAGCGCGAGAAGTTGGAAGGCCGCCCAGCCAATGTTCCAGTCCCGAATCCGGGCGAGCGCGGCCACCGTTGTTTCAGGCACTGCCACCGGTACTTCGGCATGGGCCATCGTGGATGCCAGGAATACGGCCGCGATACAGGCGAGCAAGGGTTTACCTGAGATAGTCCGCAGCCAAGCTGGGGATTTCAGTGCAAATGGAAGGTTCGTCATCGCTTCGACTTCCGTTTCAGATGTCGTCGATGGACCGCCTCAACGCTCTCAGGCCCCCATCGTCTCGGACACTAACGAACCAAACGACAACTGTCTGTCCGGAATGGGACACTCCTACAAGGAAACCATAACGACGATCGGCTCGGGAGGAAGGAATCCGAGCGCCGCGCTTCACTCGATGCCGCAATGGAACTCGCGGCGGAATTGGAGTAATGTGGCTTTGTTGGGGGATTTCTCCGGCCATGAAGCACGCGGTCCGCTTTGCGATGATCCTAATTGCAGGGTTTTGGGCTGTGATGACGCCTCAAGCTACTGCTGGACCAGGCGGCGGCCATGGCGGTGGGGGAGGTCATGGGTCCGGACATGGCGGTGGGCATTCGTCGCGCGGATCGTCTTCAGGACATGGTTCAGGGCACGCCAAGGGTGCCGGCGTGGGTCATTCGATCGCACATTTCTTTGGCTGGCACGGGAAGAGCGCTGGTTCGCAGCAGCCGGTGACCAGCGCGGCGGTTGTGGATCACAAGATGGTCCCACAGTCGGCGCCGAGCACTATTTTCCCCTCGATGTCGGGCTCGCTGCATCGCAGGCAGGGTGAAGCGTTCATTTTCGGCCAGCGCTTCCTGCTTCCGCACAGGAGGAGATTTGGTTTCGGAGGATGCGGGGCTTTCGGTTCACCAGCGAACAGCCTCTTTTTTGGGAATGGCTTCAACTGTTTCAACAGCGGAATCTTTTTCTTCGATCCATTTTTCTTTGGTGTCACTTCGTCAAGTTGGTACGGCTCTCCCGGTTGGTCCGGATACGGATCGATCGGTCCGACGGAAGCGCCGCTGCCAGTTTCGCCGGGCGAGTCCGACAGTGTTGACATGAACGGCGCTAACGCCGAGGGAAACCAAGGGAATGAACACGCAAAGCAGGAATCGCCGGTTACCTTGTTGCAGCTGCGCGACGGCTCCATGTATGGCCTAACTGAATATTGGGTCGAAGGCGACGATCTGCACTATTTCACTACCTACGGTGGCGAGGACTCTGTGCCGCTCGGGCACATCGACTATGAAAAGACGGTCAAACTCAATGCAGATCGCGGCGTGGAGTTCGTGTTAAGACCGAAGCCTACCGCGGCGCCTCGCTAATCTGAAGTTTCACTTCTCGAGGAAATTCCGCGATTTGTGCAGCGGTGTCGGGAAGGCCTAGATGAGTCCTTCCAACCGAACGTAGCTCGCTTCCATCCCGCGTTCCATTCCGGTCGCAAGCATGGCCGCACGTGTCTGAGCGTCGGGCAACGTCATTCGCAGGGTCATCAACGTTCCGGTGCCGTCCGCATCAAATCTCGTCTCAACGTGGTTGTCAGGCGTGGGATCGGGCATGTGCATCCGCTCCACATGAACAATCCTGTTATAAGGCTCAAGTTCGAGATATTCACCGGTAAGGTGGAATCCCGCGCCTTTGCCATTGGTCCACTCGTAGCGGATCTTGCCGCCTGGCCTGGCCTCATTGATACAGACGGGCATGGTCCAGCCTTCAGGACCGAGCAACCATTTTTGGATTAACTTCGGATCCGTGTGCGCACGGTACACGGCCTCGGGAGGCGCGGCGAAGCGCCCTGTTACCACCACGTGCGTATCGCCTTCGGTCTTGAGCATCATCTTTGTCATCGAGTTTCCCCTTTCTTATGTTTAGCCATCGTGGCCAGAACTTCGTCGAGCCGATCGTAGTTTTTCTCGAGCGTTTTTCGCAGCATCGCAAGCCATTGGTCCATTGCGTCAATACCGGCCTTGTCCAGACGACGCGGGCGCTTGGCGCCCTCGACGCGACGGACAACGAGTCGTGCGTCTTCGAGTACTTTGAGGTGCTGTGAGATTGCAGGCTGCGTCATCGCGAAAGGCTCCGCCAGTTCCATGACGGTCGCCTCTCCCTTGGCGAGGCGTGAAAGAATCGCCCGACGCGTCGGATCGGCCAGGGCAGAGAAAGCAGCATCGAGGTTCAACATAAGTATAACCTTATATAAGTAATGTCTTACTGTCAAGCGGAATTTCGTCGCCACTCGCGGAGAGCTATGGAAAACGGCGCAGACCCCAAGCGACCGAACACTGCAAATATATCGATACACCCTTGCCGATGCGTTTAATCGAATATATCGCAGCAGGGTCATAAAGCCGAAATCCATGTGCAGTTGCTGATGCCAATGAAACAGCGTGAGCCCCGAATTGTTGGCCAGGAAATTGACTTCGACCGTTTTGCGGCGTGGAACGACGACTACATCTTTGAAGATTCCTCTCGTGGGGGTACCTGCAAACCGCGTCAACCCAAAGATGTGGCGATGCAGATGCACGGAGTGATCGTCATCGCTTTGATTGTCAAAGAGAAGGCGGTACCTGGTATTCGCTGACGTGGACGATTAGTTCCGACTGGGCGACGCGCGATGGCTGAGGCCCCACACATACGCTGCGAGGGCTGATACCTGGTCGGGCGTGAGTTGCGCCCCGCCCATCGGCGGCATAGGGCTGCGATATTGTTTTGGTTGCGATACGCCGTCGGTTATCGTTTTCGCGATTCCGGCATAGCTGCCATCGCTCCACAGCCATTTCTTGCCCGTTAGAGGGGGCCCTAACGGACTGCCCTCGCCGCTCCCACCATGGCAGCCTGTGCACGCCGCTCCACCCACTTGGCCGCGGTAGATGCGCTCACCGAGCGCAACCATTTCTCGCGTCGCGCCTTCAGGAACGGGAAGATTGCTCGCGGCCGCACCGGCGTCCGGATGCGTGCCCTCTGGGGGTTGCGCGGCCACTTCAACGGGATTGCCAGCCGGAGCTGTTAAGCTCGGACATGCCGTGATGTTCGCGGCACCGCCTTCGGAGCCGCCGTGATAGACAATCCGGTAGATCCGTCCGCGTATATCGTCGGAAACGTAGAGCGAACCGTCGGTTCCCACCGCCAAGCCAGTGGGACGATGTGCGGCTTTGGCCGGCGACTCGACCGCACCCGCGAAACCATCGGCAAATATTTCGCACTGGCCGGATGCGCGGTCCCCGGCTAGCGGATGAAAGACCACGTTGTAGCCACCTTGCGGATAAGGCGCCCGATCCCACGATCCGTGGAAGGCGATGAAGACGCCGTCACGATAGCGCGCCGGAAATTGCTTCTGGTCGTACCGCACCATGGCATTCGGCGCCCAATGAGCGGGGAATGCTGCAATCGGTGCAATCTTGTTCGCGCACACGCCGATCGTTTTGCCTCCGTCGCCACCGTATTCCGGGGCCAGAACGCGCTTTTGCACGAACGCGTCGTAGTAGCACTCGGGCCACCCATAGTCTCCCTTTGGCTTCAGAAGCAACAACTCTTCAGCCGGGAGCGTTGCCTCCTGGTCGGGTTTATACAGGTCGGGCCAGTTTGCGTGCAACTGGTCGCGTCCGTGTTGGGTCACAAAGATTCGGCCGTTTGAGTCGATCGCAAAGCCTTCCGCGTTGCGGATTCCCGTGGCGAAGCGCTCCGCTGTTGAAAAGGCTTGGTTCGTCTTATTCGCGTCATAGCGCCAGACGCCACCACGGGTTTCCAGCTCCGTGCAGGGGTCCGCGCCTGGCGACTTGAGCGTCCGATTTTTCAGCTGACAGGAATTGGTGGCGGTGGCGACGTCGACATACATAAATCCTTCGGCATTGATGATGAATGGGTGCATCGGATGGTCTCCGCCCAGAGGCAATGCGGAAACGATGGTGTCGGCAGAGCCACTCGAAACGATGGAGCCGGTGGGCAATGAATAGCGCACGATGCGATCATTGATCTCGGCGTAGAGGGATCCCTTGTACATGCCGATGCCGGTACCGCCTGCTCCGCCACTTTGGACGGTTTCGCCAAAGCGCTCGATCACATCGGCTTTTCCCGCGCCGCTCTTGTCTTGCAGGGCTACGAGGAAACCACCCGCAGGCGGTGTGTCGTTGCCGTAGTACCTGCCGGACCAGGTGTTCACATAAAGAACTCCGCTTGGCGCAACTACCATGTGGCGGGCGTGACCAATGCCATCGGCGAAAACCGTTGCGCAAAAACCGGCGGGCAACGTCAACCCGCTGTCATCGTTCGGACATGCTTGGCTCATGGGTTCCGCAGCCGGATTGGATCGGTTTCCGGCCGGCGCAAACGAACCGCACACGCATATTGCGGCGAGCGCGACCAAAGCGGACGACAGAGTTTGGAACGGGTTGAATAGTTGCATGGGACACTCCTGAAGATCGACGGTGAGAAACAGCAGCCCGAATCACGAAAATACCCCGAAAATATACCATAGCTGTTGCAACGTATAGCATTCGTGCGAGTATGGATGAGGCAGTGGATTTAACTTGCATTTCAAAAGTAATGTCGAGCAGACTGTATTGCCTGAGCCCAGATCGTTACTCATTTGGCGGGAACCTTACGAAGGAGGGAGCAAGATCATGGCAACAGCGAAGAGGGCGATGAACCTCACGGAAGAGCCCAACATTGTGACCTGGCCGGAAACTCACTACGTTTTTATCGAGAAGATCGGACCTTTCCAGGACAATGCACCGCAAGCGTGGCAGAACCTGCATCAAGTAGTTCCAGGAATTTTGGAACACAATAAGATTATTGGCTATACGAGCTTGTTCAAGGTCGACACAAAGACCTATCGCGCCGGTGTTTCGCTTGCTGCGGAACCTAAAAATTTACCTGCGAACCTGAAATATGAAAAATTCAAAGGCGGTAAGTACAGCCGTTTTGTTTTGACTGGACCTTATTCCAACTTGCCGCAAGCGTGTGGCCGCGTTTTTGAGATTGTCGCGCAGAAGAAAATCCCAATGCGCGACGACTACTGCGTCGAAAACTACACCAACGATCCGAGAACGACGCCCGAGGAGCAGTTGGTCACCGAAATACTCATTCCGACGGCGTAAGAGTTCTGCACATGTCCGCAGTCGCTGAAACGTTCCGGCTACGCTAAGAATCCGCCAATATAGGTGTTCTGTCGATCGGAGAAAATCCATGCGTGTGTTGCGACCGTTTGCGCTGGAAGTGTTTTTCAGCAAGTGGGAGTTTACAGCGCGCCATCATCTTTGCGCTTCGGACATGCAGTCGATGACGCTGTCGGAATTGCTGGCATTGGCGGATGCGGGCGACCGGGCGGCGTGGGATGCCCTCTATCTGGGTTACACGGAAACCTGGGGCTCGCCTGGATTGAGGGACACGATTGCAGGCACTTACGAGAGCGTGGCTGCCTCGGAAATCCTCACTTTTGTTGGGGCGGAGGAGGGGATCTTCGCGGCGATGCATGCCCTTTTGGGCCCGGACGACCATGCCATCACGGTGATTCCCAACTACCAGTCAGTCGAGTCGGTGCCGCTAAGCATTTGCGACACGACGGGCATTGCGCTAAATCCGGAGCGCGGGTGGGAATTGGATTTGGAACGGTTGCGGGACGCGATTCGGCCGAATACGCGGATGATCTGCATCAATTTCCCTCACAATCCAACGGGGAAAGTGATCAGTCGGGGGACACTGGACGAGATCATTTCACTTTGTCGCGATCGGGGAATTTATCTGTTCAGCGATGAGGTGTACAGACTAATCGAGCGGCGGCCGGAGATGACATTGCCGCAGGTGGCGGACATTTATGAGCGCGGGATATCGCTGGGCGTGATGTCGAAGGCTTACGGGTTGCCGGGAATACGCGTTGGTTGGGTCGCGTGCAAGGATGCTGAGGTGCTACGGCGGATGGAACGGATGAAGCATTACACCTCGATCTGCGGTGCGGCGCCCAGTGAATTGCTGGCCCAGATTGCGCTGAAGGCGCGTGACAGGGTTTTGGCACGGAACCGGAGCTTGATTGCCAGGAACCTGGCATTGTTGGAGACGTTCTTCGCGGAGCATTCGGATTTGTTTGCGTGGTACCTCCCGGATGGCGGGTGCATTGGGTTTCCGAGGTACCAGGGCAGGGAAGGTGTCGAGGCGTTTGCGAGCAAGTTAGTGGAACAGAGCGGGGTGCTGGTGCTCCCGGCCAGCGTCTACGAGTCGGGCCTGGGCCCAACGCCTAGGGATCGGTTTCGTATCGGGTATGGCCGCGACAACATGGACGCGGGACTCGCCGCGATGCAGGCGCATTTACGCAAGCAGGCGGCATGACGATGCATGCATGAGGACTTATAGGCCCGGGGCTCCTGCCAGTGTTGCATTCTGAGACTTTTCGGAGTCAGATTCTCCCAAAATCGTGTATCTGATCGGAGACTGATTCCTCCCTATTCACAGCCTGACCGTGGTCCGAAACATGATCGTCCTTTATTTTCATTCGTTTGGCAGGTATTCCCAGTGTCCACTATCTGGAATCCAACGTGCTCCTGTCTTGGATGGCACTTTGCTCCCAGTACGCCCCCTGAAGGGGTAGAGCGCCGGTGGGAGGGACCGAAATGGCAACCGCAAGCGAACCACACACTACTGATAAAGCTCTTTCTGACATCGAATTCGAAGAGCTGCTGCAACGAACTTGGGAAATGGTGCAGAACCAGAAGCCTATTCATCCGCTGGATCAAGCCGCAGAGTCACCTTCATGGACCTAGACGATACACAGACAGCTAACAAGGGCTCAAATCCCGGAGTTTTCCCGGCAAAACCAATGGACGATCAGAAGGAACTCGCTTGGGGTTTCCTTGGGCTGATTCTCTGGTCGGGTGTCGTGCTGATCGGCGTCTTCGGCGCCGGTTATGTAGTGGGCCACTCACTGCTCCATCTGTGGTAGCGCTACTAGGCACAGGCACTGGAATCGTCCTCGGACGGAGCTGGCGCCAAATCGCTGGAGGCTGTCTACGGCAAAGGGCATCTCGCTGCCTTAGCGGCCGCTATTTCCCCCAGACACTATCCAGGAAAACGTAACGATCGCGGTGAGCGTCCTTCTCGACCTTCAATTCGGCGTTTAGATGCATGACTTGCCACTCGCTCGTTGAGTCGTAGACCGGCCATTTCTCCAAGCGCGGCCCGTTCGGGTCGCCGCTACGCGCGAAATTCGACCAATACTCTCGCATTTGTTGGCTCAAGGCTCGATCTTCGGGCCGCCAGCTCACCCAATTCTCGGAATCGAGCGCGCCGAAGACGTACTCGATCTCAGCGGAATGGTAGGCGCCGGCGTTTGGCGGGCGCTTCGGATCGGCGGGGTGCAGAATGTCGAAGCGGTAGCGATACACGGCTGACTTGCCGGTGCTCTTCTGCGCTTCCAGCCATTTCCAAGTGGAAAAGGCGATGAAGCGGTCGCCCGCGAAGTCTTTCAGCACGCGTTCCGCCTGGGCAGGGTCATCGGCGCGATAGTGCTTCAGGAATTCTTCAGCCTTGTCGCCGAACTCCTTTTGCGCCGTCTCTTTTAGCTTGGCGGCCGGGTCGTCCTTGGTGTTGGCTGCTGCGGAGCCGCCTTCATCCATGTTCCAGCCAGCCAATAGAGGCACGTCGCTTTGCTTTCCTGCGGCGAAGATTGCCGCGGGCGTCTCGGGGAGGAAGTAGCCGTCGATGTTGGGAGCGAAACGAACGGTCTTCGTGGCCGTAGCGGTTTCGAGAATCTTTTGCGCCGGCAGAGCGCGTAGTTCGGCCAAGGTCTTCGCTCCTAGTGCGTCGCTGGCAAATTGGGCGCCGGCTTCCGAGCTCTCCGCTAGTGTGCGGAAGGGCAGTCCTTGGCTGGCAAACGCGCCACCGCTCTCGCCGATCGCTCTGTGGAACAATCCCTTGGCCACGGGCGAGGCCATCAATTCGCTAACGGAAAACGATCCGGCGCTCTCGCCGAAAATTGTAACGTTGCCGGGATCGCCGCCGAAGGCCGCAATGTTGCGCTTCACCCATTCGAGAGCCGCGACCTGATCGAGCAGCCCGTAGTTGCCTGCGGAATTACGACCAGACTCTTTTGCCAGCTCGGGATGCGCGAAGAAGCCAAAAATGCCCAGCCGGTAGTTCATGGAAACAACCACAACGTTTTCCTTGGCGAGGTTGGTTCCATCCTGTCGGGGCTCGGAGGTGGCGCCCGCGACGAATCCTCCCCCATAAACCCAGACCATCACCGGCAGCCTGCCACCGGGGCGCCTGGCCGGCACCCACACGTTGAGATACAGACAGTCCTCGCTGGGGCCGGGATCGCGGAAAATCATGTCGTCAAAGACGCGGCTCTGCATGCAGCGCGCGCCAAATTCCGTGGCCTTGCGCGTGCCTTCCCATTTTGCAGGCCGCGCCGGCGGCTTCCACCGGAGGTCACCCACGGGCGGTGCGGCGTACGGAATTCCCAGAAACGCGTTGATCGTTCCGTCCGATTTGCCTTCGAGTTTGCCGGTATCCACTTTGGCGTGCGACTTGGAACTCGCTCCTTGCAGGGTTGTGGCCGTCAGAAGCACGGTTCCCACAGTTACTGCGAACATTCGCCAGGATCCCAACTTGCTCATACGTTTCCTCCAATGCCCGGGGGACAATACCATAGTCGGAAGGCGGCCTGAAATGGAGCAGAGGTCGAAATCGTAGGAACTGCCGGAGACGTCGTGCAAGCGGCGGCAGCCTTCGCATGTTGTCCTTGACGCCATTTGGCATGGGGGGCTACGCTTCGAGGAGTTCTAACAAACCTATGCGTCCGGTGAACAGACGAACAGCGTTGCGCATTGCGCGATTCGCGCTGTCTTTGTCAGCGTGCGCTTTCTGCGTGTCACCGCCGGCGCGCTGCCAGGACAGCTCGGCGGAAATGAACATGATGCGCGGGGACCGGCCGGAAATTTCGGTCACCGTGCGTGATAGTTCTGGCGCGGAGATCTCCGCGCCCGCGATGGTGAAGATCTACAAGTCTGGAGTTCCCACCGAGCAGGGACCGACACGAAAGGGCAGGGCATTCTTCATGCTGAACGAGACGGGAGAATATTCCGTCTCGGTGACTGCTACGGGCTACGAAGCGGCACAAAAAGAGGTGTCGATTCCGGTGGCGTTGAAAACCGAAGTCGAGATTGTTTTGAAGCGCTTGCCGAATTCCAACGAGACTTCGGGAGTTCCCGGGAAGCCCGTGCTCGCCCCGAAAGCTCAGGAGGCCTTCGACAAAGCATTGCAAGCGTTGAGCGCGGACAAGCTCAAGGATGCAAACAAGTACACGGCTGAGGCGATGAAGCTCGCGCCCGGGCATCCGGACGTGTTGTATCTGCAGGGAGTGCTGGACCTAAAGCAGCGTAACTACGCCGATGCGCAAAGTGTCTTGGAAAAAGCCACGCAACTCGATCCGTCCCACGCGCACGCCTTTGCAGCGCTGGGTATGACGCTCTCCGATGAGGGGCAATATGCCGCCGCCATCGCGCCACTCCAACAGTCACTGAAACTAGACGCCAAAAGTGGCTGGGAGACGCATTGGGCGCTGGCGAAAGCCTACTATCATCAGCAGCAATTCGACGGTGCGGTGAAAGAGTCGCAGGCGGCGGTGGCGGCGTCGAATGGTAAAGCACCGGAAGTCGAGCTACTGCTCGCCCAATCGCTCACGGCTACAGGGCACTACGAAGAGGCCGCACAGGTTTTGCGTAGCTTCATCAAGAACCACGGCGATCGGAAGGAAGCGGCGACGGCCCAGCACTGGCTGGATCGACTGACCGCCGACGGAAAAATCTCCAAGTAACAATGTAGGGCGCGCTCTAGTACGTCGCTCGGTCTTTATTCGTCCATTTCCGCCGAGCAACGAAACGGCCCTCACCCACGGGGCAGAATACAGGACTCCCGGGCCGACCACGAACCCCCAAAGCCACTAGGCCGTCCGCACGGCCGTTTTTCGTCGAGAGCCGACGAACGCATAGTATGCGATATAGAAGTAACAAAGGATCGGCAGGAAGAAAGCGTGATGGATGCCGATGCGGTCGGCGATGAACGCTTGCAGTTCGGGGATGATCGCACCGCCAATAATTGCCGCCACCAGCAAGCCGGAACCGTCGCCGGTCAGTGGCCCCAGCCCTTCGATGGCCAACGTGAAGATGGTCGGAAACATCACGGAATTGAACAGGCCGACGGCGATGATGGTCCACATAGCGACGTGACCGAACGTAAGCATCGAAGCAGCAACAAGTACAGAGGCAACGAGCGCCGCCACTCCCAAAATTTTGTTGGGCGAGATTTTCTGCTGCAAGGCCGATCCGATAAATCGGCCGACCATCGCGCCTCCCCAGTAGAAGGAAACGAGTCCCGAAGCGACTTTTTCCGAAATATTGCCGATCTGCGGATCAGCGAAGTAATTCACCAGGAAGCTGCCGATGGAAACTTCAGCGCCTACATAAACGAAGATGCCGACCGCTCCCAGGATCAGGTGTGTGTGCCGCCAGATGGAATCGTGCGCGGCATCGCGTTGCTCAACCGAGGTGATGCGCGGCAATTTCACCGATGCGATGGCGATGCCGAGCGCCACCAGCGCCAGCCCGAACACCAGATAAGGTAATTTCACCGACGAGGCTTGCTGTATACGGTATGCGTGCAGATCCGGCGCCGACATCTGATGCATGACTTCGATGGCCAGTGGAGCACTGCTCAGAATCAACAGGCCGCCGAGCTTCGGACCAATGGTTGTCCCGAGAGAATTGAAGGCTTGTGCAAGATTGAGCCTGCTGGCCGCGGTTTTTTCAGGACCAAGTATGGCGACGTAAGGATTCGCGGAAACCTGCAAGATCGTCATGCCCGCAGCTAATACGATCAGAGCGCCGAGAAACAGAGGATAGGATGGCACGCTGGCTGCCGGGATAAACAGGAACGCGCCCAATCCCATGGTGAACAATCCCGCAACCATGGCTTTCTTGTATCCTACCGCGTCAATCAATTTTCCAGACGGGAGTGAAAAGACAAAATAGGAAGTGAAAAAAGCGAACTGGATCAGAAACGCCTTCGCGTAGTTGAGATCGAAGACCGATTTCAGGTGCGGGATGAGAATGTCGTTAAGACTGGTGAGAAATCCCCACATGAAAAACAGCGTGGTCACCATCGCCAAAGGGCGGCGGTAGTCCTGGCCAGTGTCGACGCCCGCAGTCACAGACGTGGTGCTTACGGTTGTTTGTGCCAAAGTCGCCCCCCCCCTGTTGTATTGGTTTTAATTAGTATCACAGAGAGCTGCAGCGCCTGCTATCCCAGCATCTTCCTTGTAGTGCGCAAGTACCAATGGGATGTCCTGCGGATAGGGGTTCAGGCAGGCCCCGGTCCAACGCGCGCGGATTTCTTCCAGAAACGGCGCGAGCATCGAGGATACTCCTCCGCCGATCACAATGACATCGGGCTCCACAAGGTCGACGACGTTGCCGAGCCAGTAACCAAGCAGGTCCAGCGTTTCCTTTATGACCTCTTTGGCAACGGCATCCTTAGCCCAATATGCTTTGGCGACCATTTCGCTGGTGATCACCTGCGCATTGCCTCCAGCCATTTCCAGCAACATAGACTTTTCCGAGTGCGAAAGTTTTTCGCGGGCGCGCCGCGCAATCGCCGGCCCGGACGCCAGGACTTCAATACACCCGCGCTTGCCGCAGGGACAGAGAGGACCGCGCGGGTCGATGCCCAGGTGGCCGCCTTCGGCCGCGGAGCCCGTCCTCCCGTGGTAAACCTGACCATCAAAGACCCAATCCCGTCCGATCCCTGTTCCGATCGTCGCGTAGAACATAATGCGATAGCCGCGCCCCGCGCCCCACTTGCCTTCCGCCAGTGCCGCGGCATTGGCATCATTGTCGATTCTTACGGCGGTGTTGGGATAAAGACGACGAATTTCGTCCGCCAGTGGGAAGTTGTGCCATGCCGGCAGATTCGGCGGGTTGATGACGATTCCCGTGGTGGGATTCAGCGGGCCCGGTGCGCAAATGCCGATCGCTGGGGTGTGTCGCATTCCCGACGATTTCAGGAGATCGTTGATCGCGGTGCATACGGCTGCCAATCCACGGGCAGCGTCGTTGGCGACCATCGGCGTGCGGTTTTGCGCGTAAATCTTCCCGGAGCAATCGACCAGGCCAGCTGCTACTTTCGTTCCACCAACATCAACTCCCACGACAAGGTTATCTTGCATCTACGGCGATACCCTCCGCCCTTGAATGGGCAGTTCTAGCGAGCCTTGTGGAAGATCAAAACCTTTGAATACTACACTACAAAATCGATTTTCAGGCGGGTCCGGGAACTCGAGAAAGGAAGGCAGATGCGCAGATCTCTAGCGGTTGCGATACCTTCCCGCCCCTGATTTTTCACTGTGACGGGCGTAGCCGCCTGAAAGCCCTCAAATGTGAAGTGCGGGCGGCCAATCGTGGAGCGAGAAAATTCAGTCGCGGCCCACGCCCAGTGCATCCGCCACCCGATTGATGTAGTTGAACCACGCGGTAATCAGCGTGATTTGCAGGATTCCGCGGTCGTCGAAACCCACGGCTCGCAGAGCATCGTGGTCCGCGGGCGAACACCGCGTAGCATCCTTGGTAATTCTCACCGCATAATCCAGCATGACGCGGTCCTGCTCGTTAATCGGCGCAGTCCGATAGTCCTTCCTCAGTGCTTCGACGAGTACATCATCCAGGCTGGCTCGACGCAGAAACTCTGCGTGAGATTCGATTCAATAGTGGCACCGATTCGTCACCGACACCACGGTAGTGATCATCTCGTGCTGCCGACGTGTGAGCGGCAACTCCGGCGACATCATCGCCCCGAACGCGCTAAACGACTGAAACATAACGTCGGGAAACAACGAGTGCGACGCCACAATTCCCGCTTCCATCCCGTGGTCAACGGCCGGCACCGGCGTCGCATATTCGACCGGATACAGCTTGCGCTGGTCGAGCATGGCTTTCTTGACGCGCTCGTCGTCTTCCATGCTTACCGTCTTGATCCATGTCATCTGCGACCCCCCTCTTTGTTCTGCTCGGACTCAAAATATCTCGCCACAAAAAATCAGCGGCCGGATGGGTGTGCATCCGGCCGCAAGTGTTTGGGGTGCCTCCGGGGGGCAAGTTTTGGCCTCGCTGGAAGCGATGTATTGTTGACCCCTTTATAGACGCGCCCTAAAAACATGACAATACTGCAAAAGAACTAGATCTTCGTTTCTTCTGCAAGTCCTTTCTCTTCAAGGCATTGGTAGCTTTTTCCACAAGCCAAGCCCTTGAATTCATCGCTCCGTCCGCTCGGCCAATCAATCGTGGCCCGTTGAATCTTGTCCCGCTTGCCCACGCCGAAAGTCACCGGCAGTTCCGATTGCGAAAGATAGCTAGCCCCCCCGTGCACCGTTCGCTCCTGTGTTTGCCCGTCGTAGAAAATGCGTACTACCGCCCCCATGGCATCACGGTTCGATTTCGTTCCCTGCAATCGAAAGCGGATACTCCGGTTCCCCGCAGTCTGATCGTTGCGATACAAAAAAGCTGGGCCGTTGCTCGTCGTCAGCAAAATATCCAGATCCCCATCACGATCGAAGTCGCCGCAAGCCAACCCCCGCCCCACTTTCGGCTGATCGAATCCGCCGCCCACCTCGCTTGCCACATCGCGGAATCGCGCGCCACCCTGATTCAAAAAAAGCTGTGGCGCCTGCGCGTACCCCATGTTCCCTCGAATGTTGCGCACCGTCTCGTCGATGTGTCCGTTCGCCACCGCCAAATCCAGCGCCCCGTCGAGATCCGCGTCCAGAAACGCACATCCAAACCCGAGTGTGTTGCGCGAAGCGAGCCCTACTCCCGATGCCGTCGCGATGTCGTCGTAGACTCCCGGCCGCGTCGCCCGGTACAAACCAATCATCTCGTTGTCAAAATTCGTGATCGCAATTCCGGGTTTGCCGGAATTCTCAAAGTCACCGACGTCGACGCCCATTCCTGCCCGTGCCTTGCCGTCCGTGCTGAACGCCAGTCCTGCCTCCAAGGCCACATCCTTGAATTTTCCGTTTCTTAAGTTTCGAAACAGTTTGTTGGGCTGCGTGTCGTTTGCGACCAGCAGATCGGGCCAGCCATCCTGGTCAAAATCGATCATCGCCACGCCCAGCGATTTCGAGCTACTGTCGAAAATGCCGCTGGTCGCCGTAACATCCTCAAACGTTCCGTCACCGCGATTGTGAAACAGCCAGCTGGTGTCTCCGCGATACGCTTCCGGCGTGCAATACGATTTATGCGTCCCATCCAGGCTGCAAAAGACGTCGTGATCCGGCGACCAGCGCACGTAATTGCACACGAACAAGTCCAGCAATCCATCGCGATCATAGTCGAACCAAACCGCGGACGTGCTGAACGCGTGTTTACCTTGAAGCCCGCTTTTCTGTGTCGCATCCACGAACGTCCCTTTGCCGGTGTTGCGGAACAGCCGGTTTTGCCCCACGCACGTGATCAAAATGTCCGGGAAGCCATCATTGTTGTAATCGCCGACGGCCACACCCATTCCGTACATCTCGATGTCGAGCCCGGTGCTCTTCGTCACATCGGCAAAGGTGCCATTGCGATTGTTGCGGTACAGCCGCAGCGTGGATCTCTGCCGCTTGTGGCCCGGCCAGTCCATGGCATTTACCAAAAGAATGTCCTGCCAGCCGTCCGCGTCGTAATCCAGAAACGCGCAACCCGAGCCCAGCGTCTCCGGCAGCAATTTCCCGCCATACGCTCCACTGTTATGTTGAAAGTGAATTCCCGCCTGCGAGGTGATATCGACCAGCCGGAAACCTGGCCCGCCACCGGACGCCGGGCCCGGGCCCGGGGGCACAGGCTTCAGCTTGTGAGCATCAGCCCCGCCTTCCCAATGCAACAACTCTCGAGCGCCACCCTCAAACGGCGCCGCCCACGCGAATCCCGCTCCGCAAGCGCTCGCCAGAAAATCCCGCCGCCTCACGGCAAGGTAACCAGACCGTTGCGGATCGCGTACACCACCAATTCCGCCGTCTTGTGAATCCCCAGCGCATCCATAATGTTGGCCCGGTGTACCGCCACCGTATTAGCGCTGAGCTTCAATTCCGATGCAATCTCTTTGTTCGATTGTCCGGCCACAATGTGCTGCAGGATTTCCAGTTCGCGCACCGTCAACCCGGAGTCGCGTTCGCCTTTTAGAGCATCGGGCTTCACTAGTTGCGGATCGAGAACCGTTTTCCCCGCGGCCACTCCTTTTACCGCACTGATCAGGTCCAGATCCATCGCATTCTTCAAAATGTATCCGCGAGCCCCAGCTTCGAGCGCCTGGCGAATCAGCGTGTCTTCCGAGTGCATGCTCAACATCAAAATCGCCGCGTCCGGAAGCTTCGCGCGGATCTGCCGCGTCGCTTCGATGCCGCTGATTCCCGGCAGCGCGCAGTCCATCACCGTAACTCTCGGCTTCAGCTCAATCGCCAGCTTCACCGCATCGTTTCCGTCGCTAGCCTCTCCCACGACCGAAATGACTGCATCGTCTTCCAACATTCGCCGGAATCCCTTGCGCACCAGCGCGTGGTCGTCCACAAGCAAGACAGTGATCTTATCCGGCATGAGCCTCAGCCCTTTCGCGCGGAACCAGCAAGCGCACCAATGTCCCTCCGCTCTCGAGAGGCAATAGTTCCAACATTCCTCCGATCAATCCCGCTCGTTCCCGCATGCCCACCAGTCCGATTCCCTGATGTGTGCCCTTCGTGGCGAACCCCTTGCCATGATCTTCCACGTCCAACTGCAACGCGCTGCGCAGGAATTTCAGCCGCACCCACGCCTCCCGCTCTCCCGAATGGCGGCTCACATTGTTTAGAGCTTCCTGCAACACGCGATAAATGTGCACGCCCGCCGCCGTATCCACGGGGAACGCCTCGCCGGATTTTTCATAGTGCAACAAGAGGCCCATCTGGTGTGATGTCGTTGGAATATACCAATCGAGTGTACTCTCCAATCCTTGCTCTTCCAGCAGCACCGGATGAAGCGCTTGCGATAGTCCGCGAATATTGCTGAGCGTCGATTGCGCGATTTCCCGCACTTCCTGCAAGTCCCGCCGCAGCGGCGATCCCTCCGGCGATTGATTTCCCAATCGCCCCAGCAGCGACCCGATGGCCGTCAGCACCTGTCCGAACTCGTCGTGCAACTCGCGCGAAATGTGCCGCAGCGTGGACTCTTGCGTGGAGATCAATTTCTGCGCCAGTTCGCTGCGTTGCTCGGAAAGCGCCGCCAACTTCGCGAAGATCTCTCTGTTCGTGCGGATCAAATACAAGCTGATGAAAACGATGGCCACCAGCGTCGCCACCAGAAACAGATACACCTGCCGCTGCACCCGATTGTAAATTTCTTCAATCTGCGCCGCAGCCTGCTGTTCGCCCTCGTTGTTTTCCACCAGCAAACGCGACACCGCCGTGCTCAGCGCCGCTTCTCGTGCCTGTAGCGAGAGCCGGATTTGCGCGCGTGCTTCGTCTTCTTTGCCGCTCCGTGCCAGCGCAAACATGCGGTCCATCGCGTCCCAGAATTGCGTCAACTGCTGCCGCAGATAATTCCGCTGCTCCGGCGTGCGCTGTGCCGCCGCATTGTCCTCTTCGATGTGCAGCGCCGCATCCAAATCTCCTCGCAGCCGATCGAACTGGGCCGACCACGCGCTCAAGGGATATGGTTCCCCCGCGTCGAGCATATCCCGCATGGCCAAGGCCACCGAATTCAGATCGTTCTGCAACCGCAAAAGCTGCAGCGAATCCTTCCGGTTGCGGTCCACCATGTCGCTCTGCAACTGCCGCAATCCAGCGATTTGCACGGTGATGTAAGCCGAATAGGCAACTATCACCGCCAAAGTAATGATCAAACCAAGCAGCAGCGCCTTCGTCGGTGATCGTTGCCACGAAGAAGTCCTTTGCACGCGCCAAGAATACCTCACACCCAACCCATCACATAAACGGATTGCCCCGGGTAGCACAGACACTCTTGTCTGTGTCCCCGTGAGCCGCTCCCCGGTGTTGCCAGGAACGCCCAGGTCTCCAGACATGCTCCAGTGGACAGTTTTCAGCCCGATCAGGCCGAACTCCTTCCGCAGTCTAGCCGCTGAATTCCAATCGTTTCCGCCGCAGCATCGCCAACAATCCCAACATCACAATGCACTCCACCAGTGGCACCAGCAACCCCACCCGCAAACTCCTCGTCTGCGTCGAAACAAATCCCACCAGCCAGGGCATAGCCGCGGCACCAAGCGACGCCATCGAGAAAACCACACCGCCCAGCCGTCGTGCCGCGGCCCCATACCACCTCGAGAACCATGCAATATAGATCGGATAAATACTGGAGCACCCCAAACCCGAGATCGCGAAACCCTCAATGGCCGTGCGCGGCGAACGCGCCGCAAGAATCAAACCGACGCCCAGTATCACCGAACCCATTGCCATCAAGACGACACGAAGTTCGCCGATGCGCTTCAGGATCAACGGAACAACGCCGCGACCCAACATCAGTCCCGCATAAAAAAACAACGGCGCTGTGGTGGTCAAACTGGTCGCATGCCCCACGAGCCGCTTGGTATCCTCCGCTGCCCAACCTCCAATGCTCGTTTCGGTACCGACGTAAAAGAAAAATAGCGCGGATATCGCAATGGTGATCGCCAGTGCAGGCTCCCTGGCGGGCCCTGATGTTGATTCGGCGGGCGGCGTCGCAGGGCCCTCATGTGGAAACGAAACGAAAAAGAAGCAAACCGCCAGAACGAACGCACAGAACGCCACCATCCAGAGAAAAGCCGATAAGAAATGATTTCGCAACGCGAGCAAAATGAGCGGCGAGCAACCGACCGCACCGATGCCCCAAGCGAAATTGAGCAGGCTCACCATACCCGCGCCGCCCGCTTCTGCCGCCGAAAGATTCGTCGGCGGCACAACCATGCCGTAGCCCACCCCGAACGCGGCCGTCGCCACCAGCGCCAACACGTGCGTCGGCGCATTCAGCATCGCCAAACCCGCGCCCGTAATCATGTATCCGATGACGAGACTCGGCCGGTACCCGCGCCACGACGTCAGTCCTGTGGCGATCCACACGCCGCAGAGAGCCGCCATAAACTGCACGGAGAAAAACAATCCCGCTTGCGTATCGCTCAGTGACCACCGCGAGATGAAAAGCGGCAGAATTGGCCCAATGATCACGGTTGGAATGCCAGTCAGCGCAAATCCAGCGGCCAGTAAAGCCAGCAAGCCCGTGCCTTTGCTGGTACGGCTTGCAACTGCAGTTGTGGCGGCCATGGGCACAGTCATTTTGAAGGAGCATGGAGTCGGCGGCAACGTCCAATCATGAAAAGTTAATGAACAGGGTTACGTTCGATGGCGAATTCGGATAGGCTTTTTGAGCCGGACATAGGAAGACCGCTCCCCATTGCGGGGCCTCTCCGATGCTTGCGATCTGATTTTCGTGATTCTTCTGATTTTTCATGATTCTCAATACTCATGATTAACGTCGGACTCATCGGTTTCGGACTTGCCGGGCGGTCGTTTCACGCTCCGGTCATCAGTGCGGTTCCCGGTCTGCGCCTTGCCGCGATCCTCCAACGCACCGGATCCGAGGCGGCCGCTGCTTACCCCGACAAGCAAATCGTACGCAGCCTCGACGAACTCTTGGCGATTCCCGACATTCGCTTGATCGTCATCGCCACTCCGAACGAAACGCACGCTCCGTTCGCGTGCGCGTGCCTCGCTGCCGGGCGTGACGTCGTCGTGGATAAACCCTTCGCCACAAGTTACGAAGAAGCTGTGGACCTCGTCCAATTCGCGCAAAAATCGGGTCGCTTCCTTACGGTCTATCAGAATCGCCGCTACGATGGCGATTTCCAGGCAATCCGCAGACTGGTTGCTGACGGCATGCTGGGCCGCATCGTGCGCTTTGAAACCAACTACGATCGTTTCCGTCCGAACCTAAAGCCTAATGCCTGGCGCGAGCAGCAAGTTCCCGGCGCGGGCATCCTGTTCGACATCGGTCCGCATTTGATCGACCACGCTATGGTGCTCTTCGGTCTTCCGGAGGCGGTCACCGCGGACATTCGCATTGAGCGCGAAGGGGGACTGGCCGACGACGCATTCGACATCATGTTTCACTATCCAAACGGCATGCGCGCGGTTCTAAGCTCCAACATTCTCGCCGCAACGCAACGTCCCCGTTTCCTGCTCTTCGGCACAAAAGGAGCCTTCCTCAAGCAATCGTTTGATCCGCAGGAAATGAATCTGCGTCGGGGGCAAATTCCAAAAGATGCGCCGTGGGGCGCCGAACCTGAAGAGAACTGGGGCCTGCTCACGCTTTCGGACGGCACAGACACAACGCAGCGCCGCATCCCTTCCGCCACCGGCGATTACCGCGATTACTACGCGAATGTGCGAGATGTGCTGCTCGGCGAAGCGGAGCCTGCAGTCACGTTGCCGCACGCCCTTAACGTAATGCGCGCGCTGGAACTATCCCGCGAAAGCAACGCTCGTCATTGCACGATCCCCTGGCCGAAATAGATGGCCGAACATTTCAAGCAGCGTGGTTTTAAAGTGCGCGTATAATTGAATCGTCGACCATGAATGTTGCATTCGTTTTCGCTGTTGGGCCGCGCTTCGCTTTCGATAGGAAGGAGCACCGCGTTGATTGAACTGGCACCATCGATTTTATCGGCCGATTTCGCGCGGCTTGGCGCTCAGGCGCAATCCGCAATCGATGGCGGCGGCACCGTTTTGCACGTCGACATCATGGACGGACACTTCGTTCCCAATATCACCATTGGACCGCCGGTGGTCGCGTCGCTGCGTAAAGCCGTTCCCGACGTCCCGTTCGACTGCCACTTGATGATCGAGAACCCCGACGAGTTCATTCCCGCTTTCGCCGAAGCGGGTGCTAGCTGGATGTCTGTGCACCAGGAAGCGTGCGTGCACCTCGATCGCACTCTTCATCTAATTGCGTCGCACGGGTGCAAGCCCGCGGTGGTCATCAATCCCGCCACGCCGGTGCATACGCTCGACGAAGTGCTGGACATCGTGCATCACGTGCTGGTGATGTCGGTGAACCCAGGATTCGGCGGGCAGCACTTTATCGAAAACTCGTTGCGAAAAATTGAGACGCTCGCGCGATTGCGCGAATCACGCGGCTTGGCTTTCCGGATTGAAGTGGATGGTGGAGTTGATCTCCAAACCGTTGGCGATGTGGTGCGCGCGGGGGCTGACTTGCTCGTCGCGGGCAGCGCCGTGTTCGGTCACGGCGATCCGCGAGAAAACGCCGCCAAACTTCTGCAAGCTGCCCGCTCGGCCACAATGGCTCGCGCGTAGGCCGTCAAACACCCGGCCGCATCTAACTGCCGTACGGACGTGCGTAGGGTCAGCCACTCCCCCCGAGTGTTTTGGGGCCTCGTCGCGTTTTTGTCCCTACGAAGTCGCGGTGTGGTGCTGGAGGATGAACTTCTCCATCGCGTTGGCGAAGCCTTCGTCCTCGCTCGAGGTGGTCACGTAAGTTGCGGATTTTTGGACTTCGGGGCTGGCATTGCCCATAGCAATGCTTACGCCGCTCTTGTCGAACATCAGGACGTCGTTGGGCATGTCGCCGATGGTCGCGATTTCCTCTGCTGGAATCTTTAGCAGGTCTGACATGATCCGTACGACCTCACCTTTGTTGGCTTTGGGATGCGTCACGTCGAGATAGTAGGGCTGCGAGCGCGCCGCTGAAACACTAGCTCCACAGGCTTGCTGGACTTCTTTTTCACAGCGAGCAACACCTTCCAAGTCGTCGCCGACGCCGACTACCTTTGCGACTTTGTCCACCAGAGTTTCGAGCTTGTCGGTGACGACGGGCTCAAACTTCACGGTCCACTGTTCGCGCGCGACGTGCGGGGCGTTGATATCGCGCACGAACCATGTCGTGTCCGTGTAGACCCAGACGTCGAGTTTGTGGTCGAGAATCTGCTGAACGACCTTCTTTACGACGTCGGGCGTCAAAACGTTTTGTGCCAAGACGGTTTTGAGATCCGGTTGAATGACTACACCGCCGTTGAACGCCGCGATAGGCTCGTTGAGCTTCAGAGGTTCGATCAACATGGCCATCCCCTTCGGCGGGCGCCCGCTGGTGATGACGAACTGGATGCCGGCCTCGCGCAGTTTGAAGACAGACTGAATCGCGCGCTGGGTGAGAATTTTGTCGTGGGTCACCAGTGTCCCATCCACGTCGGCGATCACGAGTCGTACCGGCTTGCGGTCACTACCAGAGGTTTGCGGCATCGTTTTCCTTTCGATCGCGGGATCTCTTCTGTTTACTGTTCCTCGTAGTTCCAGGTCAAACCACCGTCGATGAACGTGGTCGTGCCGGTCATATAGTCCGAGTCCGAAGAAGCGAGGAATGCGGCCACTCCCGCGACATCTTCCGGCTTCCCCAGCCGATTGAGTGGAATGTTTTCCAAAAGCGGTTTCAGCTTCGCGGGGTCGTTCAAGAGATTCTTGTTGATGGGAGTCTCGATCGCGCCGGGAGCAATGGAATTAATGGTGATACCCAGCGGGGCGAGTTCGATCGAGAGGTTGCGGGTCATCATTTTGACGCCGCCCTTGCTGGCGCAGTAGGTGGTGAAGTGCGGGAAGGGAAGCTCCTCGTGCACCGAGCTGATGTTGATGATCTTTCCGCCAGCTTTGGCCTGCATGCGATGTTTGACGAACGACTGGCTGACGAAGAATGGCCCCTTTAGATTTACGTCGAGGACCAGGTCGTAGTCCTGCTCGGTAATGTCCCAGAAATCCGCGCGGCGCTCGAGTCCGGCATTGTTGACGAGAATATCTAGGCGACCGAGTTGCGCCACCGCTTCACTGATGAATCGCTGGCATTCGGCCACTTTGCCGACATCAGCCTGGATCGCGGCCGTCTTTCGCCCCATTTTCTGCAGCTCGGCGACGACTTCGTCAGCGCCGGTTTTGTTTGAGCGGTAGCACAACGCGACATCCGCACCCTCCGCGGCGAACCGTTCCACGATGGCTCGCCCGATGCCCTGGTTGCCGCCCGTCACCGCTGCTACTTTGCCTGCCAGTCGATTCCCCACAGTGGACTCCTTTGCCTCACGTCAGGGATGAGATGCCGGCTGGGGAAATTTGTTTCAAGGCTTTTTCGGCCTCGTTCGGTTGCGCCCGGCAAATGCCGCGCAAGGTTTTGGTGGCGCGCAAGCTAAAGACAGCGATGAAATTCAGTTCCGGGCGTTAGGGGCACAGCGGTGCGCACACGGTTGTGCCCCCACGACGGATTGATATTCGAAGCGCTACGCTACCGTTACGTCGGGGCTTAGGTAGACGTCCTGGATGGCGTTCAGGAGTTGGACACCTTCGGCCATGGGGCGTTGGAAGGCTTTGCGGCCGGAGATCAGACCGGTGCCGCCGGCTCGTTTATTGATCACCGCCGTGGTTACCGCTTCTTCGAAGTCGTTGGCCCCGGAGGCGCCGCCGCTGTTAATCATGCCGGATCGGCCCGCGAAGCAGTTGATAACCTGGTAGCGGCAGAGGTCGATGGGGTGATCGCTGTTGAGCTCGGTGTAGATGCGCTTGTCGAATTTGCCGTAGCTGGAATTGCCCATGTTGAGGGCTTCGTAGCCGCCGTTATTTTCCGCGAGCTTTTGCTTGATGATGTCGGCTTTGATGGTGACGCCGAGATGGTTGGCCTGGCCGGTGAGGTCGGAGGAGAGGTGGTAGTCCTTGTCCTTCTTGAACGCATTGTTGCGGAGATAGCACCACAACACGGTGGCCATACCGAGATCGTGGGCGTGCGCAAACGCTTGGCTGACTTCGATGATCTGGCGGTCGCTTTGCTCCGAGCCGAAGTAGATGGTGGCGCCTAGAGCGGCGGCACCCATTTCATAGGCTTCCTTCACGGTTCCGAAGAAGACCTGGTTGAATTGGTTGGGGTAGGTGAGTAATTCGTTGTGATTGATTTTGACGATGAAGGGAATTTTGTGCGCGTACTTGCGGGCTACGGAGCCGAGCACGCCAAACGTGGAGGCTACCGCGTTGCATTGGCCTTCGATGGCCAGCTTGACGATATTTTCACCGTCGAAATATTCAGGATTCTTGGCGAAACTGGCGCCGGCGGAGTGCTCGATGCCTTGATCGACGGGCAGGATCGACATATAGCCGGTGCCGGCGAGGCGGCCGTGATTGAACAAACGCTGAAGATTGGTGAGCACGCGAATGTTGCGGTCAGAGACAGCGTAAATTTCGTCGATAAACTTGGGGCCGGGGAGATGCAGGCGTTCCTTGGGAATTTTCGGCGACTTGAAGCCGAGCAGGTATTCGGCTTTGGCGCCTAAGTAAGTTTCGACTTTGCTTCCGCTAGCGATCGTTGCCATTTGAAATCTCCTATTTGAGTCGTAATCTCGGGTCGCTCATTTGTTCCGCGACTGCCAAGCGGTCCACGTATTCCCTATTGCCGAACTCCAGTTCCGGCTGCGAGTTTGCTGGCGGCGGTCGGGTCCAGCAGCCACAAAAGCTTTCCCTTCTTTGGCTGGATCAATTGCGAAGGCAATTGTTCCGGCTCGTAGGGTCCTTCCAGCACCGCTTTCAAGGCCAAAGCCTTGTCGGCCTTGGTGATCATGAAAATGACGAGCGCCGAATTGCTGGCGACCGGCGCGGTCGTGGTGATCCGCGTGGTAAAGAACTTGCCAACCCAGTTGGACATCACCAGGCGTCCATTATCGTGCAGAGCCTTGGTTCCGGGGAAGAGGGAAAGCGTGTGGCCCTCATCGCCCATGCCGAGAAGCAAAACGTCGAAGCGCGGGAGTTGGCCGTCGGAGAGTTTGAACGACGAGCGCAAAGTCTGCTCGTATTCCTTGGCAGCCTTTTCCGCATCCTCGTATTCCGCTTTGATCCGGAGGACCTGTTCGGGCTTCAACGAGAGTTTCGAGAGCATGGATTCGTTGGCCATGCGGAAATTGCTTTCGGAGTCGTCGGGTGGGACGTGCCGTTCGTCGCCGAAGAAAAATTGAGTCTTGTCCCAGGGCATTTTGGACTTGAAAGCGGGGTCGGTGGCGAGCAGGGTGTAAAGCGTTTTGGGTGTGGAACCACCGGCGAGGGAGATAGTGAAGACGCCTCGTTCCTTTACGGCGGCTGCGGCAGACTCGATGATACGTTCGGCGGCGCGGCGGGCGATGGCGGCTGCGTCGGCCAGGATTTGGACTTCGCGGTTCACGTTGGCTCCAGAGATGGCGAAATCGTGCTCGCCAGTTTCGATAGCGGTCTGCCTTCAGCCCGGGCGAGCCCCGCCCCTACAAGCTACAAGTTATGCGCTTACGGCCTTCGCTGGCGCGGCGACGTGGCTGAAGTGACGGTCGAGATCTTCTTCGCCGATACGGCGCCAGGCGCGGCCGTCGCGTTCGAGCAATTCGTCGGCGTCGGCTGGGCCCCACGAACCGGCGGCATAATTCGGAAATCCCCGGGCAGGCAGCGCGTGCCACACGTCGATGATGGGCTGGATCACGTTCCAACCGGCTTCGACCATGTCGGCGCGCTGAAATAATGTGGGGTCGCCGACCATGCAATCGCGAAGAAGACGCTCGTAGCCGGTGCTATGCTCGATGCCGAAATAGTTGCAGTAGTCGAAGTCCATGTTTACCAGGCCCAACTTCATCACCGAGCCGGGAACTTTGGCACCGAAACTCAGCGAAATGCCTTCCTCCGGTTGGATGTGAATGACCAGGCGATTCGTTTCAAGGTTCTTCACGGTGGTGTTTCGGAAAAGAACGAATGGGGTGCGGCGAAACTGGATGACGATTTCGGTGGCGCGGGTGGCGAGGCGCTTGCCCGTACGGAGATAGAAGGGAACGCCTGCCCAGCGCCAGTTATCGATTTGGAGCTTGAGGGCCACGAAAGTTTCCGTGTTGGAGTCCGCTGCAACATCAGGCTCGTCGCGGTAACGCGGGACTCGCTCGCCTTCGATGATGCCTTCGTCATATTGGCCGCGAACCGTGTTGGTGAGGACGTCTTCGGGCATGAGCGGCTGGATGGCGTGCAGGACTTCGGCTTGCTTATTGCGGACTTCGTCGGCGTCGAAAGAAATCGGCGGCTCCATCGCGGTCATGGTGAGGAGCTGGAACAAATGGTTGGGAACCATGTCGCGGAGGGCGCCGGCGGTTTCGTAGAAGCCGCCGCGATGTTCCACTCCAACCACTTCGCCGGCCGTGATCTGTACATGGTCGACGTAATTGCGATTCCAGAGTGGCTCGATGATGTTGTTCGAGAAGCGAAAGACCATCAGGTTCTGGACGGTTTCTTTGCCCAGATAATGGTCGATCCGGTAGATCTGCTTTTCGGACAGTACTTGCTTTAGGTCCTTGTTTAGCTGAATGGCCGAACCAAGATCGTGGCCGAAGGGTTTTTCCACGATCACGCGAGCCCACTGATGATTTTCTTCCTTGGTCAGGCCTACCTGGCCTAGCTGCTTGACGATTGGGGAGAAAAATCGCGGAGCGACCGCCAGATAGAAAAATTTGTTGCCCTGAGTGCTATGCCGTTGAGTCACTTCGTCGATTTCTTGCGCGAGGCGCTTGTAAGCTTCGGGATCCTGGAAATCACCCTTGACGTAATAGATGCGCTCCGCGAACCACTCCCAGTTTTTCAGATCGATTTGCGCGGGAGCGTATTTTGGAATTTCCTCGGTGAGCGTTTTGCGGAAGGAATCGGTGGTCAGATCGTTGGCAGCAAAGCCGATGATGGCAAATTGTTTGGAGAGGAGATTATCGTTCGCCAGGTTGCAGAGCGCGGGAATTAGCTTGCGCTTGGTTAGGTCGCCGGTGGCGCCAAAGATGACCATGACGCATGGTGATGGTGCGATGTTTAGAGCTTCGTGATTGTTATTCATGAGAGTTCTTTCGTGCTCCTGATGTTGCTGACTTGCATGTCGAGTGCGTCTTGTCGCTTACTCTTTTTTCTCAAGGTGGCCGCCGAACTGGAAACGCATGGCCGAGAGAAGTTTGCTTGCGAAATCAGATTCGCCGCGCGACGTGAACCGCTCGTAGAGAGAGTCGGTAAGAACGGGGCATGGCGCGCCGGACTCGATGCCCGCGATGATTGTCCAGCGACCTTCACCGGAATCGGACACGCGGCCGGAGTAGCGCTCAAGGGTCGGCTGCTCCAGCAGGGAGATGGCAGTCAGATCGAGCAGCCACGAGGCGACCACGCTGCCGCGGCGCCACACTTCGGTGACGTCGGCCAGATTGAAGTCATATTGATAGTGCTCGGGATAACGCAGCGGCGTGGTTTCGGCGTCAGTTTCGTGACTGAGCTTGCCAACGTTGGCGTGCTTGAGGATATTGAGGCCTTCGGCGTAGGCGGCCATCATGCCGTACTCGATGCCGTTGTGAACCATCTTGACGAAGTGCCCCCCGCCGGATGGGCCGCAGTGCAGGTAGCCTTCCTCGGCAGTGCCGCCGACTTTTTCGCGTCCAGGAGTGCGATCGATATTGCCGCGTCCCGGAGCGAGCGTTTTGAAAATAGGATCGAGGTGTTTGACGATGTCGTTTTCGCCGCCAATCATTTGGCAGTAGCCCCGCTCCAGCCCCCAGACGCCGCCGCTGGTGCCGACGTCAACGTAGTGAATGCCTTTGCCGGAGAGTTCCTTGGCGCGGCGGATGTCGTCGATGTAGTAGGAGTTGCCGCCGTCGATGATGATATCTCCGACGTCAATCTTGCTGCTTAGTTCGTGGAGCGTGGCGTCCACCACCCCTGCAGGAACCATAAGCCAGATGGCCCGCGGCTTGTTGAGCTTCTTGACGAAGTCGTCGAGGGAAGTCGAACCGGTGGCGCCTTCACCGGTGAGTTGTTTTACGGAATCAGCGCTGCGGTCGTAGACCACGCATTGGTGCCCATTTTTTTGCAAACGACGCACCATGTTGGCACCCATCCTGCCCAGTCCGATCATTCCAAGTTGCATTGCGTGCGCTCCTCAGCCATTCGATTAGTGGAGAATTAGTTCCTGGCGCTTGCTTCGCGCTTTCGTTCACTACCCGTGTTTACTACCTTGTGCGGTGCGCCACAGCCGCCAGAGAATCGCGGTGACAGTTCCTACTTCTGACGATGCGAACTTACGCGTGCACTCCGGCGGTCTTCCCGGTCGCGTCCAGAAGTTCGTGGAAAGCATCGGCGAACAGCTTGACGCCGTCCACGACGAGCTTCTCGGTGGCTGCCTTCATGGAGATTCCCGTCTTCTCCAGGTTGGCCATGGTCTTCGCTGCGTCGTCGACGTTTTCCGTGAGGCTCGCCCGCAGCTTGCCGTGGTCCCGAAACGCGTCAAACGTTGCCGGTGGAATAGTATCCACGGTATCCGCCCCGATAAGTTCTTCCACGTAGAGAACATCGCGATACTTGGGATTCTTCGTGCTGGTGCTGGCCCACAGGAGGCGCTGTGTTTGTGCGCCCTTCGCCGCCAGCGCTTTCCAGCGCGCGTCCCCGAATAGCTCCTGATACTTCTTATAGGTCAGCTTCGCATTGGCGATCGCCACTTTGCCTTCAACCGACGCCAGCAGCTCCTTTTTCTTAGCATCCGTTTCCGTCTTTAGCTTGGCTTCAATCTGATTGTCGATCAGGGTGTCAATGCGGCTCACGAAGAAGCTGGCGACGCTCGCAATGTGGCTGACGTCCTGGCCCTTCTTGACGCGCGCTTCCAACGCGGCGAGATATGCCTCAGCCACTTGCTCATAAGCGGACTGCGCGAACAGCAACGTAATGTTGATGTTGAGGCCGTCTTCGAGCAGTTGGCGAATTGCGGGAATGCCGGCGGGCGTCGCGGGCACCTTCACCATCAAATTCTCGCGGTTCACCGTCTTCCAAAGGCGTCGCGCTTCTTCGATCGTCGCTTTGGTGTCATTTGCCAGCAGCGGCGAAACCTCCAGGCTCACATATCCGTCGCGGCGCTTGGATTCATCGTAGACCGGCCGGAAAATGTCGGTGGCGTCCTGAACGTCGCGTATCGCGATTTTTTCGTACACGCCACCGGCGCCCAGTTGTTTCGCGTCGGGCGCCTCGAGAATATCCGAGTAAAACTTGCTGCCCACTATGGCCTTCTCAAAAATCGTCGGATTGGAGGTCATCCCCCGCAATCCGTCCTGATCAATCATTTTCTTCAGGCCGCCACTGGTCAGCAGGTCACGCCGAATATAATCCATCCAGGGTGATTGGCCATAGGTCAGCAAGCCCTTCAACGGATTCGTGCCTGGATTTGGCCCAACGTTTGGAACTTTCGATGTCGTGGTCATAAAGTTCTCCTTGTGCGCCGGCTAAACCGGCGAGGTGTAGTGAATGCAAAAGTCATACGAATGTGAACTAGCGACCCACATCGGCCCCGAGTCATGCGGAGCTGCTCGCAAGGGCGGCGTCGAAGCGTTGACAGGGGAACGTGCGGGCCGGGTATTCAGCCGCGTAAGAATCTTCCTCCGGGACGCCGACGCTGTAAGGAGAAGCGGAAGGCCCCATCGGGTGCACCGATATCGCGAGGTGTGCCAGAGTCCCGCGCGGTCAGAGACCCCGAGCACGTACGCAGACACCTCGCTCGGGAACCGGGAGATCCCATGTTCGCCCAAGGCTGCAGTTGCCCTGGGACGCGTCGGGAAGTCTAAGGACGTACGCCGATGACGAACGGACCTGGGAAGTCGGACAGACCTGTAGTACCTGAGAAGTCCCTGAACAAGTCCGGGCAACCGGCGGCGGAGGGGATGGAGGGAAGGGGGCTGGCCAAAGGGAACCTGCCACAGCAAAACGCGTCCCGGACACCGAGCCGGAACGACGCGTCCAGTGCGCTGGAGCGGGTACGTCAAGCAGCAGGAAAGGATAAGAAGTTGCGGTTCACGGCGCTGCTGCACCACATCTATAACCTGGAAACACTGCGCATGGCTTACTTCCGACTGAAGAAGGAAGCTGCGCCGGGCGTGGACGGGGAGACGTGGCGGCACTACGGCGAGGAACTGGAGAGGAATCTCCAGGACCTTTCCGAAAGGCTGAAGCGAGGAGCGTATCGAGCGAAGCCGGTGCGTAGAGTGTATATCCCTAAGGCCGACGGGCGGCAAAGACCGCTCGGAGTCCCGGCGCTGGAAGACAAAATCGTCCAGCGCGCGGCGGTCGAGGTGCTGAACGCTATCTACGAAACGGACTTTCTCGGTTTTTCGTACGGGTTCCGACCAGGGCGAAGCCAGCATCAAGCGCTGGATGCGCTCTACACAGGACTGTTGACGAGAAAAGTGAACTGGGTGCTCGATCTGGACATCAAAGGCTTTTTCGATGGGCTTTCCCACGAATGGCTGGTGAAGTTCGTCGAGCATCGGATCGCAGACCGACGCGTCGTGCGGCTCATCCAGAAATGGCTGAGGGCCGGCGTGCTGGAGGATGGGAAACGAATACGTGTGGAGGAAGGGACGCCACAAGGTGGCAGTGCTTCGCCGCTTTTGGCGAACATCTATCTTCATTATGTATTCGACCTGTGGGTCCAAACATGGCGTCAGAAGCGCGCGCACGGCGATGTGATCGTGGTGCGATTCGCAGACGACATCGTGGTGGGATTTAACAGCCAAGCGGATGCCGATCAGTTTCGGGCGGAACTCACCGAACGAATGAGGAAGTTCAACCTGGAACTGCATCCCGAGAAGACGCGACTTCTGGAGTTCGGTCCGTACGCGATCGACCAACGGCAGTGGCGTGGAGAAGGGAAACCGGAGACGTTCAACTTTCTTGGCTTCACACATATCTGTGTGAAGAAGAGGAGCAACGGACGGTTCACGGTGCTGCGGCAAACGATCCGCAAAAGGTTGCAAACGAAACTGAATGAGGTGAAAGCCGAACTTCAGCGACGGATGCATGAACCCATCCCCGAAGTAGGCAAGTGGTTGCAAGCGGTGGTGCGTGGACACATCCGATATTACGGAGTGCCCCAGAACCACAACGCGCTGTGGATCTTTCGATTCCAAGTGGGGCGGCTCTGGCATCGCGCGCTTTCGCGGCGCAGCCAAAAAGGCCGCGTCCTTTGGGATCGCATGCGGCGCCTCATCACTCGCTGGCTGCCTACGCCTACCATCTGTCATCCCTATCCCCTGCGACGCATAGGCGTCCTCACCTAAGGCAAGAGCCGGATGCGGGAATCCCGCTTGTCCGGATCCGTGGAGGGGGTTATGAGCGATCATGATTCCTACTCCGACTATCGCAGAATTCCCAATCTCTAGTGTACGCCCGGCCGGATTGGCCCGCGCTATAAGGAAAGCCGGAAGACTCCTTAGAGCCCGCTTAGACTTGCCTCAAACGATCGCAATCGGGGCGCTCACTTTCCCAGCACTTCCTTCGCAGCCGCAACTACCGTCTCCGTGAGAAAACCGAACTTCTTCAGCACGTCCTTGAGCGGCGCCGACGCGCCGAACGAGTGCATGCCGATCATCTTACCCTTCGGTCCGACCCAGCGCTCCCATCCAAACGTCGCGGCCATTTCGACGGAGACCCGCGCGGTCACGCTGGCCGGTAAGACACTCTCCTTATACGCGGCATCCTGCTTATCAAACAATTCCCACGAAGGCATACTGACCACGCGAGCCTTGATGCCCTCCGCCTTCAATTTTTCGTAGGCCTCCACGCAAAGATGCACTTCGCTGCCCGTGCCGATCAGGATCACATCCGGCTTCCCACCCTCGGCGTCGATCAAAACATAAGCGCCCTTTGCCACTCCCGAGGCCGGCGCAAATTTCGTCCGGTCGTAAGTGGGCATCGTCTGCCGCGTCAGGACCATCGTCGTTGGCGTATGTCGCTGCTGAATGGCGACTTTGTACGCCTCCACGACTTCGTTGGCGTCGCCCGGCCGCATCACGATCATGTTCGGCATTGCGCGCAGCCCGGCCAACTGTTCGATGGGCTGGTGCGTCGGGCCGTCTTCTCCAAGCCCAATGGAGTCATGCGTAAAGATAAATATCGAAGGCGCCTGCATCAGAGCCGCCAGCCGCATACTCGGCTTCATGTAATCGCTGAAATTGAAAAACGTAGCGCTGAAGGCCCGCAGCCGCGACACGCTCAACCCGTTGGTCGCTGCTCCCATCGCGTGTTCGCGCACTCCGTAATGCAGATTGCGGCCGTGGTATTCGTCGGGGAAGAAATCCCCCGCGCCTTCGAAAGTCAGATTGGTCTTGTTCGAGTGCGCCAGGTCCGCGGACCCGCCGATCATCCAGGGGATATTCTTCGCCAGCGCATTTAGCGCTTTCCCGGACGAATCCCGCGTAGCCATACCCTTCGCATCGGCAGGGAAAGTCGGCAAATCCTTGTCCCAACCTTTTGGCAATTTCCAGTGCTGCATCAAGTCCAATTGCTCGGCCAATTCCGGAAACTGCTTCTTGTAATCTTCGAATTTCTTCGACCAGTCGCCGTGAAACTCCGCGCCCCGCCTGCCGATGCCTTTCTTGAACTGGTCGTAGACGCCGTCGGGCACGAGAAACTGCGCATCTTCCGGCCACCCATAGAATTTCTTGGTCAGCTTCACTTCTTCCACGCCCAGCGGCTCACCGTGTGAATCCGAAGAGTCCTGCTTGTGCGGCGACCCATATCCGATGTGGCTGTCCACCACGATCAGCGTCGGCTGATCCTTCGTCTTCAAGAACGTCTCATACGCGCGCCCCAGCATGTCCAGATCATTCGCGTCGGCGACCCGCGTGACATTCCACCCGTATCCCACAAATCGCGTCATCACATCTTCGCTGAACGAATACGACGCCGGCCCATCCAGGGTCACGTGGTTGTGATCGTAGATCCAGCAAAGATTGGAAAGCTTCAAATGCCCCGCTAGTGATGCCGCCTCGCATCCCACGCCCTCCATCATGTCGCCGTCTCCACACATGGCGTACACATTGAAATCGAAGATCTCAAACCCCGGTTTGTTATAGTTCGCGCCCAGCCACTTGCTCGCGATGGCCATGCCCACGCTGTTTCCCACGCCTTGCCCCAACGGCCCTGTCGTGGTCTCCACGCCCGCTGTCATGTGCGACTCCGGATGCCCCGGCGTCTTGCTGTCCAGTTGGCGGAACGACTTGAGATCATCCATCGAAATGGCGGGCTTGTCGGGCCTGACATTGCCATCGCCATCGACGTCGCGAACGCCGGTAAGGTGCAGCGTGGCATACAGCAGCATCGAAGCGTGCCCATTCGAAAGCACGAAACGGTCGCGATTCATCCACAGTGGGTCCGCGGGATCGTAGCGCAAGTAGCGCTGCCACAATTCATAGACGACCGGCGCAAGCCCCATGGGTGCGCCAGGGTGGCCGGAGTTGGCCTTCTGAACACCATCAATCGCCAGTGTTCGAATGGTGTTGATGCTTAGCTGATCGAGATCTAGTTGACTCTTCGCCTGACTCACGTTAACTCCCGCGCGGGCCGAAGGTCGCCCGCAGCTGTTCGACGGATTTTAGATGCGCCGCGTAGCGCGGCTGGTCAATTTTATTTTTATTTCCAACGGAGACTGCTCTCTGGCTCGGGGTCTTTCGGGGTACGTCCTCGCGGCAATACCTCCGGCTTGGCTCGCCTCCCTGGTTGAAGTATTAGCCGGTGTCAAAATCCGCTGGGGGACAAGCACCACCGCCAAGGGAGGAATGCCAACGTATCGCGTCCGCGTAGGCAATGTCAATTTTGTTGCCGCAAATTCACATTCGGGTCTTGGGGGCCGGTCGGCGGATCCGGAAGTTTCCGTTCGAGAGCTTCAGTCACGGTCAATCCAGGCCAGAAAACATGCTGTTCTTCTTAGAGACTTCTGTACAATCTCCGCCCAGAGCTATGGCTCTCAATCCTATCCTGGTCAAAAGTACCGCTGTTGCCGCGCTCGGAGGCTTGCTCTTCGGATTCGACACCGCCGTCATTTCCGGTACGACGCATTCTCTCACCGAGGTCTATCACCTCTCCCCGGGGCTCCTGGGCGTCACCGTAACCAGCGCTCTAGTCGGCACCATTCTTGGTTCCATGCTCGCGGGGATTCCGGGCGACCGCTTCGGACGGCGCGATAGTCTTCGCGTCCTGGCGATCTTATATCTCGTGTCGTCTCTAGGCTGTGCATTCGCGTGGAATTGGTCGGCGCTCGTTTTCTTTCGGTTTATTGGTGGGCTCGGCATCGGCGGATCCTCGGTTTTGGGACCCATGTACATCGCGGAGCTCGCGCCAGCGAAATTTCGCGGACGACTCGTGGGCCTGTTCCAATTCAACGTGGTCTTCGGCATCTTGCTGGCCTACTTTTCGAACTATCTCGTGGGCTTGGCTCAATTCGGCGCCGACGAGTGGAGATGGAAGTTCGCGGTTCCGGCCCTCCCTGCCGCACTGTTCTTCGTTCTATTGTTCGGCATTCCCAGAAGCCCACGCTGGCTGGTGAAAAAGAAACGCGTCGAGGAAGCTCGCGACGTGCTGCGGGTGATCGGTCAGGAGAACTACGAAGAAGAGTTACAAGAAATCGTGCAGTCCATCGACACCGAGCATGCTTCCAGCGACGCGCTGTTCTCCTGGAAATATCGCGTACCCATTTTCCTGGCGGTATCGATCGGCATGTTCAATCAGCTCTCCGGCATCAACGCCATCCTCTATTACATCAACGACATCTTCATCGCCGCGGGTTTCAGCAAAGTTTCCGGAGACCTGCAGGCGGTAGCCATCGGCGGCACAAATTTACTGTTCACGATGATTGCCATGTCGGTGATCGACCGTATCGGCAGGAAGACGCTGCTGCTGGTCGGATCGGTGGGTACCGCGCTGTGCCTTGGCGGCGTGGCTTATATCTTCTTTACGCAGCAGCATCAGAGTTTGCTTGTCTGGCTGCTGGTAGGATTCATCGCGTTTTTTGCCTTTTCGCAGGGCGCGGTAATCTGGGTGTACATCGGCGAAGTCTTCCCCAACCAGGTGCGCGCGAAAGGGCAAAGTTTGGGAAGTTTTTCGCACTGGTTCATGAACGGAGTGATTTCGTTGATTTTTCCGTTGGTCGCGCATTCCTCCGGTGCCTACCCGTTCGTATTCTTCTCGGCGATGATGGTGGTGCAACTCGTTGTGGTCGCCGCTTTCTACCCGGAAACCAAAGGAGTTTCCCTCGAGCAGATGCAGCGAAAGCTAGGAATCGCGTAACGCCGCAAGAGCGGTGCCGATAGTCCTGGTCCTATCCCGAAACTGTCCTTAAGTCCCATTGGCAATGTTAACCAGTGTGACATAATAACGGTATATTATTTAGCCTTCGCATGAGCGCCGATCGCCACAATCACCCGTATTCCGCAAAATTCACCACTAATCCCTTTAGAATCAAATCATTGAGCCGTTTGATCGCATATCCCGTTTATTTTCAAATCGTTGCGCAAAAACACCGGGGGGTACGGGCAGCGAAAGCGAAAGCCGAACGAATTAACACGAGGCTACGGATCGATGGGCCTGAAGGCAAACATGTCATTTGCCGGAGGTCAGGCGCTTGGCTAAAGCCAAGCGCCTACATGACCCTCGAATAAGCTAAATGACCCTCGAATGTACGACCCGCGGATACATGACCTTCGATTGGCTGGCTTATTTTGTCACTTTCGCGATTACGGCGGAGAACGGTTCCGTGACAACCTGTTTGGAGAGTTTGGTGGCCTGACGGGAAGAGCTTGCCGCCAGCACTTGGATTTTCGCGGTGGGGAATCCCACCTTCGCTAAATCGAGTGGTACGGTGTGACTGGTGGCGGACATGTTCAGCACCACCAGGACTGCCTCGCCTTTCAGGCGTCGCACAAACGCAAAGACGTTCGGATCCCCCGGGTTGATGGCCACATACTTGCCGTCGCGCAACGCGGGCTCTTCGCGGCGCAGTTCCAGAATCCGGCGGTAGAAATTCAGAATCGAATTGGGTTCCGGCGTTTCGGCGGCGACGTTGTGGGTCTTGAAGTTGGGCCCGACCGGCAGCCACGGTGTGCCTTCCGTGAAGCCCGCATTGGGTGTGTCGCTCCATTGCATGGGGGTGCGTTCGCCGTCGCGGCCCTTTTCCAGCGGCCAGCCGCGCCGGCCGATGGGATCGCGCACTTCGTCCTTGCTCTTGGGGTCGTTGTTCTCCATGCCGATTTCTTCGCCGTAGTACAGGATCGGGGTTCCTCGCAGCGTTAAGTACATAGCCGCCATTGTTTTGGCGATATCGTCGTTGTGGGTGCCGTCGCCCCAGCGCGTGTAAGAGCGCACGATATCGTGGTTGCTGATTACAAAGACGGGCCATCCGCCGGCACTCTCGACCGCGCTGATATGCTCGCGAAAGACTGGCGCCGAAGGCTGTTTAAATTCCGTCATCATCAAGTCCATCGGCATTTGCAGTTCGTCGTTGCGCTCGCCGTAGTATTCACGCAATTGCGTCACATTCTGCGTCCAGGTTTCGCCGATCAGTACCGCGCCGTATTCGTCGGCCACCTTGCGCATCGCGCGCATTATGTCGTGCACTTCCGGCAGCCTCTTGTTGTAAATCTCCTGGGTGTTGGGAAAGCCGAATTTGTCGTTGCCGGGCGACGGCGGATTGTCTTTGAGATTGCGGTCTTCGAATAAAGTATCGACCGCGTCCAGCCGAAAGCCTGCCACGCCGCGTTTGTACCAGAAGCGCATGGCGTCCAGCATGGCCTTCACGACTTCGGGATTGCGCCAGTTCAAGTCGGGCTGTTCGGCATAGAAATAATGGTAGTAATACTGACCGGTCGCCGGATCGAATTTCCACGCCGAGCCGCCAAACGTTGATGTCCAGTTATTGGGCGGCTGGTTCGGGCCTTTGCCGTCGCGCCAGATGTACCAGTCGCGCTTCGGTGAAGTACGCGAGGATTTCGATTCCTGAAACCACTTATGCTGATCGGAAGTATGGTTGGGCACGAAATCGAGAATGATCTTGATGCTGTGTTTCTTGGCTTCTGCCACCAACCGATCGAAGTCGGCCAGCGTCCCGTACATCGGATCGATGTTCTCGTAGTCGGAGACGTCGTACCCGAAATCGACTTGCGGGGAAGGGAAGCAGGGCGTGATCCAGGCAGCGTTGACGCCGAGATGTTGCAGATAATCGAGTTTCGAGGTGATGCCGTTCAGGTCGCCGACACCATCGTTGTTGCTGTCGGCAAAGCTCCGCGGATACACCTCATAGAACACCGCGTAGTGCCACCACTCGTGGCCTTCCGCAACAACCTTTTTCAGCTGCCCGCCAGCGACGGGGGAAAATGCGCACATAGTGGCCACCAACAAGCCGACAACGATCCATACCTTGGACATGAAGACCCTGGACATGAAGTGCCTCCCAATGCCCGACGCGCCGTTGTAGGAAATACTTTGATGCTCAAGGTGGATCGTTTTATTCGCCGCAAATTTGGTTGTTCAGCTTGAACCGTAAGCTACGCTTTAGTCGCCTTGGTGCGTCACGTCGCCGGTTTCCCCTGCTTGCCTTTGCTGTCCCTCGGGCCTGAAAAGTGAAACACGATTTTTCCGTAGGCATAGTCGCCTGACTCATCCGGCGGAAACCGCACGCGAACCTTGGCACTTCCGTTCGCTGCTGCGAGCAGTTCTCCACCTTCTACGGTCGCAGCCTGGCTAGGATTCCATACTGTCAATTCATAGACCCCGCCGGCAACCCCGGCAACATCCATGGTCAACGTGTCGCGGGTGGGCGACCAGCTTTCGGAAAGCATTCGCAATCCCTGACTGTGCGACCCCAGCGGCGGCAAGCTAGACTCGTAGCTGACGCCAAAATCGTTCCGGACCCGAATAGTCAGCGTGTTCGATTTGCCGGAAGCGGAAACATGCGTCGCAACGTGCTGATCCTCGCTGTTCCCTGTCACACGAAACTCCACCGGCCGCCCATTCATTGCCACGCCAAGCACCTGCGCGCGAGCGCTTACTGCCGGTGAGAATTCGATGGGGCACGCCGCAGTGCTTGTGCAATTTACCTGCAGTGTGATCGCGTCCGCGGATCGCGCATATGTCAAATCCATCCGCACCGAACCAGCGCGCGCTCCGTGAATAGCGAACGTCGACCAATCTGCAGGGACGTGGGGCGCGAACGTCAGCGTCTCCGTCTTCGCATCCGAAGAGAGACCCAACATTCCGCGCAGGATCGGACTGACCACCATCGCCGCGGACCAGATCTGGTGCGGTGAGCTTGTCGAAAGGGGCTGGTAGGAATCGCCCGAGAGCACTTCGGTCACGTGGCCGAGAGAGCCGTCGAGAGCCAACAAGGCATTCGCGCGCAAATTCTGGTATGCAGGCAACGGCCGGTGATAGCGATACTCGCCCACCGACGCCCAGCCGGTGAACAGTGGCCATACCGAACCGTAGTGGTACCCGCCGCCGCTGAATTGCGCCGAGCGATTGGAAATGATGCGCATGCCCCAGTCGGTCTGGTGATCGGAATCGGCCAGCCGCGAGATCATCTGGCCGGCGTTTTTCTCATCGAGCAAACCAAACCACATCGGCACCGTCGCCAGAACGCTGGCCTCGTCCACCGGCTTGTTGTCCTTGTCCAAAGCGAAGGCGTACCTGTTTCTGTCCGCGAGCCAGAACGCGTTCTCGACTAGAGGGCGCTGCCGCTCGAACGCCTGCGTCAGCTCCTTACTGACATCGTCCTTGCCGGTGAGCTGCGCCAGATTCGCCAACGCTCGCAGAGCTTCCGCTCCCAGGCCCGACTGGTAAAGCTCCGAGTTCACCGGCAGCAGCGGGCCACCCTCCACCCACCCGTGCCCAATCCCGAAATTCTGTGGAAAACCGTGCACGTCGTACGTTGAGCGCAGAAATTGATAGGCGTTCCACACGCTCTGCCATTTTTCTTTCGCGAAAGTGGTATCGCCGCTCTGCGTCACATAGTCGTTCATCGCAATGATGAAGAGAGGTGTTCCGTCCGCTGATGCGTAGCCGTAGGGAAAATCCTTGAACCAGGGAATCAGGCTGGCGGTCTGCGCGATTTCGTGGGGAATCTTTCCGTCATCGCGCTGAAACTTGCTCACAAACTCCAGCGCGGTGCGCGTGTTTGCAAAATCACCCGAGGCGTTCAACGCGAGCGACGTCCAGAGCGAGTCGCGCCCGAAAAACCAAGCGAAGCCAGGCCGCGCGCTCTCACCCGAAGTTCGATATCCGGCGACGAGGCCCGTGCCAAGAAAGGGATTGCTGACCATCCCTTGCAACTCGCTGATGCGCGACCAGTCGTAGGCTTGCTGCAGTTGCGGGTCAGGGAGCGTAAGGCTCACGGTGTCGCGCAGATAATTTTCGTAGTATTCCCCTGAATCTTTCAGGAGTTGCGCGTAATCAGCGGAAAGATGCCGATAGGAAGCGTCTGCCTCGGCTCGCCCATTCGTGGACGCGGCCATGACGATCATCTTCTTGTCTGTGCCTTTGTTCGTAACGCCCAAACGGAATGAATTGATTTGCGACTCGGAATAGTTGGTCTGGTATTCCTGGCGCTCTTCCACCGCCGTCGGCGACCCCACCACGGCGACGAACCTCTTCGTCTCCTCACCCATGACAAACGCGCGGGCATTCACATCCCACGACATGTACGTGCCGCCGACCGCGGCGGGCCACTCCAATTGAAAATCACGCACGAAGCTCGCTTCGATTTCGAGCGGCTGCTCGGTTTCCACATCGAGCAGGATGAGCGCGCCGGGCTCCTTCACCGGCACAAAGAGCGTTTCGCGCACGGTGAACGTGTCGCTGCTATAGACGATAGTGCTCGATTCCGGCCGAACAATGACCGTCCGCGCCAGCGATTCCGCTGGAATGACGCGATCGCCCTCGTGAAATCGCAGATGGAATTCGCGGAGAAACTTCAGCGGATAGACCCACGCTTCCATGCGTCCGGCTTCATTTCCGAACAAAGCCGCGCGCGTTCCGACTACCGGCAGAAACTCCCACGGCCGCACGGGTCGCGAAAGTTCCAAGGAATGCGGTGGTTCGTTCGGCGTTTGCGCCGAGGCGATCGAGAGTGTGGGTGTGAACAGCAGGAGAGCCGCGAATGGAGCGAGCATTGGCCGCATGAATCGCATTGAACGAATGGCTTGCCGGGCTAAAGCCCGGCGCCTACACCGTTGCTGCATTGGCCAAAACGTAGGGTGGATCGGTGGCACTATTTGCCCCTTCGGTGAAATTGCGGAATCTCGACGCGCTTACGCTAAGATGAAAGCGAGTCCCATTGTAAAAATCAATGGTGGGTATCCCAAGTACCCACAAAGAAAGACCCACCTTCGGAGCCGGCTGGAAGCCGGCGCTACCAGTCAGGTGGGAACTCAGGAGCGGCGTCGGGTGCTGGGCTTTGGAGCGTGCCCAGTGCGGGAAGGTACCACACTTTTGTTTTCGTCGCGGCGGACATTCTTGCAATCGTTGAGCCGGTCCGCGCTAGTGCTCTCACTTGAAAATGTATTTGCGCTTGCCTGCCGCGCTTCATGGAATTCAATTCTCGGCCGCCCTCAGCACGCGCCGGCGGGCCTTGCCCGCGTGACTCTGAATCCTACTGGTGTTGCCGCGCCAGCCAGCAGCCTCGGCGTGAACTTCCTGAATGTCGCTCGCGAGTCCGGGCTCAACGCGAAGACCATCTTCGGCGGCGAACACAAAAACAAATATCTCCTAGAGACGACCGGCTGTGGCGTTGCGTTCTACGATTACGACAACGACGACTGGCTGGATATTTTTCTGGTCAACGGATCGCGACTCGAAGGCTTTTCCGCTGGGCCGGCGCCGACTTCGCATTTGTTCAAGAACAATCGCGACGGCACGTTTACGGACGTGACTGGAAAAGCCGGCGTCGGACATTCCGGTTGGGGCCAGGGTGTTTGTATCGGCGACTACGACAACGACGGATACGAGGATCTGTTCGTCACTTATTTCGGTAAGGACGTTCTCTACCACAACAACGGAGACGGCACGTTCAATGACGTCAGCGAAAAATCTGGTGTGGCGGGTTCCGGCAAGCGGTGGAACACGGGTTGTGCTTTTGTCGATTACGATCGCGACGGGCATCTGGATCTTTTTGTCGCGAACTACATTGATCTCGACCTCGCTACCGCGCCTGTTCCGGAGTCTGGTCCCTGCTTGTACAAAGGGGTGATGGTGGCGTGCGGCCCTCCGGGATTGAACGGCGGCAAGAACATTCTTTATCACAACAATGGCGACGGAACGTTTTCCGATGTGAGTGAGTCTGCTGGTTTGTTGCAGGCGAACGGGACCTACGGACTCGGGGTGCTCACCGCCGATTTCGACAATGACGGCTGGCCTGACATTTACGTGGCGAACGACTCGACCGCCAGCGCGTTGTACCAAAACAAGCATAACGGCAAGTTCGTGGATATCGGGATGGAATCGGGTTGTTCGCTCAGCGCGGACGGCAAGCCGCAAGCAGGAATGGGCGTTTCGGCCGGGGATTACGATCTGGACGGGAATCTCGATATCGTCAAGACGAATTTTGCGGGAGACACGCCGTCGCTGTATCACAATTTGGGTGGCAGCACGTTTGAGGACACGACGTTTGCGGCGGGACTCGGGCGTCACACGCAATTTCTGGGATGGGGCTGCGGTTTTTTCGACATGGACAACGACGGCTGGCTCGACATCCTGATTTGCAATGGGCACGTTTATCCCGAGGTCGAGCAACTGAAGACCGAGGCGGGATATCCGCAGCAAAAACTGCTGTACAAGAATTTGCGCAACGGCAAGTTTGACGATGTGTCGCTGCAAGCGGGTCCGGGCATCACGGTTCCGGTCGCGTCTCGGGGTTGTGCGTTCGGGGATTACGATAACGACGGGGACATCGATGTGGTGGTGAACACGGTGAACGATTTTCCGCAGCTGCTGCGATGCGATTTGTCGGCCGGTTCCAACGGTACAGGGCACAATTGGCTAAAAGTGCGGACCATCGGCACGAAGTCGAATCGCAGCGGGATTGGCGCGCGCCTGCGGTGCGTCACGCAGCCGCCGGACGAACCGAAACCACATTCCCAGATTGACGAGGTGCGCAGCGGAGGGAGCTATATCTCGCAGAACGATTTGCGAGTCCATTTCGGTATTGGAAAGGCCGAGAAGGTCGATCTCCTGGAGATTCACTGGCCCAGCGGCCAGGTGGACACGCTGAAGGACATCAAGGCGAACCAACTGATTTTCGTGAAGGAAGGTCAGGGAATTGTGCGCACGCTGCAATTCGATCGGCGGCAAGCGAAATCGGGAAAATGAGTTTGTTGTAGTGGCGGACAAGAAGGCGCGGCGGAGCTGGTCGTGGTGCGGTCGAGGGCTTGCCGTGTATGGCTGAGCTTCTGTGCTATTGTGCCGCCGTCGTGGGATCCGGAGGGCTTTCATGAGGCCAGTGCTGACATTTTTATGCGTGCTCGCGGTTTTTTTGTTCGCATTAAGAACGCTCGCGACTCCTCCCGACGCGCCACCCGAGCGTCGAATCGCGATCACCATTGACGATCTGCCTGCGGGCGCCGCGAATACCATGTCCGCCGCACAGATCACCGCTATGACGACACAACTGCTGGGGACCTTGCGCGAGCAGAAGATTCCGGTTGTTGGTTTTGTGAACGAGCGGAAGCTTTATTTCAAGTGGGGCGAAGTTGACGAGCGCATTGCGGCGCTGAACATGTGGCTGGACGCAGGATTTGAGCTAGGCAACCACACTTACGCCCACACTTCGCTGAACCGGGTGAGCTTGAGGGACTTTGAAGATGCAGTGATCCAGGGCGAGAGCGTCACACGGCTTTTGCTGGCGCAACACAAAATGAAGCTGCGGTACTTCCGGCATCCGTACCTGGATACTGGACGGGACTTGCAAACGCGGCGAGAGGCGGAAGCGTTTCTGGTAGAGCGCGGATATCGGATCGCGCCGGTCACGCTGGACGCCTGGGATTGGATGTTTGCAACCGTGTACGACGATGCCAAGAAGCGCGGGGACACGGGGCTGCAGCAGGAAGTGGTGCGCTCGTATCTTGCGTATACGACCGAGGTTTTCTCCTATTTCGAGAAGCTCTCTCGCGACCTGGTCGGGTATGAGCCCAATCAGATCCTGCTGATGCATGCCAATCAGTTGGAAGCGGAGCATATTGGCGAGGTCCTGGACCTGCTCCGCAAACGCGGTTATCGGTTCATTACGCTGGAGAACGCATTGGGTGATTCGGTGTACGCCCTGCCGGATACATACGTCGGTGAAGAGGGATCCGGTTGGCTGGAGCACTGGGCCATAACGCGGGGGCAGCCTCCTTTGCATCAGCCTAGCGCGCCGCAGGATATGGTGGACCGCAGCAATGCGTTGCCGCATCCGCAGCCTTAGTGGTGGGTGTGTTTCGGCTTGGAGTGAGTCAAGACACAGCCAGAAATGGCTGTGCCACGGGAATAAAAAAGGAGCGAAAATGCTGCAGAAATACGCTGCGAGGTTTGGTGCTGCCTTGCTTTTTGCGGTTAGCGTGTTAGCGAGCGCGTTCGGTCAGATGCCGAATCCCTACGGAGCGGCCATTAGCCTGGAGAACGCGAAAAAGGCGGCTGCTCCCGCGATCGCCGAGGCGGTGAAAAATAATTGGGCGATGGCGGTGGCCATTGTCGATCCGTCGGGAAACCTGGTCTATTACGAAAAGATGGACAACACCCAGATTGGGAGCGCGAACGTCGCGATCGAAAAGGCGCGTTCGGCGGCGTTGTTCAAGCGACCGACCAAGACTTACCAGGATGCGCTGGCCGCGGGGGGAGATGGAATGCGCATTTTGCGTTTGCAGGGAGCGGTTCCTATTGAGGGGGGAATTCCGATTTTGGTCGACGGCAAGATCGCCGGAGCGATCGGGGTGTCTGGCGGAACCGCGCCGCAGGACGGCCAGTGCGCGAAGGCGGGAGCGGACGCCATAAAATAGGGCTGCGGAATCATGAGCCCGAGAGCGACAGCTCTCAGAAAACTTTAGTCGATGTTAATCTGTATCATATATAACTAATACTGTACATATTGCCAATGCGAGAGTATCATTGCGCTGGCAAATCTCGCGAGCTCGGCAACCCACACGAAGTGCCTTGGGACGGGGTGGCCGAACAATCCGGGCGTTTGTCGCTTTCGGTTGCGATTCCAACCGCTACCGTTATGGAACGCCATGCTTCTTGGATCCCAATACAGAATTAGAAATCTCAAAGGGATCAACTCTGGCCCGGGATCGTGCGCCGATCTTCGCGTGTGCTCGCGAGCTTCGTCGGAGCAGTACCAAATTGAGTCTATGCGAATCCGTGGAATGAGCCGATTCTCTCAGTTACCCCCTCCGCGAGCGTTCTGCGCTCGCACCCCCCTAAATACCTGGAGGTCTTCGCCATGGAACGTTTTGTAGATAAGTTCGAGCACGACCGGCGCTTGTCCCGACGGCATAACTTCAGAACGGACTTACGCATCCGCGTGCGCAGGTCCAACGCCGGCGAGTTGCGGGCGGAATCGAAGAACTTGTCGCAGAGGGGCGTTTTCTTTGCGACCGACCTGGAGTTGAGCAAAGGAGCGGCACTCGATCTGTTGGTGGAAATGCCCGAACAGATCACGGGCGTGCCGGCGGCGCAGTGGTTGTGCACCGGCCACGTAGTGCGGGTCGTACCGGGGGAATCGACGCAGGAAGAACGCGGAGTAGGCGTGCAGTTCGATTTCTATGAGGTGTCGCGTCCAGAACGGCCGCAGTGGGCGATGGGCGCGGGGTTGCGTGGCCCTGTGATTGCACACATCCATCGATAGGACGCAATCAGCAGCGCGTCTTTGCAGACAAAGGCAGGCTTCTTGAAACCGACCGAGCGGGCGGAGAGCGGAGGCTTGCGTGCGCGATGAACTACAAGCGATGCACGGGAGGGTCCATGGGCCGGGTAAGAAAATTACAATCTGAGCATTCTTTGGTCCGGGGGCACTCCATTCGACCCACGGAGTTCGTATTCGTTGACAAGAAGACCGGGACGCGCCGTTTCGAAATAAAAGCTGATAAGGACGGCAGGATGCCAGTCGAGCAGGCCGTCAGCCTGCTGGCCATTCATTGTGTGGCGCGGCAGCAGACACCTGGAGATTTTGGCGTGATGGTGGCGGCGGGTGAGGATTTATTTGCCGCAATCGCAGCGCGCGCAACCAAGCTCATTCAGACTTGCTCGGGCACCAAGATGCCGGGTTTTCCGCTGAGTCGGCGACAGCGCGAAGTACTCACGAACATTGCGCAGAATCTTAGCAACAAGGAAATTGCGGCAAAGCTCAACGTTTCGGTGCGAACCATCAAGTTTCACGTTTCCACGTTGCTGGAAAAATTCGATGTGCGAGGCCGCGTGGACCTTATGCTGGAAGCGTCGGCGTTTCTCCCAGTGGAGAGCATACACAAGAGAGTGAGCAATCCGGAGCCAGTCGCGCTCAGTGCTTTGCGGCCCATGCCGTTGCTTCCCAACGCAGCGGTGAAGTTGCGCTTTGCGGTTCCGGTTGACCGAAGCGCGGGCGACTAATTCTTCCAATCGATGACGGGTCGCACGAATCGAGCGATCGAAATTGGTACACAGGCGTCCGCAGACCCAAGTGATCTCTAGCTGGCGGCCCGCGCACCCGTCGCGCAGTGCTAGTTCTTCGTGGTGTTAGGTATGGAACTCCCCGTGCCTTCCTTCAAAGTGTGGAACGCGTCGACGGCGAGGTTGTCGAATTTTTCGACAAGCCCGCTGGGCCAGCGGATTTCGACCCAGTCGATCTTTCTCGCCGAGCCCAGGCCGAAGTGAACGCGCATATCATTGTTGGAGATGAAGCTGGAGCCGCTGCGCACTTCGTCAATAAGAACGCGCGCGCCAGCTTTGACTCTGATCCGCGCGCCGATAGCATCGCGATTGGATTTTGTGGCATGCGTTCCGGAAGCCGTCGAAGTTGTCAGCGATTGCTTCTGGGATGCAGGGAAAGCTCCGACCGGCCGGAACGTGACCCAGTGATTCGTGTTGTCGATTTTATTGACCAGGAGACTGGGTGGTGCGTTCATGTTGCTGACCACGGCGGAGAGGTGCCCGTCGTTCCACAGATCTCCAATGGCGAGACCTCGTGAGGAGCTGACGTTGTTGATGCCGGGTCCGGAAGTGGCGGAGATGTCGGTGAAAGTGCCGTTGCCGTTGTTGTGGTAGAGGATGCGCGGCTCTTGAAAATTGCTGCCGAGATGCTGAGTGTCGACCTCGGGATACACGTGACCGTTTACGAGCAGCAGGTCAGGCCAGCTGTCGTTGTCAAAATCGAAGAACATCGCGCCCCAGCCGAGGTATTGGGTGTGCAGGCCGAGGCCGGCGGCGTAGGTGACGTCGTCGAAGGTGCCGTCGCCGTTGTTGCGGTAGAGCGTGGCGGTGTCGTCGGAGAAATTGGTTTTGAAAATGTCGAAGCGGCCGTCTCCGTTGTAGTCGGCGACAGTTGAGCCCATGCCGGCCTGGGCGCGACCGTCTTCGTTGAACGCGGCACCTGCGGTGATGGCGACGTCCTTGAAGGTGCCGTCGCGATTGTTGTGGTAAAGGATGCTTGGGGTGGAATCGCACGCGACGAAAATGTCGGGCCAGCCGTCGTCGTCGTAGTCGAGAGTGGTGACACTGAAAGCGTAATGGCCGTCGGTTTGGTCGATGTGAGATTTCGCGGTGACGTCTTCGAAGGTTCCATCGCCGCGATTGTGGTACAGGATATTTTTTGCGCCAGGCAGGCCTTGCGGGCCGCACATGACCGGAGCGCCTTTCCACAGGCAAGTTGGCCGCTCGCCGGGAGCGGGCGTGGTTGATAAATCGAAATCAACATAGTTCGCCACCATTAAATCCAGATGACCGTCGCGGTCATAGTCGACGAAAGCGCAGCCGGTGCCCCATGCTCTGCCCGAGCCTGCGACGCCGGCTTTCTCACTGACCTCGGTGAATGTTCCGTTGCCATTGTTGTGATAGAGGACATTCTTGCCGTAGTAAGTGACGTACAGATCCTCGAAGCCATCGTTGTCATAATCGCCGACACAGACGCCTTGGCCCCAGCCGGTGTGCGCGAGGCCGGCTTTTTGAGTGACATCGGTGAAGGTGCCGTCGTGGTTGTTGCGATAGAGATGATTTGTGGGAGCTTCGTTTGCAGCGAAGCTGCCGTCGAGCTTTGTGCCGTTGACGATGAAGATATCGGGCCAGCCGTCGTTATCGTAGTCGAAGATTGCGACGCCAGTGCCGGTGGTTTCGATGATGTATTTTTTCGTGGTGACGCCGCCGAAGATGTTGGTCATCGTGAGGCCGGCTCGTTTTGCGACGTCTGTGAAATACGCGAGCGGCTTGGTAGCGGGAGTCGCGCTTTGGGGATTGTCAACGGCAAAAAGCAGGGCAATTGGGAGAAGAACGGCGCAAGTGAAGCAAAATGCCGACGAAATCATACGCCGCTGACCAAGAGTATCGAAAATCATGCCGTCAAGGGATAGTAGGGTTTGCACCAGAGACGGTCAAGGCTGTGCGTTAGTGCGGGTGCCCAGTCTCGCGTACGAAATGATGACAGCCCGTCATACCATTCCTGGCGCATGTTAGGATTTTGATGTGAGTGCCAGCCCAACTACCTTTGCGAAGTTCCGCACCTTGCTGCCGGCCGTACTGATCATGTTTGTTCTCCCAACCATGGGATTACGCGCCCAAGATGCGTCTGCGCCCGGCGGCGGACGGGCGGCGCAGGCAGATTCAAGTTACCGGCTGGGAATTACAGCGTTGCAGCAGGGAGACCTGGCTTCGGCGCGCGCGGCGTTTGAGAAGACAGTGCAACTGCAGCCGCGAAGTCCTGAGGCGCACAATTCCCTCGGATGGGTCTTGCTGGCGCAGAAGCAGGTTGATCCGGCGATCGCACAATTCCAGGCAGCGCTGGATTTGCGGGCGGATTTTTTTCAGGCGCACATGAATTTGTCCAGCGCCTTTTTACTGAAGGGCGATGCGAAACGCGCGGCGCGTGAAGGACGCGAGGCGGTTCGCTTCGCGCCGACCGAGTCTGAAGCGTATCGGACGCTGGCGCGTGCGCTCGATGGTTCGGGCGATGTGGCGGGGGCGGTCAAGCAAATGCGGCGTGGGGTGGAGCTGGATCCCGGTCGCGCGGAATTACACGACGAGCTGGGAACCCTGCTGGTGCGCCAATCAGCGAGCCCAACGAATTCTTCTCCCACTGACGAGCCGCCTCAACGTGCCGGAGCCATCGATCCATCGGGAGTCCCTGTCAGCGGAAGAACCTTGTCGCTTATCCAGGAAGCGGAAAAGGAATATGCCGAAGCGCTCCGGCTGCAGCCGGAATATGGGGCCGCACAGTTGCATTTGGGCGTTTTGAAATTTCAAGAGAAAGCGCTGGATGAAGCGATTGCTCATCTCCAAGAGGCTGTGCGGCTGGATGGGGACAATGCGCAGGCGCACTTTTACCTGGGACAGGCTTTCCACGAGAAGGGCGACCAGGACGCTGCTCTCCGCGAGCTTCGTGCCACGGTAAGGTTGCAGCCGGAGCTCGTGGATGCTCAGAATCTATTTGGTTTGCTGGAACAGCGCTCCGGTAATGCGGAGGAGGCGGTGGCGGCTTTTCGCCAGGTGGTGAAAGCGCAACCGGAAAACGCAGACGCGCACAACAATCTCGGGCTTGCGCTCTTGCAGGCCGGGGACGCCAATACGGCCATCAAGGAATTTCAGACCGCCATGCATTCGCGCCCACAAGATATTCGATACCGAACGAATCTCGGAGTGGCTTACCTCCAAAAGACGGATTTCGACGCGGCGACAGGTGAGTTTGAGGTCGCGCTCAAGACCGCTCCGCAGGACCCGACGTTGCACTACGATCTGGGTTTGGCGCTGAAGCTCAAGGACAAACTCCCCGAAGCTACCGCGGAGTTCCGAAAAGCAGAGGAGTTGGATCCGCAGCAGGCTGACGTGCACTACACGTTGGGCGTGACTCTGTGGCAGCAGGGCGATTTTCCCGCGGCGGTGGAAGAACTTCGCGCGGCGATTCGTGCGAAACCGGACTATGCTGAGGCGTGTTACACGCTGGGAACTGTTCTGAAGCAACAAGGGAAACTCGATGAAGCCGCCAGTTCGTTGCGGGAGGCAATCCGTCTGCAGCCCGACTTCGCGGGAGCACACACGACGCTCGCTGCGGTTCTGCGCCAGCTTGGCGATAGTCAAGGGGCGGCCGCGGAGTCGAAAGCGGGAGTCGAGATCAGCAAACAGAAAACGGATCAGCAGGCAGCGCTTTTTGCGACTAACTCCGGAAAACGACTGCTCAGCGCGGGGGACCTTGACGGTGCGATCTCTCAATTCCGATCGGCAATTGGCGCGACGCCAGATTACGCTCCGGCTCACTTTGAGCTGGGACTAGCGCTGCAGCAAAAGGGAGACAAAGAAGAGGCTCTCAAGGAATTTCAGAAGGCTGCGGAACTCGATCCGCGCCTCAATGCTCCACGCTGACGCTCCATGTTGAAGGCCGCGGCGAGCTCTTCCGGTGCTGGTCTCTAGCTGCCATTGCGCAGGGCCACCAACTCGGTCGAGACCGGCACTCCCCGCGTCACTTTTACACGAATCACTGCTTCAAAGGGTTTGAGCTGGCCAGTCTGCGAAACCGACAGCCGCAGCAGCAGCTCTTCCACGGAGTTTTTGCGGCAAACATACTCGACGGCCGCCTGTGTGGCCATCGTAGTGTCTCCAGCCAGGATCAGAACAGCTTGGCCCGGGTCCAGTCCTCTAACTAGTGCGATCACGCCATAGTCGTCGGTGATGGGTTCACCACTCGGGGTTCCCCGGAATTCCTTGAGCTCCCCTGGTTGTGGATGGACGTTAATAATTTCCGGATCGCCCTTACGCGGCCCAGCCTCCACTCTATGAAACACGAACTCCTGCGTGCCTGGAATTTCCAGCAGCGTCAGATTTTCTAGCGGCGATCCGACGAAGATCAGGTTGTTGTTCTTGGCATCATCGAGCGAAAACAGACTCCCGCGCTTGACGCGTATTTGGCGATGGAGCGTTGCGAACAGGTGATCGAGTTCGTGAACTGCCAGGACTTCGCCAACGCCCGTGTAATGGTCAAAAATATACGTGTTCTGATTGTCTTTGCGGGCGTCGTAGTAACGTATAGCTATTTCAGGCCGCCCGACGAACTTGGCATTGCTGAAAATTACCCAGGGCTCTTCCGGTCCCGAAGCGAACGCGTCCCAGAAGACCCGGAAGGCTGCCGGCACACCATCGGAGTCGCGAGCGATCCCTGCTTGGGCGGGGTTTCGACTGGAGACCATACTTAGAATCGCAACGACCGATCCCGCCAATAAGACGGCCAACAAAGCGGTGGCTATGATCCAGTTGCGCCGTGGTGCAGCCCCAAGGACCGCGGTCTCTGTGCTCGCCGCGGAGTTCGGTCGGCTGGGGCCGACAGCTCGGTGGTGGAACGCGAGCACGTACGTACCCTTAGGAAGTTCGACGACCACGGGATCCCCGGCGCCGTCAGACCCATAGTACTCGGTGAGCTTTACGCGAAGACGCCCTGCCTGGACGCGGACCATCGAATCCAGTTGGGGGTCGAAATCCGTCGAACGTCCAAAAACCTCGGTCGCTATCTGGTATTCCTTGATCGGCGATCCGGGGTGATCCAAGACATGTTTGGCAAGATAGCGGAGCAGTTTGCACAGAGACTCAGAGCCATGCAGGACATGACTGTTCACCAGCCTGTCGATCTGTCCGAGATATTGCTCTCGTTCCGTCAACGCAACCTCGTGACAACCCGGTTAAAGGGAGTGTAACAACGGGTCCATCTGCTTGCAAGATTTGGATTTAAGAAACGTCACCGTATCAGACGCCCTGAGACTTCAATCTAACACAGAAAAAAAACTAATAGTAGGCAACGTAATCTCTGTTCGGCCTGTCGAGGGCCCGAGCTGCGTTTTGTTGTGATTCTTTCCTAGGTGGCAGTCCCAGGAAGAATGCGTTTGGGGTGCTTTTCAGTCGAGGGTGGTCGTTGGAGGGCGTGTGTTCATGTCCAGAGTGACATTCGCTGGCGTGTTCCTGCTTGACCTTCCCCTGAACGATTCACTTTTCTAACCTTTTTGAATGAAGCGTCATTGCTCGACGGCTCAGATTCGTGCTGAGTCAAGTTCCAAAAGATGGTCACAAGTCATCAGGTTCGGGTTGCGTTTCTCGAGGGAGGGTAAAATCGTGAGGCGATCGATTTGGGTGGGACTCGTAGTTCTCTGTTTGGTGTGCGGCCTTTATACGTCGGTCACGTTAGCTCAAGCGGTCTTCGGCAGCATCCTTGGCACTGTTACGGACCCCCAAGGGACTGCTGTCAGCGGAGCGAAGGTAACAGTAACCTCGCTCTCTAAGAACACGGCGTTCGAAACGACCTCGAACGAAAGCGGCAACTATTCGGTTACTCACTTAATTCCGGATAACTATCGCGTTCACATCGAAGCCACGGGCTTCAAGGCCTACGACGTCGCGAGCGTCGCCGTATCCGCCGACACATCTGTAAATGTTGATGCCGCCCTTCAGGTCGGAGCGGTCACACAAACGGTTGAAGTCACCGGCGAAATTCCCCAGCTCCAGACCGACCGCGCGGACGTGGACGTCCAGTTCAGCCAGAAGTACGTTGAAGATCTACCGATCCTCAACCGCAACTTCACCAATTTCGAATTGCTCTCGCCAGGCACGCAAAAACTACCCGGGTTCAATCACGCTGCCACCGAGAATCCCCAGGGTGGCGGGCAGATTCAGGTCAATGGGCAGCACTTCTCGGGCACCAACTTTGAACTCGACGGTACGGATAACCAAGATCCCATCCTTGGCATCATCGTGGTGAATCCTAACCTCGACGCCATCGCCGAAACGAAGATCGCTCTCCAAGACTACGACGCGGAATCCGGCAAGGCCACCTCTGGCGTGATCAGGGTGCAGACCAAGTCCGGCTCGAACAGCTTCCACGGCAGCGGCTTTTACTTCTACCGCAGTAGCGACCAGGAGGCGCGCGATCCTTTTACGAACAAGCCCGGCGTTCCTCTCGCCCCAGCGAACTGGAAACAGTTTGGCGGCTCCGTAGGTGGACCCATCCTAAAGGATAAGCTTTTCTTCTTCGGCGACTACCAAGGCACCAAACAGATACAGGGAATCACCAACCTTTATACAGTCCCGACCCCGGAAGTGGTCAAAACGTGTAATCCCGCGACCAATGCCGCCAGCGCCACTCCCGGCTTCTGCGACTTGAGCGAGTATCTGAATGCCTACGGGGCTCCAGTAGGTGGGGTGCCTAGCGGCCAGGTCTATAATCCCAACACCCCGGGTAGTAACCCTCTAAACGGTGCGGGTCGTCTCCCCTTTGTGAACAATATGATCCCTATCGCCGACATCGCCCAGAATGTCGGCAATGTGCTCGCTTTGTTTCCGACGCCAACGGCCCCTGGCGTTAACAACAATTTCGTCTCCACTGGCTCCGGTCCCTTTGATCAGAAGTCCTTCGATGTCCGTATAGACTATAGCGCTCCTCACAACTTCCAGGTGTTCGGCCGCTTCAGCCTCGACTATTTCTCGCTGTCCGGGGCGGGAGGCTTGGGAGCGCTGGGAGGACTTGGTTTTGGTCCCGGCGGTTTGAATGGCACTTCCAATGTTCATAATTACAGCTTGGCTAGCGGTTTCACCAAGCCTATAGGCGCCAAGTGGCTTACGGATTTCCGTTTCGGATATTTCAAATACAATCCGCAAACGGCGTATTCCGACGCAAATTCGAACCCCATGACTGCTCTTGGATTCCCGGGCCTCAATCTGGGTACCCCCGTCACTGGTGGCCTGTCGGGCTTCCTCTTCACCAGTAACGGCAACAACGGGGGGGTGAACGGCGCCTTGGGTAATAACTCCGCAGGTGCTTATTCTTTTGGCGATGGTTTGAATATTGGCCGTTGCAATTGCCCCTTAACCGAAAGCGAGCAACAATTTCAGTTTGTAAACAATTGGACGCGCACTCAGGGCAACCACACCATTAAGTTTGGCGCCGACATTCGCTATGCGGAAAATCTGCGTGTGCCCAGCGATCAGAGCCGTACTGGTCTGTTGTATTTCGATCAGGGTGGTACTTCCAACCAGGGGGCTAACGGTCTCGCGATGGCCACTTTCCTTCTTGGAGACGTTACTTTTTTCCAGCGCTACGTCAGCCAAAGCTTGGACGCTGCCGAGCGTCAGAAACGGTGGTTCTTCTACGGCCAGGATTCGTGGCGCATCAGCCCCAAATTCACGATGACCTACGGCGTTCGCTGGGAAATCTACTTCCCTGAAAGTGTCAACGCCAAGGGCAACGGGGGTTTTGCTAACTTGAATGACGGCACGATCCGAGTCGCTGGCTTCGGCGGCATCGGCTCGAATGGCAACATTGACAATACCTATAAGGCCTTCGCGCCTCGCCTCAGTTTTGCTTACGCTTTTGATCCCAAGACCGTGGTTCGCCTGGGTTACGGGCGGGGCTTCGACATCGGCGTGTTTGGCTCCAACTTCGGGCACGTGGTCACTCAGAATCTTCCTGTTCTCGCACGGCAGGATCTTTCGGATAGCACCTTTAATCCCGCCGCTTCGAACAATCGCAGTCCCATTTTCACCCTTTCCCAGGGACCGCAACCCTTTAACTTTGCTCCTATCCTGGGCTCTATTTCTGCCAATGGCTTGTTGCCGATCAACGGTATCGACGGCACGACGCAAGGCGTGGCGCGCCCGACCATTCAGCGGCTTCCCACCATCGATCAGTGGAACGCCACGATTCAGCGACAGATCACTCCATCACTGAACATTACTGCCAGTTACATCGGAAACAAGGGAACTCACGTTTTCGCGGGTACCGGGCCGTCGTATAACAACAACGAAATCGCGATAGGCCCTGGTACCAACGACGTGGTCTGTCCCACTCCGACGACTTGCTCTCTGGCAGGATTTGTCCCGGCGCAATCGCAAGCCGATCGCCGTAGGTATTTCCTGAATGGCGTGCCGGCATTCACTTATCCAGGATTCACCTACGTGAACACGGCCGGCGTCGTCACACCGACACCCCCTTGCTGCGCGGTGGATACCACCTACTTCGGCAACGACGCCGATAATAAATACAACGCGTTGCAGGTGAAGGGCGAAAAGCGCATGAGTTATGGTCTTGAGTTCCTCGCGCACTACACGTTTTCCCACGCATATGCGTACGACTCGAGCTATTACTCCGTCAACAAGAAGCTTGCTTGGGGTCCAAACCCGTACAACCGCAATCAAGTGTTTGTGATCAGCACGATCTACGAGTTGCCAGTTGGCAGAGGCAAGAGATTCATGGGCGGCTCTGGCCGTGCCATGGACCTCGTCGTCGGTGGTTGGCAGGTGACGAACACTCTAACATACGGCACCGGTCTTCCCTTCACTCCTAGTATCGGGGAGTGCGGCACGATCGAAGATGCTGGCCCATGCCGTCCAAACGTCGTCCCTGGCAGTAAGATTCAGACTGGCGTTACGAATACGGCGGCTGGTACGTTCTGGTATACGCCGGTTGCCCCGCTCGCTTATCCACTCTCCCCCGCCAATGCGGGACTCGACTCCTGCACGTTTGCGCGTCCAACCTCTGGTATCTTCTCTCTTCCAGGTTGCGGCCAGATCGGCAACGCCGGATTCGATTCGTTGCGGGGCCCGCACGCCTTCTACGACGACATGTCGCTCTCGAAGAATTTCACCATCACCGAGCGCGTCAAGGCGCAGTTCCGATTCGATGCCTACAACGTGTTCAACCATCCGGTGCTCGCGGTTCCGGGCAATACTTGTATCGATTGCGGCGGCAGCGCTGGCCAGATCACGGACATCGAGGCCGATGCTGCCCCGGGTTCGCCCGTGGGCATGCGTCAACTGCAGTTCGGCGTTCGGGTCACTTTCTAACCTCTAGCATCGCCAAACAAAATGGGGAGCCCCTCGCGGGCTCCCCATTTTTTATGCTCTAATCGTTCTTCCGTGGTGATTGGAATTCAGATGGGAAAATTCAGGTGGGTCTGCACGGTATTGGCAAGTACGCTGGTCCTCGTCGACAGCTCAATCTCGTCGGCACGCTCAAGACCTCCAAGTCAGGCGCCCACATCTGTTCAAACGCCCCAGCCAGTGCCGGAAGCATCACCCAAATCTACCCCAAAACCCCTGAGCCCCGAGTTCGAACAATCCCGGAAGCTTCTGCAGCAGGGAAAGTATGACGAAGCCCTCATGGCGCTGAGTGATCTTCAAGAAAAACACTCGGAAACTCCGGGGCTGTCACATGAATTTGGCCTGGCGTATTACAAGAAGGGCGACTATCTGAAAGCGGCCGCGTCCTTAAAGAAGGCCGAGCAAGAAAATACTGAGGATAGTGAAGCGATCCAATTGCTCGGGCTTTCCTACTATCTGGCGAATCGCCCCGCGGACGCAATTCCTGCGTTGGAAAGAGTGCAGACCTGGTTTGCCAGCGCCAACGTGGACGCCTCTTACATTCTGGGGATCTGCTACATCCAAATCCAAGACTATCCGCATGCGCGCGCGGCATTTGCGAAAATGTACGGCGTGCCTGACGAATCGGCCGCCAGCTATTTGTTTACCGCTCGCATGTTGCTGCGCCAGGATTTTAGTCCGGTTGCGGAAGAGTATGCACAGAAGGCCGCGACTCTGGATCCCAAGATGCCTTTGGTGCATTTTCTTTTAGGCGAGTTGAACCTGTATCATTCCAAGCTCCCGGAAGCGGTTGCGGAGTTTCGAAAGGAGTTGACGCTGAATCCGGGTTACGCTGCGGGATACTACAAACTGGCGGACGCCTACTACCGAATGCAGAACCTCGAAGAGGCGGAAAAGCTATTGCAACGGTCCATCTGGCTTGATGCAACGTCTACGGGTCCCTACATTCTGATGGGCAAGGTTCTGGAGAAGAAGGGGGAAACCGAGTTGGCCGTGAGGGCTCTGCAACGCGCTCTCGCTATGGATCCCAACAATCCCGTCACGCATCACCTGCTGGGACAAGCGTATCGCGACATGGGGCGCACCCAGGACGCCGAGCGGGAGCTCAACGCCGCGGCACAATTGGAGGAACGCCAGAACGCGAGGCCATGAAGACTTCTATGGACCGCAGTTTTTATGTAGCGCGGCGGCCCGCCATTGTAAACTCCGCTCACTGGTTTCACTGCAATCATGCCGGATACTAGATCCTATACCGTCGTGGGCCTGGGCGAACTCCTCTGGGACGTTTTCCCGAAGGGCAAAGAACTTGGCGGCGCCCCTGCGAATTTCGCGTACATGACCAGCCTGCTGGGTGATCTTGGCGTCGTCGCCAGCCGAGTCGGCAGCGACGCGTTGGGACGCACTGCCGGCCGTCGATTGCAGCGCATCGGTCTCCACGGCCAATACCTGCAGATTGACGCTATTCATCCGACCGGCACCGTAAAAGTGCAAGTTGATCCCGCGGGGCAGCCTACCTTCGAGATTGCCGAGTCCGTTGCCTGGGATTTTTTCGAGTGGACGCCGGAGTGGGAGAAACTCGCAGCCACAGCGGACGCGGTTTGTTTTGGATCGCTCGCGCAACGTTCCTCGCAATCTCGCGCCACGATCCGCGCGTTTCTGAAAGAGGTCAGGCGCGGCACGACGCGCGTCTTCGATGTGAATCTTCGGCAATCCTTTTATTCAGCGGACACGCTGGCCGAGTCCATGAAGCTCACCGATATTGTGAAGCTCAATCAAGAGGAATTGCCGATTGTCGTGAAGCTTCTGGGGCATGCGTTCCAGGATGACGAACGGGCAGCGCGTTGGTTGAGAGACACCTATAGTTTGCAGCTCGTCTGCGTAACGCGCGGCGCGAAAGGGAGTTTACTCGTCAATGGCAGCGAAGTCAGTCAACATCCGGGTTGTCGTGTTGTAGTAGCGGACACCGTCGGTTCAGGCGACGCGTTCACGGCTGCGCTCGTCTATCACTACCTGCGCCGCGCCTCTCTTGCGACACTGAACGAGGCTGCGAATCGCATGGGGGCGTGGGTGGCCAGTCAAACCGGCGCGACTCCGCCTCGCGATGACTACTACCTACAACAGATTCGTACCGCGGTAAGTGGCGAAGAATAACTAATGCACGGCGCCGGCAGTAGCGGCATTTTGCTCCAGCGCCAGACGTGATACCGCGTCCGGTGGAAGTTGATTGAGCAACGCCAGGAAAACGCCGTTTGTCCATCCAAAGCCGACGATGTTCATGTGATAGCCCGCGGTTACTTGCGTCTCCGACGATCGCGTCACCGCGTTGTACTTCTCTCGTATGGTTCCGTCGCGCCGGAAGTTTTCTGCCACTGTCGAGAGAAACTCGTAGGAAACCCGGTCCGCGTCGTCCTTAAAGCCGTATCGCCGGATGCCTTCATCCGCGAGCAACTGATTCGGTGCCCACGCGTACGGGTAATCCCATTGTGCGCCGCTTTCGAACGGGCTCATCACCAGTCCGCCGGGCTTCTCGAAGACCGCAAGATTCTTCATGATCGCCCGCGCTTGTTCGGGAGTCGCGATGCCGGTCCACATCGGGAGAAACGTGGTTACATATTCATACGACGATTGCAGCTGCTTTTCGAAATCGTAGTCGAAGTACAAGCCTCGCTTGGCATCCCACAAATAGGTTTGAATGCGCTCCTTGCGATCGTCGGCGCGCTTCCGCCAATTGGCCGCTTCTTTTTTGCGGCCAAGCATGTCGCTCATCAAGGCGAGATCTTCCTCGGTTTTGTAGAGCAAGCTATTCAGACAGACAGGAGCGTAATGGTGCGTTGCCGCGCCGTACGGGCCGAAGCGAAACGAAATGTCATAGCCTGACTCTCGCATGGCGCGGTCGCCCTTGTAGTAATCCGTGCTCAGCGCCGCGCTTCCCGCCGAAGCGCAGTCCGAGCGCGCCATCGTCGTGGTCGTCTCGCATACTTGCAGCCCAAACTGCGGTCCGACTGGTGCCTGCGATCCTTCGCCGGTCTTCGTCGGAGCCAGGTAGCCGCGCCCCCCGCTGGGGTGTGCCAGGAAATACGCCGCCACCTGCGTGAGGTGCCCGGTTTCGTCTTTCAAACTTTCCGGCGCTGGACCGTTCCCGAAATCGTAATAGCGCGACAATCCCGTCGAGCCGGCCAAGTGCGGCTCGCGCGTCCACAAGCTGTAGTCTCTCGCGGCGTAACCGTACGCCTTTTCTAGCCAGGCGCGATCCTCATGTCCGGCAGCTTTCTGTGCTTCGTATACCGCCAAAATCATCGACGTAAGAAACGGTGGCTGCGACCTCGTCAAATAATAGGTGCGATTCGCATTCAGCACCGCGCCGTAGTGCTCGATCTCAAAGAAAAAATTCTCGACCATGCCTCGCGCTAGTTCGATTCGATTGTCCCGCACCAGACCGCGAACGATGAAGTAGCTGTCCCAGCCGTACATCTCGTTGAACCTTCCACCCGGCACCACGTATTTGCTCGGCAGATACAGCAGTCCTGCCGGGTCAATCTTCCCCGGATCGACTTCGCCAAGCTTGTGAATGACGATAGGCAAGTGCTGCGCCTGGACGTTACATTGCTTCTGAAGCTGTTCGACCGCGGTTGGAACCTCGAAGTCCGCCGGGATGTAAAGCACGGAAGCGGTCGCGAGTTTCGAATCGACGATGGTCTTGCAATCCGTCAGCGAACGCGTGAGCGAATCCCATCCAGCCGCGATGTACTCCCGAATCGGATTGAGACCCTGATCCTGTGCGGCGGCGGTCTGCGCATTCGCAGTCCCAATTGCGCAGCTAGCGGTAAGAAAAACCACCAACGCGACGCCAAATTTTCGCAGCGTGATGGGCGCAAAAATCGCCCGAAAAAGGCGTCGCGGATTTACGTTATGAATCGTCTTTGGCGGCATAGTCCTCTTGCGGGTCGGTGCAGGTATCTCTTTTATCTAGAAGAGTATAGCAGGCATTCGAGGGATGCGGCGCGAGCTTTTTTCGGACCTTTATAGCCGCACTAAACGGGCCTCTGTGGGCGGTCAAAAACTCGTCGTTCTCCCGAATTCTCGGAAGCCAAAATCGAAGATCCTATTCGCTCGCAACGCGCGTGCTCAGGTCTAATTCTAGAAAGGACGCGCCCGGAACAGGGTTGGCGCGGTACGCCGCGATTTCTCGGAATCCCAGCGCGCGATAAATTTCCTGAGCTCGCGTCATCGAAGGAAGTGTGTCCAGGCGCATTCGCTCGTAACCTATCTCGCGCGCCATTTCGATCAATGTACGCATCAGCACGCGGCCCGCGCCTTTTCCGCGAACCGACGGCTGGAGGTAGACGCGTTTCATTTCGCACACGACCTCGTCGATCGGGCGCAGCGCTCCACAGCCGACTGCCTGCTCTCCATCGAAAACGAGCAGCAACCGCCCAGCGGGCCTCGCGTATTCTCCTGGCAACCGAGCCAATTCCTCCGCGAACCCTTGGAAGCACAGATCGACGTCCAGCGACTCTGAGTACTCCACGAATAGGTCGCGAGCGAGCCGAACAAATTCCGGCGTTTCCGCGCTCTCGATGCGCAACATAGCCGCACCTCGCCATCTCACCAAACCCCAATCCAAGAGCAAACTACCAGCCTCTTCGCGCGACGCAACAGACAATTTGGCGCCTCCTCGTCGGTCCAAGTCGAACACTCGCAGTCGTTCACGTTGACGATAATTCCCCAACAAGCTGACTGAAGAGTTTTTTCTTCAGGAGGTCGGTGCTTTAGCACCGACGTATAGTGTGTGCTCTCAACGGGCTTCAGCCCCTGAAGAAAGCTTCTTCCTCGTTTTGTCGCATTTTTCCGCAGCCTGCTAAGACGATCACCCGTGCTGCGTTTGGCAAAGGATAAGAAAAAGACCGATTCCTAAGGCTGCAAAGAATCAACAAGTCGCGATTCCTGTGCGGCGATGTCAGCTGGGAGCGGCGCATAACCCAGTGCGGAACATTGCTTCTGCCCAGTCGACAAGATCCAGCGCAACAGTTCCGCCATCGCGGTTTTCTTCGCCGCTCCGTCCAATTGTTGAGGAACTAGAAACCACGTAAACGTAGCGATCGGGTAAGAATCCTTGCCGACGGCATTCGTGATCGAAATTCGAAATTCGGAGCCCATCGCTGCCGGCGTGCCAGCAGCGGCGGCGGTCAGGCTGGGCAGATCAGCTTGAATAAAACGCCCGGCGGCGTTGCGCACCAGGCCGAAGCTCAGCCTGTGCTGGATGGCGAAAATGAACTCGACGTAGCCGATGGAATTAGGCGTTTCCTGCACCCCCTGGGCTATGCCTTCATTCCGCTCAGCCCCGTTTCCGACCGGCCAATGCACCGTGACATCCGCTCCCACAGCGGACTTCCACTGCGGACTGACTTTGGAAAGGTAATCGGTCCAGGCAAAGGTTGTGCCGCTCCCATCGGAGCGATGAACGACAGCGATCTCAGCATCCGGTAAAGGAGCGCCGCGATTGACGCCGCGGATCTGCGGATCATTCCATTTCGTAATTTTACCGAGATAAATCCCGGCCAGAATCTCCGGCGTGAAACGCAGGTCTTCCTTCAGGCCCGGGACGTTGTACACCGGCACAACCGCACCGAGCACCGTCGCAAAGTGAAAGGCTTTCCGTCCAATTTGAGCCAGCTTTTCATCGGACAGGGGCATGTCGGTGGCCGCGAAGTCCACTTCGCCTTTGCTGAACTTCTGAATACCTTCCTGTGAGCCAACCGCGTCGTAGTGGATCCGGATATTCGCGTCTTTCTCAGTAAACGCAATAAACCATTTCTGATAGACCGGCGCGGGAAAAGTGGCGCCCGCGGCGGTCAGCAGGGTTTGCGAGGGACTTGTTTGCGTTGGACTTTGCGCTCGGGCTTTCCACCCGGCGCACACCAAACCTAGGCTGGCGCAAACAGAAATTGCCGCAGCCACGCGGCGCAGCTGTCTCAATGGGCAGCTCCTTTAACATTGCTCGCCTGCAACGCTTCCTCGAATTTCTTGACCAGGAGGTCGGCAAGATTCTGCGTTACGCTATCCCAATGAAACTTGCCGGGTGTGACCAGGTAGGACCACAGCGTTTCGTTGTTCTTGTCCTTCACTTCAACCGAGAGCATGCCGCCGTAGATCGCATTCTGCCCGTAGGCCGAGGGCCGTGGATTTGTGGTGTAGTAGCCTTTTACCCAGAGTTCACCGGTCCCCGTGATCACCGCGTCCGCATCCTCTTTCGTGGAGACGACTTCCAATCCGCGAACTTTGCGCAATCGTTTGACAAGAGCATCGCGCAGCTCGGCCGACCCTTTCTTGGCACCAAGTGAGTCGACATAGATCTTCTTGATTTGCGAAAGTGGAACGGCCGTTTGGGCCGCAGCCGTGCCCGCGTCAACCAGCGAAAGACCAGCGGCACTTACCGTGAGGCCAAGGGCCACACGCCGCCAGCAAGCCATCCATGCCTTGGTCATAAATCCCAGGCCCAAACCGTACGTGAACATTATTACAGGCAGGTTACTCGAAGAGCTAGCATGCGCATGCGTTACCCTTATGGGAACTAATGCGTGCGAGAACCTGGGCCCGCCCCTGCCATCAGGCAGGGGGCGAGCTAGAGCAGATTCAGTTTATGCTTGCCCATATGTCAGTCCAGAACAACGAAGCGTTACCTAGGGTGCAAGCAGCCGATTCATAACGCCGTGAATGACCGAATTGGCGTCGAGCAATCTAAGTCTGCTGTTCTGAATAGCCTGACATCTCCAAGTTCCCATCGAACCTATGATCATGCGATAACCGGTCACTCTGTTTGGTCAACAACCTTCATTCGTTCTTCATTCATCCGGCCACCGTGCACTTCGATTTTAGAAAGAGCAGTTTCGATCTCACGAAGATCCGCGGGCGTTAGCTGAACATCGATTGCTCTCAAGTTCTCGTGCAGGTGATCGGCACTTCGTGTGCCGGGAATCGGAACAATGAACGGCTCTTGCGCGAGCAACCAAGCCAGCGAAATTTGAACCGGTGTTGCATTTTTCTTCCCAGAAAACTGCCTGAGAAAATCAACAATCGGCATATTTGCTGCAATGTTTTCAGAAGAGAAGCGTGGAAACTCAGATCGCACGTCCATTTTGGGGTCGAACTTCGTTCGAGCATCTATCTTCACAGTTAGATATCCTTGTCCAATTGGACCCCAAGGCACGAAGCCGATTCCTAACTCTTCACAAGTCTCCAGTACACCGTTCTGCTCTACATCTCTGTTCATGAGCGAGTATTCCGTCTGAACTGCACTCACCCGTTGAATCGCATGCGCGCGGCGGATTGTCTTTGCACTCGCCTCCGATAGACCGAAGTGCAGCACTTTTCCTTCTGCGATCAGCTCTTTCACCGCGCCGGCTACGTCTTCAATTGGCACGTTCGGATCGACCCGGTGCTGGTAATACAGATCGATGTGGTCGGTTCTGAGGCGCTTGAGAGATCCCTCAACCACTCTCCGGATGTGCTCGGGTCGGCTGTTAAGAATAAGACCGCCCTTTTCATTGTCGAAGCCAAATTTGGTTGCGATAGCGACTCTGTCGCGGACAGGCGCGAGCGCCTCTCCGACAAGCTCTTCGTTTGTATAGGGACCGTAGAATTCGGCTGTATCGAAGAACGTGACGCCTTTTTCATGGGCTGCACGAATCACCCCAATGCCTTTATTCTTGTCGGGGGCCGCTCCGTAGTTGCCGCTGGCATTCATGCAGCCGAATCCCATTTCTGAGACTTCTAATGTTCCGAGTTTTCGTCTTTTCATGGTGTTTCACTCCTCACTTCAACCCTAGCGACCTCCGATCCATCTGCGGTAGCCCGATTCTTTCGAATCATTGCCTATTCGTCCGGATGTTATGATTTGGTTGTACGGCGCGTGCTAACCGCCGGTTATGCTCAGGAGAGGGAGGGCGCCTCAAAGATGCTGAAACACAGGAAAATTGGCGATGCAAATGCATCCAGGCTCTCCCACCTTCTAACCGAGCTAGCGAAGAAGATTAGCAATTCACTTGGTGACTCGAGTGAACGTGCAACGGAGGTGCCGGGACTAATGCTTTATCGCCGGACTGCTCCGACCGCTCCGAATCCGAGTAGCTACGAGCCAAGCCTTCTTGTCATTGCGCAAGGAAGAATTCGAGTGGACCTCGGTAAAGCGAGCTACGTTTTCGGCCAATCGAGATTTCTGCTTACGTCTCTGGAACTGCCGGTCGTGAGCGAGGTGATTACGGCCAGCGAAAAGGCACCCTACCTTGCCTTCTTCCTGAAGCTGGATATGTCGGCTGTTTGGGACATTCTGAAGACAGAGGAAGTCCATACGACTGAGAAGTCCTCTGGCGCATGCGGAATCTCCACCGGGGAGACCACGGTTGAACTGGTCAACTCATGTTCTCGGATGATGGATCTGCTGGGCGCTCCGCGGGACATTTCATTCTTTAGCAAACTCATTCAACGCGAGATCATTTATCGCTTACTGCAGGGACGTCAGGGAGCACGCCTTCGCGCGATTGCCACGTTCGAGACCAAGTGCCACCGGACGGCGAAGGCGGTTGCCTGGTTGCGTTCAAACTACGAGAAGCCTCTGCGCGTAGAGCACTTGGCAACGATTGCAGGCATGAGTCGATCTACGCTGCACCTCCATTTTCGCGCCCTTACGGCGATGAGTCCGCTGCAATTTCAAAAGCAGCTTCGGCTGCATGCCGCGCGGCAACGCATGCTTACGGGTGAACTGGATGCGGCAAGTGCGGCGTTCGAGGTCGGCTACGAAAGCCCGAGCCAATTCAATCGCAAGTACAGGCGATTCTTTGGCCGGCCGCCAATTCGCGATATCAAGGCTCTGCGAGACGGCAAAGTCATGGCGATCGCTACCGCTTAACGCTGAATTGCAGGGTTGCCATGGGCAGCTTGTTCTCGACCGTCGCAAACAGGCCTTAGCGCTCATTGAGTTATTGTCGGACAGTAGCGGTGATCCCTCCGACTGTGCGCGCGCCGCTTCACTTTGGTAAAGCCAGGCTGCCATGCGAGAGGAGCAAGCTTCTCAGCTGGCGGACGGCCTGAGCGCTCTCCGTTACCCTCGCATTTGCAAACCCCAAAATTAACCCCTGGCGAGCAGCTCTTCCAAGATACGCAGGGGAAAGTGGCCAAAGCCAAAGCCTCTTACGTGCGGCACTCGCCGCAACCTCCCGATCGCGGAACCCCTTTGGCAGCGTGACCACAAGTTGCATCCCCGCCTGCGCCCCGAGCACTTCGAGCGCGGATCCAAACTCCTTAACTATGCTGTCCACTAGCCCAGTTCGCCTTTCGCCGTAGAGGATCCGCATCCTCCGAATGTGACGCGCAAAGTGTCCTTCTCGCATGAAGTCGTTGAGCACCGCCTGATTCAGGTAGGACGGACTCAAGTCCATCGCCTGACGAATCGCCGTGAAACGTTCGACGAGGTCGGAGGGGATCACTACATAGCCCAGCCGCAACGACGGGAACAGGGTCTTGCTGAACGTTCCGATGTAGATCACGCGAGAATTGTGATCGAGTCCTTGCAGCGACGCGATGGGCATATTTTCGTAGCGATACTCGCTGTCGTAATCATCCTCAATGATCCAGGAGCCCGAATTTTGCGCCCAGTCCAACAACTGAAATCGGCGCGAAGCACTCATGGTTACCCCGAGCGGATATTGGTGAGACGGCGTCACATACGCAACTCGAGCTTTGTTGCATAACTTGATGCCCGCCGACACATTCAGTCCTTCCTTATCAACGGGCACCGGGATCAAGCGACAACCCGAGCCCGTAAGAACGTTCCGCGCAAGCCAGTAGCCGGGTTCCTCCAGCCACGCGGCATCTCCGGGATCCAGCAGCACGCGCGCAGAGATCTCCAGCGCCTGCTGGGAACCGGAAACAATCATCACCTGTTGCGGTTCGCACCGCACCGCGCGAGAAGTTCGGAGATAAGTGCAAATCGCCTCGCGCAAACCTTCAAAACCTATTGCGGTGCCGTAGTGAAGCTCACCGGCGTGTGGATTCCGGCAGTGCCGCATCACCAGGTTCGACCATATCTGGAATGGAAACTGGTCATACGCAGCTTGGCTCACGCTGAACGGCCCCACTCCACGTACCCAAGGAGGGATTTCATAGCGCGGCAGAAGCAAAGCCCGTTTCGCCACAGGCCGGTACCCGGAACGAACCTGATTCGAATGGTGGTTGCCCGACTCATGAAATGTCAGTTGCTCCGGGAGAGAACCACACACGAACGTTCCTGCACCTACGCGAGCCTCGAAGTAACCCTCTGCCAGAAGCTGAGCGTAGGCGGTAAGTACCGGGATGCGCGAAATTTTCAATTCGGACGCCTGGGCGCGCGTTGATGGAATTTGCTGGCCCGCTCCCAGGCTGCGGCTGACGATCAGGTTCCGGTAGGCATCGTAGATTTGCTTGTGCAAAGGCTTCGCCGCCTTGCGATCCACCGCGATGACTGGTGATAATCCGCTCGATACTTTCTTCATTTCCACAGTGTAGTGGTCATATCAGAATTCAATCAAGTGGATATTGCCACAAACCACTTGAACTTCTACTTTGGTCCAAAGGGATAGTCCCAAAAATCCAGTCGGGGTCTGGAGGCATAGCGATGAATTTAATGAGTACCTTCGTGCGCAGTGGTCAGGATATCGTTTTTGCTGTGAAGCGGTTCCGCTTGAGGTTTTTATTCATTCTGTCCGTTGGTCTGCTTGGTTTTTCTCTATCAACTCTCGCTCAGGACGCCAGCATCGTCGGCACCGTTACCGATCCTTCCGGCGCCTCGGTTCCGAACGTGAAAATCACGGTTACAAATACGGAAACGGGTTCGACGCACACCGTGGTGAGCAATGACTCAGGCCAGTACGCAATTCCTGAACTGAAGATTGGTCACTACAATGCCAAGGCCGAAGCCACCGGTTTTAAAGCGGCCGAACAAAAAGGTCTTCAGTTGCAAGTAGGCGACCGCACTCGCGTTGATTTTCAAATGCAACTCGGCGGCGCTCAGGAAACCGTCACTGTCGAAGCCAATGCCGTGCAAGTGCAAACCGACTCCGGTGAGCAAAGCAACGTCATCACCGGGCAGCAGATTTCGCAAATCGCGGTCAGCGGCCGCAGCATGTACCAGCTTGCGGCTTTGACCCCCGGCGCCTCGAGCCAGATTGGTGCTGGCGGGATGAGCGCAGGTGTTGTTAACACCTCGGCTGGCGGCGACGCGAACGTGGAATTCAACGGCATGCGGCAAAACCACAACATCTATTTGCTCGACGGTGGCGAAGATGACGATCGCGGCGGCGCGGGCGGCATGAGTATCGCGCCGTCCTCGGATGCCATCGCGGAATTCCGCGCTCTCACTTCGAACTACAGCGCTGACTATGGCCTCTCTTCCGCCGGAACCATGACTATGGTTCTCAAGTCCGGATCGAGCACGCTCCATGCAGCGGCGTGGGAATTCAACCGCAATGACGCTTTCGACGCCCGCAACTTCTTCAATCCGGCTCCGCAACCCGTCGCGGAGTTGCGACTGAACACGTTCGGCTTCAACGTGGGCGGACCCGTGACTTTCGGCCGGCTTTACAATCGCGACCGCAAGAAGACCTTCTTCTTCTACAACATGGAATGGCGCAGGCTCATCCAGGGCATCGTCAACAACGGCCAGCCAGTGCCGCTCCCCTCCACCTATGGAGGCGACTTCGGCGGCACAGCCATCAACGTTCCGACGGCCGCGCAGGTTGCGCCTTCGGTTCTAGCCAAGAATTGTCCCGGTGGTGTTCTGCCCGCCGGCATCATCCAGGGTTCGCCCTTTCCGGGAAACACGATCCCTTCTTGCATGATCAGTCCCAATGCGACGGCTTTGCTCAACGCCGGGATTTTTCCGGCACCCACTTCGGGTGACCAGTTCACCGGCGCCGCCACCTCGCCTACCAACGTGAAGGAAGAGATCGTGCGCATCGATCACAACTTCAGCAGCAAATTTTCAATTTTTGGACACTTTATCGCCGAGCAGGTGTCACAGGGCTACTCGACCAGCCAGTGGAGCGGTGCCAACGTTCCCACCGTCGGCGATACCTTCGGCAATCCCTCGTACAGCGCGGTAGTTCACGCAACATACACGATTAATCCCAACCTTCTGAACGAGATCGCCTTCAACTACAACGGCAATCGCATCAACATCGTACCTTTCGCGGGTGCTGGCTTGAGTAGCTTGGCAATCCCCGCAGGATTTGAAAGCAACCGGCTATTCACAGGCCCTAACAACGATAACCGCTTCCCCAACATCGACCTGAATGGCTCCACGGGTACCAAAGTCGAAATCTCCAGCTGGCCGTGGCACAACGTAGCCGACGACTACCAGATCCGCGATGACATCTCCTGGACCCACGGCGCTCACCAGTTCAAGTTCGGTGGGAGCTGGGCTCTCTACAAGAAGACGCAAGACCTCTTCGGTCAGACCCAAGGCGGTTTCAACTTTGACGGAACCTTCACCGGCAATGACTTTGCCGATTTCCTGCTGGGCGATGCCAAGAACTATCAGGAACTCGCCGTCCAGGACGCCGGCCAATGGAACAACGTTTCGTGGGCCGCGTACATTCAGGACAACTGGCGTGTCAATCGCAGGCTGACCCTCAACCTGGGTCTGCGCTGGGATGGTGTTCCGCACACCTACGAAGCCAACAACCGCATGGGTAATTTCTATCCAAACCTCTACAACCCGGCGAACGCAGCTCTTCTCAATCCCGATGGCAGCATCAATCCGGCCAGCCCGGGACTCGGCACCAGCCCCAACCCCATTCTTGCAGGCATTCCGCTGTACCTAAACGGAATCGGCATCCCTGGCCAAAACGGAGTTCCCAAGGGCTTGGTGAACAATCACTGGGCGGCATTTGGTCCCCGGTTGGGTTTTGCTTACGACCTGACGGGTGCTGGCAAGACCGTCGTCCGTGGCGGCTTCGGCATCATGTATGAGCGCATTCAGGGCAACGACATGTACAACGCCGGACCCAACATCCCTTTCAGCTTGCAGGTCACCACACCAGGCCCGGTCGAATTCAGCAATCCAACTCTCTCGCTGGCTTCGGGCACGGCCGCTGCACTGCCGATCAACGCTGCCAGCGTCACCGGGCTGGCCATCAACGACTACAACCTCCCGGTCAGCTACCAGTGGAGCGTCGGAGTTCAGCATCAGTTAGGCGCCCGATCTGTGCTTGGCATCGCCTACGTCGGGAACCAAAACCGGCATCAGAACGATTATCGGGAAACGAATCTGCCAGACCAGGGCGCGCTTCCTGAACTGATCGCCGGCGGCATCTATACGCTGGCGCCAGGTCTGCCCTATCCGGGCTTCCACTCGATCGATCTGAGCCAAAACGAGGCCAACTCGCACTACAACGCGTTACAGGTCGATTTGACCTCTCAAGTCGGACGCGACTTGACCCTGCGAGCCTACTACACGCTGTCGCGTACGATCGATCCGGTCACTGGCAATGGTGGTCAGGACCTGCAAAACGTCTCGAATCCCTACGCGGGATGGCAGTACGATAACGGACCGGGTGGCTACGATCGCACCCACAATGCGGCAGTCAACTTCATCTACGATCTGCCGATCTTCCGGCACACTGAAAACCGCTTACTCAAGTCGACCCTCGGCGGCTGGGAGGTCTCGGGAATCGTTACGTTGACGTCTGGTCTCCCGCTCAATCCCCAACTGACTGGCGGACAGAGCAGCAACGGTCTTCCCAACGCCACCAATCGCCCGGACCAGGTCGGTCCGGTCTCCTATCCGCACACGGTTGCCGAATGGTTCAGCACGTCATCGTTCGTCGACCCAGCGGTGGGCACCTTTGGCGACGCGGGACACAACTCATTGCGTGGCCCAGGCCGCGACAACTGGAACCTCTCGCTGTTCAAGAGCTTCGTACTCAGCGAAACTCGTGGCAGCAGGCTGGAACTGCGTGTGGAAAGTTTCAACACCTGGAATCACACCGAGTTCAACCAGGTCAGCAACGGGCTCGGTTCCAGCAATTTCGGCCAAGTGACTTCTGCCTTCGACCCGCGAGTCTTTCAGCTCGGAGGGAAGATCTACTTCTAGCAACACGGGAAATACGTCAACTTGACCCGCTCGCACTGGACACGGTGCGGGCGGGTTTCTTTCTTACGTACAGGCCAAGAGGACCCGAGTTGCGAGCTGACCCCTCCCCCCCCGGTTTTTTGTAAGTATTCATTCTAATGGTACTTAAAGTTGTTTGTTTTGATAGACTTTTGTAAGTATTCATTCTAAATCGCTTACGCTTGCCGTCGAAATAGTGGAAAAGTGGCTGGCCAGGGGTGAGGCGGGGCAGCCGGGGCCTGGGATGATTCGATCCAAGATACACGGGAGAGGATAGCATTAACATCATATAATTGTCAAGTATTATATTAGGTATCATTCGAACGAATTGGGCGAACAAATTGGGCGAACGAATCGGGAACTGCTGAGACGCTTAACGATGGGGGCGCCCTTGGACGAAACTCGCCTCGCAAATCTGGGTCATCAGGAACGCTGCTCCCGCGGAGACTCGGTCATTGCGCTTTCGGGGGCACAGACAGGAGTGTCTGTGCTACGAAAAGCGCCTGGCCAATCTAGCTCGGCACGGGACGGCATCGGCTACGGGCTGGGCGGGAGGTCGCACCTCGAGTTGCAAACTGTGGGAATCAATGCAGGGATTCCAGGCAGACTCGCAGGAGCGCTTTTGCAGCGCTCCCTTGAGGTGTAGGTCGGCGCTTGAATTTACGCCGTTATGTCTATCCTGGGCTGTGAAGTGGTTTGCCGCAATATCCATTTGAGCTGGTTTCATCATGACCACTTCAATTTTGGATTTCACGCCGCGACGGTGGGAGAATGGAGTGCCTCTAAGGCCTTCGGTAGTGGTAATGGGGCGGTTGTGGCAAGTGGTTATTGTGGTTTGCCGCCTTCTCCGCGAGACTTGGGAGGGACCGATGAAAATGACACGGGTAACCAAATTAGGCATCGCAACCTTGTTGGTGATTCTGTGCGCCGCGGCTGGGGACTATGGAGCGGGGCCCGATACGGCAGGGTCGGCGGTTCTGGTCGAATTGTTCACTTCGGAAGGGTGTTCGAGTTGCCCTCCGGCCGACGCGCTTCTCGAGCGAATGGACGCCACACAGCCGGTTCCCGGCGCGCAGTTAATTGTGCTCAGTGAGCATGTGGACTATTGGAACCATGACGGTTGGAAAGATCCTTATTCGTCGGCGCAGTTGACGGAGCGACAGAGCGGTTATGTCCACAGCCTCGGACTGAATACCCCGTACACTCCCCAAATGATTGTGGATGGAGCGGGAGAATTGAAAGGAAATGGCCCGGAGCTGGCGCAACTCCTCCAGAAGGCCGCCACGGCACCAAAGGTTGCGGTGCGCATCAGCTCGCTAAGCATCACGGCCGGATCCCCGGCGGTCGTCCGCGCGCACCTGGACGTGGACGGCGCATCGCAGAAGCGCAATTCCGAAATTTTCGTGGTGGTAGCCCTGGACCACGCGGAGTCTCAAGTATTACGAGGAGAAAATTCGGGCCGCCACCTGACGCATGTCGCGGTAGCGCAAGAGTTCATCAAGGTCGGAAAGCTCGAGAAGCAAAAAACGTTCAGCCAGGATTTCCAAGTCAAGCTCAAGCCCGGGACGGATACCGCAAATATCCGCATCATTGCTCTTGTTCAAGATTCCGGCCTTGGAAAAGTCTCGGGAGCGGCGCTGCAGAAAGTCACGAATTAGACGTGTTAGAGCATCAAAGTTCCCTCCGTTCCGACACCATGGCGGATAGCAAGCATCGTGTCGGTCTTGCAGTAAGTGACTCTATTGGTTAGATTTGTTGTGCCAGCGCCCGGGTGGCGGAATGGCAGACGCTGAGGACTTAAAATCCTCCGGGGATTTTTCCTCATGTGGGTTCGACTCCCACCCCGGGCACCATTCTATGCGATGTTTATGCGGTTACCGAGGCGCGAGCCCAAAATCGCACCTCAATCATTTAGGGGCAAAAGTGGGTCACTTTTGCTTATTTTTTTGCTTATCTATCGGCGTTTTGGGATTTCACGTAGCAAAGGAGTGTTGTTTAAGCCGCCCACGGATGTATTAGTTCCTCCAACCGGCAACTGAACTACCCCACTTGCGACGTGTTTGTATGTCAGCGGATGTCGAAGAGGTACGTAATGCCAAGTTGTACGGCGAGGACGGCGTTCTGGGTAAGTTTTCCGATTTTCGTTTCGAACAGGCGTTTGTCCACAACTCTGAGTTGGCTGCAAAGAGCGACGCTGTGCTGAATCTCGGTCTGGCAACCTAGGTCTTTGATTATCTCGTTGGCGGGAAGAAGTATTTTGTGGGAATTCGCCTTTGCCACACTCGTGCTCATCGGCACGACGACTACCGTGTTCCCTAGGTTCAACGCCCTTCGAGACATTACTATGCACGGTCGCCGACCATGTTGCTCACTACCGTCTCCACCTATCGGCAGAGTAATCCAGTAGATGTCGCCGGGGTCGAGAGGTGTTTCAGGGAGAAGAGGCATTTAATGAGAATCATCATCCTCATTCATCGTCGACATGCCGTGCATAGACGCACGCAATAGCATCTCATCTTCATCATCGGAAATATCCGTTTCGAGGGGGAGCATCTCCACGGATGGAAAACGCAGTTCTGCCCCGCGCCTTGCCCAAGCATAAGCATTGACCATCGACCTCAAGCCGTTGATAAGTTCCGGCATGACCTCTGGATAGATCGGTTGTTTCAGGCGCAGTGCCATCTCAAGGCAGTCGAGGCTGAAATACGCATGAAGAGCGGCGAAATTGAACTGGTGGCAAAAATCTTTGTCCTCATTAACCTTGGCTTCGTCCACCTTCGTCGAAGTGATCTGAAATAGAAGATCGTTTATCTTTCGCAGCGTCCAGATAGTGAACATCGCCTGGTCTCGGACGTTCGCCCCAAAAGCATGCAGGGCTTTTTCTCGGAAGTCTGATTCAAGTTCGCATACGGATTCACGCGCGAGGCGTTCAACAACGTCTTGGGGGACAACCGTCTTTGCTATCGCGGACAGCGATAGGGCCAAAGCGAAATATTTCGGAAATGTCTCAGCTAGCGCAGAATTGAATTCCGCCGCCGTGCGCTTCTCGATCATGCTCCTCAACAGACCATCTCGAAAGTCAGCGACGCCTTGGAAGACACCACTGGCTGAAGAAGACAATTCACTCGTGGATTTCTTCGTGAAAGAAGCTAGGAAAGCGAACACACGGTCAAGCGGCCCCTCGCAGCCTGATAGGCCCGCCGCGCCTAGCGTTAGAGCATCATTCATAGTCTTAGTACTTGCCTTCGCCTCGGTAGCGACATCGTTTCGGGCGAGAGCGAACGGGAATTCCCTCTACACCCGGCAACACCACTCGTCAAGCGGAAAAAGCATGTCGCCGAGCCTTAAGTGTACTACGCATTAACTCTAAGATTCAAAGGATGTTTTTCACCTATTTGTCCATCAAATAACCGTGCGACCCTATGATGCTATGCTGGCCTTCCCCCGTTGGTCCGAATGCCCCGGTTTTTGTCGTGCTCCCGAAGGGTTCCGTTCTTCATCTTCATTAATTGGCACGCGAGGTTCGGGGATGCTAATACTTGTTTGTGACGCTTGCCGTGTAAGACTTGGTTATTCGTGGTAGGTATTGCGCCGGGGATGGTTCGCGACGGCGCGATTCTTGCTCCGTCCGGGTCATCGCTCCCTTTTTCCGCTGTCGCAGATGCGGTAGAGTCAACGCATGCGCCGGTTCATCGATGTATCCATGACATTGATAACAATGTTGGTAATTCTGTTCGCCATCGCGCTATTTCCGGTCGGCGCCATTTCCCGCGCCTCATCTGATACGACTGCTCATGATATGAGTGCTCATGCGCCGTCCAACGCCGCCTATCTCGGTTTCGACCGTAACGTTTACCCTGGTGATGATGCTCTCCCCATCCTGCGCAAGACTTTTGCGTTCGCCGGCTACTGGCTCGGCCCGCCGCCAGGGGAAAAAATCAACACCTGGCGCGGCAAACGCGCGCTGCTGCAATCGCAGGGTTTCGGATTCGCCGCCCTCTATCGCGCTCGCCAAGCGAACGAGGTCAAGAAGGACTCCGCCGCCAGAGAAAAGGGAATTCTGGACGCGCGCAATGCCGCAGCCTCCGCGAAATCGGAAGGCTTCGCTGCGCACACAATTATTTTTCTTGATATCGAGGACGGCGGCAGGCTCTCGCCCAGCTTTCACGTGTATCTGCGCGTCTGGGCCGACGAACTGAACCGCGCTGGCTATCGCCCGGGCGTTTACTGCTCGGCAATGCCTGTCGACGAGGGCCGCGGTGTGACCATTCTCACTTCCGACGACATTCGCCACCACATCGGCGACCGCGAACTGGTCTACTGGGTCTACAACGATGTCTGCCCACCGTCCCCCGGGTGCGGCGCGCCGCAAAATCCTCCGCCAGTATCGGCGGGCGGGGTACCGTACGCAGCGATCTGGCAATTTGTGCAGTCGCCACGGCGCAAGGAATACACCGCCAAGTGCGCCGCGACGTATAACGCCGATGGAAATTGCTACGCGCCGGGCGACACCACACACGCGTGGTTTCTCGATGTGAACTCCGCCACGTCGCCGGATCCGTCGTCGGCGAAATAGCGCGCAGTAGCACAGACACTCTTGTTCACCATGAGTTTCGAAGGGTCGGGGTCTCAAGGACACAAGATGGCGAGCGCGAGCCCGGTGCCGTCAGCCAAAAAATAGGGGCGCTCGACAAACTCCACAAAGCGCCCCATCCACCCCGCATCGCGATTGCAAAGATCCGCTCAGACCTGGCCCATGCCGCCATCCACATTGATCTCCACGCCAGTAATATACGAAGAGTCGGACGACGCCAGGAACGCCACAGCCCCCGCAACTTCCTCTGGCTGTCCCAACCGCTTCATCGGCACCAGAGAAACAAATCCCTGTGCCATCTCATCGATTGCGGCCTTATCTAGTCCGGTTCGGCCAAAAATCGGGGTTTCGATCGGACCCGGGGCAACGGTGTTGACTCGTATGTTTCTTCCTACAAGTTCGGAAGCCGCGGTGCGCGCGAACGAACGGAGCGCAGCTTTGGTTGCCCCATAGCTGCCGGCGGTTCCGAAGCCCTTTTGGCCGGCCACGCTGGTGTTCAAAATAATGGAGGCGCCATCGTTCAAGAAGGGGATCGCCTTCTGGATGGTAAAGAAAGCGCCCTTGGCGTTGATGTCGAAATTCGTGTCATACACCTGTTCGGTGGTGTCGGCGAAAGGCGCAAAATTCGCCACCCCCGCATTTACGAACAAAATGTCGATCTTCCCCAACTTCTTCGAAACCGCCGCATACAGCTTGTCCAGGTCCGCTAGTTTAGCTACGTCGGTCTGGACGGCTAGCGTACCGTTTCCCAAATACTTCACCGCCTCGTCCAGCGTCTTCTGGCTGCGCCCTGCAATGGCAACGCGAGCGCCTTCATCGAGCAATCGTTTTGCCGAGGCCAACCCGATTCCGCTGTTTCCACCGGTTACTACCGCCACTTTTCCTTCTAGTCGTCTCATTTTTTCTCTCCTTCAAGGTCCATCAGGCGTTTAGATGAGCGTCTAAATGACTGGTTACATCTTTTTTTGAAGGCTGGCGGCAGGGTCCGCGCGCGGGCTCCGTGTGGCCTAGGCCCCAGTACCGCGCTAAACTGATACTCCACCATGGAACGAATTCAGGTAGAGAAGGTATCCAAGGCACTCGCGGACGAAACGCGGCTCATGATTTTTGAAGCCATTTCTGCCGGCAAAGAAATGAATTGCAGCGAAATCGTGGCCATGCAGGGCGTGACACCCGCCACCGTTTCCCATCATCTCAAGGTCCTCGTCGACGCGAACTTGATCGAGTGCCGCCGCGTCGGCCAATTTGTTCGCAGCCGCGTCGTTCCCGAAACCATCGATGAGTACACGAAAACGCTTTCGCGGATTGCCGGTGGAAAAAGGGCGGGGAAGGGTCGATAGGCCGGTCAGTTCGAAAACAGAAGCGCAAGCACGGTAACAATTCCGATCGCAAGCGCGATGCCCAGCGCCAGCATCTTTTTTCGCTGTGCCAGCGCGCGATGTGATTCAACCGGTTGTCGCAGGAAATGGATCGCCATGGGCCCTTACTTTGTTAACATACCCGCGAGACCTTTCCTGGAACTTTGCTTGGCATTGCGTCCTATCGGTGAACGGCGTTGAATGGGCGGTCGTTTCGCCCTTCGCGCGAGCGCCAAGCACACGACAGCCGGGCCTGAGAATGGTTACCTCCGCCTAAATAAGTCTGTGGTAATACCCCGGTTTCCTGACCCGCAAAGCCCTTGCAGGCCCGCGACTTGGATCCCTTTCTCCAGATATTCGCCCTCCCCGACCGATCCCGCGAGGCCGCCAGGCACTCCCTGTCTTATCCCAAGCCCTTTCGTTGTAACTGGTTACCGTCTGGCGGCATCTAAGTAAAAGCTAACAAAACATTCACGATTTATACGCATAGAAACGATTAAAATTATTCGTGAGTGGGATCCTAGAGCCTCGGTTAAGGTGTAATCGTAGGCTACCAAAAAGGGAGTACTAGAACATGGTAAAGCAGTTTCTTCTGGCCAGCGATTTCGACCAGACGCTCAGCTTCAACGACTCGGGAGTCGTGTTGAGCGAACTCATCGGCTTTCACGGCTTCCACGACAAGGTTTCGGGGCTATCGGAAATGAACCTCGTCCAACAGGGCGCTGAACTTTCTTACTTGATTCTTCATGACCCGGAATTTCGCCGCGTGCGTCGCGAGCATCTCATTGAAACCGGCAAGCGCATCCGCTTGAAGCACGACGTCGCTCTTTTTGCGCGTGCGCTCGAGAGCCTTGCCGACGGCTACAAATTTTCCTTCTACGTGATCTCCGCCGCGCCGCAGGAAATCATTCAGTCTGCGCTCGAAGGCATCGTTCCGCGCGATCATATCTTCGGCACGCGTTTCCGTTACAACGAAACCACCGGCGAAGTGGATTCCATCATTCGCGCCTCCGCGGGGTGGGGCAAAATCACCGTCCTCGAAGAGCTTCGCGCACAACTCGGCATCAGCCACGATCAGATCATCTATATGGGTGACGGCAGCTCCGACCTCCCAGTGATGATGCACGTCAATCAATACGACGGCCTCACCATCGCGGTGTCTGAAGCGAAATACATTACGCGCGTTGCCAAGCGCACGGTGCTGAGCGACAACGCCATGAGCGTCCTGGTCCCGGTGCTCGAAAAAGTGCTGCGTTGGGATTCCGCGCGCATCCGGCGTCTCTTCGCGTCCTACGGCCTAACCCTGCTCGAATGGGAAAAGCGCCGCACTGACATGCTAACGATCCAAGAGTCCGGCGTGGCCTTCGCCTCCACGCAGCCGCAGTAACGTCAACAGAGTGACGCAGACAGCCAGGAATGGCTGTCCCACCTGGCGGTATGAGGCGCTCGGTGTAGGCGCCGGGCTTCAGCCCGGCGCTTTTTTCTTTGCACTACTCCGGCTGACTAGCGCACTTGTCAGAAGGCTCCGTTCAGTACACAATCCGCCCAGCAAATCGCAAAAAGGTGCAAGGAGAAAGGACCAGATGCACTCTCTCCGTCTGACTCTACTCTCGCTCTTCGTCGCCCACGCAGTTCTGCCAACTTCCCCCGCGCAAACCCCGACCGCCAAGGTAGATCTCACCCAGCCCCAAGACTATGTCCTCAAGCGCATCTCCAGCTTCGATCGTTCCGGAGGCAACGCCGACTACCGCAAAATAGCCGCCGGCCAAACCCTCACGGTTCTCGACGTCGACGGCCCCGCCACGCTCACGCACATCTGGATCACGCTCTCCAGCCCCGAGTCCTATCATCTAAAAAAGCTGGTCCTGCGCATGTACTGGGATCACGAGACCAGTCCCAGCGTCGAAACACCGCTGGGCGATTTCTTCGGCCTCGGCTTGGGTGACTACTACGTTTGGGAATCAGAACTTCTCTCGGTAGGCCACAAGCGCGCGCTGAACTCTTTCTTTCCCATGCCATTTCAGAAGCACGCGCTGATTACCGTTACAAACGAAGGCCAGGAAACCGTCGACGCTTTCTATTTCAACCTCGATTACCGCGCGCTATCCCATCCGCTGCCGCAGGGCACTCTTTATTTCCACGCGCAATTCCGTCAGGCCCAGCCGAATCACGGCTGGACCTCCGAATGGGCCAACAACGGCGATCCGCGAGTGAACGACGCAAAAAATCTCGACGGCAAGGACAACTACGTCTGGATGGAGGCCACCGGCCAGGGCCACTACGTCGGCGTCACCATGTCCATTCTGCAAAACCAAGACTACTGGTGGGGCGAGGGCGACGACATGTTCTTCATCGACGGCGATCCGCACCCATCCATCACGGGAACGGGCTCCGAAGATTATTTCCTGGGGGCCTACGACTTCGGCGAGCATTCGTTCTCGTACCGTCTCTTCGGCGCGCCTGTAAAGGGCGAAGAGCGCGCCGGCAGCCGCAGCTCTGTCTATCGCTTCCATCTCGATTCCCCGATCACCTTCACGAAATCCCTGCGCGCCACCATCGAACACGGCCATGCCAACCACCGCTCGGACAATTTCTACTCCGTAGCCTATTGGTATCAGACCGAACCCCACGCCCAATTCCCCGCGCTTCCGCCGGTCGACCAGCGCCTCCCCCGCCTCCAACCGGTAGGCGGCCCGGGAAACGCCGCCCAAACACGCTGAACGCTGATGTAGCGGCCGCTTTCGGAAGCGGGCGCTTTACTTCGTACGCAAGCAACCTCGCCAAATCTTTGCTATCCTTCCCATCGTCGGAGGCCAAATGTCGAAGAAAAAAATCTTGATGCTAATCGGCGATTACGTCGAAGACTACGAAGTGATGGTCGCGTTCCAAGCCTTGCTCATGGTCGGCCACACCGTCCACGCCGTCTGCCCCAACAAGAAATCTGGCGAATTCGTTCGCACCGCCATCCACGATTTCGAGGGCGACCAAAGCTACACCGAAAAGCTCGGCCACAACTTCGTCCTCAACGCGACTTTCGACGACGTGAAGCCCGAAGACTACGACGCCGTGATTATCCCGGGCGGCCGCGCCGTCGAATACATCCGCCTGAATCCGCGCGTCCTGGAAATCGTCCGCCACTTCGACAAAACGAAAAAACCCATCGCCGCGATCTGCCACGCCGCGCAACTCCTGGCCGCCGCGGGAGTCCTGGAGGGCAGGAAGTGCAGCGCCTATCCAGCCTCCAGCGTCGACGTAGCCCTCGCCAAAGGCACCTGGGTCGACCTCCCGATGGACCAAGCCCACACCGACGGCAACCTGGTCACCGGCCCCGCCTGGCCCGCTCTCCACGACTGGCTAGCCCAGTTCCTAAAAGTCCTGGGCACCCGTATAGAACCGTAACAAGTGGCACAGCCATTCCTGGCTGTGAATTAGCTGGATGTTAGAGGGGGCACTACTGCTGTTGTTGCTGTTCAGTATCTTCGTTCAATTCCAGGTTCCGCGATCTCGACCGAATCACGGTCATCCGCGGCATCTCCTCCGGCTCCGGTGCATCCACTGGCAAAACCGTAACCACCACGCTCAACTCGCTCTCTGCCTCGCCCTTGTAAACACCGCGCGTGGGAGGCACGTCGGAGTAGTCGCGTCCCACAGCCACGCGCACGTGTCGGTCGCATCCTTCTAAATTATTAGTCGGATCAAACGCCACCCACCCTAGCTCACCCAAGTACGCCTCCACCCAGGCATGCGTCGCGCCCGCCGGAGACCGGTCCATGGATTTGGCTTCGTGATAGAGATAGCCACTCACATACCGGCAGGGAATTTTCAGTTGCCGGACCAGCGTAATCATGATGTGTGCAAAGTCCTGGCAAACTCCGCGACGCGCCTTTAACGCATCATCGATCGGCGAATCCACTTCCGTGGTATTCGGTGCGTAATCAAACATCTCGTAGAGCCTGGTGTTCAATTCCTGCAGTAGTGCTAGCGGATTTCCGCGGCGACACAGATCCACCTCGCCCGCCAATTTTTCCAGCAAATCCGTGGGCATCGCGAAATGGCTCGGCAGCAGCATCTCCCAGTAATCGGTTTGGGCCACTCGCCGGTCGAGTTCGTCCCAATCGTCCGCTGCCGCCGCTTCCAGGCTCCGCGCGGGCAGCACGTCCACAATGGCCTGGGCCAACACGTCAATCCTGCGATGCCGCTCCGGAATGTCGAAATTGTGCACCGCGTTCCCGTAGAAATCGCGGTACATCATCATGTTCGCGCGCGGGTCGATGTTCAGAGAAAAACTCAAGCACCGCTGCCGGAAGTCGGTCCGCGGCTGCATCCGCACTTCCATAACGCTCTCCCGCACCGCGGGCTCATACTGAAAACAGGTAGTGTGCCGCACCGAATAGGCCATAAAGTGAAGCCGCCGCGAATCCTTTCGTTACCCTTACTTCTTTACGTCGTCGCTTCGTCTTACGACGCCAACTCCGCCTCAATCGCATAGTCAAAATAAACCTGGTGAATCGCCGCATGAATCTGGGCGCATTCGCTCCGTACATTCTCCAGATACGTGTACGCGCCTTCCGCCATAATCTCCTCGATCTGGCTAAAGCTGAGCTGCGCCCGTAACCTCCCGGCAATCCTCGTCGGAGTTTTCGCCTTCCGCTCGGTCAAGTCGCCAACAATGTGCAGCGCCGCGTTCACGCGATCCACCGAGAACCGGACGGAATGCGGAAACTCCGGATTCAGCAGCAAGAATTCCGCGACACGCAAAGGCCGTATCTCCGCCGTATGCGTCTTGCAATACGCTTCGAACGCCACGCAAGCCCGCAATAACCCCACCCATTCCAGATATTCCGCACTTTCCACAACTTGGTCGGCAGGTTGCGCCATGCGTTTGAAATGCGTCTCCATCAGCGACGCCAGCGTATCCGCGCGCTCCACATAGCGTCCCAGTTGGATATACTGCCAGCCTTCCCCGTGGCTCATTGTTGTGTCGGTGATTCCCTGAAACAGGTGCGCCCCTTCCAGCACCCCCCGGAAAAATCCGTGCGACTTCAGCATCCACGCTTCTTCCGGCCGCGCGTCCATCACTCCCAGATAAAGCCGGTTGAGCTGCTCCCACATCTCGGAGCTGCACTGTTCGCGCACATGCCGCAAATTCTCTCGCGCCGTCGCGATGCACGACACGATCGACGAAGAATTCTTCCGGCTGAACACCAGCGTATCCACCAGCCGCGTGGGATCGATGGGCCCCGGCGCCGCCGGCGTCCGCAGCGCCTCCAGCAAAAATCTCCAGCGCCCCGCGCCCGCCTCCGGCGACTGATCCAGCCAAAGCTGCAGCTCCACATCCACGAGTCGCGCCGTGTGTTCCGCGCGCTCCAGATACCGGCTCATCCAGTACAAGCTGTCCGCCACGCGCGAAAGCATCCCGGCGTCCCGCCGGAATGCGCGCACAAAATAATTGCGTGGTGGCCGCATTTCCCTCATCTCTCCGCCACCTTCTTTTCGACCGCTGCCTTCACCGCCGCCGCCCCCATGTGTGCCACGCGGTCGTCGCCATTTCCAGAGCGCAGCACCCAGGTATCCTTGCTCCCGCCGCCCTGCGACGAATTCACCACCAGCGATCCCTTACGCAGCGCCACGCGCGTCAATCCGCCCGGCACCAGCGTCACCTTCTCGCCCATCAATATGTAAGGCCGCAAATCAATGTGCCTCGACTCCACTTCGCCGTCGATCAAACACGGCGCCGTAGACAATGCCAGCGTCGGCTGCGCGATATAATTCCGCGGATCCCCCAACACCCGCGCCCGAAACTCCTCCTGCTGCTGCTTCGAGCTGTGCGGCCCAATTAGCATCCCGTAACCACCCGACTCCCCCACCGCCTTCACCACCATCTGCTCCATATTTTCCAGGACATGATTCCGCTGCACTTGGTCGGTCAGCAAAAAAGTCGGCACATTCTTCAAAATAGGTTCTTCACTCAAATAAAATCGAATAATCTCGGGCACATACGCATAAACCGCTTTGTCGTCCGCCACTCCAGTGCCTATCGCATTGGCCAAACTTACATTTCCAGCCCGGTACGCGTTGAACAGCCCCGGTACTCCCAAAATCGAATCCCGCCGGAAGGTCAGCGGATCCAGAAAATCGTCATCCACGCGCCGGTAGATCACGTCCACGCGCCGCGGCCCCGCCGTGGTCCGCATATAAACGACGTTGTCATGCACCAGCAGGTCGCGCCCCTCCACCAGCTCGATGCCCATCTGCTGCGCCAAAAATGTGTGCTCGAAATAAGCCGAATTGGACACGCCCGGCGTCAGCAAAACCATCGTAGGGTCCTGCGGATAAGGCGAATTCTCCGGCGCCAGACTTCGCAGCGTAGCCAGCAGCGCCTGCGGATAATGATCGATCGGCGAAACGCCGTAATCCCGGAACATCGTCGGAAAAACGCGCTTCAAAACCTTGCGGTTCGCCAGCATGTACGAAACGCCGCTCGGCACGCGCAGATTATCTTCCAGCACCGCAAAGCTGCCGTCCGGCAGCCGCACCAAATCCGTGCCGCAGATACTCACATACGTGTCCCGCGGCACATTCAGCCCGCGCATCTCCCGCCGAAAGTGCTTGCAGCTGTAAACCAGTTCGCGCGGCACAACCCCTTCGGTCAAAATCCGCCCTTCGTGATAAATATCGCGCAAAAACAAATTAAGAGCCGTCAGCCGCTGCGTCAGCCCTTTTTCGATTTGCGCCCACTCGTGTGCGGGAATGATGCGGGGAATCAGGTCGTTGGGGAAAATCCGCTCGGTGCCTTCTTTGCTCCCATACACCGTGAACGTGATGCCTTCCTGCAAAAATGTCAAGTCCGCCGCCTGCTGGACTTTCCGCAATTCTTCGGGACGCAATCCTAGTAAAGTCCGCTGTAGCGCCTGGTAGTGCGCGCGCGGCACATCGGGCGAAGCGAACATTTCGTCGTAAGCACTTCCGTATGGGTAGTGTAAGAGCGTAGGCGGGATTCCAATTCGCGATGGCAGGGCCGTAGCGGTCATGAGTCTTTCCCAAGCCCGCCCGCCGCCGCACACTTCGTATCTCACGCTGGTGTCGCGGCTGTCTACAGGTCGGTTCTCGCTCAAAGCCTTGGCAATCTCAGAACCGCCATTCAACATCGCTGGGTTCTGCAGCCCTGTGCCAAGTTCAGCGGGACACCAACTCTAGGAGCACCCCACCTCCAAGTCCAATGCAAATTCCAAATCCGTCAAATCCCTTTTCCTAATTCCCGCGCGGGATCGCTCCTGGTGGGAGGACGTGCCCCGCCCGGCGCAACTCCACCAACCTCCCAGCCGCGGCGCTTCGACGGGTGCCGCACCCTTGGGTTCGAAGGGTGCGGGTTTATACTCAACCTCGCCGAGCCCGTCGCGTCGACCTCAACCCTACCGGTCTCGGCTGGCATCCCCGACGGTTCACTCTTCTTAACCCCTCTTAGGCCTTCGCCGTTTTGGCCTTCACGGGTTCGGCCGACGTTGCGTCGTCCGCCCTTACCAACGGCACATCCACCAAATGCTCCGCCAAGAACCAAACCTGCAATTCATTGGTCCGAATCACGTTGCTGACTAGGAGATCATTCGTCCCGTCATCCCCCGAGTCGGTCGCCTGACCCGCCATCGTCCGCGCTTCCTTCAAAATCGTCTCATGCGCCTCCAACAATCTCGAAATCTGCACCGGAGCCTCCTCCCGCCCCCGAGGCGGCCGCGGAATAATGGTCGTCTCCGCCACGTCCGGCGCCATAGCCAGGCTGATCCCACCCAGCAACAGGATCCGCTCCGCAATCGTATCCACCAACTCGTCCTGCTCCTCGTGATGCTTATCAAACAAAAGGTGCAATTGATAGAACGTGTGCCCCGCCACCTGCCAATGATGCTTCTTGTACATGTCCCGCAAAGTGATGGTATCGGCCAAAAGCTGGTTCAAATTCTCAACGCTCTCCGCGCAAACCTTCTCGTCCAACGCAATCGGCAGCTTCGCGATCTTCCCGTAGGGCTGAATCTCCCGCGCCTTCTGGTGCAAAATCGGCCGAGACCTCTCCGTTCCCGCCGCCAGCTCTAATCCCTTACCACCATTTTTCGGACTCATATGCGATCTCCTTCTCAAGATTTCACAAAACACCGACGCCCTCCGGAATGAGGGCCTACCAACACGCACCGGTTGGATTGCCGAACCCACCCAAAGGATGCGGTCTTAATTCTCCACCTAGACCTGTTATCGAGGCATTCTTGACTTGCTGAGTTGGCCGGACCTTCGCTTCCTCGGGGTTACCGGCGGCACATGCCGTATGCGTATGGCGAATGAATGTCAGGATCCTGCGCCGCCTAGCCGCCCTTGGCTTTGCTCTTCAATTGCTTGGCCAGCTTCTCGATCTCTTCGGTCTTCTTATACATGCGGACCGACAGCACCTGCAGCGTGGGGGTCTTCTGGACTTCATCGCGCAGCTCGCCGGACAGCGCGTACAGCCGCTCGATCCCTTCCCGGAATTCCTTCTCTTGTTGGAGCATCTGCGCGCGTTTCGCGGCCGACGCGTTGGACACCGGACTGGCATCGCCTTGATCTTTTGGCTCAGCGGCTGGTGGAGGTGTCGGCATCCCGCGCGGCGGTCCGTCTCCAGGTATGGGCGCTTGAGCGAGCATCATTTGTCCCGTGGCCAACGCGCCTCCCGCGATCGCGACGGTTGCCAGGAATCGGCGTCGTGCCTCGCGAATTCGATCCAGGTGGGTCTGTTCTCGGCTCATGGATCCTCCTTGAAGCCGGCTGAAATCGTGGCCCCGACGCGCGAACAAAGATTAAATCACCGGACAGGAGTCCGACAGTGCCCGGCTAAAGCCGGGCGCCTAACTCAGCGCCAGCCCAGCGTCTACAGCCGCGCCGGCCGGGCGCTTCAACCGCCGCCACCGCTCAACCTGTTCGCGCAGTGTGTTCAAGCTGTTCGTCATACGGTCCGCTTCCACATTCACCAGCGTATACTGCTCGCCCGCTGAAAGAGGATTTGCCGTCAGTCGCCGATGGTCTTCGCGCAAGTCCGGCCATCTCTCGATTGGGGTTCGCGAGCCTCGGAGCTCCGCGGCCAGGGCCTCCAACATTTTATTCACGTCGGCCGCAAACACGCGGAACTCGTCACGGATCGCCGGCCTCCCCGCGGATAAAATCGCCGCTTCCACAGACAACACGGCGTGGATAAACCGATGGGAACTCGCCAGCATGCCAATCAGCAGCGCGATTTCCAGCGGACGCGTTCCCGGCTCCGCTTGCATGCGATCGACCGACGCGATCGCATTGGTTCGCGCCAGCCGCGACCCCAGCCGCAATTTGTCGAGGTCCGCCGTACTCGCTCCCTCGCGGCCCGCAAACACATCCTGTACCTTCACGAAATAGATGCGGTACGAATCCAGCAGCCGCGCCATCATTTCACCCACCTGCATGCGCTCCCAGGTCGGCCACACCACATAGGCCAACAGCGCCAGCGATCCTCCCATGATGGTGTTCAGGCCGCGCGGCAGGATCACCGTTTTGGGTGACACGCCCGTGATCGCGATCATCAGTACGACCAGTGCGCTTACCGCCACGCCAAAAATTCCGTAGTTCGCCGGACCAGCCCAGCGCAACAAAAATACGAACGCGCCGATTAACACCACTTCCAGCCCGATTCCCGGCAGAAGAAAATGGAACATCGCCGTTGCCAGCAACAATCCCGCAATCGTGCCCGCGATGCGCAGCAATCCCCGTGTGAAGGTCACCGTGAACTCCGGCTTCAGCACCAGCACGGTGGTCATCGGCAGCCAATACGCGCGCGGCGTTTCCAGGCTCCGCGACACTATCTCCGCGATGGCCACCGCGACGCCCATGCGAATCGCATGGCGACATACCGCCGACTGCAAGCTCAAATTCGCAACCAGGCGCGGGAGATTGCTGGTGAAGCGCATGCGCCACGGCAGAGTCTTCTCGCGTCGCTCGGAAGCCTCCAGGCCGGCCGGCGTAACATCTCCAGCGAGTTGCATCGCGGCGCGGAGTTGTCCCCCCAGCGCATCCATCTGATGGCGGGCGTCACGCACCACCGCCGCGAGAAATGTTCGCTCGGAGTTCTCGCCCGTCTCAAGCAGAGCTTCCACCGCGGTGTGCATTTCACTCCGCCAGGTTTGGTCAATCTTCAGCGGGGCATCGCGCGCAAGCGACTCGCCGATCGCCGTCATCACGTGCGCCGCGGATTCCAGAAAATGTTCCAACATTTCCGCGGACGCGAATCCGAATTTCTCGCGCCGCATGCGCCGAAGCAACCGCCCCAGCGTGAACAAGCTCAGCCGTATGCGTTCCGCCTGGCTCAACAGCGATCGGAATCGTTCGCTCGCGAGGCTCTGATCGGAAGCGCGGCCCGCCAGCGCCGCCTGAGCTTCCGTGCTGGCCTGGGCCGGCGGCGGAGCCTTCATAAGTTGCTCAGGCGAAGATGCCACCCGCCCCAGCGTCAAATATAGATTTGCAAGCGCGCGGCGTTCCGGCTCGTACGCGCGCACTGGCCACAACGCAAGGGACAGCGCCATTTGCATCAAGCCGCCCGCGAAAGCCAACGCGCCCGCCTGCACAGCGCGCTCGGGCGTCAGCGCTTGCGCCGAATAAATGATCAGGACCACCAGACTGATCACGCCCAAACTTTCACCTGTAGTTCCGAGCGTGATCGCCATTCCCGACCCGAACGCCCAAACCGCGATCAGCGCCACTGCGGCGACGTTGTGGTGTCCCGCGAGCCCGCCCGCCATCACCGCGATCGAGCACAACACACTCGATGCGAGCAAGCGTCTCGCGCGCCCCTTATAGGGATCGTGACCGTCGGAGTACGACACGTTGAGCGCCCCGCTGGCCACCGCCAAGCCGCCGAGCGGCATACCCATCGCAATGCCCACGGCCAGCGGAATCGCGACGCCTAGCGCGTTGCGCAACGCGATCCACGGTTCCATCTTTGCGGTGTCGACATGTTGCACGCCGCGCCAAAAGGTCTGAAATTTGTTGAGTGCTGGAGGCGCTTGCGGCTTCGTTGGACTGGAGGCTGGCAGGCCTTGCGCATCGATCGGTGCGCCGGGCGCGTTTTGCGACGGCGCGGGTTCGCTCGCCACATCCACGGTTTGATCCGCACCGGTCGATGCGCCGCTTGTGCGCGCGCGATTTTCTTCCCGGTTGGTTCGAGGCTCTTCTTCGTGTTTCATCTGCATTTCAGGATAATCGACCCGACAGGCCCGCGCCATTGCCGGTCGTCGCTTGCTGGGCTGCGGTGGCGCCGCGACTGTACCCTTATCAAAGGGCGGAGCATCACACTGGAAAACCCCAATTAGGAGTTATTTATGGAAAAAAGGCATTTAGGGAAAAACGGGCCCTTGGTTTCGGCGTTGGGCCTTGGCTGCATGGGCATGTCGGAATTTTACGGCGGGCGCGACGATGCGGAATCGATCGCCACAATTCACCGCTCGATTGAGCTTGGCATTACTTTTCTTGACACCGCGGACGTGTACGGCTACGGCGACAACGAAGTACTGGTCGGCAAGGCACTTCGCGGAATCCGCGACAAAGTGTTTCTAGCCACAAAGTTTGGCATCGTGCGCGACAAAGCCAAGCCTGACCTCCGCGGAGTAAGCGGCAAGCCCGAATATGTGCGGGCTTGCTGTGACGCCAGCTTGAAACGTCTCGGTGTCGACACCATCGATTTGTACTACCAGCATCGCGTCGATCCCAATACACCAATCGAAGAAACGGTTGGAGCATTGGCGGAGTTGGTGCGCGAAGGGAAGATCCGGCATATCGGCCTGTCGGAGGCTGGACCCGCTACGATTCGCCGTGCCGCGGCGGTGCATCCGATTGCGGCGCTGCAGACAGAATATTCGCTGTGGACGCGTGACCCCGAGGACGAAGTCCTGCCTACGACCCGCGAACTCGGCATCGCCTTTATTGCCTACAGTCCATTGGGCCGCGGGTTTCTTACCGGGCAATACAAGCGCTTCGAAGATCTGGCTTCCGACGATTACCGGAGATTCTCGCCCCGTTTTCAAGGAGAGAACTTCCAGAAGAATCTGGATCTGGTGGCGCGCGTCGAGGCCATCGCGAAGGAAAAGAAGTGTACGCCAAGTCAGCTCGCGCTGGCTTGGCTGCTCGCCCAGGGGCCGGACGTCATTCCGATTCCAGGCACAAAGCGGCGCAAATATCTTGAGGAGAATGCGGGCGCGCTTGACGTTACGCTCACGCCCGAAGATTTGCGCAGGATCGATGAGGTTGCCCCTCATGGCGCAGCGGCCGGAGCGCGCTACCCGGAGCACATGATGAGTTTGATCAACGGGTGACCGACTTGTCGGAAGGCTGGACAGCGAACTCGCTTCGGGAGTGGCGTGGTTCTGGAGACGCAGGCAACACTGCCTGTGCAGTTTTTTGAACGCGCTTGAGAATTGGTTTTGCGCCACGCGCTATTGGCGGCGCGTGACGTGCGAGAACGTCTTGCCCTGGATTCTATCCGGTTCTGAGTTAGGCGATCACGTTTTGGAAATCGGTGCGGGACCTGGTGCGGCGACGCAGGAGTTGCGGCGGTTGGCCCCACGAGTTACCAGTCTCGAATGGAGTCACGCGTTTGCGGCGAGTCTGGCGGCGCGCGCTCTCGACGGCAGTGGTAGCGTTCTACAAGCGGACGCCGCGGCTTTGCCGTTCGCGGAGAAGAGTTTCTCGTCGTCGATTGGGATACTCGTGCTGCATCATTTGCGCTCGACTGAGCAACAGGAGCGCGCCTTTAGAGAAATCTTTCGCGTGTTGCGGCCGGGAGGTTCTTTTCTCGGATTTGAAATTCAGGATGGATGGCTGCAGCGCGCGGTGCACTTCAAGAGCACCTTTGTTCCGGTGAGTCCCGTGACGATCTCGAGTCAGCTCGGCGCCGCGGGTTTTTCTCGCGCCAGCGTCGATTTTAGGCCGGGTGGATTTGGATTCCGCGCCGTTCGCGCGGGCTAAGCTTGACGTTTGGTGATGGCCGAAGTTGAGTTTAAACCCCGCCCTCACGGAGAGGGCGGCTACAGGGCGCTGAGGGTTGACGCATTCCGAAGCGCCTTTGCATTGAGAAGTCGCTATAATACGCCCTAGCTTCCACTATGCGTCTCCCCACACCCAGCAAGCTTCCTCCCGGGCCGTCGCCCGAATCTTGGACCGCGAGTTTCAAAGACTACAGCCGCGATCCGTTGGGCTACATGCCCAAACTGGTGCGCGACTACGGCGACATCGTGACCATGCGTTACTACAACTTTCGCGTGTATTTCATAAGCCACCCGGACTATATCGAGCAAGTGCTGGTGACGCACAACCGCAAATTCATCAAAGGCAGGATTTTGCGGAAGAACAAGCAATTGTTCGGGAACGGATTGTTGACCAGCGAAGGTGACTTCTGGCTCCGGCAGCGCCGCCTGGCGCAACCTGCGTTTCACCGCGCCCGCGTCGCTTCCTACGCTGACACTATGGTGCGCTACGCCGAGCGACTCGTGGCGGAATGGAAGGGCGGGGAAGAGCGCGACATCCACGCCGACATGATGCGGCTGACGCTGCAGATCGTGGCGAAGACGCTGTTCGATGCCGACGTCGATCGCGAAGCCCGGAAAGTAGGCCACGCCCTCGAAGCGATCATGGAGCTGAACTCCGATTTCCGTAAATTGATCCTGACGCCGAAATGGTTGCCAACGCCGCGGAACATTCGCGCAACGATCGCCACCAGGCGGCTCGACAAGATTATTTTCCGCTTTATTGAAGAGCGCCGTGCCTCCGGAAAAGACTCGGGCGACCTGCTGTCGATGCTTTTGGCGGCGCGCGATGATGACGGATCGCGTATGACCGACCGCCAGCTGCGCGACGAGGCGATTACTATTTTTCTGGCCGGCCACGAAACGACCGCCAACGCGCTTTCCTGGACCTGGATGCTGCTGTCCCAAAATCCCGCGGTGGAGGCGAAGCTGCACGCCGAGCTCGATGCCGTGCTCGCCGGCCGCACGCCTGCGTTGGACGACCTGCCGAGTTTGCGCTACACCGGCCAAGTCATCACGGAATCGATGCGCCTCTATCCGCCGGCTTGGGGGATGGCGCGGATCGCTATTGAGGACGTGGAGATCGGCGGGTACCCGATACCCAAGGGTTGCGGCGTTTCCTTAGCGCAGTGGGTCGTGCATCGCGATCCGCGTTGGTTTGATGCGCCCGAGGAATTCCGTCCGGAGCGCTGGGAAGGCGATTTGATGAAGCGCCTGCCGCGGTTTGCCTATTTTCCGTTTGGCGGAGGCCCGCGCCAGTGCATCGGAAACAATTTTGCGGTAATGGAAGCGACTTTATTGTTGGCAACGATTGCGCAGAGGTTTCGAATCCGGCTCGTAGAAGGCCGTCCGGTGGTACCGATGCCATCGATTACGCTGCGGCCGCGCTCTGGGATTTGGGGGAGGATCGAGTCGCGGGTTACCGCGGGATTTCCGGCTTCCGCGAATGTGCAGGCGGCTGTCGCGGATTGAGGTTGCCCTGTGGCTTACACCTCGGCAAGCTCGGGCGCAGGGACTCCTTCCTACAGAGGAATGGATTCCGGAAGTACGTTCTGAAATTACGGCGAACTATCTCAAGGCTATTTGTTTGGCACCAGGGGGCCCAGTTCAGCGCGTGTTCGCATTACCCGCAGGATGGAGTCACGCGTGATCATGCCGATAATGTGGGTGGCGTTATTTTCGGTATTTTCGCCGCCGCTTACGACCGGCATTTGATTGATGTCGGCGGCGAGTAGACGCTCGAGGAGGCCGAGCAACGGCTCTTCCGGCTTGGCCCAGAGAATTTTGTCGCGCGGAATCATCACCGCTTGAACCGACATGTGGGCCCATTCATCGCGAGGAACGGAATTCAGCGTGTGCACGTTCATCATTCCCACCAGGCGGTCGTTGGTGACGACGAGGTGGCAGCGGCGGCCTGTGCGCACAACTTCCTGGCTGTAGTCTTCGAGCGAGATTTCGCGCGGGACGATAGGGACTTCCTGGCTCATTACGTCAGCCGCTTGTAGGCCCGACAGCGATTCGCGAATGGCGATCTGGGCCACGCTCTCCTGTGCCGCGTTCAACAGGAACCATCCTATAAAGGCATACCATAAACCCGCCTGCCACTGGCCCGTGCTGAGTGCTAATCCCGCGCCGTAGACGATCATTCCGTAAGCAACGAGCTTTCCACTGGTGCCCGCCATCTTTGTCGCTCGTGTGAAATCTTTGGTGATGCCCCAAACGATGGCGCGGAAGATTCTGCCCCCGTCGAGTGGGAAGCCGGGCAGAAGGTTGAATACGGCGAGGATCACATTGATCTCAGCGAGCCAAGTCGCTAAAGCGCCGACCATCGTGCCGTAGGGAAAGAATTTTGTCAGAGCATAGAAGACGCCACCCAGAAACAGACTGGCGATGGGTCCGGCGATCGCAATGTTGAATTCCTGAATCGCTTTCGACGCGTCTTGGCCGATGCGCGCCACCCCCCCGAACACAAACAACGTGATGGAGTCGACGCGAATTTTGTACGCGCGGGCTACGACGCTGTGCGAGAGCTCGTGGAAAAGAATGGATGCGAAAAACAGGAAGCTCGTCACCACTCCCACTGACCAGTGCTGCGTCCGGGTCCACTGCGGATGTTGGGCGGTGAACTGTGCGCCGAGCGACATAGTGATGAGGACGAAGATGATCACCCAGCTGGCGTGGATGTAAATGGGGATGCCGAGAATCCGGCCGATGCGGAGGCTTGATCCGGGGTTCATAGCTGCGCAGGTTTTAGCCTAGCACAGAGTAGTTGGTCAAGCGTGAGCAGGCGGAACGCCGGGCGGTTGTGTATCTAGGGCTACGTCGTGTGTCGGGGGCCACAGCATTTTCACGTTTTAATTCCCGTAACTACCCTATTTTCAATCGGATGACGATTGGTCGTTGGGGTGCCATTTCCCTCTGCGTACCTCAGGGAGGTTCCCATGATCGCTTTGCTGAGCATTACGACTCTTACGCTTGCCACCTTGTTTGCGCTCGCCGCGGCTACGGCGTTCCACTGGCTGCTCTTGCGGATTGCCTTTCATCTGATGCGGCCCGCGGCGGCGCGCCGGGTTGTGGTGCGGACGGAATTGGTGCGCGGAACGGCGGGTTTGACGCGGGCGTTTGTTGGGCATCGCTGATCCGCGCGGCGATCCGGACGGGGCAGCCGTAGCGCGCTCCGCCACACCCAGCGGCAAGATGCAGTGGCCGGCTGGAGCAAGCTCCAGCACTACAAAGTGCCCGACAAAGTGCCCTAAAAGTGAATGTTTCACTGCGAGCGTTTGAGGTGAACGGATTTGAACGGAACGATGGTGGCCGATTTCTCGGAGAGAGGTGACTTATGCTGGTGCTGAAATACTTGTTGATGATTGTGGGAGTGGGAGTTTTCGGAAGTGCTGCGGCGCTCGTGATTTACGACATCTACCTATCAGCGCAGTTGTTGCGCTTACTGCGGCGGGAGAACGTTGCCAGCAGCAGCGGCGGTGCGGACGGCGGCGGGCCGGATCGAGGCGGAGCCTTGGAGGGTTTCGCTTCGGGGCAGCACCCTTCGCGCCCGGTGCGGTGGGGGCTGGCGAGGCAACTGTTGCTGTTCGCGATCGTGCCACTTCTGTTGGCGCTGAGCATCGTGGTGATCCCCGACGGGTCGGCCGGTGTGCGCATCAGCCAGATTTGGGGCGCGCGGCCCGGCACCTTATATCCCGGCGTGCACATCGTTGCACCGCTGATCGACAGCGTGGTGCTCTACGACACCCGCGAACAGGTGTACACCACCTCGGCGGCTGAGGTTCCGAAGTCGAGCAACGAAGTGCTCACCGTGCAGGCGCGGGAGGGCCTGAACATCGGGCTGGCGGTCAGCGTGCGTTACCGGCTGGATCCTCAGCGGCTAAGTTACATTCATGCAAACCTGCCGCAACCCGTGGGAGGTGAAGTCGTGGCGCCCACCGTAGCGACGATTTACCGTCAACTGGCGCCGAATTACGTTACCCGTGAAATCTTTGCCACCAAGCGGGAAGAGTTGCGGACTTCGGCGGCAACCGCGATCACCGCGCGGCTGGGGTCCGACGGAATCATTGTGCGCGAAGTGTTGCTGCGCGATTTGAAATTGCCCGAGGAGTACGCCCAGGGGCTCGAAGGACTGCTCTTGAAGGAGCAGGAGAACGAGCGGCTGGGGACCGACACCGAGATCAAGCAGAAACAAGTCCGCATCGCGGAACTCGAAGCCGAAGCCCAGAAAGCCCGTGAGGTGAAGCAGGCGGAAGCCCAAGCCCAAGTTCGCGTGTTGCAAGCCAAGGCGGAGTCGGACGCGATGCAGTACACGTTGCCGCTAAAGCAGAAGCAAATCGAGCAGACAAAGCTGGAGGCGCAAGCGCGCAAGGAAGCTACGTTGCAGAACGCGGACGCGGCTGCGCAGGCGAAAGTAATCGATAGCAAGGCGGAAGTGGAACGCCAGCGAAACCTCGCCGAAGCGGAAGCAAATCGAATCCGTGTGACGGCCGCAGCAGATTCCGAGCGAATGAAATTTGAGGCGGCGGTATTGAAGTCGAACCCGATGCTGATTCAGAAGATTATCGCCGAGCGTTTGTCGGACAAGCTGCAAATCATGATGGTGCCCGTCGATGGCAAGAATTTCTTTGCGAACGATGTCTTCCGGTCGGCGTTTTCGGGAGTCGGCGGCAGTGCGTCGTCCTCGGACGACGCGTCGGACGATTCGGCGCCGACGGCGTTGGCTGCAAAGGCGCAAAAGAAGGCTTCGCGGAGGCCGTAGCACCGAGACTCCTGCTTGCCTGTTGCGGAGGTGGCAAGAGTTGGGAATGGTAGTCTTTTGTCGCGATGGCGATCAGGATATGCTTGCTGTTTGAATATTTATATGAGCTCACGGAATGTTCATGAGTTTGGAGCAGCGAGGCCCGAGCGCTCGCGGAGTGCGCCACAACCGCGTGGTGGTTCGCCCCAGCACGTTGCGTCCGTCGTGCTAATTGTCGCGCGAGGTGAGGACACCGGGCCGGTTCTGCGTGGAGCGTCTCGATGAGCTTCCGAACGAAACTATTTTTGATTTTCATGGTCACCGTACTGGGATCGGTTTCGATCGTGGCCTACGGCGTAACACGCTTCACGCGTACCGCCTTCGAGGAAATGGACACGCAGCGTACCGAAGCGATCGTGGCCCAGTTCCAGAAGGAATATATTCAGCGCGGCGACGAGACCTCGCAACAAGTAAAGAACATAGCCGATGCCGACATCACCCTGCGGGTAGCCATCGATTTAGCGCGGCCCAGCGCGGATCAATCGCTCTACGTTCACGATGCCACCGGAGCCGCCCAGGATCACCAGATGGATTTCGTCGAGTTGGTGGGCTGGGACGGAACGGTGATCTCGTCGGCGCAAAATCCGTCGCGGGTTGGTCATAAGGAAGACTGGGTCACCGCCACGAAGGATTGGAACGCGACCCATTGGTTTTTGAAGAAAGAAGACCTCGTCGATGGCGCGGCACTTTCCTTAACAGCGGTACGCTCCATATCCGGAGGAAATGACAAGAACTTATACATTGTTGGCGGACGGCGCCTCGACCAAAATTTTCTTTCGACCCTGGTGCTCCCCTCTGGCATGCGTGCATTTCTGTACGTCAACCTCGATCCCGGTTTTAGTCCGGCGGCTCTTTTGAGCGGCCCCAAAGATGCCGTCGAGCAGCCGGAGCGTCTGCAACCTCTGATCGACCAGATTCGGAGACAGCCGCAGACGCTGGTCCAAACGATCAATTGGAATTCTGAGGCCACCTCGGCCGAGACCTTCCACGCGATGCCTCTCCCGGGCCGTAATAACGAACTCCTCGGCGTGCTCCTGGTAGGAAGCTCGCGCAAGGAACTGGTGCTGCTGACCAACCGAATCGTGATGACGGCACTGGCGGTAGCGGCCGGTGCCCTGCTTATCGGCTTGCTGGTCAGCTTGTGGGTTGCGTCGCGGATCACCCGACCTGTGAGCGAACTCGCCGAAGGCGCCCGCGAAGTCGCCGCTGGCCGTTGGGAAACGCGCATCGATGTGCGGGGTCTCGACGAAATCGGCCAACTGGGCATCGCCTTCAATGATATGACGCGAACGCTGGCGTCGCAGCGCGATCGCCTTCTCCAGACCGAAAGAGTGGCGGCGTGGCGAGAACTGGCGCGGCGGCTCGCGCATGAGCTGCGCAATCCGTTGTTTCCGCTGCAAATTACGGTAGAAAATTTGCAACGGGCGAAACAGTTGGACGCCAAGCAGTTTTTGGAAGTCTTCAACGAATCGACCGCGACTCTCAAGGTGGAGCTTGCCAACCTCAACGCCATCGTGGGTCGCTTCAGCGACTTTTCCAAGATGCCCGCCCCGCAATTCACGCGCTTGGATGTGAACGAGGCACTGCGCAACATCATCCGGCTGTTTGAGCCGCAATTTAACGTCGTGGGCAAGCCCGCAATTGCCGCGGAATATTTTCTGACCGAGCCACTTCCCGAAATTGATGCTGACGCCGTGCTCTTGCATCGCGCATTCCAGAATCTAGTGTTAAACGCGGTGGATGCGATGCCCACGGGCGGCACGCTTACGCTGCGAACTTTTGAACGCGGCGCAAACGTGCTCATCGAGATCACCGATTCCGGCGCCGGTCTTACGCCCGAAGAGTGCGCGCGTCTTTTTACGCCTTACTACACTACGAAACAGCAAGGAACCGGGCTAGGTCTCGCGATCGTCCAATCGATTGTCACCGACCATAACGGCACCATCAGTGTGTCCAGCGAAGAGGGCCACGGCACGACGTTCCGCATCGAATTACCCAAGCGGCAGGCGAATGCCACAGTAACGCAGAGCGAGGATCAGCCCACCCCTGACAAGGACTCGAAAGACAAAATGAGTGACAAGGATGTTCCTCCGACATTTGCCGCGGCTTCTGACTAACACGATACTCCACGCCAGAACGGGCAACCCTCGAACACACCCTCGATACAAAGGACGGAAGCTTGCCGCGCAAAGCCCATCTTCTCTTAGTCGACGATGACCCCAGCACGCTGGCGTCGCTTTCCCGCGCGTTCCGTCTCGCTGGCCACGAGGCAACCGTTTGCGACAATGCCGCCCGAGCCTTGGACCTCGTTCGCAGCGAGGCGTTCGACCTGATCCTTTCCGACGTCGTCATGCCTGGCAAAAATGGGATCGAGTTGCTCGAAGATCTGAAAAGAGCCGGCGTGAAAACTCCCATCGTGCTGGTATCCGGCCAAGCCAACATTGAAATGGCCGTCCAAGCGACAAAATTGGGCGCCCTGGATTTTCTAGAGAAGCCCCTTTCCACCGACAAGCTCCTGGTAACTCTTGAAAACGCGATGCGCCTTTCGCGGTTGCAGGAAGAGAACCGCGAGCTGCGCGACCGCCTCGGCAAACACGAGTTAGTCGGTTCCAGTCCGGCAATGGCGAAACTTCTGGCGCAGGTGCAGCGCGTCGCGCCCAGCGAAACGCGCGTCTGTATTCTCGGCGAAACCGGCACCGGCAAAGAACTGGTGGCCCGAGCGATTCACGAGCAGTCGGGACGCCGCGAGAACGCTTTCGTGACCCTTAACTGCGCGGCGGTTCCCGCGGAATTGATCGAGTCCGAGTTATTCGGTCATGAAAAGGGCGCGTTCACCGGCGCGGCTGCCAAGCACCTCGGCAAATTCGAACAAGCCGATGGCGGCACGCTATTTCTCGATGAGATCGGCGACATGCCCGTGTCGATGCAGGCGAAGTTGCTGCGCGTCCTCGAAGAGGGCGAAGTCGAGCGGGTTGGCGGCGACAGGCCTATCCGCGTGAACGTTCGCGTGTTGGTGGCCACGCATCGCAATCTGGAAGATCTCGTCAAGCAGAATACTTTTCGCCGCGACCTATTTCATCGCATCTACGTTTTCCCTTTGCTCTTGCCGCCTTTGCGCCAGCGGCCAGAAGACTTTCCGCTGCTGGTGGAACATTTTGCCCGCCAGGTGGCCGCGCAGAATAGATGGAAAGAGAAGATTTTCGCCAACGACGCGATCGACGAATTGCGGCGTTACATCTGGCCAGGCAATATTCGCGAACTTCGAAACGTGGTGGAGCGATTGGTGCTGCTTGCCGGCGAATCGCCGGTCAGTGCAGCTGAAGTGCGGTTGGTATTGCCGGTTTCGGACGACGGTTCGGGTTCCACTTCCGTTGGAGGTTCGCTGGGAACGGGCACGCTGGCGGAGCGGACCGAACAGTTTGAAAGGGAAGTACTCCTCGCCGAAATTCGGCGTCAGAATTTTCATATGACGAATGTGGCTCGTGCGATGGGACTGGAGCGCAGCCATCTCTATAAGAAGTGCCAGCAGTTGGGAATTGATCTTCAGTCGATTCGCAAGGTCGAGTAGCACCGACACTTTTGTTTACCCTGAGCCTCGAAGGGTCCGTGTCCCCGTAAACTGCAAGTAAAACTGCACCGAATCTCCGCCATATTTTGAATCGTCACCTCCATCCAATCTAACCATACAAGTCCCACGCCGACACTATTGCTACCTCGCGTGGCCCCGTAAGTTATTGATAACAAGCCAAATTCTGTCCTTGACAGGGAATAGCTATTTGCGATATAAGTTTTGCATATTGCAATACACGGCGGTGCCTCATGACTCTCGGAGACAAACTTCGATCCTTAAGGGCGGTGGAAGGTTCGCTGCGCGGCTTGGGCCGTCCGATGACCCAGCTGGAGCTGCATCGCGCCATGAAAAAGGAAGTCGGCCGCGGTCTGAGCCAAGCGTACCTCTCTCAGATCGAAAGCGGTTCGCGGCCGCACCTGACCCAGGCCACGCGGGAATTGTTGGCGCGTTTCTTCCGCGTCTATCCCGGTTTTCTGGTGGACGATCCGGAAGGGTACTCGCTGGGGCTCCAGTCCGATCTGCGAGCCACGGACGCGAAGGTCGATCGCTGGCTCTACGGCGGCGTCGACCAATTTCCGACTGATCCCGATCTGAGCGACGCGCTGCTGACGATTGCGGAAGTTCCCGACTCGCGCCAGGCGCTCTTGCTCCTGGCCGAGATTCTGCGCGCCCCCGGTCTTGCCGAGCGGCTCAGCGAAGTCTTGCGGCCCGCACGCGTTCCGAGCAGCACGCATCCGCCGCCCACAAATTCTCTCCGCAACTAACCGCGAGGTTTCGCGTCTCGATTCCCGGCTTGCGCACTCAGCCAATCACGCTTCCGCGTGAAAGTGCGCTCGAGGTGCTCTATGACGTGGTCTGATTTTTATCTCTTCTGTTTCCTGGTTGGCTTCGCGTTCAGCGTGCTGACGTTCCTGGCCGGTGCGGTTCACATTCATTTGCCGTTCCGCCTGCACCTGCCGGCCCACGGTGGTCACGCCGGAACGGGAGGCCACAGCGTGCCAGTGAAGGGCGCGGGAGCGCGAGCGGGCAGCCACGTTTCCTGGTTCAACGCCTCCACGATCATGGCATTTCTAGCGTGGTTCGGCGGCGCTGGCTACATCCTCACGCGCGGATCGCACCTGGTCGGAGTGCTGTGCCTGACCATCGCGGCGTTTGCGGGACTCGTGGCCGGCGCCATCGTTTATCGCTTCATGTTGAAACTGACGCGCGCCGGCGATTCGCAAATGTTCGACGCAGACTATCGCATCGAAGGCTGCGTCGGCACGCTAAGCATGCCCATTCGCGAGAAAGGCACCGGCGAAGTGATTTTCTCGCTCGGCGGTGTCCGCCGGTGCGCAGGCGCACGCAGCGAAGCCGGCGAAGTCGTGGAGAAAGGCGCCGAAGTAGTGATCGAGCGCTATGACAAAGGAATCGCATACGTAAAAAGGTGGGACGACTTCACGAAGTAGCGCCGGAAGTAACACAGACACTCCTGTTTACCCTGAGCTTCGAAGGGTCTGTGTCCCGGTTAGCTCCAAGCACCACCGAACAGCGGATTTCGCCGGACGCATTGCCCCGCGAACGGTCCGGACGAGTCGAGAAAGGGAGGCCCATATGTTCGATCAAATGACAGTCCCAGTAATCGCTGGTCTCACTGTGCTGGGTTTGCTTCTCATCATGGCGGTACTAGCGAAGCTGTTCCGCAAAGCGGGCCCGCACGAGGCATTGATCATCTACGGCCTCCGCGGCACCCGCATCGTAAAAGGCGGCGGCACGATCATTTATCCGATGATCGAGCAATGCCGCGAACTATCCCTGGAACTGATGTCTTTCGACGTCGCGCCCCAGCAAAGCCTCTACACCAAGCAGGGCGTTGCCGTAACGATCGAGGCGGTCGCCCAAATCAAAGTGAAGTCCGATCCGGAATCGATCCGCACCGGAGCCGAACAATTCCTAACCAAGCGCCCCGAGCAGCGGGAAGGCCTGATCCGTCTGGTGATGGAAGGCCATCTCCGCGGCATCATCGGCCAGCTCACCGTAGAGCAAATTGTGAAGGAACCAGAAATGGTCGCCGATCGCATGCGCTCCACCTGTGCCGACGACATGAACAAGATGGGGCTGGAAGTAATCAGCTTCACCCTGAAGGAAGTACGCGACAAGAACGAATACATCACCAACATGGGCCGGCCGGACATCGCGCGCATCAAGCGCGACGCGGAAGTAGCCGCAGCCGAAGCCGATCGCGACATCGCCATCAAGCGCGCCGAAGCACAACGCGCTTCAGCGGTAGCGAAAGCCCAGGCAGATCAAGAACGCGTAGCCGCTGAAACCGCCTCACTAGCGAAGCAAGCGGAAGCCGAACGCGACCTGGACATCAAAAAAGCCGCCTACGTCGAAGCCACCAAGAAGGCCCAAGCGCAAGCGGACAAAGCCTATGAAATTGAAACCAACGTCCAACAACAGCAGGTGATCACCGAAGCCGTGCGCGTCCAGCAAGTCGAACGCGAAGCGCAAGTAAAGGTGCAGGAAGCCGAGATTGCGCGTCGCGAACGCGAGCTGATCGCCACCGTGCTCAAGGGCGCCGAAATCGAGCGCCAACGCATCGAGACGCTCGCCGAAGCCGAACGGCAACGCCTGATCAAAGAAGCCGAGGGCCGCGCCTCCGCAACCCGCGCGCAGGGCGAAGCCGAAGCCGAGATCATCTTCAAGAAGGGCGAAGCGGAAGCCAAAGCGATGAACGTCAAGGCGGAGGCCTTTCAGGAGTACAACCAGGCCGCCGTCGTCGACAAGCTGATTACCAGTCTGCCGGAAGTGGTGCGCGCTCTGTCCGAGCCGCTCAGCAAGGTGGACAAGGTGACCATCGTATCCACCGGCAACGGTGACGCCGCAGGCGCTTACAAGCTGACCGGCGACATCACCAAGATGGCAGCGCAAGTTCCTGCGCTGTTCGAAGCGCTCTCCGGCATGCAGATGTCGGACCTGCTCTCCAAGGTACGGCTGATCGGCGACAAAGCGCCAAAGCCAGTACCACCAACGTTGCCGAGTAATTCATAAAGATCACTTCCGCCGGGGCGGATTGGGAATCTACCCCGGCGCTTCTTCTTCGAAGGCGGGGGAAAGATCATGGCCGTTAGAAAGCTAGTCTTGATCTTGTGGGTGTTGGCCGCAGTTCTCGGCCTGTTTCTCGCGATCCATTTTTCGGGCCATGCGCTGCAACTTTTGGAAAAGTGTTTCGCGTCGGGTCTGCGCCTGTAGTCGGCGGGAGGCCATCTTATGAATGCTGTTCACTGGATCCGAGCATTAGAGTCATGTGTCGCAGCGTCAGGGCACGGCCTTAGCCGTGCCGTACTTGGTTATCAACCGGCTTCAGCCGCTGAGGGCCAGTTTTCTTTCGAGTTTGTCGAATCACGGAAAGGAGAATCATCATGGGACTTTTGGAACGTGTAAGCACTTTGATTCGCGCGAACATCAACGACGTGATCGATCGTGCCGAAGATCCGGAAAAAATGATCAAGCAGGTGATCCTCGACATGGAGAACCAATACTTGCAGGTCAAGACGCAGGTAGCCGTCTCCATCGCCGATCAGCACATGCTGGAGAAAAAACTCAAAGAGAATGAAGACGCCGGCACCGACTGGATGCGCAAAGCCGAACGCGCCGTGGACAAAGGCCAGGACGACCTGGCCCGCGCCGCCCTAGATCGCTATCAAACGTCGCAGCGACTCGCACTTAGTTACCGCGAGCAGGTAGGCGATCAGAAAGCCCAGGTCGAAGCCCTGAAAGGAGCTCTCATGAAGCTGGAGCAAAAGCTGGACGAAGCGAAATCAAAGCGCGAACTATTGCTGGCACGCCACCGCCGCAGTATCGCCCTGGGAAAAGCCGCCCGCGCCCAGACCGCGATAGGCGATCACGCGAAGAGCGCCACCTTCGACCGCCTGAAGGACCGCGTAAACCAAACGGAAGCGATAGCAAGCGCCGAAGTCGACCTGTCCACCGACGACGTGGCCGAGCGCCTGACGCGTATCGACCGCGACACCGAAGTCGAGCGCTTACTAGAAGACCTAAAATCACGCCGTCTCCTACCCGGCTAAGAGCCATCCGTCTACCGCGCACAATCGCGCGAAATCCCCAAGCGCGCAGCGCAAATGTAGGCGCCGGGCTTCAGCCCGGCGAATCGCTACAGAAGGTCGAACCCAACTACAAACCATCGGCAATCTTCCGCGCCAGCGGCAACACGTCCTCCAGCCCGCAGGGGCAAGTCATATACATGATGCGAATCACCTTGTCGCCTTTGCGAATGAAAATCATAGCCCCAGCGGCGTCGAACGCTTCATCCCCCAAGTTCGGAATCGCCGGAGTGATAGCTGGCCCCATAGACCCCAGAGTCGCCTTATTCAGCCGCATCTGAAGCTCCGGAGCATTGTTATCGATCGAAAAAGAAAATACTGGCGCCTCGCCGGGATGTTCGCTGCCGGTGCTGTCCGACCCCGAGTTGGTGCTATGAAAAATCGTCTTGCCGAAATTTTCAACCTGATCCTGTTGCGCCTTGTTCATCTCGTTCTTGTGAAGAGCAGTGACGTGTTTCGCGGTCATGTCCGCTGGGTCGCCGCTCACGCTATAAGTACATCCAGGATCGCCCGTCGTCGATTCCACGCGAACGATATCCATTTTGACGGCTTGCGCGACATCCGATTTCGACAGCAATGAGCAGCCATCAATTCGGCGCAACTCCTCACGGCTTGCTCTGCGCTGTTCAGGGGTACGAGTCAGCCCCATCTCCGCCGCCTTCTCATGCACCCGGTGGCCGATGTAGAGCACGCCCGCGGCAGCGAACGCGCCAAAAACGACAAACACGATGACGACGCCAATCAAAATCTTCACCAACGGAGTCATTCCGGAAGAGGTAGGTGGCGCCACTTGTGGCGGTGGCACGTACGCCGCCGGCGGGACCGCTGGGGCTGGCGGTGGCACGCCAGTGGCGGCCGGAGGTGCCGCGGCGGGTGGAACCCCACTCGGTTGCGAAGCATCGCCAACCCGCGTTCCGCACTTCACGCAAAATGCCTGTCCGTCGCCCAACGCAGTTCCACAGTTCCTACAAAATCCAGCCATTGAAATCTCCCTTGGACTTTCCGTCGAGGTGGCGTGAATCGCTGGCAGCATCCTGCCAGACCCGGAGCGCAATGGGCAAGCAAGATGTAGGCGCCCGACTTTAGTCGGGCGCTGTAACTCTTGCCGGGCAGATCAATTCAAATCCTTCCCTCAAGACAGCTCATGCGAGAATAAAATTGTGAATCCATGGATGATCGCGACGCCCACCACGCTGGCAGGCATCTCGGCGCTCACCGCCTATGGCGCTGTATACCCGCGTGCGCAACTCTTCGGGCCCACCACCTGCCGCACCACCTCGCCGCGCACGCTCGCGATCACTTTCGACGACGGGCCCAATCCTTCGATTACACCAACGCTTCTCGATCTTCTCGACCGGTACAATGCATGCTCGACATTTTTCTTGATCGGGCGCTATGCGCGGCAATGCCCTGACCTGATCCGGGAAATTGTTGCCAGAGGTCACGTGATCGGCAATCACACCGAGACGCACCCTAATCTTTTCTTGTGTGGACCATCGCAAATCAGGGAAGAATTGCGGCGTTGCCAGGACGCGATTGCCAATGCGCTAAATGCAGCACCCAAATGGTTTCGCCCGCCCTTCGGTCTCCGCAATCCATGGCTCGCAAGCGCTGCCCGTGAGCTTGATCTGCGCACCGTCATGTGGACGCTGATACCGGGCGACTGGCGCGCCCCCACAGCCGAGTGGCTGATTCCCCGGATGAACCCGATCGCTAAGCGCGCATCTCGACTCCGGTCGGCCGCCTCCGGCACAGGCGACATCCTGTGCCTCCACGACGGCAGCCACCGCGGCCAGAATTGGGACCGCACTCGCACGCTCGCCGCTCTAGAATATTGGCTGCCGCGATGGCGCGACCTCGGCCTCGAATTTGCTACAATCGACCAAGCGGTGCATACTCCCGTAACCTGACTATGGACGAGCGAGCTTTTTACACCGAGCGCGAAGAGACAAGAAAAATCAAGCTCCTGTGCCCCAGTTGCCGCGGCGAGTTTGAATTTCCCGTGCGCTGGAAGGTGTGCAGGAAAAAAAAGGAATTACCCCGCGGCGCAGGCGAAGAAGACCGCCGGAAATTCGCGAAAGCAGCTTCCTATATGGTGCGCTTGGACGATCTAGTCGCCTGCTACAAATGCCGCAAACGCTTCGAGCTGACAGGCCAATCGACGGTGCTCATCTCCGACACGCTGGGCGACCCCAACGCCGACCCCGAAAACTTCGGCAACCGCTAGAAACCTTCCCCGAATCCTGTAAAGGCGGGGCATTCCCCGCTAGCGTCAACACGGGCGCGCTTTATTGATGTGCGGGCGGCGGGGTAATAGGCGACGCTTGACCCACATTCGTGTATTGAATTTGGCTGGCGTCCAGGGACAGCTCGTGCTCGAGAACGACGTCGAGCGTGGAGCCGCGCGGAAGTTCCGCTTCCGGGCCGCGCGTGAGCAAGATGGCGCCGAGTCCCGCCAGGCCGCCCACCCCCGCGCCTATGCCCGCACCCTTCGCGCCGCCCGCGATGGCCCCTATCCCTGCGCCGGCGACCGTCGTGGTGGCTACCGTGCCGACGTCTTTCCCCTTGCCGCCCGGGCCGGTCACCTTGCCTTCAGGATCCATGGTCTCTTTGCCGCCGCTGTCTGCGCTGCGGGGAGCGGCGGTCAAGTCAACCGTGTACCCATTCGGGAAGATCAGCGTGTTGAGCTTCATGCGAAACTCGCCGCGGCCCTTGATCTTTCCGGGGCGCTTGGATTCCAGGATTTCTCCCCGCAGATAAGAGCCGACCGGCACGACGATGCGGTTGTTTTGGGTGATTGGAAAGGACGTACGGAAATAGAGGGAATCGCCAGGTTTCGCGCCACGTGTGGAGATACCGTTCTCCAGCACCACGGCGAATCGGGTCCCAGCAGGAACGCTGATCGATTGCGCCGGCCCACTTGTGCGGGCGGCGGACTGCGCGGGTCGCGGTACCGGAGCGGGCGCGGAGGTCTGAGGGCCGTCTGGCTCCTGGGCTCGCGCGATGCCGCCAGTGACACCGAGAACCAATGGTACGGTGACTAAGAGATAGGTGGTGCGCTTAACGTGCATGGTGATTCTCCGGGCTGTCTGTGCGATGCGTACGGAACAATTACGGATGCTCGTAGTATACGTGGTTGGTTCGGCGTCAGGAGTTTGGAAAAAAAAGGATGTGTAGACCCCACCCCCCTGGTTTTTGTGTAGTGATTTGAAAATAAAGGGGATACGCTTTAAAATGGCTCAGTGATTTGATTCTAAAGGCTTTATTGGCGAGATTGGGTGGGCTTGGCCCTCCGACTCCTCCCCACGGAAATCGTCGAAATATCTAAGTGCTAATATATCATGATTATAAATTAATGTCAACGGAAATCGATCGGCTTGCGTCTGTGCGGTTGCGCGGACTGTGTCTGTTCTGGGTCTAGCCTCGACCGCTACACCGAGTTTGACGGTCGAATATCGCGGAGATAGGCTGGTACGGAACGATTTGGAGGAACGCATGGCGAAGTTGGCGCTGATCTATGGAATGCGGCTGTTACCAGAAGAGGACCTTGGCGAAGTTAAAGATGCGACCGTGGTGTTGAAAAACGGCCGGACGGCGCGGGTGACCATGCACTTGATTGAAGGAAGCAAGGAAGAGATTGAGGCGACCTTTCGGCAGTCGATTGAGGCATTTTTCGAGATGTACCCGGAGATTTAGGTTACTGGTGATGAGTCTAAGGCTGGTCGGTGACTTTTTTAGCGGAATCGCCTTCTTGTGGGTGAAGCAATAGGCGGGAATTCTGCCTTGGGGCGAAAAATCGCCCTCAGCGGGTACACCGGATTATCGACCGGGTGTTCGTCTGGTTGGGTCGGGTGGCCTCATCTAGACTCGGGTTGGGCCTCATCAAAACCCCGCCCTCTCGGAGAGGGCGGCTACAGGACGCCGCTAAGCGGTGGTTTGCTTTTTGGCGGTGGCGAAGCGCATGGGGCTCAGACGCTCCCAATCGACGCTTACCTGCTGTTGCGTAATCCACTCGCGCATCAGCCGCGCTGTGACCGGCGTGAGCAACACCCCGCTACGAAAATGCCCGGTGGCCATCAACAGACCGTCGAGGTCGGTGGGCCCCAAAATCGGGAGGTGGTCTGGAGAGTCTGGGCGCAAGCCTGCCCAAGTCTCCTCGATGCGGGCATTTGCCAATCCCGGGACCAGTTCAATGGCGTCGGACAGAATCTTTTCCACCGCGCCGGCGGTGACATGTTTATCGAAACCGACGTACTCGACCGAAGCGCCCGCCAGGATGCGCCCATCATTTCTCGGCACGATGTAAATCTTTTCGGACCAAAGCACGCGCTCTATCTTCAACTCATCCGCACGCATTGAAACCATCTGGCCCTTCGCTGGGCGCACGGGAGCGTAGGCAGCCACTCCTTTAATATTCGCCGAGAAGCAACCTGCGGCGATGATGGTCCATTTGGCAGAAACGTTTTCGTCGCGGAGTTTCAAGCCCGCGCATCGTCCTTTTTCGCGCCAGATTGCTTCCACGTCGTGATCTGGAAAAATCTCTGCGCCGGTTTGCTGTGCTGCCAGCAACACCGCCCGCGTCAGCGCACGATTGTCGATGGACGCTTCCTCCGGGCGCAGCGCGGCTGCCTCCACCTCCGGGCTAAGCGCCGGCTCTAGCTCCCGCGCTTCTTCTGGCCGCAGCGGCTCGGCTCGCAAACCCAGACCGTGATGCAGTGCGATTAACGTACTCAAATCGCGCGTAGCATCACGTGAAAACAGCGCGTCCATCGTCCCGAATGGCCGAAACCCCACACTTTGGCCGGAGATCTCTTCGACGTTCGCGACGAAACCCGGATACAGGCCCATGCTGGCCTTCGCCAGCGGCACGATTGGAATCATTCCGGGTGCTTCCGGCGCCGGGGACAAAATCCCCGCGCTGGCCCACGAAGCCTCGCGTCCTGGCTCGCCTTTTTCAAATACACCTACGCTCAGGCCGGCTTGTGCCAGTTCCAGAGCGATTGCGGCACCGATCAGCCCGCCTCCGGCGATGGCGACGTCAAGGTGTTTCATGAGGGCATTCTAGCGCATCCGGTGCGTCTGCTTCGCGTCGACGGACCTGACGAGGATAAACATGGGGAAAGTATCGATTAGATGCGGAGCACTTAAGAGGGACGCGAAAGGCGCCCGCTTCGGAAAGCGGCCGCCACAACTTCACAGCGATCGAGCTAGTTCTTCGGAGAGTACTTGCGCTTTCTTGGCGGCGTTGCTTGCGCGTGTCCAATCGCCCGAGTGAGCTGCCTCGCGCGCCTCGGTGACGAAGCTGCGCACCTTCGAGGCGAGGTCGGACTGCGTGGGATTCAGCGACTTGCCTTGCGAGGCTGCGATGTTGCGCTCCGCAATGCTCAAACTCACATTGGTTTGCTGCTCGGCCGCCGCCGCCTCTTGCGCGGTCAACTGTGGCGCAATCTGGGGAGGTTCGGGTCGCGCAGTGTTGCTCGGTTCAGGAGGAGCGGCGGCAACGCGCGGGCGCTGAGGCATACTCTGAATCTCTGCCAGCGGAGATGGCGGTGGAGGCGCTTCGAGCTCAAATTCCGGCAGGAAATCGGACACGGTTGTATCTGGCGAGGGCGCGATGATGCTGGGCAGCACGGGTCGCACCGATTTCACCGTGGCCCACGGAAATGCTTGTGCTTTGGTTTTCTTTTGGGCGGCGCATCCACCGAGAACCGCTACCGCCAGGCCTAGACCAAGGACGCCGAAGCGCAAGGCGGCGCAATGCGAGACGGCACGGGGCTGGGTCGATCTCTGCGTCATCAATGATCAAGCCGCGAGGGGTAACTCGATCCGGAACGTAGTTCCGCGGCCGACCTCCGACGTAAAGTCTATCGAACCGTTGTGAAGCTGTACAATTCGGAAGGTGCTGGCAAGTCCAATTCCACTTCCGCCTGGCCGCGTGGTGAAAAAAAGCTGAAAGATCTTTTGCTTATTTTCCGGCGGAATTCCTTTTCCCGTGTCGCCGACGCTGATTTCCGCCATTTCACCGCGACGGGTTAGCATCAGCTGCAATCTTCCGCCGCTCGGCATGGCCTCTAGCGCGTTCAACACCAGATTTAGCACCGCCTGCTTCAGCAATCCGCGATCCACGTAAACTTCCGGCACATCGATTGGCAAGAGCTGAGCCACTTCCACTTTCGACTTTCGCAATTGCGGCTGCGCCACCTCGACCACTTCGCGCAAAATGTCGGCGAGTTGCGTGGCCTCCAAGCGCACCTCCATCGGGCGCGTGAAATCGAGGAATCTCTTCACGACGGCGTCCAGGCGGTCGATCTCCTTGTCGAGCACCTGGACCGCTTGCATCGCATTGCTGTCCATTTCGGCGGGCAAAGATTCCTTCAAGTTTTCCAGCCATAGCCGCATGGAGTTCAGCGGATTCTTGACCTCATGCGCCACGCCCGCGGTAATGCGGCCCAAAGCA
>Ga0185299_10000479_pt1 | contig 107550 bp, 102 predicted proteins | sample PaiPotPPA55metaG_FD_128002 | JGI IMG/M metagenome (GOLD analysis project Ga0185299, IMG submission 128002) | Iron sulfur acid spring bacterial and archeal communities from Banff, Canada, to study Microbial Dark Matter (Phase II) - Paint Pots PPA... ... | reverse complement strand
TGGAAACCGCCGCCGCCGCCATGGAAGCCGCCACCACCGCCACCGTGGAAACCACCACCACCACCGCCGCCGTGACCGCCGCCATGAGCCGACGCAACGTTCGGCTGAACCAGCCCCATCGCCGCCAACGCCAACAGAGCCAACATCAATTTCCGCGCCATGCATCCCTCCTTCAGTGCCCTCGCCCTCGGGTATGGGACACCGACGCAATCGGAATATTCGGCGACGATGAAGTCTCGACGGTAAACTAACGGTGAGCCAAAGCGCGATGGCCTGCACCTTGCGCGAACCGTCAGGCGGAATGTAAGCCCTGTGTAACATAGCCAATCACATCGCGCAGCCACGCATGCGCCGGCTGGTTGTCAAGCCGACGAAGCCACATCATGGTTGCTTCGATCGGCTTTGGCGAACGCGACAGCCTGCGGAAGACGAGGTGATGCGACCTCGTCAGGTTCCTGGCGACATGGAGCGGAAGAACCGAGACCAGGTCCGATGTCGCGAGAATCTGCGGCGCCGACAAGAATGGCGCGCGCATTGCGGGTCTTGGGGCAGACTTTGACCGTCCAGGGCTGACCTCGACGAACTCAGGACCGAATTGGGCGGACGAGATTTCCAGTTGCCGAAGACTGGCGAGCTTTTCCGTCGAGATTTCGCGCGCTTTCGCTGCCGGATGACCCTTGCGATACACGACAACGAATTGATCCTGCAGCAACCGCCTGAGCGAAAATCGCTCGCCGTGGCCACCGTGCGGGCCGATCGCCAGATGCAGTTCGCTTCGATCGAGCAGTTCGGGAACGTTTAGCGTGCCGCTCGGCCGGAAATCCAGCGTTACCCCGGGAGCAACCCTGGAAACATGCGCAGCGATCGGCGCGACCAGAACGATCGCGGCATAGTTGTCCACGCCCAGCCGGAACGTCGTGGTCGCCTTTGCCGGGTCGAACTGAATCGGTTCCAGCGACTGTTGCAGCCCCTCCAACGCCATCCGGATCGGCGTCGCAAGCTGTTCGGCCCGCGGCGTCGGCATCATCCCGTTCGGGCTGCGCACGAACAATTCGTCTTTCAGCATGTGGCGCAGCCGGGTCAGCGCATGGCTCATGGCGGGCTGACTAAGATTTAGCCGCTGCCCTGCTCGCGTCACGGATCGGTCCCGCATGATGGCGTCGAACACCACCAGCAGGTTCAGGTCGATGGCGCCTAATTTGGGGGCCGTCTTGCTCAAGCGATCGCAACCTCCGGGGCATCATTCAAATCAGACATGTCCGAATAACGAGAATGCATTTTCCGCATGCGAAACTCAATGCTAGATTCCGACTTGTCGCCTGGAACAGCCCGCGCTTCACCGGATGCGCGAACGACGTTCGGTGATGGAACGCGAAAGCGCGGCGCTAAGTCGGTTCTAATGATCGGCAGCTAGATAGAGCGCACGTCGTTCCGCATAGGAGAACGCGATGGTCGGAATAGTTCGGCTCGCCCTGAGACGGCCATATACGTTCATCGTCATGGCGGTGCTGATCCTGATTTTTGGCACGGCGTCAGCCCTGCGCACGCCAACCGACATCTTCCCGAACATCAACATCCCCGTCGTCAGCGTGGTTTTCAGCTACACGGGGCTGCCTGCCGACGACATGGCCGGCCGTATCGTCACGTTCTATGAGCGGTCGCTGCCCAATGCCGTCAACGACATCGAGCATATCGAATCCCAGTCGATGGTAAATTACGGGATTATCAAGATCTTCTTTCAGCCGACCGTGAACATCAATGCCGCGCTGGCGCAGGTCAACGGCATGTCGCAAACCGTGCTGAAGCAGATGCCGCCGGGCATCACGCCGCCGTTGATCCTGAGCTTCAATGCCTCGAGCGTGCCTATTCTGCAGCTTGCCCTTTCAAGCAACCAGATGTCGGAAACCCAGATCTTCGACTCGGCGCTGAATTTCATCCGTCCGGCCCTGGCTCCCGTTCCGGGTGCTTCCCTGCCACTTCCCTTCGGCGGCAAGGTGCGCCAGGTCCAGGCCGACCTCAATCAGCAGGCCCTGCATCAATATGGCGTTTCCGCGAACGACGTCATCAACGCGCTTTCGCTGCAGAACCTGATCACGCCGGTCGGAACCGAGAAGATCGGCTCCTACGAATACACCGTCAACTTGAACGGCTCGCCGTCAGCGATCGAAGCCTTCAACGACCTCCCGATCAAGAACGTTAATGGCACCGTCATCTATATGCGTGACGTTGCCTACGTGCATGACGGCAGCCCACCGCAGACCAATGCCGTTCACGTCAACGGCGCCAGCGCGGTGCTGCTGACCATCATGAAGACGGGCGCAAGCTCAACCCTCGACATCATCAACAGCGTCAAGGGCTTGTTGCCTTCGGTTGCGCAGACGCTTCCGAGCAGCCTGAAGCTGACCGCGGTAGGCGATCAGTCGGACTTCGTAACCGACGCCGTGTCCAGCGTCGTCAGGGAAGGCGTGATCGCGGCGGTGCTGACGGGGATGATGATACTGCTGTTCCTTGGAAGCTGGCGCTCGACCCTCATCATTACGGTCTCAATCCCGCTCGCGATTCTGGCCGCGCTGACGGGCCTTTCGCTGTTGGGCGAGACGATCAACGTCATGACGCTTGGTGGGCTCGCGCTCGCGGTGGGAATTCTGGTCGACGACGCGACCGTCACTATCGAAAACATCAATTCGCATCTTGAGCGAGGCAAGCAGATCGAGCCGGCCATTGTCGACGGCGCGCTGCAGATCGTGGGGCCGGCGACAGTATCGCTGCTCTGCATTTGCATCGCTTTCGTGCCGATGTTCGGGCTCGGCGGCGTCGCCGGTTACCTATTTCGGCCGCTCGCGGAGGCGGTGATGCTCGCGCTGGCCGCTTCCTATGTGCTGTCGCAGACGTTGGTGCCGACGCTGGCAAATTATCTTCTGCGTAATCAACCCGTACACGGCTCGTCGCATGATGCTGGTCGCCCGAGAGCCAGCCGCAATCCGCTGGTGCGCTTCCAGCACGGTTTCGAGCGCCATTTCGAGAGTCTCCGCAAAAACTATCTGGGCTTGCTGCAGCTCTGTCTGCGTCACCGGATCAAGGTGATCGCGGGATTTCTGGGCTTCAGCCTCCTGTCGTTCGGTCTTGCGCCTTATCTCGGCCAGGACTTTTTCCCGACGGTGGACGGGGGCCAGATAAAGCTTCATATCCGTGCGCCGACGGGCACGCGGATCGAAGAGGCGACCGGCCTGACCGACCGCGTCAGCGCGGCCATTCAAGGCGTCATTCCGCCCAAGGAACTCGGCGGCATCGTGAGTAATATTGGGCTGTCCGTCAGCGGCATCAATATGGCCTACAATAACTCCGGCACCATCGGCGTTGGAGACGCCGACATCCTGATAAGTCTCAAGCCCAATCATGCGCCGACCGACGACTACATCAAGACGATGCGGGTCAAGCTGCCGCAGCAATTTCCCGGCACGAGCTTCGCGTTCCTTCCAGCCGACATCGTCAGCCAGGTCCTGAACTTCGGAGTGCCGGCTCCAATCGACCTGCAGGTCGCCGGCAAGGACCTTGCTGCTGATCGGAAGTATGCAAATGCGGTGTTGACTAAGATCAGGCAGATCCCGGGAATCGCCGATGCGCGCATCCAGCAGGCGTTTCAGCAGCCGACCCTTGACGTCAATGTCGATCGTTCGCTGACCTCGCTTGTGGGCCTCACCGAAAAGGACGTGGCCACCGCGATGCTGACCACTCTGTCGGGAAGCTCGCAGTCAGCCCCGACCTATTGGCTGAACCCGGCCAACGGCGTGTCCTACGCGGTCTCGGTCCAGACCCCGCAGCGCAATATCGACAGCATGACAGGCTTGAAAAACATTCCGGTGACTTCCGCCGGTACCAATACCCAGCTCCTTGGCGGCCTGGCGAAGGTCGAGCGGAGGAACAGCAACGCCGTCGTCTCGCACTACAATGTCCAACCGGTAATCGACATTTTCGCGACGCCGCAGGGGCGCGATCTCGGGGCCATCGCATCGGACATTCAAAAAGTGATCCACGACACCGCAAAAGATCTCCCCAGGGGGGCGAGCGTTGCGTTACGAGGTCAAGTGAGCACGATGACCAGCGCCTATCAGCAGCTCTTCGTCGGTCTCGCGGCGGCGATCGTTCTGATCTACCTCTTGATCGTCATCAACTTTCAATCCTGGGCCGATCCCTTCGTCATCATCATGGCGCTGCCAATTGCATTGGCCGGCATCGTCTGGGCTCTGTTCGGGACCGGGACAACGCTTTCGGTTCCCGCGCTGACCGGCGCCATCATGTGCATGGGTGTGGCGACCGCCAACAGCATCTTGGTGACCAGTTTTGCCCGCGAACGGATGGCGGCCGGAGCGAATTCCATGGCGGCGGCATTCGAAGCGGGCGTCGCGCGATTTCGCCCCGTGCTGATGACGGCTCTTGCGATGGTCATTGGCATGGTACCGATGGCAATAGAACCCGGACAGAATGCGCCGCTGGGGCGCGCGGTGATCGGCGGACTGATATTTGCCACCTGCGCCACGCTATTCCTGGTGCCAACGATCTTCAGCCTGGTGCACAGCCGCCAGCAGGGCACTGCAAATCAGGCAGACGCCGTAACCGCATCGTCGCATTGACCGGAGAACGAAATGCCCACGGAAGACATCAAGCCCCCGAGCCGGCGGAGCCTCGTGACGGCAGCCACTGCCGCGGTTATCCTTGCCGGCGTCGTGGTCGGCTATGGCCTTATAGGCCGCGCCCAGAGCAAGCAAGAAGTGGTGCAGTGGACCAACACGCAGGTCACACCAACCGTCGCGCTCGCTCAGCCCCTTCCCGGCAGCCCAACTCAAACGCTGACGCTGCCCGGCAATATTCAACCCTTCAACAAAGCGGAGATCTTCGCGCGCGTGAATGGTTACGTGAAGGGCTGGGACCACGACATCGGATCATCCGTTAAATCCGGGCAAGTCCTGGCCACCATCGATGCTCCCGATCTTGATCAGCAGCTCAGTCAAGCGAAAGCAACATTGGCAAGCGTGAGGGCCAATCTGCAAATTGCGTCACTCAACGCCGACCGGAACAACATCCTGGTGAAAAAGGAGGTCGTCGCCCAGCAGCTCGCGGACCAGACCACAGCCGACGCCAAGGCGAAAGAGGCCGTCGTCGACGCGAATGAAGCAAATGTCCGGCAGCTCGAGGCCATGCAATCGTTCAAGACGCTCGCCGCGCCCTTTGACGGTGTCGTGACCATCCGCAATGTGGAGCTCGGGCAATTGATCAACTCGGGAGGGTCAGGTCAGCCGCTGTTCGAGGTATCCGATTTGCATCGGGTTCGCATTTTCGTGCAGGTGCCGCAAGCGTTCTCAGCCGGGCTCAAGCCGGGCCTGAAAGCGACTTTTGAAATGCCGCAATATCCTGGCGTGAAATTCGATGCGACGCTCACGCATATTTCGAGGGCCATGAACGCGACGTCGCACAGCATGCAGGTCGAGCTCCAGGCGGATAATGCGGCCGGCAAGTTTTTCGCCGGGAGTTACTGCAATGTGCACTTCGAAATCCCGACTGACGGCAATCTGATGAGAATTCCATCCACCGCGCTGGTGACCGGCAACCAAGGCACGCAGATCGCGACCCTCGACGGCAATGACAAGGTCGTCCTCAAGAACGTGCAGCTGGGCCGCGATCTCGGCGACAGTGTGGAAGTCATTGCCGGCCTGTCGCCGTCGGACCGGATCATCGATAATCCCCCGGAAACGCTCGCGGCGGGCGACACGGTTCGCGTCGCCGCCGTAACGCCGCCTTCAGCCGCACTGGCATCGTCCGCGACAACGGCGCGGTAATCAGAGGGCGCGCGATGCGGGTTTGCGCCCATCTTCCGCCGGTCGGCCGAGACCTCAGGCTCGACCTGTTCCGCGGCCTGGCGAATTGGGCGATCTTCCTGGATCACATTCCACACGAGGTGCTGAGCTGGGCGACAATCCGGAATTACGGTTTCAGCGACGCCGCCGACCTGTTCGTATTCATATCGGGCTACACCGCCGCTTTCGTCTTCGGAAGAGTAATGATCGAGCGGGGTTATTTTGCAGCCTCCTTGAGACTGCTAAGGCGCGCTTTGCAACTTTATGCCGCGCACATCATCGTGGTGATCGTTTATATCGCCGTTGTGGCGTCGGTCTCGCGGGGCATTGACGACCCCAACGATCTGGATGTGTTCAATGTCTCAGCTTTCATCAGAAAGCCGCTTTGGGAATTCTTTCAGATCCTGGCTTTGCGATACCGGCCCGTCAATCTGGACGTACTTCCGCTCTATATCCTGTTGTTGGGGACTTTTGCGCCGGCGCTGTGGCTGATGGTTCGCAAGCCAACGCTGATCTTGATGGGGTCGACGGTGGTGTATGTCGCCGCGAGGCATTTTGGCTGGAATCTGCCCACGTCTCGCGTAGGGGTTTGGTATTTCAACCCGTTCGCCTGGCAATTGCTGTTTTTCCTGGGCGCCTGGATCGCCGTTGGCGGTACCCAAGCGATTCAATCGATCGTTAGAGCACGCACCATGTTCTGGCTTGCGATCGCCTACCTTGCCTTTTCCTTCGTGGTGACAATGACGCTGCAATCACATCAGCCGGACGGACTTCTTCCGGCCTGGTTGTTGGCGCCGTTCGACCCCAACGACAAGACCAATCTCGCGCCTTACCGGATCGTGCATCTCCTGGCGCTGACCGTTGTCGTCACGCGGTTCATGGCTGCGGAATCACCGATCCTGCGATGGCGGGCGCTGATGCCGCTGATCAAATGCGGTCAGAATTCGCTGAAAGTATTCTGCATCGGAATCGTTCTTTCGTTTTGCGCCCATGCCGCGATCGAGCTAAGCCTGAACGCACTCTGGGTTCAGGTTTTCGCCGGCATCGCAGGTGTACTGCTGATGACGATGGGCGCATATTATTGGACCTCGTTCAAACAACGGGGGCGAATGGTTCTTTCGCAAGCCCGGCCGGGAGACATCGCGTGACAGGCAGTTTGGCAGTGATTTGGCCGGCGATGCTGGCCGCGTTCCTGGCCTCGTTGGTCGAGGCGGTCGAAGCTCTGACCATCGTGCTCGCGGTCGCCACCGTACGCGGCTGGCGGCCGGCCGGGCTTGGTGCATTCGCGGGCCTGGTGGTGCTGGCGCTTATTGTCGTCGCGCTCGGCCCTTTGCTCAATCGCGTTCCGCTGCATCTCCTGCAGCTCGTGATCGGAATCCTGCTCCTGCTGTTCGGCATGCGCTGGCTGCGCAAGGCCATTCTGCGCTCGGCCGGAATTATCCCGCTTCACGATGAAGCGACCGCGTTCGCGGCCGGGACCGCCGAACTGCGCGACCAAGCCCGTCGCCACGAGGCGCGGCTCGATTGGCTAGCTTCGCTTGCAAGCTTCAAGGCAGTGTTGCTCGAAGGACTTGAAGTGGTGTTCATCGTGATCGCGCTCAGCGCGGGCCGCGGGATGCTGTTGCCGGCAAGCGCAGGCGCAATTGCCGCCTGCCTCCTGGTTGCTTGCGTCGGCCTCATCGTGCATCGGCCGCTGGCACGGGTTCCGGAAAACATGCTCAAATTCGCGGTCGGCGTGATGCTGTCGGCGTTTGGCGTGTTCTGGACCGGCGAAGGTCTCGGCGTGGACTGGCCGGGTGCGGATCTCGCCATCGTCGCATTCGTAGCGCTGTTTTTGGCTGTCAGCGCGGCAGCGGTCGTCATGGCGCGCCGCCCGAGGACGGAGGCTTTGCCATGAGCGTGCTCACCGATGTGTTGCGCGAACTGGCCGGGTTATTCGTCGACGATGGCGCACTGGCGCTCGCAATCGTAGCGGTCGTCGCACTTGCCGGGGTAACGGCCGCGCTGGGCTTCTCATCGGCGGCCGGCGCGATCTTGCTGTTCGGTTGTCTCGGCGTGTTGCTTACAAACACAGTAAGAGCCGGCCGCCGCTGATTGGATTTTTGCGGCTCGATGCCGTCTCCGCAAACCATAAATTTTCAACGCCCGGCGCATCCCGGTGAGAGGGACAGATCGCGGCGATTCCGCCATTGCAAAAATAGTTCCTTGCTTCGAATTTTTATTTTCTTGGAAGAGTTCCCAGCTTCTCATTTTTGCCGAATTTTCATTCGGCTCAGCGTCACACGGTCGTCGTCCACCCCGTGTCATTTGCGCGCCTCTGGCCAATCACAAGGAGGATCTAAAAATGGCTTCTGTGGGTATCGTCAAGACTTTCGCAGCGGCGCCGAACGGCGACAGTGCTCCCGACTCCATCACGACGGCGGACGGCACGTTCTTTGTCGAATATGGCAACGGCGCGGACACCACCGGCGCCGGCGGTTCGAGCACGATCATACAGTACGACAAAGCCGGCAATATCGAGCATACCTACACCATTGCGGGTTCAATCGACGGGCTGAAATTAAACCCCGCCACCGGCCAGATCTGGGCGCTGCAGAACCAGGACGGCAACTCGACGATTACGCTGATTGATCCGAAAAGCCACAAGGTCACCGGCCCTCTGAGCTTCGTCAATCCGTCGCCCACCAGCGGCTACGACGATGTCGTCTTCAAGGGCAGCAAGGTGTTTTTTAGCTACACCAACCCGAACGGCGCCGGCGCTCCGGTCCTGGTAGAGCTTCTCAACGGCGACCACCCGAGTAGCCCGCTACTGACCTCGACGATCCTGTCCGATGGCGCCACCGGCTTTGACACCGTGACCGGCAAGATCGAGACCGTGCCGCTCTCCGATCCCGACTCGATGAAGCTCGCCGCCAACGGCGATCTGATCCTGACCAGCGGTAACGATGGCACCATCATCGATGTCCACAATGCCGGAACGGCGGGCCAGACGGTCTCGTTTACCAACATCAAGGGCGTGACCAAAAACAATGCCGGCCTCGACGACGTCATCAAGCCGAGCGCCACCGCGGGTACGTTCTACCTGACCGACACCGCATCCAACAAAATCTACTCGTTCCACGCGACCGGCCTCAACGTTAACGACTATTATGCCTCGGTCGGAAGCCTGAAGGCGTTCGGCCAGGTCGATCCGACCACCGGTGTCTTCACCCCGCTGGTCACTACGGCAAACGCCGGCGACATCAGCTTTGCCTCGCCGCACGGCATTGTGTTCGTGCCCGACAAAAACGCGCCGCCGCAGGCCCATGTCGATTCCGTCAAGACCTTCGGCAGCACACCGAACGGCGTCAGCGGGCTCGACTCGATCGCCGTCGCCGGCAACTACGTGTTCGTCGAATATGGCAACAACGTCGACTCGACGGGGGCCATTCCCGGCCAGAGCACGATCATCCAGTACGACAAGTCAGGCAACTTCGTGCATGCCTACGCGATCGAAGGCTCGGTCGACGGCTTGAAATACAATCCAGACACCGGGATGGTCTGGGCGCTGCAGAACCAGGACGGCCGCGCGTCGCTGTCGCTGATCGATCCCAAGACGCAACAGGTCACGGCGCATTTCGACTACGCCAACACCTCGACGACGCGCGGCTATGACGACGTCGTGTTCGACGGCAAGAATGTGTTCCTCAGCTATACCAACCCGACCGGCAACGGCGATCCGACCATCGTCAAACTCTTGAACGGTCCGGACCCGAAACCCGGCCAATTGCTCCAAACCACCCCTGTGCTGCTCGACGGCGCGATGGGTTATGACACCGTGACCGGCAAGATGGAGCTGGTGCCGCAAACCGATCCAGATTCGCTAAAGCTTGCTGCCAACGGCGACCTGATCTTCTCCAGCGCCGCCGACGGCTCTATCATCGACATCCAGAACCCCGGCACATCAAAGCAGGCGATCGCCTTCACCCCGATCCAGGGCATTCCGACCACGTCAATCGGCAATGCCGGGCTCGACGACGTCATCAAACCGACCGCCACCTCCGGCACGTTCCTGATCTCGGATGCGACGGACGGCCGTGTGCTGTCGGTGCATATGTCAGGCCTCGACCCCAACGCCTATTACGCCTCGGTCGCTTCCCTGGGCGCCTTCGGCCAGGTCGACGAGAATACCGGCAGGTTCACCGCGCTGGTCTCCGCCAGCGATGCGCCGGGCTTCACGTTCGGCTCGCCGCACGGCGTCGCGTTCATTCCCGACAAGAACGCGGCCCCCTCGCCGCAGATCGGTGCGATCAAGACCTTCGATGCGCCGACCGATGGCTCCAGCCAACCCGACTCGATTGCGACCGGTGACGGCTTCACCTTCATCGAATATGGCAACGGTGCGGATTCGACCGGTGCCGGCGGCTCCAGCACGATCGTTCAGTACGACAAGGCCGGCCACATCGAATTTTCCTATTCGCTGACCGGATCAGTCGACGGGTTGAAGGTCAATCCCGTCACCGGAGAGCTCTGGGCGCTGCAAAATCAGGACGGCAATCCGACCCTGACCCTGATCGATCCGAAGACACACACCGTCTCCGACCCGCTCAGTTATGCCAACTCCTCGGCGAGCCGCGGCTACGACGACGTCGTGTTCGAGGGCAACAAGGTGTTCTTGAGCTACACCAACCCGGTCAATCCCGGAGACCCGGTGCTGGTGCAGTTGATGCAGGGTGATCACCCGGCCGGCCTGCTCACCACCAAGACGGTGCTCACCTTCGGCACCACCGGCCTCGATACCGTGACCGGGAAGATCGAAACGGTGCCGCTGAATGACCCGGACTCGCTGAAGATGGCGCCGAACGGCGACCTGCTGCTGACCAGCGGTAACGATGGCACTATCATCGACATCAGCAAGGCCGGTACCGCGCAGCAGTCGGTATCGTTCACACCGGTCGCGGGTGTCACCGCCGGCAATGCAGGCCTCGACGACGTCATCAAGCCGGATGCCACCTCAGGCACCTTCACGCTGACGGATACCGCGACCAATAAGGTCTACTCGTTCCACGCCACGGGCCTCAACACCAACGACTACTATGCTTCCGTTGGAAGCCTGAAGGCGTTCGGCCAGGTCGATCCGACCACCGGCGCCTTCACGGCGCTGCTATCGGCCGACAACGCCCCGGGCTTCAACTTCTCCTCCCCGCACGGCGTCAGCTTCACCGCCGATCCGCCGCCCGAGGTCGCCGACAAGGGCGGCAAAGCCATGGCATCCCTCGCCGACCAGGCGTCGATGCTCAGCCACGCCATGGCGTCGTCCTTCACGACGCCGCCAGGCCAGGTCGCCGGCCTTGTCATAGCCGACGCACATAACCAGCACCAAAATCTGGCGATCCCTCACAGTTGATCATTCGATCGAGCCGTGCCGACCTTCGGGCCGGCACGGCGATCTCCTGAAATTCGGGCCGGCCCGGAAACGAGCTTGTCCGCAGGCCGGCCCGTAGCCGAGGACCAGATGCATGACATAAACACAAGGCCGGTCGATACCGGCCTCGCCGCGCTGGTGATGCTGATGCGCTTTCAGGGCGTCGCAGCGGAACCGGATCAGATCATTCACCGCTTCGGCGGTACCGCGATCGGACTCACCGAAATGCTTCGCTGCGCGAAGGATTTCGGGTTGAAGGCGCGTGTCGTCAAAACCGGATGGGCGCGGCTGGCGGCGAGCCCGCTGCCCGCGATCGGCTGCCTTGGCAATGGCGGCTTCCTGCTGATCGGCAAGGCGTCCGGCGATCAGGTTCTGGTGTCCGACCCCTCGGTCGGACGGCCGGAGATGCTGACCCGCGCGGCGTTCGAGGAACGCTGGGACGGCCGCATCGTCCTCATGGCACGGCGCGCCAATTTAAGCGATCTCACCAAGCGCTTCGGCATCTCGTGGTTCGCGACCGCGATCCATAAATATCGCCGCCTGATCGGCGAAGTGTTTCTGTTTTCATTTTTCCTGCAACTGTTCGCGCTGATTTCGCCGCTGTTCTTCCAGGTCGTGATCGACAAAACGCTGGTGCATCACAGCGAGAGCACGCTCGACGTGCTGATCATCGGCCTCGTCGCGATATCGGCTTTCGAGACGTTGCTTGGAATGTTGCGGACCTATCTGTTCGCCCACACCACTAACCGTATCGATGTCGAGCTGGGCGCGCGGCTGTTTCGCCATTTATTGGCGCTGCCGTCCGCCTATTTCCAGGCCCGGCGTGTCGGCGACTCCGTTGCCCGGGTCCGCGAATTGGAAAATATCCGCAACTTCCTGACCGGTTCGGCGCTGACGCTCGTGATCGACGCGTTCTTCACGGTGGTGTTTTTCGCTGTCATGTTCCTGTATTCGCCGTTTCTGACCTGGGTCGTGGTCGCGAGCCTGCCGTTCTATGTCGCGGTCTCCGCCGGCATGACGCCGCTGTTCCGCGCCCGGCTCGACGAAAAATTCAAGCGCGGCGCGGAGAACCAGGCATTTTTGGTCGAGAGCGTATCGGGCATCGAAACGCTGAAGGTGATGGCAGTCGAGCCCCAGGTGCAGCGCCGCTGGGAAGAGCAGCTCGCCGGCTACGTCAGCGCGAGCTTTCGCGTTCTCAACCTCGGCAATGTCGGCAGCCAGGCGATCCAGTTCATCAACAAGATGGTGATGGCCGCCATTCTGTTCTTCGGCGCCAAGGCCGTGATCCAGGGCTCGCTCACCGTCGGCGAATTCGTTGCCTTCAACATGCTGGCGGGCCGCGTCAGTGCGCCGGTATTGCGGCTTGCCGGGCTGTGGCAGGACTTTCATCAGGCCCGGCTCTCGATTGCCCGGCTCGGCGATATCCTCAACACGCCGGTCGAGCCCTCCTACAATGCGACCAAGGCGGCCCTGCCCGCGCTGATCGGCGACATTCGGTTCGAACACGTCACCTTCCGCTACCGCATCGACGGGCCGGAAATTCTAAGAGACGTCACGCTCGACATCGCCGCCGGCCAGGTGGTGGGCATCGTCGGCTCCTCCGGTTCGGGCAAAAGCACTTTTGCGAAATTGATCGAGCGGCTCTATGTGCCGGAAAGCGGCCGGGTGTTTGTCGACGGTGTCGACCTCGCCCAGGTCGACAGTTCCTGGCTGCGCCGGCAGATCGGCGTCGTCATGCAGGACAACGTCCTGTTCAACGCGACCGTGCGGGACAATATCGCGCTTGCCAATCCGGGGATGCCGAGCGAGGACGTCATCGCCGCAGCGCGCCTCGCCGGTGCGCACGATTTCATCCTGGAATTGCCTGACGCTTACGACACCATGATCGGGGAACGCGGCAGCACGCTTTCCGGCGGCCAGCGGCAGCGCATCGCGATCGCGCGCGCGCTGGTCACCAATCCGCGCATCCTGATCTTCGACGAGGCGACCAGCGCGCTCGACTATGAGAGCGAGAAGATCATCCACGACAACATGCGCCAGATCGTGAAGGGCCGCACCGTCTTCATCATCGCGCACCGGCTGATGGCAGTGCGTGTCGCCGACCGCATCCTGACCATCGAGCGCGGACGTGTCACCGAAGACGGCACCCATGAGGACCTGCTGCGCAAGGGCGGCCGTTACGCCGCACTTTACGCCATGCAGTCCTGATCGAGGCACATACTGACCGATGAGCGCCAGATGACCACAGCCGTCGTCCCCGTCCCAAACAAGCCCCTTCGCCGCGTCGAGCGCGAATTTCTCCCCGCTGCGCTCGAAATCGTCGAGACACCGCCATCGCCGATCGGCCGCCTCGGGGCCTATTGCCTGGTCGCCGTGTTTGCGCTCGCGGTCATTTGGTCCTGGATCGGCCGCGTCGATATCGTCGCCGTTTCCAAGGGCAAGATCATCCCGACCGGTCACACCAAGATCGTGCAGCCGTTCGAGATCGGCGTTGTCCGCGCCATCCTGGTGCACGATGGGCAAAAGGTGAAGGTCGGCGATGTCCTCATCGAGCTCGACCCGACCATGAACCAGGCCGATCTCGACCATCAGCGCAACGACCTGATGGCGGCGAAGATCGACATCGCGCGGCTGACCGCGGCGCTCGAGAGCGAGACCGATCCCGAGGCGCGCTTCGTGGCGCCGCAGGGCGCGACCCCCGAACAGGCCAGGATGGGTGAGCAATTCCTGGCCGGCCAGGTGTCGCAATATCGCAGCAAGCTCGCCGCCCTTGCCGGCGAAGAGGCGCAGAAGCGCGCCGAGCTCGAAAGCCAGAAGGTTTCGATCGGCAAGATTCAGACGCTGCTGCCGCTGATGGAAGAGCGCACCCAGATGCGCAAGACGCTTTACGATCACCAGACCGGCTCGAAGCTTGCGTATCTTGAAAATCTGCAGGAACTGCTGTCGAGCCAACAGGACCTCGAGGTACAGACCAGCCGCCTCAAGGAGGCCGAGGCGGCTGTTACCGCTGCGAAGGCGAAGGGTGAGGAAACCCGGGCCGAATTTCACCGGCAGAATTTGAACGATTTGGCTGAAGCCACCCGCAAGGCAAACGGCCTCGCGCAGGACGTCGCCAAGTCCGAGCAGCGCACCAAGTTTCAGGCGCTGACCGCGCCGATCGACGGCACGGTCCAGCAATTGGCGGTCCATTCCGTCGGCGGCGTCGTCACCCCGGCGCAGACCCTTTTGTCTATTGTTCCCGCCGAGAGCAAACTCGAGATCGAGGCGATGGTCGACAACCAGGATATCGGCTTCGTACATCCTGGTCAGGACGCCGAGATCAAGGTCGATACCTTCAATTTCACCCGCTACGGTCTGCTGCACGGCAAGGTGGTCACGCTGTCGCAGGACGCGGTCCCGCGTGAGGGCGCCGGCAAATCAGACCCGCCAAAACCCGGTGCCAGTGACGGCGCCGCTAATTCGGAGCCGGCCTACGCGGCCCGCGTGTCGCTCGATCGAACCCAGATGCAGGTCGACGACAAGCTCGTCAATCTCTCCCCCGGCATGGCTGTCACCGTCGAGATCCGGACCGGCACGCGGCGGATCATCGATTACCTGCTCTCGCCCATTTTGCGCCACTCCCAGGAGAGTTTGCGCGAGCGATGATTTGGCGATCGCTCGCCAACGCCGCGGGCGCAAATGCCTGGAGTCCCTGGTTCTGCGTCCCTGCCCAGGAATCGCAAATCAGGGGGCTTCCTTATTCAGCAAGAGAACCCAATTACTGATAAGCTTCGCACTCTCGACGGGATTCGGCGAGGAAATCACATGGACTGGTTTTATTGGGATACCGCGTGGTCGCTGTTCTTCAGCCTGGTTTGGTTCATGACCATCACGCACCATCCAGACGCGCGGATCGCGGACGCGCATTTGCGCGATGAAGCATTCGGCGGCTGATGTCATCGAAGGCGTCGGGCCAAAACAATTCCCGGCACCCGAGGGCCTCCTATCCTGCGCTTCGGACCCTGCGTGCTCGATCTCAGGGAAGGCGAGCCGTTGTCAGAAGAAACCAGGACTCAGATCCAGGCCGTAAGTTGCCAGCAGCAGCGACACGAACAGGCCTACGCCGCAAAACATGACAATGGTCTTGAGACTTTCGACGTCGACCTGGGTTCCAGAGACGCGCGAAAGTACTCTTGCGATAGCAGCCATTTGCGACCTCCCAAGCCCGACCCCGGGGATAGGGTCGGCTTGGCTTTGGTAGCCCAGCCTGCGCGCAGAACATGTGAGCTAGGTCACACTCTCCCGGATAAAGAAAATGACAAGCGCTCGGGCCGCGTCATGCGGCGTTGCGCCCCTTCTCCATTCGAGTGCCGAGCAGTTCCGCCTCGATCAGGGCGTCCCTGATCAGCGCGATTTCTGAATCCGTGATCTTGACCAGTGGCGGGCGCACCACCGCGCGCGGCAGTTTGCCAAGCAGCACCAGCGCTTCCTTCATGCGGTTGTGCATGTCGATGAAGGGATCGGCGTAGAATACCCGCGCCATCGGATAGATCCGGTCGTTCAGCCGGCGGGCTTCGGCGAGATCGTTGGCCCTGACCGCGCGATAGAGCCTGGCCTGAAGGTCGGCGATGACGCTTCCGCTGCCGGAGAGCAGGCCGTTGCATCCGAGCACCAGCGAACTCAAAAGCCATGCGCTGTTGGTCGACAGCACGTTGATGGGACGCCTTCGCCCCTGCAGCGCGCGAATCTGGCGCTCGTGCTGCGGCACCAATGGCGTCCAGTCCTTGATGGCGCGGATGGTCGGCACCTCGTCGAATAGCCGCTCCAGCGTCGCGGCCGGATAGCCCTGCCCTGTCACCGGCGGATACTGAAAAACGATCAGCGGCAGATCCGTCGCATCGGCTATCGTTTTGAAATGGGCCAACGCCATCACAGCCGACTGGCCGAGCGTGAAGGGACCCGGCGGAAACACCAGCAGTGCCGAAGCCCCGCCGGCCTCCGCCTGCCGAGCGATCCGCGCCGCCTGAAGGCTGCCGTCCGCATAGATCCCGTGAATGATCGGCAGCGCGCCGCCGACCTCCTCGCCGGCGATCGCCATGACGCGACGCTGCTCGTCCTCGGTGCAGGAGGCGACCTCGGTAGAGTGGGCGTTGACCGTGATCGCAGATAGCCCCTGCACGGCGCCGACGTCACGCAGGTGAGCCCGAAAGCTCGGCTCGTCGATCGACAAATCCTCGTGGAACGGCAGCAGCACCGCCGGAATCACACCTTGAGGCACGAAATCGGGATGGCGGCTCATGGGTCGTCTCCTTCAGCGCTGTTGCTGTTCGCAGTGCGCGGGGAAATTGAATGCGCTTATAGCAGAATCGCGGGCCGGTGTCCGGCTGCCCCTCATGTACGCCTTGGGGATCGGAAGCGGACTTCGGCGCCCGCGGACGTCGAAGCGTTGCCCAATAGTCCGGAGCGAAGCGAAGCGTTCGGAAAGGCCGGGCAGCTGCGCACCGCCGCCGACATGAGAACGCTCTTCACCAATCCAGGGGTTAATCGAAAACGCTGATCGGGACCTGCGATGCAAAAAAATATAGATTGTGCCTCGTCGGATAAATTGTCTCCCATACCCTTACGAACTTGAAATGCGGGGTGAAGAATCGACGCAAATCTTCCTTGTCCTTGAACTCGTACTCGTGGAGCGGATTGCTCTTTTTTCGGTCCTTCGTCTCGGTCAAGGTATAACCACTCAAAATTCCGTCCTGGCCAAGACACCGCACGATCTCTGCCATGATCTTATCAATCTCGGCCTCCGTAAAATGCTCAATGGCAGCATCCCATACGACATTATCGAACGGGCCTTGCGGTAACCCTTCGCGGATGTCCTTTTTCATGTAGGTGATGTTGGGCGCGGAGTTATACCGCCTTGCGTGAGGAATCGCATTTTCATCAAAGTCGAGTGCGAGAATTGAAGATGCCTGCGAAGAATAGAAATGGCGCGCGTTAAAGCCGTCGCCGCAGCAAATTTCCAACATTTTTGTGTTCGGCTTCAGGACGAGGCGAGAGAACACGCCGCGCTCAACCCACAAGCTATTGTTCTTCGCAGACCACTGCCAGTGCTGGTCTATATAATGATCGAACCACTCGGGGTATGGACTTATGCCCCACTGCACGGCGAATTGAGCAAAGTGCGTAAATCCCGAGACCTTCCGCATTACGGCATTTAAGTTCACCAGAATCCAAACCAACAGCTTTCGCAAAGCACCCTCCCGAACTGCGCGATCTTATCATGAAGGTCTTCTTAGTAGCTTCGTAAGGCGATTTCTACTGCAGCTTGCGAGACACACAAGGTATCGCCCAATATTATGGACAACTATGATTGCCGATCGTCAAAGATTCCGTCCTTGGGGCCGGGTCCGTCCGTACGAGGTGACGGTTCAGGTGCCGATGCGCGAGCGAACATCGTCGGCCCGCCGACCGTCGCGACCGGGATCAAGGCGTCCCCCCGGTCCAAAGGGAGTCGAGCAGCCCCAGTGCCGGGGAAAAGTCCCATCCGGGAGTTATATTTGCTCCGTTGTTCGTTTTGGCGCTGAGATGCCAACAAAGCAAAAAGCCACCGATTATCGTGGGCCTTGATTGGACCGGAGGTTGACTGCCGCCGAGAGGCCAACGCCGGCCCAAATCAAGCCTGCATCTGCATAGCAGACGCGCGCCGCCTCGCGCGCATGTGCTATGCGATTATTCCTGGCCACTCTCAGCGCCTCCTGGCGATCCGGGGTCATTTACTGATGCTTTCCCTATTTCGATTTCAGAGTAGCGATAGGCGACCACCTCTCGTCTGCGCCTGACTGCTCAAGGAATCTGCAGCGGTCGAGCATCAACGCAGCCGGTCCGTCGCTAGGCCGCTCGTGCAGCACCGCCTCAAAACAGTGAATGGCGCTCGCGAAGGCACGATTGCGATAATTGGCCAACCCTTCCTCGTAACTCGCAATCCAGCGAGCGCGTCGGCATTCGCCCGCCTCCTCCGGCAACCCGATCAGTTCGTGAACCGCCAAGCCCTCCATCCTGCCATAGACAGCGATGCTGTCGACCTCGCGTGTGATGATCGCGTCTTGGACAAGGCGTTTCGTCGCCGCACCGACCAGGATCTGGGTTCCATAATGCTTGTTGGCGCTTTCCAGTCGGCTGGCCACGTTCACCGCATCTCCAATGACTGTATAGTTCAGCCGCAGCTCGGAGCCGATATTGCCGACCAGCATGCGGCCGGAATTGATTCCGATGCGGATCTGAAGCGGTTGACCATGGTCGTCGGCGAGTTCGGAGCGGTCGATTGCGCGACGGCAGGAAAGGGCCGCTCGGCAGCAAAGCAATGCATGATCTTGCTGTGCTTTGGGAGCGCCCCAGAAAGCCATGACGGCGTCGCCGATGTACTTGTCGATCGTGCCTCCATTTGCGACGATGGCTTCCGATGCGAGATCAAGATAATCGGACAACAGTGGCACGACGCGATCCCCCATACGTTCGGAGAGTCCGGTAAATCCAGCGATGTCGATAAACATCACGGTGAGCTCCTGGACGACGCCGCCAGGCTTTGCTTCAATACCCTGGTGCAACAACAATCGGACAAGGTCCGCAGGAATGAATTTGCGGAAGGCTGACAAACCCGCAGCCATTTCAGCGATAGCCCCGGAAAGGCTCGACAGCTCGGCCAGTCGAGACGGATGACGCCGTACCTGGTCCAACGCAAAGGTCTCGACGTGTCGGAGTTCCCCGACTACGCGCGCGAGTGGTCCGGCGATCATCGAACGTGCCAGGAGCGCCGATAGCGATGCAGCGACTAGCGCTCCCACGCCGAGACCAATGAGAAGTCGTCTCAGCGTGGTTTCGACCGGCGCAAGAAACTCGGCCTCGGGAATGACGGTGGCGAGCAACCAGCCGGGAAATGGCAACGGAGTAAGCGCCACTTCATAAGTCGCGCCCCCCAACGCGAGCCTGCGCCGCCAAGCACCCTGACGGCCATCTTCGCCCACCTGCGCCAAGGCCATCCGCGCCAGCGGCAGAAGCAACTCCTGGTCGTGCGCGGCATGCAGTTCGTCGGCGGTCTTGTCCGGAGCCGCAATGAGTTCTCCGCCCCGGTCAAATATAAAGGCGGCTCCCGTGCGTCCCACCTCCAGCTGTGCCAGGAAATGAGCCAGGCGAGTGTATTCGACGATCACCGCAAGGACACCTTGACGCTCCTGGTAAACGTCGATCGGTCCCGCAAAGGCGATCGATGGACGTGTCCCGATCGGATGGTCAAGGACCTTGAACCATTGGGGACCGTCAGAGCTCATGCCGGTTCTGAACCATGCCTGGTCGCCTACATGAAAATCCGTCGGCTCGAATCGTCGACGCTCGAATTCGATATCACCGGGCACCACTTCATATTCGTCGACGCGGCGCTGGCCGAGATGGTCGGTCAGCGAGATTTCCATCATCTCCAGGCGACGATCGCCAAGCTTGTGGGCGGCAAAGAATGCGCCATCAGGCCAGCCAAAGGCTACCCAGGATATCGTCGCCTGTGATTGCAATTGCGACAGGAAAACGAACTCACGCTTGTCGGCCTCGCGCGTGCCGAGCACATTCTGCAGAAAGAGGGTGCGAATGGCAGTGTGAGCTGCCTGCGCCTCCTCCACGATCGCCGATACCTCCTTGCGAACGGCGGCCACGATTTGCTCGTTGATGGTGCTGGCGAGTTGCTGGCTGGTCGCCTCCGCCGTCCGCCACCATAAGAGGCTGGATGCCGCCGCAGTGATCAGGATGGCCGCCAATACGAGCACCGACACCGCGAGACCGATGCTGATTGTCAACGTTCCGACCCGAGTGACAAGATGGCGCAGCTTGCCGCTCCGCGAAAGGACAACCGGCGCCGATACCGCGGTCGGCGCGGATTTCCAAAAATCCGTTCCAAAAGCCCTCCGCCAGAATAGCCGCCAGAAGCTCATGCTCAATACCCGCTCCAGCAAGGCCCAAAATGGGCAGGGCCGCAAAACAGAAGCAATGTTCAGGGGGCCATGACCCATTTACGCGTAACGGCGCTCATTTGTGTCTCCGCTCTTTAAAAATCTTTACGGTGACGGCGGTGGGGTCAGTGAGCAGCGTTTTTGCTGGCTCGGCGCATTGTTGGGAATACCCTCTGGCCATCGAAACAACGGGCGACGCTATAAGCGTGCTCGAGGGTGCCCCAGGTTGGCCACGGAATCCAAAGAGACGCGTTATCCGGCAACGCCGGACACAATAGCTCCTGGCCGTCGCACGCTCAAATTCGACGCGTGCCCCGCGGCCTCACGGATTTGTGAGCCTCCGGAATGGTAATAACCTCCCGCGAACAACCGAATGGATCGATGCGCCCCACCGACGGGGCGATGCAAACCTAACTTGGAGAAAACCATGTCTGCAAGAAACGTTGTCAGTTCGCTTGTCCTCGCCAGTGCCCTCACGACCGCCCTCACGACCGCGCTCACGACGATCGCGGCCGCGGCCCCACTGACAAAGGCCGAGGGAGACGCGGCCATCGCGGCTCATAAAGAAAAGTGCTTCGGCGTTGCGCTGAAGGGCCAGAACGACTGTGCGGCGGGCCCGGGCACGACCTGCCAAGGCACCTCGACCACCGACTTCCAGGGCAACTCATGGAAATTCGTCCAGGGCGGAACCTGCACCAGCATCCAACTGCCGAACGGCGGACACGGCTCGCTGAAGCCCATCTGATCTGAAAATCCACCACGATTGCGGGAAAGCGGAGAGGCAAGATGAATGCAGTGATCAAGCCGGCAGCAACATCTGCGGCAATTCCTCTCCGTTTTCCGGCGCACCCGGTCGGCGGTCTGGCGGGAACGAGTTTCAAACATGAACATCTCGCCGCAATTCTCGCCGAGGGTAAGCAGCACGGCTTCTTCGAGGTTCATGCCGAGAATTATATGGGCGCGGGCGGACCGCCGCATCGTGCGCTCGAAGCGGTGCGCCGCGACACCCCCGTGTCATTGCACGGGGTATGCATGTCGATCGGCGCTCCACAGCCGCTCGACAAGACCCATCTGGAGCGTTTCCGTCACCTCGTCGAACGCTACGAACCGGCGCTGGTTTCCGAGCATCTTGCCTGGTCGACCCACGAGACGACCTATTTCAACGACCTCCTGCCCCTGCCCTATACCGCGGCGACGCTCGCCCAGGTCTGCGATCACATCGACCAGGTACAGGAGGCGATTCGTCGCCCGATGCTTCTCGAAAACCCATCGACCTATGTCACCTTTTGCGAGTCGACGATGAGCGAGACAGACTTCATCCACGCCGTCACCCGGCGCACCGGATGCGGCTTGTTGCTCGACGTCAACAATGTCTTCGTGTCCGCCACTAACCATGGCTTCTCCGCGTTGGATTATCTGTCCGACTTTCCGCTCTCGCGCGTCGGTGAGATCCATCTTGCCGGTCACGACGCACAGACCGATGACGAAGGAGACCTCCTGCTCATCGATAGCCACGACGGTCCGGTCGGAGACGCCGTGTGGAAGCTCTTCGAGATCGTGATCAGGCGCTGTGGACCGATTCCCTCCCTGATTGAATGGGACAGCAAGATTCCCGACTGGCCGATCTTGAGAGCCGAGGCTATCGCCGCGCAGGCCATCCTCGACCGCCACCAGGCCGTCGCTCTGCCGGATCACCCTCATGCTGCGGCTTGAACATACCCCCCAAACCTCGCGGTCTTCGTATGCGGCGGCGTTTTCGTCGGCGCTGACTGATCCTGATCAGGAGACGCCCTCGGTCGTTACCGGCCCGAGCGGCAAGGCGGCTACCAAGCGCTACAACGTGTACCGCAATAACGTCACGGTCAGCCTGATCGACGCCCTCATGGCGATCTACCCCGCAGTCCAGCGCATCACGGGGGTCAACTTCTTTCGTGCGATGGCGCGCTTCCATGTCCGCGCCACACCACCAGCTTCACCCCTTCTATTCGAATACGGGCGCGATTTTCCGGCATTCATCGAGCAATACGAACATGCCCGGTCGATGCCGTGGCTTGCCGACACGGCGCGGATTGAGCGGGCTTGGCTCGACGCCTATCACGCCGCCGATGCCAAGCCGCTGTCGTCGGCCGCGCTCGCTTCGGTCCCGCCCGAGCGGCTGGCCGATGTTGTGTTCGCGGCACACCCGGCGACGAGGATCGTCTGTTCGCGCTTCTCGGCGGTAACGATCTTCGCCGCCAACCGCAGCGACGAGCCCATGGGCCCAATCGACGCGACTACGCCGGAAGATGCCTTGATCACGCGGCCCGATTTCGATGTCGTCGTTCGTCACCTTCCGCCCGGCGGGGCCGTATTCCTTAGGCAGCTGAGTTCAGGGCGATCGCTCGGCGAGGCCGCCGCTGCAGCACTGCAGGCTTCCCCCTCCTTTGACATTGCCTCCGGCATCGCCGGCATGATCGAGGCTGGCGCATTCACGGGCGTCACTCTTGGAGAAACATGATGGTCATTGATCAACAAGTCGGGACCGGCGAACGCCTCCGGCCGGTCGGCCTGCTGGCTGACAAGGCCAGTCGCCTCGTCCAAGCGATCGCACAGCCTTCCGTCGTCCAGCTTGTGATGCGCGTGGCCCTGGCGGTGCCGTTCTGGCGCTCCGGCATCCTCAAATGGAGCGGCTTTTTGCAGCTCAGTGATACCGCGGTCACCCTCTTTACCGACGAGTTCATGCTGCACCTGCCCGGCGGCCCCTATCATTATCCGGCGCCCACCGTGATCGCGTTCCTTTCCGGATCCGGAGAAATCCTCTTCCCGGTTCTGCTGGTCTTTGGCTTTGGCACCCGTGTTGCCGCGCTCGGGTTACTGTTCATGACGGCGATCGTCGAACTCACCGTGCCCGATGGCTGGCCAGTCCATATCACTTGGGCAGCGATGGCACTCGGGATCATGGCTTATGGACCGGGCCGAATTTCGATCGACTATCTGGCGCGCCATTTCCTTCAGATGCCGGAGAATGTTCGATAGCGGCTCAAGTGAAGCTGGAGGGAAGTGCATCGCTGTCATGAGCAAGTTTTAGGTAGCTCCAGTATACGACACCCAAACTGATCCGCCTTTGAATAGAGCTCAATGCCCGCGTTGCGCCCTCGAAGGGATGGTCTGCGGCGACCAGAGCGCCGAATAGGGACGGACAAACTGCCTGACAGGAAAAATGACCGCTAAGCCGGTTTGAGAGCCTGCGATAAGATTTGCCCAACCGGCAGCATCTTGGCGATCAAGGTCGTCCTGAACAGATCCAACGCACGTAGAGTGGCCTCTCGCGCTGCTTGAGGGGGAGGCGGAAAGCCCACTCGTGGATTCGATATCAATTCGCCGGCGATCCCTTCGGCGGCCCGTATCGCTTTCTGACGCAGGCGGGTCAGCTCGCCCGATTGTGCCAGTGGGGTCAGGAGCGCTGCGGTAACCGCAAGGCTGCTCGGCCATTGCGTCAATTGCCGAAACAGGCTTGCAACCATCGTGGGTTGCCCTTCCTCCCCTAGGCCGTTGACGAAGTAGACTAGACTTCCAATGTCGGGGGGTAGCCCATCAAGTTTCGGAACAGAAGCGCTTGCGGCGATCGGTAGTCCGCCGGGTACCCCGGTCCAATCCAACATCACGTCGTTTGAACAGCAAGCGGGGTTACGTGCGACATGGGCCAACGCGGTCATGCCAACGATATTGGCTGCGTTTGTTAAATTATATTGAGCAACAAGAGAGCGGATCTCCGTGAGGTCAGAATCGGAAAGTCCGGCGATACGCCAAAGCGAAGCCGGAAGAGTTATCGTGACGTCCGCGGTCGGCATGGCCGCTGCAGCCCTCAACAAACCATCATAACCCCAATTCATCCGGATGCAGCCCCACACCCATTCAAGGCCGCCTGGTATGGTTGCAAGGTGCCGGTAGATAAGATTGACGAGCGGCGTGCCCGAAGCGCGCTTGATATCGGAATAGATGCGGTCGACGGCAACGGAAGCGTCTTCCTGCCGAATTTCGGACAAGACGGGGAGCGGTGAAGGGGCGCTGGACATGTCGTCTGTAGCTTTCGGTCGTTTAATTGACGTGTCCGACAAACTGGTGTCGCAACAGCGCCGAGTGTAGGACGGCTAGGGTCTTCCATCAGGTCGGAAGCGGAAGGTCGTTCCAATCCAACCCTGAGCAATGTGTGCTAGAGAATCTGCATTCAATTGTTCCTTGCCGAATGCCTTTCAAGAAAAACCGTCGTCGCACTGTAAGATTCAGAATGGCTTGTTTGCTTCTCGTCCAACAAGCTCGAAAGTCACCTTTGCGCAACTTTCCGTGCCCGGATGATGCTTGCCCGGATCAATTCGGCCCGCTTGGACTTGGGCCTACTGGCGGTCAAATGCTTGGAGCCAAGGTCGCCTCTGTCACCGGCCTCGCATTGGTCAAGCTGTCCGCCAAATAATTCGCCAACTCGCTGACGACTCGCGAGTTGCTGCGCCGGCCATGCGAATAGACCAATTCCACCGTTGGCAGCTGCGGCAGACGCATGCCTTGACGGACGATCCGCAGTGGTGGCGCGACCAGTGCGCGGGCCAGGACGGTGATCCCCATACCCTCCACCGCCGCCGACTTGAGGCATTCGAAACTCGGGCTGACGAAACTGAGATGCCAGGATCGTTTGTGGTCCTTTAGCGCGCCTATGGCGCAGCGGCGGTAGGCGCAGCCTTCAGGAAACAGGATCAGCGGCACTGACTCATTGTCATCGCCCGAATAATTCGGCCCACTGACCCAGACCAGTTGTTCACGCAGCGCTACGGTGCCGTTCTTTGCACCGGTTTCTTGTTTGAAGAAGGCGAGATCAAACTCGCCGCGCATGCTGCGCTTCATCAGATTTTCGGATTGATTGGCCTCGACCTCGAATCCGACCATTGGATGCCGGTTCTTGAAGCGCGCCAGCCATGTCGTGAAATCACGTCCAAAGAAATCGAGCGGCACACCGAGGCGGACAAAACCGGTTAGCACCTCATCGGACATCGAGGCATAGGCCTCGTCATTAAGTTGCAGAATCTTTCGCGCAAACTGCACAAGCTTGCCGCCCTCCGAGGTCAATTCCAGCACACGGCCCTTTCGGCGCGTCAGCAGCGGCTTGCCAACCTGGGTTTCGAGCTTCGCGATCTGCTGGCTAATCGTCGATTGGGAGCGGCCGACCGTTTCCGCCGCGCGCGAAAAGCTCATGGTATCGGCGATGACCAGAAACGAGCGCAGGCAGTCGGTATCAAAGTTCATCGAGATCTCCATAATCGCCAAATACGATATCGATCATCGTTATTATTCATTTTGTCACTTCGGAAGCCGTCCGTAAAGTCACGGTGTCGGCGCTGCGTATGACGACATGCAGGGACTGGCCAACCCGCTGCAATTGCGGGACCCAAATCGCTCGCGCTTTCCGTGCATCGCATGATCGATGCCGAAAGCGTGAAGGACGTGATTTTCAAGACGCAGGAGGAAATCTTGGGTCGCCGCGAGGGATCGCTTGAGGCTGCGCACGCCGCGGTCAAGGAGTTGATCGCCGAGAAGCTGAAATATCTGGTGCCGATGACGATCGTTTTCATCGTCAGTTATGTCGGCCTGACGGTATTTGCCGGTTTCGCCAAAGGGATGATGGGCATGAAGATCGTTGGCTCGGTCAATCTGGGCTTCGTGCTGATTGCGCTCAACTATCTGCTGTCATGGGTAATCGCGATGGTCTACGGAGCCATCGCCGCCGACAAGTTCGATCCGCTTGCCGCGAGGGCCGCGACGGAGATCTCCGGTCGGGGAAATTGAGATGAGCCTCACGCTCGGCATATTCGTCATCATCCTGCTGATCACGCTTGCCATCACCTATTGGGCCGCAAGGCGCACGCGTACTACGAGCGATTTCTACGCTGCCGACAGCCAGCTTACCGCGGCGCAAAATGGATTTGCGCTGGCCGGCGACTGGTGCAGTGCCGCTGCCTTCCTGGGGTTTACCGGGCTCACCGCGCTTTACGGCATGGATGGCGCGCTCTATGCGCTTGGCCCGCTGGTCGCCTTTTGCACGGTACTGTTCATGATCGCGGAGCCGATGCGCAATACCGGAAAATATACTCTGGGCGATGTCATCCGCGGCCGGATGCAGACGCGAACCTCCCTGCTCGCGGCCATTGTGGGAACGGTGGTTGTCAACTTCGCCTATCTGATGCCGCAGATGGCTGGTGCCGGCGTGCTGGTGCGATTGCTGACCGGAATTTCCTACGACTGGGCAGTGATTTTCGTCGGCGTCAGCATGATCGTCTACGTTGCTTTCGGCGGTATGCTGGCGACGACCTGGGTGCAGATCGTCAAGGCGGCGCTGATGCTGAGCGCGGGCGCGATCATCCTGATGATGATCCTGCCGCTGGTGCATTTCAATCCGCTAACGTTGTTCGCCGATGCCGAACAGAAATACACCGCCAAATATCTGCTGCCCGGAAACTATCTGAAAAATCCGTTCGACCAGATATCACTGGGACTAGGCTACACGTTCGGACTGGCGGGATTACCGCATGTCATGACGCGGTTCTACACGGTGCCCGATGCCAAGACGGCCCGCCGTTCCGTGGTATGGGTGATGTTTCTCGCCGGCGCGTTCTTCGCGGGTACCACGCTGTTCGGCCTGGCCGCGGCGAATTACGTCGGTCAGGACGTCATTCGCGCTGCAGACAAAGGCGGTAACCTGACGCTGCCGCTGCTTGCGCAGTATCTGGGCGGTGGCAAGGACAGCTTCGGCGGAAACCTAATGCTTGGCTTCGTCGCCGCAGTAGCCGTCGCTACGATCCTCGCCGTGGTCTCAGCACTGACATTGTCGACCTCAGGTGCCATCGCCCACGACTTCTACGTTAACTGGCTCAAGCGCGGACAGGTCGACGGCAAAAAGGACGTCTGGATCGCACGCATCGCTGCGGTCGTCATCGGCGTATTTGCAATAGCGCTCGGCATTCTCGCGCAGGGAGTCAATGTCGCGGTGCTGGTGATTCTTGCAATCTGCGTGGCGGCGAGCGCCAATTTCCCGGTGTTGATCTTGTCGCTGTTCTGGCGGAGGTTCAATACCGGTGGCGTAGTCGGCGGCATGACGGTCGGCCTCATCTCCTCCGTCGTGCTGGCAATGATCGGACCGGCGATGCGCGGCGCTGACGCGCTCTGGCCTCTGGTCAATCCGACAGTCGTCTCGTTGCCGCTGGGCTTCCTCGGCGCCGTGTTGGGCACGCTGCTCTCGCGACGCGACGCAGACAACGAAAGGCGCTTCGACGCATTCCTGCTGCAGGTTCACACCGGTGTCCCGCCGCGGTAGATGGGCGGCCGCGCTTGCTGAATGAAATCAGCCGCGGTTCGCCGCGGCTGATCGGGCTACCGGACAATCTGTAAGATCAACCTTCAAGATAAAGAGAGCGCTCTGTGACGATCAAAGCTGTTGTTTTCGATGCCTATGGCACGCTCTACGATGTCCAATCGGTAGCCGCGATCACTGACGAAGCCTTCCCCGGGTATGGCGAGATCATCACCCAGATCTGGCGGCTGAAGCAGCTGGAATACACCTGGCTGCGATCACTGATGCAGCGCTATGAGGACTTCTCGATCATTACGCGCGAGTCGCTGACCTACACGCTGCGGTGCCTCGGGTTGAAGAATGACCCCGGAGTGTTCGAGCGTATCATGGGAAAATACGTCCATCTAGATCCCTATCCCGATGCGAGGGCCACGCTCGCCGCATTGAAGGGCCGCAAGCTCGCGATACTGTCCAACGGCAGCACTGATATGCTCAATTCGCTCGTTGGTAATACCGGGCTGGACCGGATCCTGGATGCCACGATCAGCGTTGATTCGAAAAGAATCTTCAAGCCGGCCCCGGATGCCTACACGCTGATCGAATCGACTCTCGGGGTCGCGCCTGCCGACGTGCTGTTCGTGTCCTCAAATCCGTTCGACGCCTGCGGCGCCAAGGCATTCGGGCTGAAAGTAGCGTGGATTGAACGGGTGACGCCCGAAGCCATGGCCAAGGCTTGCCAGAAAAAAAGCGATCTCATCGCGCCGCTGACCATGTTCAGGGCGCTGCGGATGCAGATGGATGAGCTGGGTCTCGAACCGGACTATCGCGTCAACGGGCTCTCCGCGCTGGTCGAAATCTTGTCGTCGAAGCCATGAGTAACAATAAGCTCACGCTCCGTTCGCTCACGGCCACACCCGTCGGGCTGCCGCGCCGGCAATGGCTTGTCCTGGAACAATGACGTCGTCGCAAAGTATCGACCGGACTAAACGATGGAGAACCCACAATCCCGTTCCCGGCTCAAGGCTTTGGCCGCGCGGCAATGGCGCGATTACCAGAGGCGCATGCCCGGAACCTATTTCGCCGAAACCCAGGCTTCGCTGACATTGGACGAGGCCTACGCGGTTCAGATGGGAGTTGCCCGTTTGCGCTGCGAGGCCGGCGATGCGGTCGTGGGATACAAGGTCGGCTGCATCGGATCCGGCGTGGTCGAGCAGTTCGGCATGAGCGGTCCGATTCACGCGCGTCTTTTCCGCAGTGAAATCAAGAATTCCGGAGAAACGCTGCAATACAGCGCCTTCTCCAACCTCGCGATCGAGGGCGAGATGGCCATTCGCATTGGTGCGAACGGCGGAATCGAGGCGGCTTTTCCGGTCATTGAACTGCATCACTTCGTCTTTCGCGGGCCGCGGAAAACGCTTGCGGAACTTATCGCCAACAATGGCATCAACGCCGGGATTGTGATTTCAAATCACCATGCAACGACGATGCTCGAGGACTGGACGGCCGCCCGTACCTTGTCTGTTGTGGTCAACGGCGTACCGATCGACGCCGGAGCATTATGGGCGATGAGAGGCGGCGCTGCCGAGGCGGTCGAATGGCTCCGCGACGACCTCGGCCGGTTTGGCGTAACATTGAAACCTGGAGACCTCGTGCTGGCAGGAACGCCGCTGGGGCTGAACCCCGTGAAGCCTGGTGACCACGTGATGGTCCTGGTAGATGACCGCAAACATGTGGAGTGTCGGATCTCTTGATTCTGCCTTGCAGCCTCGCTGCAAACCCCGGGGTGTCCGTCAGCCCGAAGTCATCTCCAACATCCGTTCATAATTCAGGCCGAGCTCTTGGCAACACCAGCGCACCTCTGAATGTGATCGAACCAGTCCGGCCCCATGTCCTCTGCGTTCACAGCGCCGAATGATCGCGCACCGCCTCGCGCAGCGCTGGCTTGAGATCAAGGAACCGCTTGTCGAGCGCCGCTGGATCCTCGCGATTCAAGGCTATCATTTTGGCCCGCGCTTCGCCGCCGCGAATGACCTCAAAGGCGCCTTCCTCAATGCCTGCGATAACGGCATCGGCAACCGCGCCGACCGGTTCACGCGTAAAGCCCAACTCAGGCCCGGCACGTGACGAGCTCATCATGGGCGTTTCCGTCGCCCCCGGATAGACTGTCATGACATGCACGCCTTCGCCCTTCAATTCGCGGCGGAGCGATTCGCCAAACTTCGCCAGCCCGCCCTTGACGCCGGCGTAGGTTGCGTAGAATGGCGCGGCAACGAGCGCAATACCGGACGTGATGTTGACCACGAGACCATCGGTGCTCGCCCGCAATTTGGGCAACGCCGCGCGGGTCAGCAGGATCGGCGCCACCAGGTCGACCTCGATCATGGTCCGGATCTCGGCTTCGGTTGTATCCTCCAACCGGCCGGCCCTGACTCCGCCCGCGTTGTTGACCAGGACATCGAGTCCGCCCAGCTTCTCCAGAGCGAATTTGAGCGTCGCTTCCCGGCCCTTCTCCGTGCTGACGTCCGCGGCAACAAACTCAACCCACCGACCGCCGGCGCGAAGCTGTTCGGCCGCACTGCTTAGAACGTCCGGCCGCCGGCCGGTGATGACAATCTGCGCACCTTTGGCTGTCATGGCCTCGGCGATCGCAAAACCGATGCCGCTGGAGCCTCCCGTGATGAGAGCCCGTTTTCCCTGAAGATTCATCTTTGAACTCGCTTGATGCTCTGAGCGTTGATTGAGACCGGAATCGAAATAATCAGCTCGCCGCCTTTGCGTAATTCGACGGGAACAGCGCGCGTCGTGCCTCTTCGTCCATCTCTTTCTTAAAGGCATGGTCCTTTCCGACTGCGCGGGCTTTCGCCACGGCTGGACGCGAATCGATCGCGCGGAACCAGCGCTCCAGATTTGGAAAAGCCCTCAGCGGATCGGTATCGCCGGGTAATACGCGCGGTGCCCGATCCAGCCAGCCCCACGCCGAAATATCGGCGATTGAATATCCTTTCCCGACGATGAACTCTCTTCCCTTGAGATGGGCGTCGAGCACCTCATAGTGACGCTCGATTTCACGGCGATAGCGGTTCACCGCATAGCCAAGCTTTTCCGGAGCAGCATGCTGGAAATGAACGGCCTGTCCCGAGAACGGCCCGATGCCGGTCGCGATGAAAAACAGCCATGACAGCAATTCCGGCCTGTCGGCCGCTGAACCGATCAGACGTCCCGTCTTCTCGCCGAGATAAAGCAGGATGGCGCCGGAATCGAATAGCCGCGCTTCCTTGCCATCCGGCCCTTCGGTATCGACGATGGCGGGGACCTTGCCGTTCGGATTGATGGCGCGAAACGCCGGCGTATGCTGTTCGCCCTTGCTGGTGTCGATCGGGATCAACTGATAGGCCAAACCCGTCTCTTCGAGCATCAGAGCGACTTTTACCGGATTAGGTGTTGGATGGAAGTAGAAACGGATCATGCGCGTTCTCCCGTTGGCTTGAGGGATATTCTCGATTGAGTTTAAGAAGCCAACCTCACCCTATGGCGATGACGCAGACCGATGAAGCCTCACTTGGCCTTCCCAATCGTCCATTCATCGAAGCCAACGCGATACTTTATACAGCACGCATTCAGGCGCATAATTAGTTCTACGAATGATCGATATCGGGTTTTACTATTATGCTTTCGATGCAGATCCTCTGCTCGCAGACGAACCCGTTTGATGTCAATACAACGGTCTTTCGCTTATCGGCGCAACCGATTCAGCGGTCCTGCGATGAAGCAAAAAGGATAGCTGCCCTCAAAACGAGCCTTGCAGGAAACGATGCAAAGAAAAGAAAGCGTTCCGTCGATTCTCGAATCGGAGGCGACGGGCAAGGTCGCCGAAATTTATGCCGATATTCGCGAAGTGCTCGGGACAAGCATCGTCAATCTGATCTGGCGCCATCTGGCGACGATGCCGGGTGCACTTGAATGGACGTGGTCAACTGCAAGACAATGTATGTGGGGCCGGCCGCGGAATATGCCGAGGCAGTGCGGCGCCTGATCGACCTTCCTGCGGTCCCGCCCTTTTCCCCCGACACTCTCGCTGCTGCTGGATTGAGCGATGACGATGTAGTGAGGATAAGGGACGTCCTGGACAGCTACCAGCACACCAACGCCCTTGCTCTTGTCGTGCTTTCCGCGCCGGTCATGCATTTTGAACCAACCCGACAGGACACGGTTAACCCCTCGGACGAAGCACCGCGACCGCCCGGAGTGAAGTTGCCGGAATTGCCGCCGATGCAATCACTGAAGCTTGAGGTGGTGCGTCTGATTGAAGAACTTAATGGGTTCGGCGAAGATACAGACAAATCATTGATCGCAAGCATATATCGGCACTTCGGCTATTGGCACTGGACTTTGCCATCACGCGCACAAAGAGGTTGAATTTCTCGATCGCAAACCCGAAGACGATCACCGCAATGCCAGTGCGGACCCAGGCAAGAAATGTCCGCTCATTGGCGGCGTGGCCGCCATAACAAACAATCATGATGCCCCCTGCGAACCCCGCCGCTGACAGCGGCAAGGCCATAAGGGTAACCGAGCTCCGCGCACGTCACCCATGAAATGAATTCCGCTGGATGACGGCTTTCAGGTCGCCGGCCGCCGGCAAACCAGGTCGATCTCGATCAAGGCGTCATACGCCAGCCCGGTCACGCCCACGCAGGTGCGCGCCGGCAGCCGGCCTTCCGCGAAATAACTGCGATAGGTCGCGTTCATGGCGGCATAGTCCTGCTTAAAACGCGTTAGATAAATCCGCGCCATCACGACATTTTCGAAACCAAGCTCGAGTCCGGTGAGCACCAGCCGCAGATTTTCCATCACGGCGCGGGTCTGCGCCTCGATGCCATCGGGCAGTTGGCCGGGCGCGTCCGGTGTGTCCGGCATCTGCCCGGTGACAAAGACGAAACCGTCGGTTTCGACGGCATGGCTGAACGGCGCTACCGGTTTCGGGCCGCCGGCGATCATGTGGAATTTCAATGGAAGCAGCCTCGGCTGGTTATTATCGCGGGACGTTTTCAAACAGGCGCTTGCTCAGGATAGCATGAACGCCCCAATTGCCATCCACCACCTGGGTGACGCCAAAGTCGACCGCGGCCGACATCAGCGCAATCGCCTCGTCTTCGGTCAGTCCTTTGACGCTCATCAGGAAGCGGCGCATCTTGCGGAAGGCATCCTTCATCGCGAGATCGAGCGACGACGTTGCATAGACCTCGCTCTGCCCCTCGGCGCCGAACTCGGCGAGATAGTTCGGATGGCTGAAGCCGGTCAAGACCCAGTCGGTCGCGGTTTCGATCAGGGGATAGGTCAGGTCGGCGAAGATGCAGCCCGCGAGGTCCGCTTTCTTGTGCAGGATAAGCTGGAACGTTCCGGTCATCGAGCATTCGATGGCCGTGCCGCCCAACTCGCCGTCGCCCTGCGAGGCATGCGGATCGCCCACCGAAAACAAGGCGCCCGGCACCGAGACCGGCAGATAGACCGTCGATCCCTTGCCAAGCCGCCAATTGTCGAGATTGCCGCCAAAATAAGACGGCGGGATCGAGTCGACAAAATCGACCTCGCGCGGCGCCACCGCGATCACCCCGAAATGCGGCCGCAAGGGAATGCGAATGCCGTCAAGCACGTTGTGCCTGCGCTTGACCGAACCGGCTGCCACCGGCACGCCGGGATAATCGTAGGTCACGTGAACCACGCCGAACGGATCGACCTGCGGTTCCCAGCGATAGGAATAGAGCGCCCGCGTGTACGAGGCCGCATCATCTTCGACAATCTCGAAAATAGTCACCGCCTCGCGCGGTTTTGGTTCGGCGAGCAACTCGTTGAAGTGATATCCCCACCAGGCCGCGACGCTGGAGCCGAACACCTGGCCGTCAAAATCGGGGTTCTTGCTCGGACGCGGCACGATGTCGAGGATGCGGACCTCCAGCACGTCGCCGGGCTGGGCGTCTTTCACCGCCACCGGCCCCGTGCAAATGTGCACGCCAAACCCCTCGCCGGCGCCGCGGCCGTAGACCGACGCGTCCATCGGGCCGGCGCCGCGCCGGTCGACGTTCTTCGCCTCGCAGGTCCAGTGAAAGACGCTTTCGGCCCCGGCGTCGCCTTTGATCATCCGTTCCGGATCGTCGGAGGCATGCTGCGACAAGGTCTCGATCGTGATCGTGTCGCCGGAATTGATTTCGATTTGCGGCTGCAGCGACCTTGAAAAAAATCCCCAATGGACCCGCGCGGCCTCCACCGCCAGATGATGGTGATGGTGCTCGCCTTCGGCGCTCGGGCTGACCTCGGCCTGCGCCGGCGCGGCGCTATTGCGTGCCGCCGCCGATGGATGATGGCTGCGCAACTGGGCGAGGGCCTGCTGCGGCCAGCCGCGCTGGCCGGTCGCAGCCGCCGAGGCCGCGCCGCGCTCAAGTTCCTGCTGGCGAAATTCGCGCGGCGACAGCCCGAAGCGATGCCGGAACGCCCGGCTGAAATGCGCGGAATCGTTAAAGCCGTTGCGAAAGGCGATTTCCGAGATCGAGTGATGCGCCTCCGCCGGACTTGAAAGCTCCGCCGAGGTCCGCTGCAGCCGGCGCTCGCGCAGATAATGCGTAAAGCTGCTGCCGGAGCCTTCGAATAGCTTCTGCAAGTAGCGTTCGGATATCCCCTCGAGCTCCGCCACCCGCGCCGGCGTCAGTTCGGGATCGTCGAGCTTGCGCTCGATGGTCTGGCAAAGCCGGTGCAGGATCGCCGCCTGCGTCACCGTGCCGCTGGAATCCGCCGTCGGCGCCAGTTGCTGTACGAATGCCGGCAGGAGATCGGCGAGGCTTTGGGCGACCGCGGCCCATTCGGGATCGGACAGCGTCTCCAGATTTCGCGCTGATGTCTCCAGCGTGCGGGAAAACACCTCCGCAAAGCCGCCCGACGGCAGCACCCGGACCTCGTCGAAGACCGGATTGCTCACTTTGCGGCCGTGAAAGGCTTCCGAGGTCACCGACAGGACCACGGCGCGCAGATCGCGCTGGAACGCCACGCTCCAGTCGGCCTTTCTCGGCAATAACAGCAGTTGCCCGGTCGAGATGATCTGATGCCCGGCGACGGTCCGCAGCGTCACCCCATCCTCGGCCGGCAACAGCACGATCGGCATGTCGCAGGCCGGATGTGACAATGGCGATACGGCTTGCGATCCCGCTGCCAGTTTCGCCAGCACGACGCCCTCGGCATGGCGGCGTGACGCCGTCGCATGCCCGGTGTGCAGGCTTGATGCGGCCGATGGCTTGAGACCGACGGCGCTCAGAACGTCCCGCCACGCCTCCAGTCGGTCGTTTTCGGAATAGGATTCGCTCGTGAATGGGCGGAAGCTCATACATCGACCCCAAACACGTGAATCGAAGCAACCTCCGTGCCAAAGGCGTGGCCACCGCCGCCCCGCGGGCCACCAGATACCGCTTCCGGATATCCTCAAGGCGTCTGCAACCGGTTGCGATGGTCTGCCGTGCCGGGGTTCCATTCCCTTTGGCGCGACATCAGTCGCACCTGAAGACGTTTTTCCGGATCGTGCCATGGACGCCCCAATTGGCGTCGACCACCTGGGTGACACCGAAATCGGCTCCCACCGACATCAGCGAAATCGCCTCGTCTTCGCTCAGGCCATGCACCGTCATCAGGAACCGGCGCAGTTTGCGGAACGCATCCCGCATCGCGCGGTCGAGGCTCGAATGGTTCGCGATCTCGAGCTGTGCGTTGGCGCCGAGCTCGGCGAGATAATTTGGATAGGTAAAACCGTAGACCGACCAGGCGCTATCGGTCTCCAGCATCGGATGCGACAGCCCCTCCAGCGCGGTGCCGCCGAGATCGCGGTTCTTGTGCAGGATAAACTCGAAATCGCCGGTCAGCGACGTCTCGATGGCGGTGCCGCCGAGCTCGCTGTCGCCCTGGGCGGCGTGCGGGTCTCCGACCGAGAAGAAGGCGCCGGGTACGGCAACCGGATAATACATCCGCGCGCCCTTCCCGATCCTCCAGTCATCGATGTTGCCGCCGGTATAGTTCGGCGGGGTCGATGAGACAAAATCGGCCTCCGACGGCGCAAGCCCCATGGTGCCGAAATGAAGCCGCGCCGGCACCTTGACGTTCGCGAGGATATTCTCGCGCTTGCGGATGGTGGTGTGATCGACCCGCACGCCCGGATAATCGATGGTGGAATGCACGATGCCGTCCGGATCGGTCTGCGGGGTCCAGACATAATTATAGACCGCCTTTGCGAACGGCTCGCCGGAGGTGTCGAGCTCGAAGATGGTGATGACCTCGCGCGGCTTCGGCTCCTCGATCAGGTCATGATAGTGAAAACCCCAATTCGCCGCAGCGTTGGAGCCGAAGCAGCGGCCGGCATGGCAGGCGTGGCAACTGGGGCGCGGCCGGATGTCCAGGATGTGCACTTCCAGCACGTCGCCGGGCTCGGCATTCTCCACAGCGATCGGCCCGGTCAGGAGGTGCACACCGACGCCCTCGCCCGAGCCGCGAATGAACGGTCCTACCGTCGGGCCGGCGCCGCGGCGGACCATCGCCTTGTGCTCGCGGGTCCAGTGGAAGACGCTTTCCGCGCCGGGATCGTTTGCGATCATGCGCTCGTAATCGTCATTGGCGTGGTGCGTCAACGTTTCGATGGTGGCGCGGTCTCCCGAGCGCAGCGTCAGCGCGGGCGCGACCTTCTTTGAGAAGTATCCCCAGTGGACGGTCGCCGGCGATACCGGCAGCAAATGGTGCTTCATGCGAGTGCCTCTTTAAAAAGCGAAATTGCAGGGGAGCCGGTCATGCCGCGCTATCCGGCGCGTCGTCGCCCTCCATGACGCTCAGGAAGCGCTGTGTCACGGGATGGCTCGGATTGGTGAGGATTTCGTGGGCCGGACCTTCTTCGAGGATCGACCCGCCGGATAAGAACGCGACGCGATCGGCGACTTCATCGGCAAAACGAATTTGATGGGTCGCGATGATCATGGTCAGCCCGTCATCGACCGCGAGCCGCCGGATGACTTCGAGCACCTCGCCCACGAGTTCAGGATCGAGCGCCGACGTCGGCTCATCGAGCAACAGCACGCTCGGATTAGGCGCCAGCGCGCGGGCGATGGCGACGCGCTGCTGCTGGCCGCCGGAGAGATGGCGCGGCAGCGCATCGGCGCGATGGGAAAGACCGACGCGTTCGAGCAATTCGCGGGCGCGCCGGTCGGCATCGATGCTGGCCATGCCGTGGACCCAGCGCAGCGGCCCCGCGACATTCTCCCTCGCGGTCAAGTGGCTGAACAGGTTGAACTGCTGGAACACCATGCCGACGCCGACGCTGGCCCGTTCATGGGCAATGGCGCGCGGCGACAGCGGCTTGCCGTCGTCGCGATGCCCGAGACGACGGCCGCCGACCCGCACCATGCCGGAATCCCAGTCCTCCAGATGGTTGATACAGCGCAGAAGTGTGCTTTTTCCCGAGCCGCTCGGTCCGAGTAGCGCCACCACCTCGCCGACCCGCACCGCCAGATCGAGCCCATTGAGCACGGCCTGGCCGCCGTAATTCTTGCGCAGATCGCTGACTTCGACAGCGACGTTGTTGCGCTCGACCATGGCAGCGTGCTTTGCGCGGTCGAGGCGCGAGGTCGCGCGTCGCGATGGCGGCGGCAAGTCGTCTGGCGGCGGATTCCGCGGAGCAATGGCAGGCACTGAGGTTTGTTCGGCCAGCGTCAGCGTGCCCGCCGCATCGGTGCGGCGCCAGGGCAGGAAGATGGCGAGCCGGCCTTGCGTCGTGGGACGGTCGAGATCGAGCGCGCGCTCGACAAACAGCTGGATCACGCTGACCGCCGTGGTGAGCGCCAGATAGATCAGGCCAGAGGCGAAGAAGATCGAGAAGAAATCGAAGGTCGAGGACGCGAGCTGCGTGCTGCGCAGCGTCAGCTCCTCCACTGAGATGACGCTTGCCAGCGACGAGTTTTTCAGCGCGCTGACGGTTTCATTGCCGAACGCCGGAATCATGGTCCGGATCGCCTGCGGCGCGATGATCCGGCGCATCAACAGCGCCGGCGTCATCCCGAGCGCCTGGCCGGCCAGCACCTGGCCGCGGTCGACGCCGAGCACGCCGGCGCGCAGCATTTCGGCGATGAAGGGCGCTTCGTTGGCGGCAAGCGCGAGGCCCGCCGCGCCGACCGCGCTGAGCTTGAGGCCGATCTGCGGCAACGCGTCATAGGCAAATACCATCTGCAGGATCAGCGGCGTGCCGCGGAAAATCACGGTGTAGCCGCGGGCGAAGGCAGCCAGCACGGAAAACCGGCTGAGCTGCATCCACGCCAGCGCAAGGCCGAGGATCAGCCCGCCGCCCAACCCGAGCGCAGTCACCATGACGGTGAACCAAATGCCCTGGATCAGGTACGTCAGGCTGAGATAGTGAACGAAAAGCGACATTAATTGACCGAGAGAATGTCAGGCTCCTTGAAGTTATTCATATCGAGCTCCCACTTCTTGAGCAGCGCCATGTGAATTCCGGCTTTCTGGACCTCGATCAGCGCGGCCAACACGGCGTCGCGAAATTCCGGCTTGTTCTTGGGAACGGCGATGCCGACCGAATAGGGTATCGTGACCGCGATCGCTTTCTCCAGCTTGTCGGGATTAGCCTTGACAGCCTGATCCACCGTGTTGACGTCGTTGACATAGGTATCGGCGCGACCGGCGAGGATGGCCTGGATGCAGTTGGCGTTGTTGTCGTAAAGCTGCAGCGTCGGCTCCGGCTTGCCGGCCGTCTTGCATTCCGGAATCAGCGCCTGCACCAGCGGCACTTCGACAAAGCCGGTATTTTCCGCCGCGGCCGAGCCGCACATCGAAATATTGATGCCGGTGATCTTCTTTGGATTGCCCTTCGCTACGAGGACGCCGTCGAACACCTTCGAATAGGTGATAAAATCGGCCGCCTTGGCGCGCTCTTCGGTCGCATAGATGTCGGAGATGACGATGTCGGCCTGTCCGCTCGACAACGTCGTCAATAGCGCTGCAAACGTCACGGGCTTGTAGGTCAGCGTGAAGCCGAGGCACTCGCCGATCTGCTCGCCGAGGTCGATGTCGAAGCCGACATATTTATTCGGGTCTTTCGGATCGATCGCCTCATAGCCCGGCGTGTGCGGGTTGATCGCGTTGACGAGCTGCTTGCCCTTCAGGGTGGGATATTTCGCCTGCAACGCGGCGCAGCCTGCCGGTGCTGCGGCATGGGCTGACATCGGCGCGCAAATGCCCGCCAGCAGGAACGCGGCCAAAACAGCCATTCGCAATCGGGCACTCCCGGCGGATGACCGCCGCATCCGGGCCTTTAGGGAAAAACGCTTATGCATCGGGTTGCTCCTTCGACGTTGCCATGGCGAAGCCATGTTCCAAGTTCGAAGCAGAGCCTATGTTCACGACGGCGTGTAAGGCTTGTCCCGGGGCGCACAAAAAGTTGGATCAGCCGCCCCCAGGATTTGGGCAGCAGCTGCGGATTTTATGGGCGCGGGGAACAAGAAACAGGCAATTAGGCGCGCCCGCCGGCCGAGCTACCTCGCCAAGCGCAAAACTCGATCTGAGCCCCAACGATACCTCGGCCCGATTAGTCGGTCACCAAGCCGTTCGCCGGTCCGTTCGGCGACGTGACCGAACACTGGCTGCCAATTTTGGACGCTGGTCCGGAGATGGGGATCTTGCCGTGCTCAGTTGCGCAAGAAGCCGCCGACGCTCCAGTCGCGGCGCTCAGCGTGTCGAGCCGCGTTCCCAGAGCCGGGACGATATCTTTTACGACGTCCGAAAATCCTCCCGCCACCACCTGCCGTGAACGCGCGGGGACTTCCTCCGCTGTGCCTGTCGTAAATCAAATCCGGGCGTATCGGTGGTGGAGTCCGCCCAAGATTGGGCGACAAAGAATGTGCCCGGCGCGGCGCGTGAGACCGGTGCATCTTTCTCCAGGGATAGATGCGTGCGGGTCCTGTGTGTACCGAAAACTTAAGCTCGGGCGGACCTTGGTATCAACCCTAGCGACCATCGCAGCAGTAGAGCCGTCTAAACATCGGCTTTCGCGAAATTTTCAGAGTCGTTCGATTTTCGACTTTTGCAACATTATCGGCACTTAACAGACATCTGTGTTTCGCCAACGTCCGGCAGCCAACAGCGGACATTCGAATGCGAGCGCCTTTAAACGCAGCGCAGCGACGCCCGAGAAGCTTCAGATCAGGGCAGCCATGAAGGCCACGCCGATTCCCCGTTCGGATCTGATCATGCTGACTAGACTCAGCCACTGATAGAAAAGGCCACCATGTGGGTGGCCTTTTTTGCCTATTTTTGAAGGTCAGCGGCAAAGAACTTGGCCGCCTCGGCCTTCGCTTCCTGATCCACTATTGAAGCTCGTTTTCGCCCGATGTTTGGTCGCTCGGCTACAATCGCAACCGTTCTCCCGGAGGCTGAAATAGCGCCGTAACGCAGCCCGTTCAATTTGGGTGCGCATATCAGCAACGAGATACCAGCCAATGAGTTCAACAGATGCTGTGACGCGCCGAACGCAATCTCGGCCAAAAAGTGGCGCGGCCATGATGCCAATGACTATCGCGGTTGCTGCTCTGATTGTGATTGAAACCGCCATGTTGCGGTCGCTATCTTCTTCGATCGAGCTATCGGCCGCTGCCAAGCCGCCGTTGCATGAACTCCACACAATGGTGGGGGATCTTTCGCTCTTCCGGTATTTTGGCAGCTTGAGTTTCTAGTCGGCTCGCACGGTACCGACTCTGGGATTAGGGCAGCGCGCGACGCGGTCGGCCGCGGGCTTTGGGACTAGGAGCGCGAAAGAAGCCCGGCGAACCGTGAGGCCGCCGGCTTCTCGTTCACGGTACCACGCGCCGCATTGACTTCGGGCGGCGATAGACCTTGACCGGTTTGGGTGGAATACCAGTGCCACCGCAGTTAGGACAAGGCTGATATTGCAAACCTAGATCGGTCAAACACGCATTCGGGTTCTCATGAATTTGATTATGGAGATATCCCCCATGTCGAACATCTCGGCAAAATTCGCTTTCGCACTATTAGTGGTCTTTGCCTCCGTTGCCGCCTCGTTTGCGCGACACGGAAGCTTGGCGGCAACGCGAAACATGCCAACGACAATCGGTTCTGGCGGGGTGCGGCAATGCGTCCAAGGCAGCCGTGCTGCCGCAACGGAGCGTAACGAATTTGTTCATTCCGATGGTGTCTGTCGGGCCCCACAGAATACCGTCGATGGGCCGGGAGTTTAGCCCTTGCCGGCAGCCACGAGCGACAGTCCTCAACGCGCGTCATTGGGGCAACGGCCTGAGATCAGGGAGTCTGCTCGTTCCTGCCGCCACCGATTTCATAGGGCTTGTTCAAAAAGAACTGCCGGTTTTACCTAAGGCCGCTTCGACATATTGGTCTATTGCCACGATAATTGCTTGGACGTGATGGGTAGGCCTGCCGCATCCGCAGCCGTCGCAAGCGTACGTCCGGCGAACGACGGTGCAGATGACAGCAGCCGGACTGCGGAGACACCGCTCCTTGCCTCCTCCGGCAACCCCCCCACCTACTAGTTCAGTAACGCACCCTAATGCGCCTGTACTTTGGCGAGCATCGTTCAAAATTTGGTCTTCGCGAGCTTTGGCGTAGTCTTCACGGGACCAACGCCGCGCTTGACCATTTCGAGCAGGGTTGCAGTCCACGAGGTCGTACTGTCTGGCACTGGCCGAAATAGACCACTCGTGATTTCAAAATAGTCCACCGTCACGGACAGTTTAATGGCGACGGCGGATAACGAACCTACATCAGAACCGTGCCGGTTTCCCCCATTCCGGCACAATCTCTAAGCCCACACGGCCCCAGCTTGCCCCCGCTGGGGCCGTTTCTTTTAGATGCGGGCGGGCGAGGCGAGCGGCGGCCCGGAAGGCCCGTCCCCACCGCGAAGCCGCAATCGCGGCTCACGAGCTTCCTAGAGTCGCGCTGGGGCTATTCACTATTTCCACAGGTCGATGAGTGGCTCGACCTGACGACAATGGCCGCTAGCGGCGTGCCGCGCGCGGTGGCGCGGCCCGCCGCTGCGCTTGACCAGGCCATGGCGATCGAGGACCGCATGGATGCTACTCTTGGCCGGAACCCTGACATCCCCATCGAGCCTCCTGACCAGCAGTTCCCGGATCTTGCGCGCGCCCCAGTGCGGCTTCTCGGCCTTGAGCCGGACAATCAGGCTCTCGATCTGCTCCGGTAGCTGGTTGGCATAGCGCACCGGCCGGCGTGACCGGTCGCTCAGGGCGGCCAGCCCCTGTTCCTTATAGCGACCGAAAATCTTGTAACCGGTCTTGTGGGATACCCCGATATCCCGGCACAAATCCGTCATGGCCTCCCCGTCCAGGAGGCGGGCGACAAAGCGGAGGCGTTCTTCCATAACCGAACTCGCTTCCACGGCATCCACACCTCCCGCTTGCAAAAAAGCGAAAAGTGTAACCCACGTGTCCGGTACGAAATGTCACCTATGTCTCGGGCCGCTCATCAGCGCGTTAGCCCAAATTCCACCTGAAATCGCCCTCGTTCCGGCGAACGTCGTGCACAGCTTGTGCACACTCTACGATGGGAGGTGTGGCTCGGGTCAGGTAATGGAACATGTAGAGTCGCAACTTCACAGTCGTTGCTTGACCTAACCGGTCAAGGTTACTGCGGTAATGCAGACTGGTCTGAACGGACCTGGCGCTGAGAAATCAGTCTTGAGCTTCCCTGAGCGGCGAGTGTCGAGCGCAAGCCTCACTTCCTTCGCGCTGAAGAGGGCACGACGGATACGGTTGTTGATATTGGCGAAGCCGTGCTCAAGGTGGGCACGCAGTGGACCGCTCGCAACTTTGATCCGCCGCAAACTCCGGATACCAGCCAGCCGTGTCATCGCATGCCACTTGGGCAGACGAGCATGCGTACTGTCCCAATTCTAGCGCTGGGCGTCGTCGTTGTGCGGCCACTACCTTGCGCGACTCGGTAAGCGCGACGGTGATTGAATCCGAAAATCGTCGAGTTTTTTCCCGGATCTAAGCTGTTCAGTCAGCCAGCCGCAAGTAGCGGCCTAACATCGGCGGCGGCGGCCACGATGAAGATGCCGTCTGCGTCGGCGTTGTACTGCGTCCCTGTCATGCCGTAGGCGGTTGACGTGCCGGTACTGTTTTTCATCGTGACGCCACCGTTGGTCAGTGATGGCGGTTCCGCGGGCCCGCGGCTCCCGATCTGGTCTGTGGCGATCTTTTCCGCTTCGAGCCTCGTCCACTCGATCAGCCCCCAGCCGGCCACGGGCTCGACCATCAGCATGATCGCTCCGCGTCGGGGTCGGCCTTCAGCTCGGCCGCGTTTGAAATCGAATTTAATGGGATCGGCTGGTCCGCGAACCTACATCAGGATTGTACCGGATACACAGAACGGAAAACGTAGCATGCAAGAGACCGCCGTCATTTTTGCCGTTTTAGGCGCAGTAATTGCGCTCGTCGGGGCCTATTCGCTTTGGGCGCTAAGCGGACGGCGATAGCTTCATCCAGGCGCGGCGGCCGAGCAAAAATAAAACTCACGCCGGCCTGCCCCATACTGGCCCAAACGGAGATCCTCGCGGTGTTGAATGGAGCAAATACGATGCGTTCCCTTTTGGCCTTAGGCCTGTTGATGACCCTGTGTGCTTCTGCAAGTGCCGCTTCGGGCGTCAGAACCCACTCCGCGGGGCATTCGATGAACTACGGTCGGTACTACGGCAGCTACGGTCGGTACCACGGCGGTGACAGTCAGTACTACGGCAGCTGCGGTCAGTACTGCGGAAGCCCGAACAATCGAGGCGGATTGGTAGGCGGCTCGGACGACGGTACCTAAAGGCCCTAAGAGTAAGCGCCGCGCGGGCGGCCCGCGCGCTATATTCGCCGCCGCGGCGCCAAGGGCGACGCGCTGGCAGACAAGCGCAGCGCCAAACGCGCGGCCGAAAAAGATGGCGGAACAGGGTAAGAACCGCCTGTCAGAATCACGTCAGAATCGCAACAGGGAAAGTGAGGGGAATCAGTTAGTTAGTTGGTCGGAGCGAGAGGATTTGAACCTCCGACCCCTAGTCTCCCAGACTAGTGCGCTAACCGGGCTGCGCCACGCTCCGATGCCGTTCCCTTAGCTTTGATCAGGCTGTCGCGCAAGAAGCCTGAAGGGACGCGGCACCCGCAATCCGAGGGCGCAAATGGCCGGTTCCGGCGGCGCGCGGCGGCTAGCCATCCTTCAGGGCCGAATCAAGCAATTGCCGGCAGGCGATGAGGTCCTGCAGCACGCCCTTGAGACGCGCGACATCAAGCGGGCGCGCCCCGGCGACGCCTGGAACCGGGCCAGCGTCAAAGGCCGGGATGTCGTCCTCGTCGCGCTCGGTACCGCGAAAATCCGTGCCCTCGTTGCCGCCGTCAAAATCGTTGTCGTCGAGGTCGATGCCGGGGATCGCATCGTCATCTGCTTCCAACAGGCTCTGGCCGACCACCTCCTCGATTGCGCCGAAGGCGGCAACCGCCGAGGCGTCCGCCAGACGCTGCACCGAGCCGATGCCATGCTCCTTCAAGATGCGCTGCACCCCGCGGATGGTGTAGCCCTCGCCGTACAACAGCCGGCGGATACCCCTGAGGAGATCGACGTCGTCCGGGCGGTAGTAGCGGCGACCGCCGCTACGCTTCATCGGCTTGATCTGGGTGAACCGCGTCTCCCAAAACCGCAACACATGCTGGGGGATATCGAGGTCGTCGGCGACCTCGCTGATGGTACGGAACGCATCCGGCGCCTTGTCCAAATGCTAGCTCCTCCTCTGCCGCCCGCTCGCCCCGGTTGAAAAAATTAGTCGGTCTTGCCTTCGCCGTTCGTGGGGCTATGGCCATTGATCCGCTGCTTCAGGATCGCCGACGGCTTGAACACCATCACGCGCCGCGGCGAAATCGGCACCTCGGTGCCGGTCTTCGGATTGCGGCCGATACGCTGGCCCTTCTTGCGCACCATGAAGGAGCCGAAGGAGGAAAGTTTCACAGTCTCACCCTTCTCCAGGCAATCAGTGATCTCCTTCAGCACCAGTTCCACGAAGGCTGATGATTCCGTCCGCGATAGCCCCACCTTTTGATAGACAGCTTCGCAAAGATCGACGCGTGTGACAGTCTTTCCGGTTCCGGTCATCGCCTTGCCCCGCACTCTCGGCGAACAATATCTGTCTGAAATTATGAGCTTAATATACGGCGGTCAACCGTGCTCATCAATGCAATAGCATGAAAGAAGTCAGTAAAGTACACAGACTTTTTAACGTAGCGCTTACCAGCGCAACAGGGCCGATCCCCAGGTGAAGCCGCCGCCCATCGCCTCCAGCAGCACCAGATCGCCCTTCCTCACCCGTCCGTCCTTGACCGCAACCGTCAGCGCCAGCGGGATCGACGCCGCCGAGGTGTTGCCGTGCAGGTCGACCGTCAGCACAACCTTCTGCGGCGCAATATGCAGCTTATGGGCCGAAGCGTCGATGATTCGCTTGTTGGCCTGGTGCGGAACGAACCAGTCGATCTCCGCGGCCGACGTGCCGGTGGCCTTGAACGCATCCACAATCACGTCGGTGATCATGCCGACCGCGTGCTTGAAGACTTCGCGGCCCTCCATCCGGAGATAGCCCACCGTCTGGGTCGAGGATGGACCGCCATCGACGTATAATTTCGACTTGTGCCGGCCGTCGGAACGCAGGTGCGTTGTCAGCACGCCGCGGTCGGATGGCTTGCCCGGCTGTCGTTGCGCATCGAGCACGATGGCGCCGGCGCCATCGCCGAACAGCACACAGGTTCCGCGGTCGTTCCAGTCGAGGATCCGCGAAAACGTCTCGGCGCCGATCACCAGCGCGCGTTTGAACGCGCCTGTGCGCAGGAAATTATCCGCGGTGGCGAGCGCGAACACGAAGCCCGAGCACACCGCCTGCAGATCGAAAGCCGCGCCATGGTGGATGCCGAGCGCCTCCTGCACCGCAACCGCGGTTGCGGGAAAGGTGTTGTCCGGCGTCGAGGTCGCCAACACGATCAGGTCGATCGACTGCGCGTCGATCCCGGCATCGGCAATGGCTGCGCGCGCCGCGTGGATCGCCAGATGCGAAGTGAACTCGCCTTCGGCGGCGATGTGGCGCTGCTTGATGCCGGTACGCTGCACGATCCATTCGTCGGAGGTATCTATCCGCGCCGCCAGTTCGGCATTGGTCAGTATCTGCCGCGGCAGATAGGAGCCGCAGCCGAGCACGACCGAACGTGTTGCAGTCACGAGACAGCCTCCTGCGCGGTTGGCACTGACGCAAGCGCGCTGCCATCGCGGTTGAGCATTTGATTGATCTTGTTGAGGAGATCGTAGCTCGCCATGTCATAGCCAACATCGATGGCGTAGGCAAAGCCGTCGGGGGTGGCGTCGCCGTGGCTTTTGACCACGATGCCGTTGAGTCCCAGGAAAACGCCGCCATTGGACTTGTTCGGGTCCAGCTTGTCTTTCAGAGCCTTGAACGCATTTCGGGCGAACAAATAGCCGATCTTCGAACGCCAGGTTCGCGCCATCGCGGTACGGAGAAATTCGGTCATCTGCCGCGCCGTGCCCTCTGCAACCTTGATGGAGATATTGCCGCTGAAACCCTCGGTGACGATGACGTCGGCGGCGCCCTTGCCGATGCCGCCGCCCTCGACGAAACCGATGAAGTTCAGCTGCGGCAGGTCCAGATTGCGCAGCAACTCGGCGGCCTCGCGGATTTCCTCGCGGCCCTTCATTTCCTCGACGCCGATGTTAAGCAGACCCACCGTGGGCCGCTCCAGATCGAACAACACGCTGGCCATGGCGCTGCCCATCAGCGCCAGCGTCTTGAGGTGCTGGGCGTCGCCGCCAATGGTAGCGCCGACATCGAGGATCACCGAGTCGCCGCGCGCGGTCGGCCAGATCGCCGCAATGGCCGGACGCTCGATTCCGGGCAGCATGCGCAGGCAGAACCGTCCCATCGCCATCAGCGCGCCGGTGTTGCCCGCGGATACCGCGACGTCGGCCTCGCCCTTCTTGACCGCGTCGATCGACAGCCACATCGACGAGGTCTTGCGGCCGCGGCGCAGCGCCTGGCTCGGCTTGTCGTTCATGCTGACGGCGACGTCGGTATGGATGACGCGCGAGACTTTACGCATCGCCGGATGCTTGGCGAGTTGCGGCTCGATCAGCGCGCGATCTCCGAACAGCAGGAATTCGCTGTCGGGATGTCGGGTCAACGAAATCGCGGCGCCGGGAATGACGACCGATGCGCCGACATCGCCACCCATGGCGTCAAGCGCGATTCGAACCTTTTGAGGCATGAACGTCCCGGAAACCTGATCTCTTGCGGTCTTGAAGCGCCTTAAGCCGCGGGCTTTTGAAATCGCCAAGGATAGCGGCGATCGGCGAAGTACAACGCTGCACCCCGGCCGGGCCGCGACAATAGCGTGTCCCGGCCCCGAAACAACCTCTTGACCGCCTCTTTTGGATGCCGGTCCGGAACAATGCCGAATCGGCCTGAGCCAATAAAGCAAGCCAACTCAATGTATTACGCCGGATTATTGACGCAAGCCGGTATCTACCTCCGCCGGAACACGAATTCGGCCCGCAAGTCACGATGATTTAGCGACATCAGCGCTTCGTCAGCCCTTCCCGGGCTTCTTCGGAGCCTGTGGCCTTGCGTCGACCTGTAGCGTCTTCAATGCCGCAAACGGATGGTCTTCGGGATCATCCGCCACCACCAGCGGCTCGAAAACCGCATCCGGCTTGCGTGGATAGGGATCAATCGCGAGAAACAGCGCGTCGGTTGCGAGCCGGCCGAGATCGATGACGCCATTGACGATCGGCTCCGGCGGGTCTGGAATTTCCTCATCGCTCTCTGCGGCATCGTCGACGAGATCGGACAGTACCGGGATTTGCTCAGGGGGCGCGAAGATCAGATCGACCTCTTCATCGATGTCGTTTTCGATCGGATCGAGCGTCACGACACAGGTTTGTCCGACCCGCGCGCGAACGCGGCCGGCCACATGGAAGCGGCCCCCGCCCTTCGGGATCACGTCGAGCGAAGCGCTCGCCGACAGAATCTCGCGCAAATCCGCGGCCTCGGCCATTGCCGCGCGCGCGGCCTGGCCGGCTTCGATGTCGCGATGCAAGCCGGTATCGGGGATTTGTGCCACGGCAACGGCAACGCTCCACGGATTTGATTTGTCTGTCATGTCGCTCGTTCCGCCTATTGCGTTATGCCCACCCGTGCCGGCGAAGGAAAGCGCCACGATCCGCCCTGCATCGCCGCGTCGCTCAGCCCGTCCAGCGCCGCGATGGTCGTCTCGGCGTAGAAGGCAAGCCGCCGCGCGTTTTCGATCTCCTCGCCATTCAAGATATTCTTGCACAGCGCCAGCGCCAGCGGCTCACGGCCCGCGGCCAGCGCGAGATCGTAGGCCGCGCTGCGGCCATAAAACGCCTCCCCGAAGGCCTGCATGCGTTTGGGCACGGTGAGATCGCCGACCCCCATTTCGCGCAAATTGCCGTCCATATCCTCGCAGAACCGGTCGAACAGCGCCTGGGAGAGGCCCGCGCCGCCTTCAATCGGCCGCACGCGGTGCAGCACCATCCACAAATGCAGCACCAGCAGGTCAAAACGCCCGTTAACCGTATCCGGCACGCCCAAGTCCCGGTAAAACAAGGGTTCTCGCGCTTGCGCCACGATCATGCCATAGATGGCCTCGATGGTGCCCTGGGGTGTCCGGGGTTTCCTGAAGTGATTGAACGGCCAAAGCATTGTGGGTTCCACAGGCGAGCCTTGGGGCCCGCGCATGTTGCAATTGAACATGCTGCCGGGTACGTCAACGCCTCGCGCGATGCAAGGGGACGGGACCAGTTCCAGACATGATCGAGACGAGCCCCAAAAGCGCACGCCTGCGCGCTACGCGCGGCCTGACGGCGCAATGGCGCGGCCTGCGCGCCGCTGCCGCCATCGCCCTGCTGTGCGCGGCACTGGGCGGCTGCACCGGCGAGCAATTCCAGAAGGGCTACATCCTGCCCCCCGGCGCGCTGGAGCAAATCCCGATCGGCGCCAGCCAGGATCAGGTCCTGATCGTGATGGGCACGCCGTCCACGGTCGCCACCCTCAACGGTGAGGTGTTCTATTACATCTCGCAGCGCTCCGAACGGCCGGTCGCGTTCATGAACCAGCGCGTGGTCGACCAGCGGGTGATCGCGATCTATTTTGACAAGAACCGCCAGGTGAAGCGGCTCGCCAATTACGGGCTGCAGGACGGCAAGATCTTCGACTTCATCAGCCGTACCACGCCGACCTCCGGCCAGGAGCTCAGCTACCTGACGCCGTTGTTCAAGCTGCTCAGCTTCCACTAGACGCGATAACCCAAACGACAAGACCCCGCGGCTCGCGCCGCGGGGTCTTCGTTTCGATATCGCCGCTCAGTGCGCCAGGATTGCCAGCAGCAACAGCGCGACGATGTTGGTGATCTTGATCATCGGGTTGACCGCGGGGCCGGCCGTATCCTTGTAGGGATCGCCGACGGTATCGCCGGTCACCGCGGCCTTGTGGGCGTCAGAGCCTTTGCCGCCGAAATGGCCGTCCTCGATGTATTTCTTGGCGTTGTCCCAGGCGCCGCCGCCCGAGGTCATGGAGATCGCGACGAACAGGCCGGTGACGATCACGCCGAGCAACATCGCGCCGACCGAGGAGAACGCCGCCGACTTGCCGGCCGCGCCGCCGCCCGCGATCACATAGATCGCAAAATAGACGACGATCGGGGAGAGCACCGGCAACAGCGACGGGATAATCATCTCCTTGATCGCCGCCTTGGTCAGAAGATCGACCGCCTTGCCGTAATCCGGCTTGTCGGTGCCCTGCATGATGCCGGGCTTTTCGCGGAACTGACGCCGCACTTCCTCGACGATGGCACCGGCCGCACGGCCGACCGCCGTCATGCCCATGGCACCGAACAGATACGGCAGCAGGCCGCCGAACAAGAGGCCGACCACGACATACGGATTGTTCAGCGAGAAGTCGGGCACCACGCCCTGGAAGTATGGGAACTTGGCGGCGTTGGCGATGAAGTATTTGAGGTCTTCATTATAAGCCGCAAACAGCACCAGCGCGCCGAGACCGGCGGAGCCGATCGCATAACCTTTCGTCACGGCCTTGGTGGTGTTGCCGACGGCGTCGAGCGCATCGGTGGCCTTGCGGACTTCCTTCGGCAGGCCGGCCATTTCGGCGATGCCGCCGGCATTGTCGGTGACCGGGCCGAAGGCGTCGAGCGCGACGATCATGCCGGCCAGCGCCAGCATGGTGGTAGTCGCAATGGCGATGCCGAACAGGCCGGCAAGGCTGTAGGTGATGAGGATGCCGGCGATGATCACCAGCGCCGGACCGGCGGTTGCCTCCATCGAGATCGCCAGCCCCTGGATCACATTGGTGCCGTGACCGGTGACCGACGACGCCGCGATCGACTTCACCGGGCGATATTCGGTGCCGGTGTAGTATTCGGTGATCCAGATGATCAGCCCGGTGACGGCGAGGCCGACGATGCCGCATTCGAACAGCGCCATGCCGGTGAATTTCACACCATCAAGCGGACCGAAGCCGACCAGCCAGTAGATCACCCCGGCAACGGCAATCAGGGACAGGATGCCGGTCGCGATCAGGCCCTTGTACAGCGCGCCCATGATCGACTGGCTGGCGCCGAGTTTCACGAAGAAGGTGCCGATGATCGAGGTGATGATGCAGGCGCCACCGATAGCGAGCGGCAGCGTCATCATGTTGACGAGCAGCGGCGAGGTCGCAAAGAAGATCGCGGCCAGCACCATGGTGGCGACCGCGGTGACCGCATAGGTCTCGAACAGGTCGGCGGCCATGCCGGCGCAATCGCCGACATTGTCGCCGACGTTGTCGGCGATGGTCGCAGGGTTGCGCGGATCGTCTTCGGGAATGCCGGCCTCCACCTTGCCGACGAGATCGCCGCCGACGTCGGCGCCCTTGGTGAAGATGCCGCCGCCGAGACGCGCGAAGATCGAAATCAGCGAGGCGCCGAAGCCGAGCGCCACCAGCGCATCGACCACGGTACGGCTGTTCGCCGGGAGCCCCATGAAATGGGTGAGATAAGCGAAATAGATGGTGACGCCGAGCAGCGCGAGGCCCGCAACCAGCATGCCGGTGATGGCGCCGGCCTTGAAGGCGAGTTCAAGCCCGCCCGCGAGCGACGTGGTCGCGGCCTGCGCGGTGCGCACATTGGCGCGGACCGAAACGTTCATGCCGATGAAGCCGGCGGAGCCCGACAGCACCGCGCCGATCAGGAAGCCGACCGCGACCAGCATGCCCAGGAAGTAAGCCAGCAGCGCGAAGATGACGATGCCGACCAGGCCGATCGTCATGTACTGGCGCTTCAGATAGGCCTGCGCCCCCTCGCGCACGGCGGCCGCGATTTCCTGCATCCGCGGATTGCCCGCATCCGCCTTCAAAACCGACGCCGTTGCCCAGATAGCGTAAACGATGGAAAGCGCTCCGCAGAGCACAATCACCAACAATGCTGTCATTGAATTTGCCTCAGATTTTGAATCTCAACCCACCCCGTCGCCGCGGGAGCGGCGAACGCATAAAAAGAAGGCCTGCCCTGCCCAAAAGGGCGGCCTTAAATCGGCGGGACCATGCCAAAATCGCACCCCCGGCGCAACGCCGTGTAGCGCCTAATTGGTCGAATTCGGCAGGTTTTTGCGTCGAAACGGGCCGCATTCGCAAATATCCTAGAAATGGCTGTAGGACAGGCGTTTTAGGGCAATCTCGCTGCCCTTATCATCCAAAAACCGGGGAACTGAGACCGCCGCGATCATCGTGCCGATCGAGGTCACCGCTACACCTGCGATCCCAGCCGCACGCGCAAACGCGTCAAAACGATCCACCGGGATCGCGCACAAAATCTCATAATCGTCGCCGCCGGAAACGATCGCCTCGATGCGGACTGCGCCGCGCGCGAGCAAGGTTGCGGCGGGTGGGGACAGCGGAATGCTCGGCGCATCGATCACTGCCGACACGCCAGAGGCCGCGCATAATTTTGCGAGATCGCCGGCGAGACCATCGGAGACATCCATCGCCGCGGCGGCATGATCGCGGACCGCTTGCGCGAGAGCATTACGCGGCTGCGGCACGCGGTAGCGCGAAACCAGCATCTGCCTTGCCGCAGCATCGTCGGCAAGCGCACGCGCGACCGCACCATCGCGGAGAATAGCGAGGCCGAGCGCGGCGTCGCCGATCGTTCCCGTTACCACCACGCGGTCGCCGGGTCTGGCGCCGCTGCGGTGGACCATCTTGCCGGGCGGCAGCCGCCCGAACGCGGTGATCGAAATCATCAGGGGACCCGGCGTTGAAACCGTGTCGCCGCCGAGCAGCGGGCAGCCGAAGTGGCTGGCGTCCTCGCCAAGCCCGCGTGCGAACGCGGTCAGCCACGCATCGTCGGCGGAACGCAGCGCCAGCGTCAGCACAAAACCTGCCGGCGTTGCACCCTTGGCGGCGAGATCGGAAAGGTTCACCCGCAGCGCCTTGCGCGCGATGGTGTCCGGTGGATCGTCGGACAGGAAATGCACGCCCTCGACTATGGCGTCGGTCGTCACCACGACCTCATCGCCCTGTGCGTTGAGGATCGCGGCGTCGTCGCCGAGGCCAAACGCGCCGGGATCGCTCGCGAGCGGACGGAAATAGCGCGCGATCAGGGAATCTTCGCCGGATGGATTGTTTTGCCGATCTGTCACGGCCCGTCATCCGTCCCAAGGCTGTCATCGCCCGGCTTGACCGGGCGATCCAGTACGCCGGGGCGCCAGTAACCAAACACAAACGCCGCGGCGTACTGGATCATCCGCTTTCGCGGATGATGACAGCGGAATGTGTAGCTGCCGCTCACCTCACTACCCCCGCGAAAACTCGTCAGCGCGGAACTGGCGGGCGATCTGGTCGAGCACTGCGTTCACCATGCCGGTTTCCTCGCCGTCGACGAAGGCATGCGCGACGTCGACATATTCCGACACCACGACGCGGCCGGGCACATCCTTGCGATGCTCCAGTTCGTAGGAGCCGGCGCGCAGCACCGCGCGCAAGATCGCGTCGATCCGCTTCAGCGGCCAGCCCTTTGAGAGCGCCTCGTCGATCAAGGGATCGAGTTTTGCCTGGTCGCGCACCACGCCGGATACCACGTCCTTGAAAAAGGCCGCTTCTGCCGGCAGATATTTGTCGCCCTCGACCTCGCTGCCGAGCCAGTGGCTCTCGAACTCGGCAAAGATGTCGTTGATGCCGGCGCCTGCGATGTCCATCTGATAGAGCGCCTGCACGGCGGCGAGCCGTGCCGCGCCGCGCCGGTTGGCCTTTTTGTCGTTACCTTTTTCTTGGCCTTTTGCCGGTTTTGTCTTCTTGTTCTCTGCCATGATCAGGCCCGCGTCAGGCGGCGTTTGATCCGCAGCATCGCGAGCGCCGCGCGCGCGGCGTCGCCGCCCTTGTTGAGCTCGCTGGCGCGCGCCCGCGCCCAGGCCTGCGCGTCGGTATTGACGGTGATGATGCCGTTGCCGAGCGGAAACTTTCGCGCCACCGCCAGATCCATCAGCGCGCGCGAGGACTCCATTGAGACAATTTCGAAATGGATGGTGTCGCCGCGGACCACACAGCCGAGCGCGATCGCGGCATCATAGGGTTTGCCCTTGCTCTCGGCGGCATCGAGCGCGATCGCGATCGCGGCCGGAATTTCCAGCGCCCCGGGCACCGTGATCACGTCATGAGAAACGCCGGCAGCCTTCAGCTCGGCGAGCGCGCCTTCCAGCAGCGCATCCTGGATGTCGTCATAAAAGCGGGCCTCGACAATCAGCGCGCACGCGTCTGAAATGTCGGTTTGATCTTTCAATTGTGCCCGCCGTGCGTCCGCCATTACATGCCAATCGGTATTATATGTCAGTTGTGCTGCTTTTAGGCGCAGCGATGCCGCATGCCAAGTACGCTTCTACTTCATTTCCGATAACCGCGCGGCGTAGCGCGCCATCAAATCGACCTCGATATTGACTTCAGTCCCCGCGCGCCAGCCACTGAGCGTGGTCACATCGAGCGTGTGCGGGATGATCAGCACCGAAAATACCACATCCTCGACCGTATTCACCGTCAGCGACACGCCATCCAGCGTCACCGAGCCTTTTGTAGCGATAAACCGCGCCAGTTCGCGCGTGGTTCGCAGTTCGAAGCGCGCCATATCAGGCAGATCGTCGCGCTGGACGATGGTGGCGATGCCGTCGGCGTGTCCCGCGACGATGTGACCGCCGAGCTCATCGCCGATTTTCAGCGCGCGTTCGAGATTGAGCTTTGTTCCCACGGCCCAATGTTTTGCCGTGGTCATACGGAGGGTCTCGGCGGCAGCATCGACGTCGAACCAGGTCTTGTCACCCGCAATGCCGGATGCCACCACCGTGAGGCAGACACCGTTGCAGGCGATCGAGGCGCCGTCGGCAATGGTTGTGCGGTCGTAGCGGCACGCGACGCGCAGGCGATGCAATTGGCCCTGCGCCGTCGGCGTCAGGCTAACGATCTCGCCGATGTCGGTGACGATGCCAGTGAACATTAGAGTCTCTTTAGTTGACCATGATCTTATCGGAAAACCGGTTCCCACTTTTCCGGATCATGGTCTCTCGTAGATGGTGAGTGTGTCGTTCTGCAGGGTTTCGCTAGCACGTTGCTTGAACATGGGCGACTCCGTGAGAGCGGACAGCGGCAATGCATCCAGCGCTGGGACGCCGTCGGCGCCAACGGAAGCGGGGCCACGCAGCAGCCAGACTTCATCGACGAGGTTCGCTGCGACAAAGGATGACGCCGCCCGCGCGCCGCCTTCCACCAGAAGCCGCGTGATGCCCCTCTCCGCCAGCGCGTGCAGCACCGCCAGAAGATCGAGCCCCGGCGGCGGCGAGGTCGTGGTGGCGACACGGATGACGTGGGCGCCGGCGGCCCCGAGCTTCATGGCCGCGGGCGCTTCCGACAGGGTCGAGGTCATCACCCACAATGGCGTTTCGCGGGCGGAATGAACCAGTTTTGAGGTGCCGGGGATACGCAAGGCGCGGTCCAGCACGACGCGAACGGGCGAGCGCGCTTCCATGCCCGGCAGCCGGCAGGTCAAAAGCGGATCGTCCGCCAGCACGGTGCCGATCCCGACCAGGATGGCGTCGCATTGCGCGCGCAACAGATGCACCCGCGCTTTGGCGGCTTCGCCGGTGATGGCGACGGGCTTGCGGCCGGCAGCTCCTATCCTGTCGTCCGAGGAGACGGCCAGCTTGAGGATGACGTGGGGACGCCTGTCGCGGATGCGGCGGAAGTGGCCGGCATGATCGTGCGCCGCCTCGGCAGCACCGAGCCCGATATCGACCTTGATGCCGGCGGCGCGAAGCTTGGCGTGGCCTTGGCCGGCGACCTCCGGATTGGGATCCTCGATCGCCGACACCACGCGCGCGATGCCTGCGGCGATGATGGCATCGACGCAGGGCGGCGACTTGCCGACATGCGAGCACGGCTCCAGCGTCGCATAGAGGGTGGCGCCGCGCGCGGCCTCGCCGGCGCGCTTGAGCGCCTCAGGCTCGGCATGGGGACGGCCGCCCGGCTGGGTCCAGCCGCGGCCGACGATAACGCCATCCTTGACCACGACGGCGCCGACCGCCGGATTGGGCCAGGTGCGGCCCTGCCCGCGCCGCCCGAGCGTCAGCGCGAGCTGCATGTAGCGCGCATCGGCGGCCTTCGACTGCTTCGATTTTTCCGCGAGCTGGTCTTCCAGAATGCGGAAGATCATTTGCGTAACAGCGTAACCCGCGCGTCCTCGTCGCCTGAGAGTTCGCCGAGCACGGCCTCAAAATCTTTCGCCTCGCGGAAATTGCGATAGACCGAGGCAAAACGGACATAGGCGACATCGTCGAGCTGGCGCAGGTGCTCCATCACGATCTCGCCGATCGCTTCCGACGAAATCTCGGCTTCGCCACCGCTTTCGAGCTCGCGCACGATCGCGGAGACCATCTTCTCGACCCGCTCCGGATCGACCGGGCGCTTGCGCAACGAGATCTGCACCGAGCGAACTAATTTATCGCGATCGAACGGCACCCGGCGGCCGTTGCGTTTTATTACGGTGAGTTCGCGCAACTGCACGCGCTCGAAAGTCGTAAAGCGGAAATTGCAGGCGACGCACACCCGCCGCCGCCGGATCACGGCGGAATCTTCAGTGGGACGCGAGTCCTTTACCTGCGTATCGAGACTGTTGCAGCTGGGACAACGCATCCGGCCAAAACCTCAACTGTAAATCGGAAAACGGTCGGTGAGCGCTTTCACCCGTTCCTTGATCGCAGCTTCTACCATTGGCGCCTTGCCATCCGGCGCTTGCGCAATCGCGTTCAGCACTTCGGCAATCAGGCCGGCGACCTGTTTGAACTCGCCGACCCCAAAGCCGCGCGTGGTCGCCGCCGGCGTCCCGAGCCGCAGCCCTGAGGTGACGAACGGCGTTTCCGGATCAAAGGGAATGCCGTTCTTGTTGCAGGTGATGGCGGCGCGCACCAGCGCCTTTTCCGAGACGTTGCCCTTCAGCCCCTTCGGCCGGAGGTCGACCAGCATCAGATGGTTGTCGGTGCCGCCGGAGACGATGTCGAGGCCATTGGCGCGCAGCGCCTCCGCCAGCGCCTTTGCATTCTCCACCACGTTCTTGGCGTAAATTTTAAAATCCGGCCGCAGCGCTTCGGCGAACGCGACCGCCTTCGCCGCGATCACATGCATCAGCGGCCCGCCCTGCAGGCCCGGGAACACCGCCGAGTTGAATCTCTTGGTCAGCGTCTCGTCGTTCCACAGCATCAAGCCGCCGCGCGGGCCGCGCAGCGATTTGTGCGTGGTCGTGGTCGTGACATGGGCGTGGGGCACGGGCGAAGCATGCACGCCGCCGGCGACGAGGCCGGCGAAATGCGCCATGTCGACCATGAGGTAGGCCCCGACGCCATCAGCGATCTCGCGAAAACGTTTAAAGTCCCAGGAGCGCGAATAGGCCGATCCACCGGCGATGATCAGTTTCGGTTTCACTTCCTCGGCGCGGCGGGCGACGTCATCCATGTCGATGATCTGGTCGTCGCGGCGCACGGTGTAGTGCTGCGCCTTGAACCATTTGCCGGAAACGTTCACCGGCGCGCCGTGGGTGAGATGGCCGCCGGCAGCGAGGTCGAGGCCCATAAAGGTGTCGCCGGGCTGCAGCAGCGCCAGAAACACCGCCTGGTTCATCTGGCTGCCGGAGTTCGGCTGCACGTTGGCGAAATTGGCGCCGAACAATTTCCTGGCGCGATCGATCGCGAGCGTTTCGGCGACATCGACCCATTCGCAGCCACCATAGTAGCGCGCGCCCGGATAGCCTTCCGCGTATTTGTTGGTCATCACCGAGCCCTGTGCTTCCAGCACGGCGCGGCTGACGATGTTTTCCGAGGCGATCAGTTCGATCTCGTGACGCTGCCGGCCGAGCTCGCCCTTGATCGCGGCGGCGATTTCCGGATCGGCCTCGGCGAGCGTGGCGGTAAAGAACGAGTCGGGCGCGGACGCGGTCCTGGCAGAAGAGCTCATCGGCGAAATATCTCCACCGCCGCAAGCCTTTAAGTCGGGGTGCGGACGGTCATCTGTGGCGGTCGGAAGCTGCCCTCGCGGGATACCATATCGGGCGGCGGTGGCCAAGCACTTGCGGTATCCGCCTGTTATTTATGCAAGATATGGTGGGGATAGCGGGGGATTGCCAGGGCGCGGGCACCCACCGCGGTCATGCGCGGGCTTGACCAGATCAAGTCGGGGACGACGAGCGGTCGGGAAACTGGGCGGACCGCCCGTATTGAACTGCCCTCGCACGGCAGATGCGGGACATCTAGCGGTCAAGCAGAAAGGGTCACTTTGATCCGGACGGGTCGCTTTTTGTTGCTCCCGGAAAACGCGCCATGGATCGCTTTCTGGGTTTTCCGGATAGCCTCTTGAAGGCCTTCTGACATGTCCTCAGGACGGTCCTTTCTTGGCTGGTTCTTTTCCTCTTCTCGCTCGATCGCCTCCTGATTTCGGTTTTTCATCATGGCTGGTCTCCTGCTGCCCTGCCTGGTGTTGAACGCGCTGAAAGTACCGGGGGTTCAGTTCCGGCGGGAAATAATGTTTGCGCTTGATCCAGACGAAGCCCTCTGCCTGAGAAATAAGCGCAACATCGATCGGCCCTCCGACCGTATCCATCCCCCGTGACACTCTTTTCTTGATGGACGTCAAACTCACGAGGGCTTCCGCCATCTTGGCGAGTTCCGGCTTCGGCATGAACTCTATCATACTGTCAATCGCGGCTTGTGATTGAGTTCTGATCTCAGCAAAGGCCGTCCTACCTAAGCCGTCAATAAAAACATCTTCCGCCGCAACGATTTCCTTCTCAATCGCCGCCGCATCCTCGGTCTCATCGAACTCGATGGTCGCGAACATTGCCTTGCGGATATCCGGGACGGTCCGCTTACAGAATGCTGTTATATTCCGCTCACTCCCATCATCAAGGCCGTAAAGAAAGCGGTCCACCATTTCTCTTTGCGCGAACGGTATCACCCGCGCTTTCGGTCCATTTCGATCGATGTCGATAAGGTCACGGTTACGATATTTCAATCTGTCGCCAACCATCCCGTCGATCTCGAAAGAGATAAGCGTCGGAAATAATTCCTCCTGGCCAAAACCAGCTATCACGATTCCCGTGAGTCCATCCGATAAAATATCCTTCTGCAGCACGAGTTTCGTGATTGCTACTATGCGCGCCTTTTGATCGGCATCTGCGATCTGGACTTGATTCGCCACCAAGTCGGTCAACAGCGCGTGCACGCTGTCCGAAATTATGAGCGGGCCCTCTCCTACGAACTCGGCATCTGGGCGACCGCCGTAGACTCGCTCGTAAACGGCGACAAGATTATCCATAGTCGATTTCAAAAGAGCCGGGATATCTGGTGGTGGATCGTCTGGCGTTCTCTTGAAAACCTTTTCTTGAAAATCTTCCTGAAAGCGTTCCTGTATGCGGATCAGAATCGGAAGAACGATTGCGCGAATTGAATTTTCCTTGACGCGCTCGGGCGACCTTGATCCGAACTCATTCAAATATTGCAAAAAGTCGTATGCTGCCTTTTCCACTTTGGAAAAATGGCCACTCTCTGATCGATACTGTTTGATCAGTGATTGCAGCGGCGCCTCAGCAAAACTGAGACCATTGTAGATCATAATCCCGATCGGATTATGCCGACAAAGCTCGAATAGCTTATCGGCGGTATCGTAGGTTTTCTCTTCTTGCGTCCTAGTGCCAATCGTAACAGCGCTGTCTGCGGCTAGCGCCACGGCAGACTTATTCAGGATCGCTATTTCCGCCGTCATCCTTTTTCCAACGAGCCGCTGCGGCGCGACGGGCGATGACTGATCGCTCCGCCCTCTCCAATTTCGTCGCCCTTGCCCGCCCCCCTTTTGAGGCCGCCAAGACGGCCCAATGCCACTGCTGCGGGGCTTTTCCCCGTCTCATCGGTTGATGTAGCGGTATCATGCAGCGCTCCGGTTGCAAGGTCAACGACTAGCGTGGCCGAGCAGGCGCGGGTCGCGCCGGCGCTTTGGGCGCTTTTGGTCCGCCCTACGAATATGCCCCTGAACCGACCTCGATCAACTGGCTTTCCTGCAACATTCAAACTGACCGACGAGTACGTTTCCCGGGGCGAGGTTTAGGATCGCTTCGCAACCAAAGCAATTTCGCACAGCTGTACGCGATCCCGCGGCGCGATACGCCCGGGTCATGCATGAAACTTTCGCCCAAAGAGGGCGCAGGGAATGCCGGGCGCCCGATGCGCCCGATAGCCGCGTGTGCAATGAGTGTTGGTAGAGCGCACACGCGTTAGTCAGGTCACACCGGAATCACCCGGCATTCCCCACGCAATGGTTTTACGGCTTATATCGTGCTCTCCCCGGTGAGCCGGGCTTTCTTGCCACCGTCGCCCCCAAGAAGCTTGCTTCTCAAGAACTTGACACCAGCGTCGGGGTGTCAGGACCACACGTCTTCGCCGTCCGCATCAAGCGCTGTTCGTCAAGAGCGCATCCGCGTCCACCGCATCCCGTCCCGCGTCCGTGACGATCTCGAGCCGCCCCTCTGTGGGTCAGGACGGCAAATCATATAGCCTGATTTGCATTTCTGAAAAACAGAAATATTTTTGCAAAGGGGGCTGGACAGGTTTTTGCCCGACGGGCAAATCACCTGAGTGAGACGTTCAATCTGTCGTCATGGCCGGGCTTGACCCGGCCATCCACGCCCTTGGCTTCAGCAAAGAAACTTGGCTCCATCGAAGAAAGACGTGGATGCCCGGCACAAGGCCGGGCATGACGACTGTGAAATTGGGAACAGCTTCCGATTAGGCGAACCGGTACGCCCCGCCCTTCTCGATCGAGCGCCGGAACGCCGGCCGCGCATGCATCCGCGACAGCCATTCGCTCAAATTCGGATAGGGCCCGAGCTTGTCGAATATCTTCGCCATCTCGCCGACAAAGCTCATCTGGATATCGGCGCCCGTCAGCGAATTGCCGACGAAGAACTCCCTGCCCTTCAGCGCACCGTCGACATAGCCGAGATGATTTGCAGTCTCACTGTCGATGCGCGGATGCAGCGGCGCGCCCGCCTCTTTCAGCCGCGAGACGTAGAGGTGCAGCATCAGCGGCAGCATCGCGGAGCCTTCGGAATAATGCAGCCATTCATTATAGGTCTCGTAGTCGGGGCCGCCAGGTGCGGGCACCATGGTCCCCTTGCCATAGCGGCGGATGATGTAATCGACGACCGCGCCCGACTCCGCGATTTTGATGTCGCCATCGGTGATCACAGGCGATTTGCCAAGCGGATGCACCGCCGCAAGCTCCGGCGGCGCGAGGCGCGTTTCCATGCGCTGGTATTTTTTCATTTCATAGGGCGTGCCGAGCTCTTCCAGCAGCCAGAGGATTCTCTGTGAGCGCGAGTCGTTGAGGTGGTGCAGCGTGAGCATGGGGGTTTCCTCCGGCGCGATTGTTATGGCCGGAGGTGTAGCAGACGCCGCCGATGAAGGGCAGCGCGCAACCGACAGCGAGGTGTCAGCTACGCTCACCGTTGTCATCGTCCGGCTTGACCGGACGATCCAGTATTCCAGAGACGCTGATGATCCATGGAGAGGCCGCGGCGTACTGCCCGCTTTCGCGGGTATGACGGCCAATTATAGGGCGAGCATTGTGCGTCCGCGCGGGCAGTCCCCGCTACAGCCCCGTATACCCCGCCTTCACCGGATCGCTCGAGCCGTCGAGTTCGCGCAAGTATGTCAACCCGTACACCGTCAGCCGGTGCGGGTCCTTCTCGCCGGCCTCGAACAACGTGGTGACATAGCTCGTCACCTTGGCGCGCGCTTCCGCGTTTGCGGCGGAGGTGCGGTTCATCAGGAGATCGTAGGTGTACATGATGCGGTCGATGGCGGCTTCCATGGATTCCTCTTCTGTGTCACCGGCGCGCGGCGGCTTGGAACTTCGCGATCGCCTTGTTGGCGAGGCGGAGCTTGTTGAACTCGCCGCGCTGAAACAGCTCGGCGATGATCCTGAGCAAGGCTTCGTTGGTGGCGATGCTGCCGCTGATGGCGCCGCTGCGGCGCAGATAGTTCGAGGCGATGGCATAGGCATCGCCGACCACCCCGACATGCATCACCCGCAACCCGCGCTCGACCAGCATCGGCCTCGATCCTCCCAAAGGGACGGATAAAAGTCCGGGGCCGGCGAAAAGTTCCATTTCAGAAACCGGTTTTGCCCCGCCGGCATCCGACAGAGCTCCAACCCCTTTGTTTTTACGGGTTTTCTTCCAGTGCCCGGCCTACGAAAAAAGTCTCACAAAAACAAAACGCACCGGTCCGGAAACCCGGGCCGATGCGCTTGGGGAAGTCTCTCTTTTTTATCGAGTGGCCGCCGGTCTTTTTGAGTACGCCGGCTTGGCCGAAAATCTCAGAGCCGGTACAGGATCTGGTCGGTCCAGAACCGCTCGAGCCGGTGCAGCGACTTGTTCAGGGTCGCGAACTCCTCGTTCGAGATGCCGCCGACCTGTTCCACGGTCTTGACGTGCTTCTGATACAGCGCATCGACGATGCGGCGGATCTCCTGGCCCTGCGGGGTCAGGCGGATGCGCACCGAGCGGCGATCAACGCGCGAGCGCTGATGATCGAGGAAGCCGAGTTCGACCAGCTTCTTCAGATTGTAGGAGACGTTGGAACCGAGGTAATAGCCGCGCGTGCGCAATTCGCCCGCGGTCAGCTCCTTGTCGCCGATGTTATAGAGCAGCAGAGCCTGCACCGAATTGATGTCGGCGCGGCCGCGGCGATCGAATTCATCCTTGATGACGTCGAGCAGGCGGCGATGCAGCCGCTCCACCAGAGTCAAAGCTTCCAGGTAGAGCGGCTGCACCGGAGCTTGTCCCGGAGCGCGTTCAGCGGCTTCCACCGCCGTTGCAACGGCTTTCATCATGACACTTCCCCTGTTGTCGTTTTGTCGACTTATTCGACGAAACTTTTGTCCCGTCTGATAGCGTCAACTTAAGGGGGTCGTTTGAAGATCAGCTTAAATAAGACAATAAAGAGATCATGAATTTAAGACAGTGAATCGTGGATTAAGCCCACCACATAAGGGGTTTTCGCAACCTTTCATTGACGGTGACAGGGCCCTGTTCACGCTTCGTCTGGGCAGGTGTCGCATATGGAAACAGCCTCGTACGAATTCGAAACGCTAACGTAACCGCACCCGCCACAGCCTTTACAGTGACTGAAAAGTTACCGCAGAAAAATCGAGAAAATTTTACAGAAACTCCTACCTCATCTGAGAGACTGACTGAAAATGCGGCCGATGGAATCGGTGGTTCTAGTGACACTCGTCATGCCCGGGCATAGCCGTCCGAAGGACGGCGTCGCTTGCGCTCGCCTATGCCCGGCCATCCACGTCTTCACGGACGCTCAGCAAGAAAGCCGTGGATGGCCGGGACAAGCCCGGCCATGACGAGAAGAGCGCGCTCTTCACAGGATGAGGTCGAAGTTAGATTTTCACGAACTATGGCGGGCGTTCGCGCGCGGCCATCCAGGCGAGCGCGAGATAGGCGGCGAGCATCACCGCTTCGAAACCGACCACCATCAGGCTGCCGCCGTAGATTCCCGGAAACATCAGTTCGATCACCGCCATCGACACCACGGTGGTCAGCCACACCACTGCGCCCCACGGCGTCGCCAGCCATAAGCCGACCGCGGCGACGAGTTCGATCACCGCGAAATAGACGGTCGCAGTCTGCCAGGCCATCGGCTGGTTCTCGAAGGCGTCTTCCTCGCCGCCGATGAAACCCGTGACCTGTGCCCAGTGATAGAGCCCCTTGAGGATGGAGAGCACGGCCATGATGCGCAGGAAAAACACCAATCGCCGGGTCCAGACATTATCGTCGGACTCGATCCGTTCGGACGAAATCGCCGCCACCGACATGGCATTGTCCCGCGACGGGTCGCGCGATTGCATTTCAGTCATGGGAATTCCGGACCTGGTGACGGTTGATGACCGGGAACTTCGGTTGATCGGCTTAACTCCTCGCTAACTCTTGGCCCCTCGGCGCGGCAAAATCAATCCGGCAGGCCGCCTCTCCTCGGCATTTGCGGCAGGGCAAGGTTGCGGTGACGACGGCCTTGCAAAGTGCTAGGGTCGGAACCATTCAAAATATAGTCCGCCGCGCTAGGGAGAGACCACCACATGGCGATCAAATTCGGACGTCCGATCGAAATGCGCGACGCGCCGCGGCCCAAGACTGAGTCCAAGACCGAGTCCAAGGCTGAATCCAGGAACGCACTCTCCGCCCCTTCCCTCGATCTAGCCGTTCGCCCGCGCCGCAACCGGAAATCGGAATGGGCGCGGCGCATGGTGCGCGAAAATGTGCTGACGACCGACGATCTGATCTGGCCTTTGTTCGTGGTCGACGGCCACAACAAGCGCTCGGCGATTGCCTCGATGCCGGGCGTCGACCGGCTCAGCGTCGACCAGGCGGTACGCGACGCCGAGCGCGCGATGAAGCTCGAGATTCCCTGCATCGCGCTGTTTCCCTATACCGAGGCGAGCCTGCGCGACGAGCACGGCTCCGAAGCGGTCAACCCGGAAAACCTCGTCTGCCAATCGGTGCGCGCGATCAAGAAGGAATTTCCCGATCTCGGCGTGCTCTGCGACGTCGCGCTCGATCCGTTCACCAGCCACGGCCATGACGGATTGATCGAGGACGGAAGAATCCTCAACGACGAGACGGTGGCGGTCTTGGTGCGGCAGGCGCTGGTGCAGGCGGAAGCCGGGTGCGACATCATCGCGCCGTCGGACATGATGGACGGCCGGGTCGGCGCGATCCGCGAGGCGCTCGATGCCAGCGGATTCCTCGACGTCCAGATCATGGCCTATGCCGCGAAATATGCCTCCGCCTTCTACGGCCCGTTCCGCGACGCCATCGGCTCGGCGAAAACCTTGAGCGGCGACAAACGCACCTATCAGATGGACAGCGCCAATTCGGACGAGGCGTTGCGCGAGGTCGAGCTCGACATCGCTGAGGGCGCCGACATGGTGATGGTGAAGCCGGGCATGCCGTATCTGGACATCGTGCGGCGGGTCAAAGACACGTTTGCGATGCCGACCTTCGTCTACCAGGTCTCCGGCGAATACGCGATGATCGCGGCCGCCGCCAACAATGGCTGGATCGACGGCGAGCGGGCGATGATGGAGAGCCTGTTAGGCTTCAAGCGCGCCGGCGCCGATGGGATCTTGACCTATTTCGCGGCGCAGGCGGCGGAAAAGCTGAAGGCGGGGGGCTGACGAGTTCCCTCCACTGTCGTCCCTGCGAAAGCAAGAGACCCACAGCGACCGATGACGATGTTGCGCGGGGCTGGGGCCGCAATCTTATTCCCAGCTTGCACTTGCGGTTATGGGTCCTGCTTTCGCAGGGACGACGAATTGCCTTCGCAACGGAATATTTGCTGTTTGGTAATTATAGTGGCCCTTGCAAGCACGGGGCCGCTTCCCATGTCCTGCTTGCTCAAATGCGCAGTCGGGAGGACTGATCATGTCTTACAGCGGTTCGGGTAACACGGGCGGCGCCTGGCGCAGCGACGGCGCGGTGCCCCCGCATGCCTTCGATCCCTGGATGCAGCCGGAACTGTTTCGCGGCGTGCTGACCCGGCGGGTTTTTGCCTTTCTGATCGACCTCGTCGTGCTTTCGGTACCCGTGATATTTGGTTACCTGTTCATCGCCGTGTTTGGTTTGATCACGCTCGGGCTCGGCTGGGTTCTGTTCTGGCTGGCCTGGCCGGCCTCCGTCATCTGGGCGGTGATTTATTATGGCGCCTCCCTCGGCGGACCGCACTCGGCTACCCTTGGTATGCGGGTAATGGACCTGGAATTGCGCACGTGGTACGGCGCGCCCGGTTATTTCGTGCTGGGCGCCATGCATGCGGTGCTGTTCTGGGTCTCGGTGTCCTTCCTGTCGCCGCTGGTGCTTCTGGTCGGCCTGTTCAACGGCCGCCGGCGGCTGCTGCACGATATCGTGCTGGGAACCGTCGTCATCAACAGTTCGATCCGCAACCCCGTGGCGCAGCCGGCCCGGACCTACTGAAACGCACGTGATCGGGAGCGGCAAACCGATTGACCGTCAGCCTCCGCGGCGCGATGCTGGGGCTCGCTTCGTTTCGAAAGACTGACGATACAAGTGACCCAGCATTCGCGTGACACCCCACAGTTCTACCTGACGGCGCCCTCGCCTTGCCCCTATTTGCCTGGCCGGCATGAGCGCAAGGTGTTCACCCATCTGGTCGGCGACAAAGCGGGCGATCTCAACGACCTCCTGACCCATGGCGGGTTCCGGCGCAGCCAGTCGATCGCCTACCGCCCGGCCTGCGACCAGTGCCGGGCCTGCGTTTCCGTCCGCGTCATCGCCAACGAGTTCCGCCCCTCGCGCAATTTCCGCAAGATTTTGGCCCGCAACGCCGACATCTTCGGCGAGCAACGCAGCGCGGTGCCGACCTCCGAGCAATATTCGGTGTTCCGCGCCTATCTCGACCAGCGCCACCGCCATGGCGGCATGGCTGACATGACGGTGCTCGACTACGCCATGATGGTGGAGGACAGCCACGTCGAAACCCGCATCATCGAATACCGCCGCCGCGGCGAGGAAGCCGGCGCCAGCGGCCGCAGCGACGAGCTGCTGGCGGTGGCGCTGACGGACGTGCTCAGCGACGGATTGTCGATGGTGTATTCGTTCTTCGAACCGTCGGAGGAAAGCCGCTCGCTCGGCACCTTCATGATCCTCGACCACATCGCGCGCGCCAGGCGCCAGGGGCTGCCTTACGTCTATCTCGGCTACTGGATCGAGGGCTCCAAGAAGATGGACTACAAGGGCCGCTTCCTGCCGCAGCAGCGCCTTGCCCCGTCCGGCTGGCTGCGCATCGACGCCTCAGGCGAAGTGACGAGCGAGCCGCAGGATTGAGGCGATCTCCGCTGTCATCACCCGGCTTGACCGGGTGATCCAGTACGCCGCGGCTTCTCGATTGATCACTGCTGTCACTGGAATACTGGGTCGTCCGGTCATAGGCGAGCGGAAGCGACGCCGTCCTTCGGACGGCTATGCCGGACGACGACAATTGTGCGCGGGGCGCCCACGGCGCACCTCACCCACTCACAAAATCCCACACCAGTTTTGCGTTGAGCGCGATGATCACCGCTGCCGTGACCGCCGCCAGCAGCGTCAGCCAGCGCGGGGCGACGAAGGGGCCCATCTTGGCGCGGCTCGCCGTGAACATCACCAGCGGTACCACCGCGAACGGCAGTTGCAGGCTGAGCACGACTTGACTGAGGATCAACAGTTGACCGGTGGCCTTCTCGCCGGCCCAGATCGTGACGATGACCGCCGGCACGATCGCGATCATCCGCGTCACCAGCCGCCGCAGCCACGGCGCGATGCGCAGCTTGAGAAATCCCTCCATCACGATCTGGCCCGACAAGGTCGCTGTGATGGTCGAGTTCAGACCACAACAGAGAAGCGCGATCGCAAATAACGTCGGCGCCAAGGTCGAGCCGAGCAATGGCGCCAGGAACGCATGGGCCTGATCGAGTTCGGCGACATCGGTCTTGCCGACGCGGTGAAAGGTTGCCGCCGCAAGGATCAGGATCGAGGCGTTGATGACAAGCGCCAGACACAGCGCGATCGAGGAATCGATGGTCGCAAGTTTTATGGCCTCGCGCTTTTCCTCGACACTATCGCCATAGCCGCGGGTCTGCACCAATCCCGAATGCAGATAGAGGTTATGCGGCATCACGGTGGCGCCCAAAATCCCGAGTGCGAGATACAGCATCTCGCGGTTGGCGAGGATATCGGTGGTCGGCGCAAAGCCCCTGAGCACCCCACCCCAGTTGGGGTCGGCGAGCGCTATCTGCACCGCAAAGCACGCCGCGATGACGCCCAGCATTGCGACGACAAAGGCCTCGATCCAGCGGAAGCCAAAGGCCTGCAGCGCGAGAATGAGAAATACGTCGGCCGCGGTGATGATGACGCCGATCTCGAGCGGAATGTGAAACAGCAGATTGAGGCCGATCGCGGTGCCGATCACCTCGGCAAGGTCGGTCGCGGTGATGGCGATTTCCGCCGAGAGCCACAGCGGCAGCGACACAAAACGCGGATAGGAATCGCGGCAGGCCTGCGCGAGGTCGCGGCCCGCGCCGACGCCGAGCCGCGTGCAGAGCGACTGCAGCACGATCGCCATCACGTTCGACAATAGCGCGACGAACAACAGCGCGTAGCCGAATTTGGAGCCACCGGCGAGCGAGGTCGCCCAGTTGCCGGGATCCATGTAGCCGACGGCAACCAGATACCCCGGCCCGAGGAACGCCAATAGCTTGCGCCAGAACGACCCCTGTTTGGTGGTCCGCACCGAGCCAAACATCCCGGCCAGCGACGGTTCGCCCCGCGCCGCGCGCCAGCCTGAACCGCGCAGCACAGGGGTAGACATCGCCTCTGGCAGGGAATCAGAGGCTAAATCGGGAGAACGGGCATCCATTCAAACAAGATACGGACATTTCATTTTATTGCAACTCATTTGCAACTGCATCTGGCGATCACGAAAATGATACCGCGGCTTCGTTATCGAGTTCCTCGCGCCGCCGCTCTATCGGGCGTCGCCTATAGCGTCACGGCCGCAGCGAAAACGCCTTCTCGCGCTCATCCGCGCGGAGGCTTCCGCGGCTTGTCGGAAAGCGGGTGGGTTCGGACGCCCTGAGGCCAGATATTGCGGCCAAATCTGGAACTCAGGGAATCCCATCATGTCACCGAACGACACACCTAACTTGCCTCCGACCTTCAACCGCCTCGCCTGGTCGAACCTCGCCGCGCAGTCCGCCGAGCAGGTCGCGCTTGCTGCCGCCCCCATCGTTGCGGTGCTCCTGCTCGGTGTCGGCGAAGGCCAGACCGGTCTGTTGCAGACCGCGCTGACGCTGCCCTTCATCCTGTTCGCGATCCCTGCGGGGCTGCTCGCCGACCGCTTCTCGCGACGCTGGCTGATGGCGGGCTCGGAAGCGTTGCGCGCGGCCGCGCTGCTCGCGATCCTCTTGCTGATCTGGTTCGACCTGCTGACGCTGCCGCGGCTCGCTCTCATGGGCTTTGTCGCGGTCTGCGGGACAGTGGCCTATAGCGTGGCGGCGCCTGCCTTAGTACCCTCGCTGGTCTCGCCGCAGCTTCTGCCCGCCGCCAACGCGCGGATCGAACTGGCCCGCACGATTGCCTTCGCCAGCGGACCTGCGCTCGGCGGCGTGCTGGTCGGATGGGTCGGCGCTGCGCCGGCATTTGGATTTGCCGCGGCGCTTTCGATTATCGCTGTGGTGTTGCTGTCTGGAATCTACGAACCCGCGCGCGCCCCCGCGCCACAGCGGCATCCGCTGCAGGATATCAAGGAAGGTGCGGCGTTTGTGCTGCATCATCGGCTGCTGCGGCCGGTGTTCGTCACCCAGTTCATCTTCAACACCGCGTCCTTCCTGTTGCTGGCCGTGTTCGTGCCCTATGCGGTGCGTCATCTCGGCCTGTCGGCGACCGGCGTCGGTACGACGCTCGCAATGTACGGCGTCGGCATGGTGGTCGGTGCGCTCGCGGCGACGCGGCTGATGCGGCGCCTGCCGTTCGGCATCGTCATCGGACTGGGACCCGTGACTGGTTTTGTCGCGGCCTGTGTGATGGCGCTGACGACGATTATCCCCTCGCCGTGGCTTGCCGGCTTGAGCTTCTTCCTGCTCGGCGTCGGTCCCATTCTGTGGGTGATCTCGACCACGACCTTGCGCCAGTCGGTGACGCCGCCGCGGCTGTTGGGGCGCGTATCCGCGATCAACATCATGAGCTACGGCGCCCGCCCGGTCGGTTCCGCGCTCGGCGCCATCGTCGGCGGGATGTTTGGCGCGGAAGCGTGCCTTTATCTGGCGGTCGCGATCTTCGGCGTGCAGGCGCTGGTGATCCTGCTGTCGCCGGCGGTTTCGCTGGCGCGGCAGCCGGAGATGGTCGGGGATGGGCCGGCGGTGTTGCGGGCTTGCTAATCGCAAACAACGACCGTCATGGCCGGGCTTGTCCCGGCCATCCACGACTTTGTCACCCAAAGCAAGACGTGGATGCCCGGCGTCGCAGACAAGTTTACGCAGTCTGCGCAAGGCAGACTGCCAATGCCGGGCATGACGAGACAAAGGGGTTCCCTCCCCCGTTTTATATGATATGTATCATTCCATATCAGGCGGGAGCATCCATGGCCGACCAGACCATTTCCACCCTTATCGCGGCGCCGCGCCCGGAAGCTTCCTCCACATTCTCGGAGATCACCGTCCTCGCGGTGCTGGCGGCAACCGGGACGCTCGCCACCAACATCCTGTTGCCGTCGCTGCCGCAGATGGCGTTATCGCTAAATGTGTCGAGCGCGGCGGTGACGTCCGCGATCACGGTGTTCCTTGCGGTGTTCGCGCTCGGCCAGCTCGTGGTCGGGCCGATCTCGGACCGCTACGGAAGGCGCTGGCCGGTGCTGACGGGCTTTGCGGTGTTTCTCGCCGGCAGCATCTGGTGCGGCTTTGCCAACGACCTGCCGAGCCTCCTGATCGGCCGCGTCATCCAGGCCGCCGGCGCCTGCGCGACCTCGGTGCTGTCGCGCGCGATCGCCCGCGACCTCTATTCAGGCGCCGCGCTCGGCCGCGCCATGGCGCTGATGATGATCGCGATGGCGGCGGCGCCCGGTTTCTCGCCGCTCATCGGCGGCGCGCTCGATCACGCCTTTGGCTGGCGTTCCGAATTCGTCTTTGTCGCCGCCTTCGCCGCGCTGGGGGCTGCGGCCTACGCGACCGTGCTCGGAGAAACCCATCGCTCGCTGCGGATTCCGCTCAACCCGGCCGCGATCGCCAGAACCTATCTGGGCCTTGCCGCCGATCGCCGCTTCCTGATCCCGGCCGCGACCGTAGGCTTGATCATGGGCGCGCTGTTCTCGATGTTCTCGGCAGCACCCCGGGTGTTGATCGAGGGATTGCACTTTACGCCGCTCGGGCTCGGCTGGTTCTTTGCCGGCACCGTGCTGTTCGTGTTCGGCGCCGGCATGCTGGCAACGAGGCTCGCCCCACGTGTCGGGCTCGATCGCGCCGTTCAGTTCGGCCTGACGCTAACCGCAATCGGCAGCGTCGGGGCGCTGTTGGTGTCGATCTTCGATCCGGCGTTCGTGCCGTTCCTTTGTGCGATGTCGATCTTCGTGCTCGGCATGGGCATCGTCAATCCGCTCGGCACCGCGCAGGCGCTGTCCCCGTTCGGCGAGAAGGCCGGGGCTGCTTCGGCATTACTTGGCTTCTGGCAGATGATGGGGGCCGCGATCGGCGTCGCGCTGGCTGCGACCGTCTCGCATGAGGCGATGTTCGCGCTCGGGATTGTGCTGACGATCGCCTCGCTGCTGGCGATCGGGCTTTACCCGATGCGGGCGAGAACAACTTAGCTTGCGCGTATTCCATTCGCAAAACCGGTTTCCACCCCCGGATCAGGTCCGAGGGCATGCTTTTGCGGAATACGCGCTAGCTTCCCAGATAGCGCTCGTAGCCTCCGGCCACGACCTCGTCGACGGCAATACTGGGATCGAGGGTATAAAGATCCTGCGCGTGGCCGATGCCGCGCAGTGCGAACCGGCCGGTCGAGACCAGATAGCGCCGCCCGGCTGCATCGAGGCCGGCCTGGAATGCCGATGACAACAGCAGTTCGCGATCGACCGAACTGCACATCGAGGCGATCCGGCTGACCTCGTTGACCGCAGGCCCGACCACGGTGAAATCGAGCCGATCCTCGCTGCCGATGTTGCCGTAAAAGACTTCGCCGACATGCAGCCCGACATAGGCCGACGTCGTCGCCCTTCCGTCGCCGCCGCGGCGGGAATTGAGAGCAACCATGTTGCGGCGGAAGCGATGCTCGGCCTTGAGCGCGGCGCGTTTTGCCAGCATCATGTCTTCGCCGGTAAACATCGCCAGCACGCCGTCGCCGATCAGTTTCAACACATCGCCGCCGGCATCGTGGATGGCGTCGATGGCGGCCTGGGCGTAATCGTTGAGGAACGGGATGATCTCGCCGGGTTCGACACCTTCGCCGATCGCGGTTGAGCCGCGCAGGTCGGAAAACCACAGCACCGCGTTGATGCGCTCGGTGACGCCGCGTGCGATGCGGCCGCGCAACACCTGTTCGGACGCATCGCGCCCGAGATAGACCCGGCCGAGCGTTCGCGCGATCTCGACCTGGGCGGCGGATTTGATCGCGAGCCCCAGCGCCGGCACCAAATCCCGCAGCGCCGACAGCCCCTGCTCGCCAAAGCCGTCGGCACGCCGCGTCACCCAATAGGAATAGACGCAGTCCATCTGGCCGAGCGTGCCGGCTTCGCCGAACCGGTGCACGAAGGCCAGAAGATGCCGGTGACCTTTTGAGGCGAGATCCCCGATGATGTCAAAATCGAGCGAGGCGGCGTCAGTGCAATCGAGCAGCCATTCGTCATCGCCGTTCTCGATCATGTGATAGAACATCGAGCGGCGCCAGTTTTGCGCGGCCGCGCCCTCGCTGGTCGATCTGTACTCGAAGATTTTGGCCTCATTGGTTTCCGCGTCGTTCCAGCGAAAACCGCGCCCTTCGAAAATCGGGTGCAGGGTATCGATGAAAACGCTGGCGCGCGAGATATCGAGTCCGCTCGCCCGGCAGCGCTCGCAAAAACCGCGAATCAGGTCGTTCTCGGGCAGGCCGGTCAGGCCCTGGCTGACCAGCCAGTTCATCAGGTTCAGGCGGGGAGCTAATTCCATACGCCATTATGCCGCGTAATCGCGCGCGACAAAAGGCTGTCGGGAGGGTCCGCGCGCAGCAACCGGATGCGAGACCTGTCGCGTTAGCGAGTCTATTTTTGCCTGCTATTCTAGGTTGATTATTGACAGCAGACGTTTTTAGTCGATGATCCCGAACCTGGGGAGCGCCAAGCATGACGTATATTATAATTGCCGCGAGCGTCGCCTTCGGAATTGGTTACTTCGTTTGGCGCGCGAAACAAGTTGAGCGTCGATTTTGGAAAGTGGTTAGGGGCAATCCCGACGCCGCATGGGTTCGCCTCATCTCAAGTGCCGATTGCTTCGTTGATGAGGTGCCCGGTCCGGCGATTCGTCAGCAATACGCTGGACCATACAAGTTTTTGACGACAGATGGTGCTGAACATTCCGTCTTCGTCTTCAACAACACGATTGACCAAATCTATATCCGGGTCGCGCGGCAGTTGCTTGACGAAGATGCATCGCCAGAGTCGCGGCGGTCGATGCGTCAAGCCTATGAAGATGATCCTCGAGGCGCTGGCGCGGTTGAGTTTCGCGGCGTAATGCGCGACCTAGGAATGGGTCTATGAAAACGTCGCCTGACCGAACTCGGTTCAATACCGGAGCCGGACAATCCTGCTGCCTCACGTTCTTGCAATATTTGTTCACAACGACTGCCTAAGCCGCATTGTTGCCGCAACTATCGAGAGCACTGAGGGCTTCAGAGGGGAACACCGCGATGCAATTCATCTGCTACGAAATGAGCGTGAGCCGCGACGTTGAAGACGCGTATTCGGAATGGCGAAGGTCAATTCCCAAAGAGCCGGGACACCTCCTGCTTTTTGAAGACGTAGTAGCGACGCCGGTCGGAACCAAGATGCGCTGCAGTTACCCGACCGGATTCTTGCCGTTTCTGAAGGCGAAGAGGATTTCATTCAAGGTCGAGGGAAGATGATGCAACCTATTGCTCTTCTGGTTGTCGCATTAATCGGCGCTTGGATTGCGGCGCGTCAAATGGTGATTGCGAACGACAGATTGCAAATGGATAAATTCGATAGGCTGTACGCAAAGCGCGTTGCGGTCTATGAGGCGACCCGAAACATATTGGCCAAAGTATTTCAGGGTGGTGTCTCTGAAGACGACCTTCAAGTCTATGGCCTATGCGCGCTTGACGCTCAATTCCTATTCAATGACGGAATGTACGAATATCTAAGGGAGCTTCGTCAGCGCATCGCGAGCTTGGAATTCGCCGATTTTAAATCGGCCGAGGCGAGTATACCTGAGCAAAGCGAATACAAAAGAATCAGGGCCGAAAACCTAAAATGGATAACGCAGCAAGGCGACGAATATTCCGGATTCGCCGAAAGATTTCGGCCGTTCCTCGTACATGAACTACCGCAACGGTCATGGTTGCTTCGTTGGCCCGCTTGAATCCGCAGCAAGCCGAATAATTCCGTGAAGCCCATTACAATAGCACGGAACGGGCGACACGGCACACATCTAATTCGGCTAGGCGACGCTCATTCCTTTCGTTCGACCCGTTGCTTACGATTTCGTTCCCATGACGTGCTCGCCGTCCTCTTTGACGAAGGAGCCGACGGGATTTTCGAGCAGATCGAGCACGGCTTCCGACGGCCGGCACAATCTTGTGCCCTTCGGCGTCATCACGATCGGCCGGTTGATCAGGATCGGATGCGCCAGCATGAAATCAATCAGCTCGTCATCGCTCCATTTGGGATCGGCGAGCCCCAGTTCCGCATAGGGCGTGCCCTTTTCGCGCAACAGCGCGCGAACCGATATTCCCATCGCCCTGATCAGCTCGATCAGGCGCGCGCGACTCGGCGGCGTCTTCAGATATTCGATCACCTCTACCTCCTCGCCGCTTTGCCGGATCATGGCGAGCGTGTTGCGCGAGGTGCCGCAATCGGGATTGTGATAGATCGTCACGCTCATAATTTCGCCTCCTCCGCCATCGCCGTCCCCTCGCCGCCGGCGCGCAACAGCCAGTTCATCAGCATCAGCCCGGCGACCGCGCCGAAAAGTTCGGCAACGACAAAACCCGGCAGGTCGACGGGGCGAATTCCGGAAAAGGTATTGGTCAGGGATCGCGCAATCGCAACGGCGGGATTCGCGAACGACGTCGACGAGGTGAACCAATAGGCCGCGGTGATGTAGAGGCCGACCAGCCATGGCACGGCGGCGCGCTCAAAACGAATGCCGGCAAGAATGGTCGCAACCAGGCCGAAGGCGGCAACGGCCTCCGCCAGCCATTGCGCGCCGCCGGTTCGCATCTTCAGTGACGCATCGAGCAGCGGCAACGCGAACATCGCATGCGCCAACACGGTTCCGGCGATGCCGCCGGCGATTTGGGCCGCGACGTACGCCAGCGCCTCGTTCGGCCTGAGCTCGCGCTTCAGCGCAAACACGAGCGTCACGGCAGGATTGAAATGTGCGCCCGATATCGGGCCCAAAATCGTGATGAGGACCACGAGGATCGCGCCGGTCGGGAGCGTGTTGCCGAGCAGCGCGAGCGCCACATCTTTTGTCAGGGTTTCGGCCATGATGCCCGAGCCGACCACGGTCGCGACCAGCAACGCCGTGCCCAGCGCCTCGGCCACCAGCCGGCGCCGCAAATCAAATCCAGGCATCAACTCGCCTTCTGGTTGTATGTTGCCCCGTCGATGCGGCCAATATCGCGCAGCTGCTTGGCGATCGACAGTTTATTGATGCTTCCCATAGGCAAGCTTATGAAGATGGAAATCCGATTGTTGAGCAGGCGGAACGCTTCAACGAACGCCGCTTCCTTCAGGACGTCGGTGCCCTCGACTTCGGCCGGGTCTTCAATGCCCCAATGCGCCGTCATCGGCTGTCCGGGCCAGACCGGACAAGCTTCACCGGCCGCGTTGTCGCAAACCGTAAAGACAAAATCCATAACGGGCGCATCGGGGCGCGCGAACTCCTGCCAGCTCTTCGAGCGCAAATCGTCCGTGGCAAATTCGAGGCTCTTGAGCACCTTGATCGCAAACGGGTTCACCGCCCCCCTCGGCTGGCTGCCGGCAGAGAACGCGCAGAAGCGCCCCCGGCCGTTTCTCCGCAGGATCGCTTCCGCCATGATCGAGCGGGCGCTGTTTCCGGTGCACAGGAAGAGAACGTTATAGATGTGCTCCGACATGCAGGCCTCCTACGAGGTGCAGCAGGCCGAAGTGGCGGCAACCGGTGCTGCGGCTTGCGGCGCGCAACACGCGCTTTGCTTTTCATGCGCCACGCGCGCCTCGCGTTCGCCGGTACCGTCGCCATAGGTTGTGCTCTCGCCGGTCGTGAGAAAGGTTTCCCAGGCAATTCCAGCCGGATCGTCGATCCAAGATTTTTCGGATTTCGCGTAGCAGCACGCAGTCTGTCCCTGCTCGATGACATTGCCGCCAGCGTTACGCAGCCGCGCATAAACCTCTTGCAGCTCTTCCGCGTTCTCGACCTGAATGCCGAGATGATCGAGGCCGGGCTCCCGGCCCCGCGTCGAAATGGCAAAATTCACCCGGGGATCATCGAGCATCCATTTGGCATAATCGGTCTTGACCACAGCGGGCTGCGCAGCGAACAGTGCCGAATAGAAGCCAATCGAGTGCGGCAGATTCTCCACCGCGACGTGAACGTGAAGGCGCTTCATGATATTCTCTCCCTCAGGCCGAAACCTTGGCGCGCTTGCCGCGCGCGGGCTTGCATTCGGCAGTCGGCGCGCAAAGCTCGTTGCGGCCGCCGCAACAATCCTCCACCATGAATGACGTCAGATCTTGGAACGCCACGAGATTTGCCCGGTAGATGATGGAGCGGCTCTTGCGCTCGCTCATCACTAGTCCCGCGCGCGCGAGGATCGCAAGGTGCGCCGACATGGTGTTCTGCGGGACCGCAACCGCGCGCGCGATGTCGCCCGCCGCAAGCCCCTCCGGTTCGTGCTTCACCAACAGGCGGAACACGGCGAGCCGCGTCGACTGGGCCAGCGCCGCGAGCGCCAGAATGGCTTGCTCTGATTCCATATATCCAGAAGTATCGAAATAAGATATCGCTGTCAACCCGGAACGATTGTTGGTGAGAGAAGTGAAGCCATTGAACGAACGCCAGCTCCCCCTGATCCTGGCGCTGGGCACGACGCAGACGCTGGCCTGGGCCTCGAGCTACTATCTGCCCGCCATTCTGGCCGATCCGATCGGGCGCGATCTCGGCGTCTCCTCGAACTGGATCTTTGCCGCCTTCTCGGCATCGCTGGTGATATCGGCGCTGCTCGGCCCGCGCGTCGGCCGGCAGATCGATCTCGTCGGCGGAAGGCAGGTGTTGTCGATCTCCAACCTCACGCTGGCTGCGGGACTGGCGCTACTCGGCTTCACCTACTCAATCCCGATGCTGATCGCCGCCTGGCTGCTGCTCGGCATCGGCATGGGATTTGGCCTTTACGATGCCGCCTTCGCGGCGCTCGGGCGCATCTATGGCGACGCGGCGCGGCGGCCGATCACCGGAATTACGCTGCTCGCGGGGTTTGCAAGCACGGTTGGCTGGCCGCTGACCGCGTGGGGCCTGGACACCATCGGCTGGCGCGACACCAGCTTCGCCTGGGCGCTCGCGCATATTTTTATTGGCCTGCCGCTCAATTTTTTCATGCTGCCCAAGATAGCGGGCGCGAAGGCCAAGGTCACGGCATCGGCAAAGCCGCACATCCCGATCAACCGGACCATGATCCTGCTGGCGTTCGCCTTTGCCGCGGCCTGGAGCGTCACCGGCGCGATGGCGGCGCATCTGCCGCGAATTCTGGAATCAACCGGCGCCACCGCGCTGCAGGCGGTCGCGGCCGGCGCGCTGATCGGACCGGCGCAGGTGTTTGCCCGGATCGTCGAGGCGAGCCTGCTCGCTCGCTATCATCCGCTGTTCTCGACCAAACTTGCCTGCGTGATGCATCCGATCGGCGCGGTGATCGTCGCACTCGGCGGCGGTGCGGCGGCCAGCGTGTTCGCGATCTTTCACGGCGCCGGCAACGGCGTGCTGACGATTGCGCGCGGCACGCTGCCGCTCGCGATCTTTGGGCCGCAGAATTACGGCTACCGGCTCGGCATCATCGGCGCGCCGGCGCGGATGGCGCAGGCGGCCGCACCGCTCGCGTTCGGTCTCTTGATCGACACCATGGGAAGCCGTGTCCTGATCGTCTCCTCCGCGCTTAGTCTCGCGGCGCTAGTGGCGCTGTCGCTGTTGCGGAGGCAGACGCCGGAAGCGTGAGGCGTCTTGGACATTTGCCCTTCCAATTAGGGCGGCTTTCAAGCACAACCTCGTCATGGAAAACGACACCGGGCCGGCCACGGGGATCAAAGGTTTTATGCGATGGGCGACCACGCCACCGCAGGCCATCGCGGTCTATCTCGTGTGTTTCTTCCTGGTAGCGGGCGTGTCGTTCTATGTCGGGACGCTGAGGCCGAAGAAGGCCGTCGGATTCGGCCCGCCGCCGGTGTCGGCGCCGCGGAATTGAGGATCGCAGCATGACAAACGACGCAACGCCTGCAATCAAACGCCTCAATCCGCCCGAACTCGGCACCCCGCCCGGCTATTCGCAGATCGTCGAAGTCGCCGCCGGCCGCATTATCTTTATCGCAGGCCAGACCGCGCTTGATTCCGACGGCAATCTGGTGGGCAAGAACGATTTTGCCGCGCAGGCAACGCAAGTGTTTCGCAATCTTGCCGTTGCGCTGCAAGCGAGCGGGTGCACTGCGGCCAATCTTGTAAAAACTCACCGTGTTCCTCACCAACATGGACAATCTCGGCAGTTACCGCGAGGCGCGAAACCGGTTCTTCGCCACGGTGACGCCGCCGGCGGCGCCCGCGGTAACGCTGGTCGAAGTGTCAAGATTGTACGGGACGGATTTCATGATCGAGATCGAGGCGATCGCAGCGGGGTGAATCGGCTAGACTGGCCTGCGATTCACAATTCGGTGGTCAGATGCCCAACGCCAGGCTTGCCCAAGCTACCGACTTTGCTTCGCTGCTTGAGCTCTATCGCGTCGCCGAAGTCAGCGCCAGCGCGCAGCCGCTGGCGCGAGCGGAACAGATTTGGCTGGAAATGCTGTCCCACGACGGCGTTGCGGTTTTCGTATCCGTCGTGGATGCGCGGGTTGTTGCGACCTGCATGCTCATCACCGCGCCCAATCTCTTGCGAGGCGGACAGCGCCACGGCTTTCTTGAAAATGTGGTCACGCATCCGGAGTTTAGGAGTCAGGGACATGGCCGCGCCGTCGTTCACGCAGCGCTGGCTTTGGCCTGGACCAGGGACTGTTACCACGTCCTCCTGCAAACCGGCCGCAAGGACCCTCGCGCGCATCGCTTCTATCAGCGTTGTGGCTTCGAGCCGGGACTCAGGGTCGGCTATGTCGCGCGCCGCCCCGGCCCCTGAGACATTGGCGCGACTGCTTTTCGATGCCACAATAACGGAACGCGCCAAGATGCGGCGTGGTCAATCTGGAGGGGTAAGCGCTCGTGAGTAATGCTTCGATCCGTATCGGCGTGCTGCATTTCTCGCACGAAACCGTGACATTCCTCAAAAACGATACCACGCTCGATGATTTCGTCTATCCGGGCTCGCCGGCCAAAGGCGAGGCGCTATTGAATTTCGACCCGAAATATTTCATGGGCGGTTTTGTCAAAATGGCGCGGGAGTTCGATGGCGTAGAGCTGGTCGGCATCGAATCGCCGCTCTGGCCGAAGACCTACATGGGATCCGGATGGGTGACGCAGGAGGCCTACGAGACCTTTGTCGGCAAGATGATCGAAGAGATCAAACTGACAAGAGCGTTCGACGGCATCTATCTCTGCCTGCACGGCGCCATGGCGGTGCGCGGCGTTCCCCGGCCCGAGGCCGAACTGGCGCGGCGGGTGCGCGAGGTGGTCGGGCCCAAAGCGTTCATCGCCGCGACCTTCGATCTGCACGGCAATGAGGACGAGCAATTCCTGAAATATGCCGACATGGCGTTCGCAGTGAAATATTTTCCGCATTACGATGGCTATCTGCAGGGCGAGCGCGCGGCGCGGACCCTAGTACGGGCGATCCGCGGCGACTACAAGCCCGCCCATGTGACGCAAAAAATTCCGATCATCTCGCCGACCGTGCTGCAATGGACCGGCGCGTCGCCTTGGATGGACCTGATCCAGCGGGCGCTGGTGTGGGAAGCGCGCGAGCCGGACGTCTACGTCAACCTGTTCTTCGGTTTTCCATTTGCCGATGTGCCCGATGTCGGCATGACCGTGCAGGTGCTGACCAACGGAAACCCCGAGCTTGCCGCCAGCATCGGCCGCGACATGGCGGCGACGGCGTGGCGCCAGCGCGAGGCGCTGTTGACCTCGACCAAGGTGCACAGCATTCCCGAGGGCGTCACGCTCGCAAAACAAGCCGTCGCGCGCGGCGAGACGCCGGTGGTATTGGCCGATCACAGCGACCGCTCCGGCTATGCGACGTGGCTGCTCAAGGAAATCATCGCGCAAGATCTGTCCAACACCCTGATCGCAACGATCGCGGACGCCAAAACCACCGCAAAGCTCAAGGCGCAGGGCGCGAGGGCCGGCGATCCCTTTGACATGGAGGTCGGTGGACTTGCGGATGAATCCGCAGGAACGCCGGTCCGCATCCAGGGCACGATCCTCAACGCGGTGGAGGGCCACGGTCAGTTCTGGGTCTGTGTAAAATTCGGCCGCGGCAATGTGCTGATCCTGAGCACCTATCTGGTGCAGATCATGGAGCCGTTCCCACTGAAAAATCTGGGACTCGACATTGATGCCTTCCAGGTCATGGCGATCAAATCGCGTGTGCATTTCCGGCGCGGTTTTTACGACAACGGGTTTGCCAAGACCATCCTGCTGGTCGAGCCGACCGAGCCGTTTTTGGGAACGGTACGCCTGGACAAGCTGCCCTACGAAAATGTCGACCTGACGCGCTATTATCCCTACGGCGACCCGGTCTTTCCAGGCTGAAGCCGTTTCGCGGGTTCGGTCGTTGCGATCCAGATGCCGGCGAATACCGCGACGAGGCCGACGACGAGATTGGGCGTGATCGGCTCGCCGACCAACTGCGTCGCGAGCAGGCCCGCCGCGATCGGGTTGACGGTCATGGTGGAGGCGACGCGGGTCGGCGTCGCGCGCGCGAGCGCCATCACCCACAGAATGAACGCCAGCGCGCCGCCGCCGATGCCGAGATAGATTCCGGCAATCCATTGCGGCGTGGTGAGCGCGCGCAACACCGAAACGCTGCCGGTCAGCGATCCCACCAGGATCAGCGCCGCGGCGCCGGCGCCCATTCCGACTGTGAGAAAACCGAGCGCGCTCGATCGCTGGATGAACGGGCGCGACCAGACGTTATAGAAGGCCATGCAAAACACCGCCCCGGTCATGATGAGTTCGCCGCGCCAGGCGCCCGGAGGCGCCGCCGAAAGCCCGGATGCGAGGGCTGCGATGACGCCGAGCACGGCGACGCCAACGCCTGTGGTTTTGCGCATCGTCAATGGCTCGACACCGAGCAAGGCCCCGACCACCATGGTGTGCAGCGGCAATGTCGCCAGTGCGAGACTGGCGCGGGCCGCGGTGGTGAAACCGATCGCGATGTTATAGAGCACGAAGAACAGCCCGAAGAAGCAAAGTCCGAGCGTGACCACGGCCGGCCAGTCGCGGCGCGGCGGCCATCGCACCCCCAAGAGCCACGCGGTCGGCAGCAAACACGCAAAGCCTATTCCCCAGCGCAGAAGGGCCAGCGTGACCGGATCGGCATTGCCGACGAGATAGCGCGTGATCGCCGCCGCCGACCCGCCGAGGCAGCTCGACACCAATGCGATCGCAACCCCAATCCATTCACCCAACCGCTGTCTCCCCTGTGCTTTTCCTCAGTCGTAAAACTCCGGAGATAGTTTGAGGCCGTCGCGCTGCGCCTTGTCGTGGTTGATCCATAGCTGCGCGTTTTCCTTGGTCAGGACATCCGCGATCTTCTGCATCGAGGCCAGCGTCTGCTCCTTGCTGGTGTTGTTGACGGGAACCCCGCGGTTGTCCCAATTGCTCTTGAAATGCACGGCATCGCCGGAAAGGACCACCGCGCCGGTCTTGGGCAACTTCACCAATAGCGACTGATGACCGGGCGTATGGCCCGGCGTCGAGAGAATCGTGATGCTGCCGTCGCCGAATACGTCATGGTCCCCTTCCAGCTTTGTCACGGGATGCTCCGGCTTGAAGCGCGGCGCGCCATTGGTACCGGGCCATTCGTACTCGGCTTTCTGCACATAGAGCATGGCGGCCGGGAACATCTCGACATTGCCGATATGGTCGGGATGGGTGTGCGACACCGCCATCGCCTTGATGTCGGAGGGTTTTACGCCGAGCTGATCGAGCTGCGCCGCCAGCGTCTTCGGGCGGCGCCAGTAGACGCCCTTCGGATCGGCTGGCGGCAGGCCGTTCGGCATCGCGGCGACCGCGTCGGGGATCCCGGTGTCCCACAAGAACCAGCCCTGCGCGTGCTTGATCAGATAACAGGTGTCGACGAAATCCATCGACTTGCCTTCGTTGACGCCGGGCGACCAGCGCGAAATATCGCCGGCGACGCCCTCGCCGCAATTGAGGATGTAAAGCTTTTCGACGCCGGGTTTTGCGGACTGCGCATGGCCGGGACTAATCGAGACAACAGCCGACAACAGCGCGGCAGCGAGAACACTCGTCCAGATCATTTATTCCTCCCTCGGCGACAGACGCGGAAAATCACAGCACGCACTGATATTGGTTCTGCGCGGTTCTCGGGATCAAATTGCGGTGTGTACCGCAAAGCTGATCGTCTATTTCGCGATCAATTGCAGAACCAATACCACAAGCATCCGCGCAAAGCTGAACATGTGATCGCGGCAGACCGCGCGGGCGAGCCGCGATTGTTCTTCCGGTGAATCTTTGGCGCTGCCGAGCCGGCGGGCGTTGGGGACGGTGCGCATCATGGTCGGGACAAAACCGCTGCCGGCGAGTGCAATCGAGCCCCATCCGATCCACCAGGGGTTTTTGCCCTGCACGATCTCGGCGCAGATGGCGGCAAGTGTCAGTAGCATCACGAGCGCGACCAGGCGATTCATCGGATAGGCTTCCGTGGTGACGCGGCGGTAATAGCCCGAGATCGACGCGAGCACCTCCGGCGGCAGCACGTCGTCCGTGTGCTTGCGCGTCTGCACGTCGAACATCAGGTCGAACCACAACACGGCAAGCAGGAAGCCTGTGCCTGCCGCGGCAAAGGTGTGCATCCGAAAACCTCGTCGTCACGACGGCGGCAGGACCTTGCGAAGCGGATTGACAGCCCGCGCCGGTTTGGCTGTAATACCCCTCATGGGGGTTCTGCGATCTCCCCACCAGGCGACATGCCCAAGTATCGCGTCCCGTATCTCTCACGAGGGCGCATTCATGTCATCCCCAACCCTGATATCATCGGATAAATTGGCACGGCTGATCGGCACGGCGAATACCCCTGCCCTGATCGACGTACGCACCGAAGACGACTTTGCCGCCGACCCGCGGCTGATACCCGGCTCAGTCCGACGGAATTATGCGGAGGCCTCCGACTGGGGCGAGGAATTCTCCGGCCGCCCGGCCATCACGATCTGCCTGCGCGGGCAAAAACTCGCGCAGGGCACCGCCGCCTGGCTGCGGCATCTCGATGTCGACGCCGAAGCGCTCGAAGGTGGTTTTGAGGGCTGGAAGGCCGCCAAGCTGCCGCTGGTGCCGGCATCCAAATTACCGGCGCGAAACGCGCAGGGGCAAACCGTCTGGGTCACGCGCGCTCGGCCAAAAATCGATCGTATCGCCTGCCCCTGGCTGATCCGGCGGTTCGTCGATCCGAACGCGGTGTTCCTGTTTGTGGCACCTTCCGAAGTGGTCGAGGTCGGCGAACGTTTTGCCGCTGTTCCCTTCGACATCGAAAACGTGTTCTGGAGCCATCGCGGCGAACTTTGTACGTTCGACGTGATGGTCGAGGAATTCGGTCTGGCGACGCCGCCGCTGCTACGCCTGGCAAAGATGGTGCGCGCGGCTGATACCGCGCGGCTCGATCTCTGCCCGGAAGCGCCGGGACTGCTCGCGGCCTCGCTCGGGCTGTCGCGGATGTATGATGACGATCTCGAACAGCTCGAGGCCGGCATCGCGCTCTACGATGCGTTCTATCGCTGGTGCCGCGATGCCACCGGCGAGACCCACAACTGGCCGACCAACAAGGCAAAACCGTGATCGACATCGCGGCTGACAAGACCAACGTCAAAGCTGATGCCGGCCACGGCATCAGCTTTGACGAGGCGCTTCGCTGCACCGCGTCCGGGACGCGCGCCTGCGCCTACTCGACGCCCCGTCCAAACTTGTTCGACTTCGGCAAACCGTGCGCGAGACGGCCGGCGTCGGCGCGGTTGCCGCGCCAGTCGGACAATTCCTTGAAACTCATGCTCTGGTCGCGGCCGGCGGAATCCTTCCAGGTGAGGCCCGCCTTGGAATCGAAGGTCGTGACATCCGACAGCGAGGCGCTGGTGTATTTCTGCAGCCGCACGCCACGGCCGCGCGCCATCTCCGGCACCTGATCGATCGGGAACACCACCATCTTGTGGTTGGTGCCGATCACGGCAACGGTGTCGCCGGCGACGGTTGCAATCGCACGCGCTTCGTTCGGCATCTCGACATTCAAAACCTGCTTGCCCTTGCGGGTATTGCCGACGCAATCGTCCTCGTTGACGACAAAACCCTGGCCTTCGTGGCTTGCGACCAGGAATTTGCGGCCGCCCTTGTTGACGAACAGCGACACGATCGCTGAGTCCTGCTCCATGTCGATGAACATCCGGATCGGCTCGCCATGGCCGCGCCCGCCCGGCAGTTTTGCGACGTCGAGCGAATAGAATTTTCCGTTGGTGGCAAACAGCAGCAATTTCGAGGTGGTCTCGGCGAAGAACGCAGAACCGAGGTGGTCGTCGGTCTTGAAGGTCAACCCGGAGAGATCCTCGACATGGCCCTTCAGCGTGCGCACCCAGCCCTTGTCGGAGACAACGATCGTGACCGGCTCGCGCTCGACAAACGCTTCCTCGATCGCGGCGAGGTCGTGCTCGGGCGCGTCGGCGAAATGCGTGCGGCGCTTGCCGAGCGGCGTCTTCGACCCAAAGATGTCACGAACCTTTCGCACTTGGTCGCCGACCTTGGACCATTGCTCGGCTTCCGAGGCGAGGATCGCCTTGACGCCTTTCAATTCAGTTCGAAGGTTCTTGTCCTCGGTGCGGATCTCGAATTCCTCGAGCCTGCGCAAACTGCGCAGCCGCATGTTGAGGATGGCGTCGGCCTGCACTTCCGTGAGCTTGAATGCCTTGATCAAGGCCGGCTTCGGCTCATCCTCGGTGCGGATGATTTTTATCACCTTGTCGATGTTGAGGTACGCGATCAGGTAACCGCCGAGCACTTCGAGCCGGTTCTCGATCTGCACCTTGCGGTAGTTGGTACGGCGCACCAGCACGTCGCGCAGATGGTCGAGCCACTCGCGCAAGCACTCGGCAAGGCCCAGCACCTTTGGAATGCGGCCCTTCACCAGCACGTTGAGGTTCAACGGAATCCGGCTTTCCAGCTCGGTCAGCCGGAACAGCGATTCCATCAGCAGTTCCGGATCGACCGCGCGGGATTTCGGGTCGATCACCAGGCGGATGTCCTCGGCGGACTCGTCCCTGACGTTGTCGGCCAGCGGTAACTTCTTGTCGTTGAGCAGTTCGGCGATTTTTTCCACCAGCCGCGACTTCTGGACCAGCCAGGGAATTTCGGTGATGACGATCACCCAGGTGCCGCGAGCGCCCTCTTCCTGATGCCACTTGGCGCGAGTGCGGAACGAGCCGCGCCCGGTGGTGTAGGCCTCGGCGATGGCTTCCTTGGAATCGACGATGATGCCGCCGGTCGGGAAATCCGGACCCTTGACCCATTTCAGCAGCGTCTTCGACTTCGCCTCGGGCTTGTCGATCAGATGCAGCGCCGCGTCGCAGAGCTCGGCGGCGTTGTGCGGCGGGATCGAGGTCGCCATGCCGACCGCGATGCCCTGCGCGCCGTTGGCGAGCAGGTTCGGAAAGCCGCCGGGCAGCACCGCTGGCTCTTTCGACTGGCCGTCGTAATTGGCGCGGAACTCGACGCCGTCTTCGTCGATACCGTCAAGCAGCAGCCGCGCGACCTCGGTCATGCGCGCTTCGGTATAGCGGTAGGCGGCGGCATTATCGCCGTCGATATTGCCAAAATTGCCCTGGCCGTCGACCAGTGGATAGCGCGAGGAAAAATCCTGCGCCAGACGCACCATGGCGTCATAGATCGCCTGGTCGCCATGCGGATGGAACGAGCCCATCACGTCGCCAACGATCTTTGCGGATTTCTTGAACGGCGTGCCGGGATCGAGCCGCAGCAAGCGCATGCCGTAGAGGATGCGGCGATGCACGGGTTTCAGGCCATCGCGGGCGTCCGGCAGCGCCCGGTGCATGATGGTCGAGAGTGCGTAAGCGAGATAGCGCTCTTCCAGCGCATCGCGCAGCATGACCTCGTGGACTTCGGCCGGTTCCGGCGGAATCAGGGTTTTGCCCATAATTCAAGACTTTCAGTGGTTTCGTAGCCAATATTTAAGGGTTTTGCGGGGCTTTCCCAGCGGACCGGGAAGGTACCTATGACGACTCATTCGGGCCAATCAGATTGCCGGTTATATCGGAAATAACGAGGCTGCGAAGGTGATTGGTTGGCGTCATCTGACTGAAGGCGAATTTAATGGAAGGACCGCGGTGCTGTCTTATCTGGACGAGAGGGGGAGCAACTATCAAGGACACAACTATGAAACTTGCTGCAATAGCTTTCGCCTCTGTATTTGTGCTTTCCAGCACCTGCGCATTTGCAAACACGGTTCGTCATGAGAGGCACGTCAGGACCAATCACATGTATCGGGATGCTGAACCCTCCGTCGTCCTGCATCCGAACTACGGCAATCCGAACGGCAATCCGGACGGTCCGACCACATTGAGCGGCACCGGCGACTCCTCGTTCGGTGGCTCGACTGCCGGTACCAGCGGCTACAACTGAAAGAAGGCCCCGCATCGCGGGGCTTTTTTTTAGCACTTTTGGTGGGAAATGAGAGCATGTTGCAAAAAGCTGAAGCTCGGGTGCCCCGAGTATTGGTCCCATTGTTTGCAGGCATTTTTTGAATTTCAGTAACTTGACTAGACCTGCGCCACCCTCGCCCGATGCTTCGCCACCGCATTGATGAACCCCTCGCGGGCGTCGGAATGGCCCTGCCCGCGCGGTTCGAGCACATGGCGCAGCAGGAACATTCCGGTGAGGCGGAAACCGTCCCTTAGGTCCTGGTCCGACCAGCTATTTGCGCCGCCCTCGCCTTCGCGCAAAAATGCCGGCAACCGCAACAGCCGGTCGCGCCAGGCGTCGCCGGCAGCCCGCGATACCGCGCCGCCGGATTTCGGCGACACGTAAATCAGGTCGGTGGTCGCTCCGGTCGCGGCGCAGTTTTCCAGATCGAGCCCAAAACCTAGTTCGGCCAGCATCGCGAGCTCAAACCGGATCAGATGGGCGGCGGCTTCGCCGATGTCGTCGAAGTCGTCCAGCGTCCGGTCCAGCATCTCGTAGATGTCTTCATGCGGGTCGCGCTCGGGCAACAGCCGCGCCAGCGAGGCCAGATGGGTCACACCATAAACCGCATGCGAGGACGCGAGCACGGTGGCTGCGCGCAAGCGCGTGCCCTCGATGACATAATAGCCGAGATGCTCGTCGAGCCGCGCCCGCCACACCGCCCGCACGCTGTTGCCGGGCTGCAGCAAGGGGCGCATCCGCTTACCGGCGCCGCCGCGCACGAGGCCGAGATGGCGGCCATGACCGCGCGTCAGGAGTTCGACGATGGCGGAGGATTCGCCATGCCGCCGCACCCCGAGCACGATGCCTTCGTCGGTCCATTCCATGGGTGGGAGTGTACAGGATTCCAGGGATGGGCGCAGCCATCTCACCGCCGTCATTTCGGGCTCGCGCTTCGCGCGCCCCGGATGACAAGCCCTACGCGATGAACCAGCCCTTGGCGTCGCCGGTGAAGGAAAAATACAGCCCCGCCGCGGTCAGGCCGCAGGAGACGATCTCGACCGCGCTGTCGAGATCTATGCCGGTCTCGCCGATGAACTGCACCAGCGAGATCACGGACAGCACCAGGGCTGCAAGCAGCGCCCAGCGCGGCCAGTTCTTGCGGCGGTGCGCGGCGAGCCAGACGAAATAGACGAGCAACAGGATCAGCAAGGCGGCCATCACCGTGTACACCGCAATCATCTGCTCCGTCATGTCAGCGTTCGGCGTCCGGTCCTGAAACGCGATCGACAGCGTATCGATCACCAGCGACGCGTAGAGCAGCACTTCAAACCACAACACGTTCTTGGGTACGTTCATCGTAGCAGCTATTCCGCTATTTTTCTTTGGGGAACTCTAGTCCCATTTCACGATAGCGATCGGGGTCGTCGCCCCAGTTTTCGCGCACCTTGACGAACAGAAACAGATGCACGGGCACGCCTAAGATTTCGGCAATCTCCTTGCGCGCCTCCGCGCCAATCGACTTGATGGCGGCGCCGCCCTTGCCGAGCACGATCTTGCGCTGGCTTTCGCGTTCGACAAAGATCGTCTGCTCGATGCGGATGGATTTGTCCTTGCGCTCGGTCCAGCTGTCGGTCTCGACGGTGGACTGATACGGCAGTTCCTGGTGCAACTGACGAAAAATCTTTTCCCGCGTGATCTCGGCCGCCAGATGCCGCATCGGCGCATCCGACATCTGGTCCTCCGGATAATGATACGGTCCCGGCGGCACCATTGCGGAAAGGGTATGGCGCAGATCGTCGACGCCGTCGCCCGACAGCGCAGAAACCATGAAGGTAGAGGCAAATTTCAGCCGGTCGTTGGCGGCCTTGGCCAGGGCCAGCAGCTTTTCGCGCGGCACCAGATCGATCTTGTTCAGCACCAGGATTTTCTCGTGATCGACGGTCGCAAGTTTGGTGAGGATCGCTTCCGCCTCCTCGTCGATGCCCACTTTCGCATCGAGCAGCGCGCAGACGAGATCGGCGTCATGCGCCCCGCTCCATGCGGTCGACACCATGGCGCGATCGAGCCGCCGCTTGGGCGAGAAGATTCCGGGCGTATCGACCAGGATGATCTGCGCATTGTTGTCGATCACAATGCCGCGGATCAGCGCCCGCGTGGTCTGCACCTTGCGCGAGACGATGGTGACCTTGGAGCCGACCAACGCGTTGACGAGGGTCGACTTGCCGACATTGGGAGCGCCGATCAGCGCGACAAAGCCGCAGCGCGTCGCAGCCGGCGCGGCATCGCCTTGGGAATTATCCGTCATTGCCGCCGCCGCCGACGCCTTCGCGCTTGATCATTACCGACGCCGCGTCCTTCTCGGCGGCGCGTTTGTTGCCGCCGACGCCTTCGGCGGGCTCCAAGCCCGGCAGATCCACCGCGACGCGGAACTGCGGATCGTGATGCGGCCCGGTGCGCTCGATCTCGCGATACACCGGCGTCGGCAGGCGCTTGCTCTGCGCCCATTCCTGCAGCACCGTCTTGGGATCGCGCAGCGGCCGCCGCAGCTTGCGCATCCGCTCGGTCCAGTTGCGCTCGACGAACTGCGCCGCGGCCGCGTAGCCGCCGTCGAGGAAGATCGCCCCGATCACCGCCTCGCAGATGTCGCCGAGCACGGATTTGCGCAGCCGCGCGCTGGCGCTGGCGCCGACCTGGCCAAGCTTGATGTCATCGACCAGTCCGAGCAACTTTGCGACATCGGCGCAGCTTTCCTTGCGCACGAGATCGGCGAGCCGTTTTGAAAGTTCGCCCTCGTCGGCCTTCGGATAGGTGCGATACAGCATGTCGGACACCGCGAGCCCGAGCACGCGATCGCCCAGGAATTCGAGACGCTGGTAACTGTCGCCGCGCTTGCGCGTGGATTTCAGCGCCGAAACATGGGTGATGGCGGTGGTCAACAGCGAGGAATCGGCAAATTTGTGCCCGATCCGCGCCTCGATCGCGGCGATCGCCGCCCTGGCGGCGGCGGCCTTGCCGGGCTTCTTCTTGGGCGGCGCGACTTCACGGCCGGCGTCAGGCTTTGGGCTTGCTTCGCCGGATGGCGCGGTCTGGATGTCGGGCGCTTCGTCGTTCATCGCACGATTGTAAATAGACGATTCCAGCGCACCGCGGTGGGCCAGCGCCAGAACATCCAGGCGTGCTCGCCCTCGGCAATGGAGAAGAAGATCATCTGGGCCCGGCCGACGAGATTCTCGAACGGCACGTAACCCACCGCCGACAACACCCGGCTGTCGGTCGAGTTGTCGCGGTTGTCGCCCATCATGAAGAAGTGGCCGGGCGGCACGTTGTAGACATTGGTGTTGTCGTAGAAGCCGTTGTCGACGCAATCGAGCGATTCGTAAGAGACGCCGTTCGGCAGCGTCTCTTTCCAGCGCTTCACCCGGGCGGTCGCGTCCGACCCGCAGGGGTCTTCGCCGATGAAATCGCTCAGCCGCTCGCGCTTGACCGGCACGTCGTTGATGTAGAGCAGCCCTTCCTTCATCTGGATGCGGTCGCCGGGCAGCCCGATCACGCGCTTGATGTAGTCGGTGGAATCATCCTTCGGCAGGCGGAACACGACGACGTCGCCGCGCGCCGGTTCCGAGCCGAAGATGCGGCCCGAAAACAACGGCGGCGACAGGGGAATGGAGTAATGGCTGTATCCGTAGGAATATTTCGAGACGAACAGGTAATCGCCGACCAGCAGCGTCGCCTTCATCGAGCCTGAGGGGATGTTGAAGGGCTGGAACAGGAAGGTGCGGATCACAAGCGCGATCAATAGAGCGTGGATGACGACGCGGATGGTCTCGCCCAAGCCGCTTTCAGTTTTTGTCCCGGATGTCACGCTCATTGCTTTCCCAATTCCCGGCGCGAAACCCCGCGCGGTGGCAGAACATTTTCCTCACGCGACCAGCTGTTCGCTTTCCGCGTCAAGAACATGGTCCTTGTTCTGATAGAGAGACAAATTCCGGCGCAAACCTGAATTCGCTCTGGCTCGGTCCCTGCGGCGTTTTAGACGGTTGTTCGCAGCCGCGCAATCAACGGCCGCATCAAAACTGGCTAATCCTTTGACAAGTCTAAGATTTTTAGTTTTACGACAGGCCGCAAACGGTGCGCCGCAGGAGGCCCTACGGTTTGCCGGCAGCGACCGCCGAAATTATGACGAAGGCCTGCGCCAACGGCCAGTCGTCGGTGATGGAGAGATCGATCCGCGCCACAAAACCCTCCGGCGTCAGCGCCTCGAGCCGGGCCAGCGCCCCGCCGGTCAATTGCATGGTCGGGCGGCCACCCGGCAGGTTCACCACCCCCATGTCGCGCCACCAGACACCGCGCCGGATACCGGTGCCGAGCGCCTTGGAACAGGCCTCCTTGGCGGCAAACCGCTTGGCGTAGGTCGCTACCACCATTTTCTCGTTCTTGGCGCGGCGTTCGGCCCGGGCGCGCTCGGCATCCGTAAAAATGCGGTCGAGAAAGCGCTCGCCGTGCCGCTCGATCACCTTGGCGACGCGGCGGATGTCGATCAGGTCGGAGCCGATGCCGATGATCATGCTTTGCCCGTATGCGGCTGGCTCTCAAGGCTGTTGCGGCCGCGATCCATCGCCGCCCGCATGCTACGCACGGTCGAGGCAAGGCCAACGAACAGCGCCTCCCCGATCATGAAATAGCCGATATTCAACTCCGCGATCTCGCTCAGGCCTGCGATCTTCTCGGCGGTTGCATAATCGAGGCCGTGGCCGGCATGGACTTCGAGGCCCGCCGAGCGCGCCAGCCGCGCGCCGGCGACGATGCGCTGCCATTCGGCGTCCGCCTTCGCTGTATGGCCGTCGACCACGGCGTCGCACCAGGCGCCGGTGTGAATTTCGATCACGGGCGCCCGCAGGCTTGCCGCCATCTCGATCTGCCGCGGGTCGGCGGCGATGAACAGCGACACCCGCACGCCGGCATCGCTCAGTTTGGCGATGAGCGGCTTTAACACATTGTGCTGGCCGACGACGTCAAGGCCGCCTTCGGTGGTCAGTTCTTCGCGGCGCTCGGGGACCAAACATACAGCGTGCGGCCTGGTCGCGAGCGAAATCCGAAGCATATCTTCGGTCGCCGCCATCTCGAAATTCAGCGGCTTTGAGATCTCGGCCTTGAGCCGCGCCATATCGGCGTCGCGGATATGGCGGCGGTCCTCGCGCAAATGCGCGGTGATGCCGTCGGCGCCGGCCTCGATTGCGGTTAGCGCCGCGCGCACCGGATCCGGCCGCCCGCCGCCCCTGGCGTTGCGAAGGGTGGCGACGTGATCGACATTGACGCCGAGGCGCAGCGGGGGAGCTTTTATCATAGCGGACTCGCGGACAAATTCACCGGACGTCATGCGCGGGCTTGACCCGCGCATCCATCCTCTTCGTAAAGATGGATTGCCGGGTCAAGCCCGGCAATGACGAACTGTACTACCCATTGACGCGCTCGACCCGTGCGACGACGGCCTTGGCGCGCAACTGGGCGATAATAGCGCTGAGATGCTTCAGGTCATAGACCTCAAGATCGATGGTGAGCTCGGTAAAATCGGGCGAGCGCCTGCTCATGCTGATATTGTCGATATTGCCGTCGTGCTCAGCGATCACGGTCGCGACCTGGGCGAGGCTGCCGGGCTCGTTGACATTGTCGACCATGATCCGCGCCGGAAAGCGCTGCGGGGAGGTCTCGTCGACGTCCCAGCGCACGTCGAGCCAGCGCTCCGGCTCCTCCTCGAAATCCTTCAGCGCCGGCGACTGGATCGGGTAGATGGTGATGCCCTCGCCCGGCGTCACGATCCCGACAATGCGGTCGCCCGGCACCGCGCCGCCGTTCGGCGCGAATTTGACCGGCAGATCGGAATTGATGCCACGGATCGGGATCGCCGACGGGCTGCGCACGGGATCGGGCGGCGATTTCAGCTTCAGCTTTTCCGCAAGACTCTTCTTGGCGCCGTATTGCTTGACCCGCTCTTCCTTGTAGTCTGGATACATCGCGCGGGCGACGTCGGAAGCCTTCATCTCGCCGCGCCCGACGGACGCCATGACGTCGTCGATCGAGGCGCGCGCCAGCCGTGGCAGCGCGCCTTTGAGCTTGTCGTCGGCATATTCGATCTTGGCGCGGGCGAACAGGCGTTCGACGATGCGGCGGCCGAGGCCGGCATATTGATCGCGCACCGCGGTGCGGGTGGCGCGCCGGATCGCCGCCCGCGCCTTGCCGGTAACGGCGAGCGATTCCCACGCTGATGGCGGCGCCGACTGCGCCTCGGAAGTCAGGACCTCGACCTCGTCGCCGTTCTGCAGCTCGGACGACAATGGCGCGAACTTGCCGTTGATCTTGCACCCCACCGCGCTGTTGCCGACGTCGGTATGCACGGCATAGGCGAAGTCGATCACATTGGCCTGGCGCGGCAGCGCGATCAGCTTGCCCTTCGGGGTGAAGCAGAACACCTGATCATGGAACAGCTCGAGCTTGGTATGCTCCAAAAACTCTTCCGGGTTGGCACCGTCGGACAACACCGCGATGGTGTGGCGCAGCCAGGCGAAGGCGTTGGATTCGCGCTTCAATAATTCGGTCGGCGAGCCCACGCCGTCCTTGTAGAAGGCGTGCGCGGCGATGCCGAATTCGGCGATCTGGTCCATCTCCTTGGTGCGGATCTGCAACTCGACGCGCTGCTTGCCGGGGCCGATCACGGTGGTGTGGATGGAGCGGTAATCGTTCTGCTTCGGCGTCGAGATGTAATCCTTGAAGCGGCCGGGTACGACGGGCCAGGTGGTGTGGACAACGCCGAGCGCGCGGTAGCAGGCTTCGACGTCATTCAACACCACGCGAAAGCCGAAGATGTCGGACAATTGCTCGAAGCCGACCGACTTGCGCTCCATCTTGGTCCAGATCGAAAACGGCTGCTTGCGCCGGCCGTAGACATGCGCGGAGAGCCCGTTGTTTTGCAGATTCTTGGAGAGCTGGGTTTCGATCTCGCCGATCAGATTGCGGTTGCGTTCGGCCAGCGCATCGAGCCGCTGCTTCACCACCGCATAGGCTTCCGGATCGAGCGTGCGGAACGAGAGGTCTTCGAGTTCCTCCCGCATTTCCTGCATGCCCATGCGCCCGGCAAGCGGCGCATAGATGTCGAGCGTCTCCTCGGCGATGCGCTTGCGAGACGCCGGCGGCACGAATTCCAGCGTGCGCATGTTGTGCAGGCGGTCGGCGAGCTTGATCAGGAGAACACGGACGTCGTCGGCGATCGCGAGCAGCAACTTGCGCAGGTTCTCGGCCTGCTTGGCTTCGCGCGAGACCAGTTCGAGGCGCTTCAATTTGGTGAGGCCTTCGACCAGCGCCCCGATTTCAGGGCCAAAAACCTGATCGATCTCGGCGCGGGTCGCCTCGGTATCCTCGATGGTATCGTGCAGCAGCGCGGCGACGATCGTGGCGTCGTCGAGCTTGAGGTCGGTCAGGATCGCCGCGACCTCGAGCGGATGCGAGAAATAGGGATCGCCGGAGGCGCGGGTCTGCGCGCCGTGCGCCTTCATGGCGTAGACATAGGCGCGGTTCAGCAGATCCTCGTTGGTATCGGGATTATAGGACCTGACGCGTTCGACCAGGTCATATTGCCGCATCATGCGCGAGCGCGGCGACTTGACCGCCTTTGCCGCCACCGGCGAGGAAGGCACTACCGCGACCGATTCGGTCGCGGCCTGCATCTGCTCCCGGCTGCGGCGCCAATACGCCATCACAATTACCGCCTTCGTGTGCGGGCCACGGATGCAGCCCACCGATAAAATATCTAAGCGCGCTTTCGGGCGAAGCAGCAGCCATGACGGCAGCGGAAACGCTCGATTTAGGAGATCGGGGTGCAGTCTAACGCCAAACCGGCGATCCTCCGATTAAATCGGAGCTAGCCTTGCTGGAATTGGTCCGCGCCCGTGATGGTCCAAGGTAATCATGGAAAGGTCAATAAAAGCAAAGGCCCGGACAACAGTCCGGGCCTTCTCCAAATGCGGCGAGATTGCGACGCGTGGGGCGCGCGATCTGGACGGCTTACTCGTCCTCTTCGGGCTGCTCTTCCGGAGGCGCCAGGCCCTCGAGACCTTTCAGCAGTTCCTCCTCGGTCATGCGCTCGACCGCGACCTCGGTATCGTCGGCATCGACGCTGGCACCGGCCGATCCGATCAAGGGCACCGTATCGGGTTCCGGCTCGTCCACCTCGACGAATTTCTGCAGCGAATGCACCAGTTCCTCGCGCAAATCCTCCGGAGAAATCGTCGAGTCGGCGATTTCCCGCAGCGAGACGACCGGGTTTTTGTCGTTATCGCGATCAACCGTGAGTTGTGAACCCGACGATATCATCCGGGCGCGATGCGCCGCCAACAGGACCAGGTCGAACCGGTTGTCGACCTTGTCAATGCAATCTTCCACGGTGACGCGCGCCATCGGCTGTCGCTTTCGTTAAATGGGACCGAATATGATGATTATGGGCGCTAGTTATAGGCGTTGAGGGCCTTTCGCAAGACTATTTTGTGATTTGGCCTGCCCAAAGCCCTCTGCTAACCCCATATTCGAGCCCGCGAGCCGGTCCGGATCGCCAAACTGCGGTTCGGACAAGAAAAGGCTTTATTACGTCGGCTAAAGTATACGACAATTGTCCTTACCTCTCCTGATAAGCGGTGGCGTCTGACCAGACCAATCCGCCGGGCCGGGTAGTATCGTTGTTTGAGATGCGCGGCCGCTGCCGCCGCGCCAAAAACGTTTATCAACAACAACACGCGAGAAACCGAATGTCCGCTTCCTCCAACAAAATCGCGCTCTTCATCGATGGCGCCAACCTCTACGCAACCGCCAAGACGCTCGGTTTCGACATCGACTACAAGCGCCTCCTCAAGGAATTCCAGAGCCGCGGGACCCTGGTGCGGGCGTTCTACTACACCGCGATCATCGAGGATCAGGAATACTCGTCGATTCGCCCGTTGATCGACTGGCTCGATTACAACGGCTACACCGTCGTCACCAAGGCCACCAAAGAGTTCATCGACGCCTCCGGCCGCCGCAAGGTGAAGGGCAACATGGATATCGAGCTCGCGGTCGATGCCATGGAACTGGCCGAGCATGTCGACCAGATCGTGCTGTTCTCCGGCGACGGCGATTTCCGCTCGCTGGTCGAGGCCGTGCAGCGCCGCGGCGTTCGCGTCACCGTGGTTTCGACGATTTCGAGCCAGCCGCCGATGATCGCCGACGAATTGCGGCGCCAGGCCGACGTCTTCACCGACCTCGTGGAACTGCAATCCAAGCTCGGCCGCGATCCCTCCGAGCGTCCGGCCCCGCGCGAGCCGCGGCATCACGCGCCGCAATTCCTGCAGCGCGCGACCACCATGGCGCCGAGGGGCGATGACGACGATTTCGACGAGTAGAAAGCAAGAAGCGAGCGGCGGGCCGCCCTCTGGCGCCGCCCCGCTCCGCACTGAGCCCGATCGTAATTGCCCGCTCTGTCCTAGGCTTTCAGATTTTCGCGAAGCCTCGCGCGCGAAGGAACCGGGCTGGTTCAATTCGCCGGTGCCTTCGTTTGGCGATGCCGACGCACGGTTGTTGATCGTCGGCCTAGCGCCCGGCCTGCAAGGCGCCAATCGCACCGGACGGCCGTTTACCGGTGATTTCGCGGGCGACCTGCTTTACGCGACGCTGCTCGAATACGGTTTTGCCAAAGGTGTCTATCAAGCCCGGCCCGACGATGGCCTGAGGCTTAACGATTGCCGGATCAGCAACGCGGTGCGCTGCGTGCCGCCGCAGAACAAGCCGCTGCCCGCCGAGATCAACGCCTGCCGGCCATTTTTGTCGGCGACGATTGCTGCCATGCCAAAGCTGCGCGCGATCGTGGCGCTCGGCCGCGTCGCGCATGATTCGATGCTGAAGGTGCTGGGCCTACGCGGCACCACCGCGCCGTTCGCGCACGGCGCGATCCATCCGGCCGAAGCGGTAAAGCTGTACGACAGCTATCATTGCTCGCGGTACAACACCAACACGCGGGTGCTGACGCCGGAGATGTTTCGAAGCGTATTTGCGAGAGTGAGAGCGGATCTGGGGTGATGGCCGCCGTCATCCTGAGGTGCGAGCCCGCTTGGGCGAGCCTCGAAGGATGCTAACACGGGCGGTGCAAGCGGCCATCCTTCGAGGCGCGCAAGAGCGCGCACCTCCCGAGTGAGCGCAGTTGCGCTCATCCGGGGATGACGGCACTGTGTGCGGCATTAAACCGGATTTTCCTTCAGCCATGCCAGCACGTCGCCGGCGTTTCGGTCGGGCGGGAACACCGGATAGAACACATGGGTGATGCGCGCGTCGTCGATGATCAGTGCCATCCGCTTGATCAGGATCAGCCCCGCTACCTCCATGGTCGGCAGCTTCAACGCACGCGTCAGCGCCAGCTTCTCATCCGACAGCACCGGGAACGGCAGATGCAGCCGCGAGGCCATCTCGGTCTGGTAGGCATTATCCTGCGTCGACAGGCCGAACACCTGGGCGGCGCCGACGGCTTTCAGTTCCGCGAACAGGTCGCGGAACGCGCAGGTCTGCGGCGTGCAGCCGCGCGCGCCCGGAATCATGTCCCAGTCGTCGACCAGCGCTATCTTGCCGGGCTCGCCGGTCCGCGGATAGCCGAACACGACCGTGCGCCCCGACAGCGCCGACAGCGTCACCGCGGTATCGTCGGTGGCGATGAGGCTGACCGGTGGGATCGTCATGCCGACCAGATGCGCGGCCGCGCCATCGTCGGTCGGCGCCGGGATCTTGCTCCAGTCGACATCGAGCAGGTTTTTTTGATTCATGGTTGCAATTCTCCATCGGAGGTCATTGCGAGGAGCACTTGCGACGAAGCAATCCATTTCTCGTAATGCCCAAAGCTGGATTGCTTCGCTTCGCTCGCAATGACGTATAGGTAAAATTACCCCCGCGCCCGCAGCAGGCGGCCTTTCTCCCTGCCCCAGTCACGTTTCTTCTCGCTCTCGCGCTTGTCGTGCAGCTTCTTGCCTTTGGCGACCGCCAGCAAGAGCTTGGCGCGGCCGCGTTCGTTAAAGTAGAGCTTTAATGGAATGAGCGTCATGCCGTCGCGGTCGACCGCGCCCATCAGCTTGTTGATCTGCTTCCTGTGCAGCAGCAGCTTGCGCGGCCGCTTCGGCTCGTGGTTGAAGCGGTTGGCCTGCAAATATTCCGGGATATTGGCGTTGATCAGCCAGATCTCGCCGTCCTTGGTATCGGCATAGGATTCCGCGATCGTGGTCTTGCCGTTGCGGATCGACTTGACCTCGGTTCCGGTCAGGGAAATGCCGGCCTCGATCGTGTCCTCGATCGCGTAGTTGAACCGGGCCTTGCGATTTTCGGCGACGATCTTAATCGGGCGCTCGTTCTTTTCGGCCACGTCAAGCCTTCTTCAGGAGATCGCGGATCTCGGTCAGCAGTTCTTCCTCGCGGCTCGGTGTCGGCGGCGCAGCGGGTGCGGCAGCATCCTTTCGCTTCAGCGTGTTCATCGCACGGATCACCATGAACAACACAAAGGCGATGATCAGGAAGTTGATCGTCAGCGTCATGAAATTGCCCCACGCCAGCACCGCGCCCTGCTTCTTGGCATCGGCCAGATTGCCCGCGGTGACGGCTTTCGACAGCCCCGTGAAATAATTGGAAAAGTCGAGGCCGCCGCCGCCCGTAATCCAGCCCGTGATCGCGCCGATGATCGGCATGATGATGTCGCCGACCAGCGAGGTGACGATTGAGCCGAACGCCGCGCCGATAATGACGCCGACCGCGAGGTCGATCACATTGCCCTTCATCGCGAATTCGCGAAATTCCTTGAGCATCCGCAGGCCCTTCTCTTCGACGTCGCGAACCGGAAGACTCATGGCAGGCAACACGACCGCTTAGTTGATAAGACCCGCATGCACCATGGCGCTGCGCACCGCCGCGCGGGTCGGCTCGGACACCGGCACCATCGGCAGCCGCAGCCTCTCGTCGATCTTGCCGAGCAGCGAGAGCGCGTATTTCACCGGCGCCGGATTGCTCTCGATGAAGAGATTGGTGTGCAACGGCATCAGTTTGTCGTGCAGCTTGAGCGCGGTTTTGAGATCGCCCTTCTGCCAGGCGACGTGAAATTCGGAGCACAGCCTTGGTGCGACATTGGAGGTGACCGAAATGCAGCCGTGACCGCCATGGGCCATGTAGCCGAGGACCGTGGCATCCTCGCCCGACAATTGATTGAAATCCTCGCCCATCGCGGCGCGCTGCTGCGAAACCCGCACCATGCTCGCGGTCGCGTCCTTGACGCCGGCGATGTTCTTTAACTCGAACAGCCGCGCCATGGTGTCCACGCTCATGTCGATCACCGAGCGCGGCGGAATATTGTAGATCACGATCGGAATTCCGATCGCATCGTTGATGGCCTTGAAGTGCTGGTACATGCCTTCCTGGGTCGGCTTGTTGTAATACGGCGTCACCACCAAGACCGCGTTGGCGCCCGCCTTCTCGGCGTGCTGCGCGAGCTCGATCGCTTCCCGGGTCGAATTGGAACCGGCGCCGGCGATCACGGGAACCCGGCCCTTGGCTTCGTCGATGCACCATTCGACCACGCGCTTGTGCTCGTCATGGCTCACGGTCGGACTCTCGCCTGTCGTGCCGACCGGCACCAGGCCGTTTGTGCCCTCGGCGATTTGCCAGCTCACGAGGCCCCGGAAGGCCGCTTCATCGAGCGAGCCGTTCTTGAAGGGCGTGACCAAGGCGGTGAATGAACCCCGGAAATTTGTCTTCGCTGCCATGGACTTCCTCCCAACGCGCGGCTACGGCCGTGCCGTCGCTCATACCGGTCAATTCATATCGGGTCTGACGATCCCGCGAAAGCCGGAACCGCCCCGCCAGCCGCGATTTTGCCGCGGTCGTGGCGCAGAGACGGCCGCCGACGGCGTATTGCGTATTTTGTCCACATATTCAATCAAATAGAGCTTGAGGCGACGACCCTTAAATGATTCGCCGCGAAGGAACGCAGTGACCCCATTCTCCCGGGCAGCCGTAGTGCGAACCGCCGCCCTGGCGACGAGCGTGGTGCTCGCGCTCGGGACGACGAGCCTGATGCTCGCGCCGGGATCGCCGGCGTGGGCAAAGGAAGCCTCGACCAAGCCAAAGGTTCCACTGCCGAAACCGCGGCCGATCGCGCGCAAGGTCGTGCCCAAAACCACGAAAGCCGCGACTGCGGCCGCCAAGGGTACCGCCCCCGCTTCTGCGGTTGCCGTGGCTCCCGCCATCGCGCCGGCGACGCGCCAACATGCCGCCTTGCCCCCGCCTGCGGCGCGCAAACAGGTCCCGCAGGCCGCGGTGGCGGCGACGTCATCGACCTCGCAGGCCGACACCGACGCGCTGGAAAACGTCATCGAATTCGTGCGCAAGCACAATCCCGCGGACGCGACGCAGACCGAGGCGGCGATAGCGGATCCGGTCGCCAGGAAGCTCGCGGAATGGATCATCCTGCGCAGCGACAACAACGGCGCATCGGTCGAGCGCTATCGCGCGTTCCTCGCCGCCAATCCGAGCTGGCCGTCGCAGACCTTCCTGCGCCGGCGCCTCGAAGCGGCGCTGTGGGACGACCATCGCGACGACGCCACGGTATGGTCATGGTTCGGAAACGAATCGCCGGTGTCGGCCAAGGGCAAGTTCTCGCTGGCGCGCGCGATGCTCGGGCGCGGCGACCGCGCCAATGCCGAACGGCTGGTGCGCGATGCCTGGCGCAACGATCCGATGTCCGAGGATACCGAGAGCACCGCGCTCGATATGTTCGGCGCCTTGCTGACGCCGGGCGACCACAAGGCGCGGATGGATCTGTTCCTCTACGGTAGCGAGCACGAGATCGCGCTACGCGCCGCGAAGCGGCTGGGCGCCGACCACGTCGCGCTGGCGAAGGCGCGCATCGCGTCCTACCGCAAGGCTCCCAACAGCAGGGCGCTATTGGAAGCGGTGCCGCACGAGCTGCATGGCGACGCCGGCTACATCTTCAGCAAGATCCAGTTGCTCCGCCGCGAGGAAAAATTCGCGGAAGCCGCGCAACTGATGATGAGCGCGCCGAGGGACCCGGGACGGCTCTACAATGTCGACGAATGGTGGATCGAACGGCGGTTGCTGGCGCGAAAAATGCTCGATGTCGGCGAGCACCGCACCGCCTATCTGATCGCGCGTGACGCAGCACTGCCCGCAAAGGACATCTACAAGACCGAGCAGGAATTCACCGCCGGCTGGATTGCGCTGCGGTTTCTGAACGACCCGGCCGCCGCCACGCAGCATTTTGCCCGCATCGGGGTCGGCAGCGTCAACCCGACCGCGCTGGCGCGGGCCGGCTATTGGCAGGGCCGCGCCGCGGAAGCCGCGGGCAATTCGCAGGAGGCGCGCGCCGCCTACGGCCGGGCAGCCGAGCAATCCACCAGCTATTACGGCCAGTTGGCGCGCGCCAAACTCGGCCTTCCCCAGATCGAACTGAACGGGGCGCCGGCCGCCCGCGGCCGCGGCATCGAAAGGCTCGAGATCGTCCGCGCGGTTCAACTGCTCTACGCGCTGGACGAGCGCGAAATCGCGGTGCCGATCTTCGCCGACATGGGTGAGAACGGCGATCCGGACGCGCTGGTCGGCCTCGGCGAACTCGCCTCCCGCAACGGCGACGCGCGCGGCATGCTGCTGGTCGGCAAGGCCGCGCTCAACCGTGGATTGCCGTTCGATTTCTACGCCTATCCGGTCAATGGGATCCCGCCGTTCAAGTCGATCGGGCCGGACGTCGAAAAAAGCATCATCTACGCGATTGCGCGCCAGGAAAGCGCCTTCAATCCAAACGATGTTTCGGCGGCACAAGCCTATGGCCTGATGCAGGTGACGCCGGATGCCGGCAGATATGTCTGCAAGAAATACGGCGCCAGTTTTGACCTTGCCCGGCTGAAGACCGACCCGGTCTATAACGCAGCGCTTGGCGCCGCCGAGCTCGGCGGGTTGATCGAGGATTACCGCGGCTCCTACATCATGACGTTCGCGGCCTACAATGCCGGCCGCGGCAGCGTCAAGAAATGGATCGATCGTTACGGCGACCCGCGCGATCCCAAGGTCGACGCGGTCGACTGGGTGGAATTGATCCCGTTCTCCGAAACCCGCAATTACGTGCAGCGGATCATGGAGAATCTGCAGGTCTATCGCGCCCGCTTCGGCGGCGGAACCCGGCTGCAGATCGAGGCCGACCTGCACCGCGGCGCCAGCGTCGAATAGCTGGCATCACGTCCCGGTCACTTCGATTTTGCGAATGGTCGTCGCGCGCCATGTCGAACGTGAACCAGATCGATTGCGTCGCGATCAATCCGCTAGAGCCTGATTCAACTGAGTTGAATCAGGCTCTAGCGGTATGCTTTTGTTTGAGCATGATCTTTTCGGAAAACCGGTTTCCACTTTTCCGGATCATGCTGTAGAAGATTTTGAAATTGTAGCGGCGCACGATCTTAACGCGAATCTCCGGCAGACCCGTTTCCTGCGACGCCATGGGGTTTTCCTCCAAAAACTCGATGCCGGCATAGATTGCCCGCATCACATTCTCGGCCCCCGACAGGCTTCGCTGATTAAGATAGTGAAAGATGTCATGGAGATCGCTACGCGCTTGCGGGCTGTAACGAACTTTCATGCAACGCCGAAGCGCTTCCAAAACGATTGCATCTCGATATCAGACGCAAATTCTCCGCGCCGGACCTGCTGCAAGCCGTTGTCCACTGCCGCGCGCTCAGCATCGGTCATGACATATCGACCAGTGCGCCGCGCCTCGATTTCCGCCGCGGCCTCGGCGAGTTCTGCCTGGTCTTCCTCTGGCCAGGAAGCGGTCTTTTCCAACAATTCTTTAAGTCCAAGGCTCATGGTCAAATATAGCATATTTTGACCTCGCTGCCACCCCACGCCCCCGTGGCGGCGCGACATCTGCAAGCCAACCCCCCACAAAGCAAAACCCCCGGCAGTTTCCTGCCGGGGGTTCTTCTACAGAGCTCTCAGACGATCGGGATCAGAAGTTGCGCTGAACGCGAACGTTCAAGTAGGCGGTATCCTGGCTCTTGTACTCGTACACGGTCGTCGGCTTGGGAGCCGACGGCGCCAGAGTGGCAGCACCGGTGAACTTCTGATCGAGCCGGAACCACGCCGCTTCGGCCGAGAAGGTCAGGTTCTTGACGGGCGTCCAGCGGGTAACCAAGCCGACCTGGAATACGTTGTAATCCGGGTTGCAGCTAAAGTCCGCAGACACGGCCTTGCCGATAACGTAACTCGCGCACCATTGACCCTTGGCGGACGTGATGTCGGTGGAGGAGCCGCCGTAACGCACGGCAGACGCGGTACCGAACAAGCTGGACGACCAGTAGGGATCCCAGTTGTGGTTGAACGCACCACGGAAGCCATAGGATTCAACCAGCTTGAGGTCGCCGGTGCCGCCGAAGATGGCGGGCAGATAAACCGCATCAGCCGTCTGGCCGAAGCCAATGCTCTGATACGCACCCGGACGGCCCGTGCTGCCGAACATCGCGAAGCTCGGCGAAGCGCCGCTGGTGGAGATCACGTTCTTCGTGTCACCCTTGGCGAAGCTCGCGTCCATCTTGATGTCGTCGCCCGCACCGGTCGGGATGTTCTTGATCTGCAACGCAGCCATCACCGATCCGCCCCACTTGGTCTCGGGGTGGCCGGAGATTTCCGACAGAGCAGTTGGAACGCCACCGGCGCCCAGGATGTTGTAAGAACCATCCACCTCATGCGCCTCACCCGAAATCTGGAACAGACCCCAGGCCTGATCGACGCGGATGTTGCCGACAACGTCGGGAGCATGCACGCCGGCGTAAGCGTTTGCACCGGCGCCAATGGCACTGCCCGAAGCCGGAGCAAGGTTGAGCACCGCGGTGCGGTTGAACGCGCTCGGATCATCGAGACCGATGCTGCCGGACACGCCGTTGCCGAACTGGGCGGTGTACTGGATGTTGTTCACACCGGTAACGGTGTCTTCGCCGCCCAACAGGTTCGATGAGTTGTTGCCCGGGTAACCGTTCCACGGCGTCGCATAGGCCGAGGACGACTTACCGAAGGTAAAGCCGGCGAACTGCAGGAACACATACTCAACCGCGACATAGCCGCCGCCCGGGCTGTAGAGCGTGACGGAGCTGGCCGGAAGCGCGGCAACAGCCGTCGGGTTGCTCGTCGGGCCGCCGAACATGTCGAACTGGAAGTCGCCCTGAGCGAAGGTGCGGACGACGCCGTATTCGGTGGCGGTACGGGTATCAACCGTCAGCGCCATACGAGAACGGGCATCGTAGTAGTCGCGATAACGATTGCCTTGGCCGAGGTCACCAGACCAGGCCGGCTGACCGTAGGTGCTGCCGTTGAACGTGGTGTCGACGCGCAGATAACCACCCAGCTTGATGCAGGTGTCGGTGCCCGGAATGTAGAAGAAACCGGCACCATACAGGGAGCAGATCCTCACGTACTCGACCGCTTTGGCCTTTACGGGAAGATCAGCTGCCTGAGCCCCACTCATGGCGAGCAAACCCGCCGCTGAGCCGAGGATAAGGCTCTTAACCATCTTCATGTTAAACCTCCAAGTTGCTCTGTAGGGAAGGTTCCGGATCCGCTGGGTGAAAACACCCTAAGGTTGGTTCCCTTAATCCCTTGAAAACCCGCTTAGCCGCTTCGCGCTTTCGGACACTCCCGCAAGAACGCGAGGGACTTAAGCGAACCACGAAGCGCGGCGCAAAAGCCGCCATTGTAACAATAACTTGTTGAATGCTAAGGCTATTCGGTCGCCCTAAAATACAAAGGGTCGTACAAAATGGCTTCGTGGATGGTTGGACTAAAACGTCAAAAGACAGGGAGCTACGCCGCTCGCAAAGTCATCCCTAAGGACGTCCGGGAGGAGTACGCGCGCCTCTATGGTGTCGGCTGGGAAGAGAAGATGAGCCTGCCCCCGGGCTACTCACCCCATGAAGCGAAGGCCCGCTGCGGGGAGTGGTTGGCCGAAGTCGAAACCCGCATTGGCGCACTTAGGGCACGCAAGAACGGCAGAGGTCAACCACTCACACGCCGGAACGCCCATGCGTTGGCCGGCCGCTGGTATAGCTGGTTTATAAGCAAGCACGAGACTGACCTCCGCACTCCGAAGCATTGGAGGTCAATGAGCGACCATCTGGTCTGGGACGTGATCTATCCGCACGCTCCTGACGAATATCATCAAGACACCAAGAGGGACCCCGAGTGGGAGTGGAAGGCTCACCCGGAAGTCCGAGCCGCAGTCAGACCTGTGATTGCCAAAGAGGCTGAGACTGCGTCTTTCCTCCTTGAGCAAGGGGTTTTTCTGACCCCTGAAGCTAGCAACTTGTTCCTCGATGCGGTGGAGGACAATCTTCTGGCAGCTTATGTGCGGTTAGAGGGGCTGGCTCGGGGTGACTATGGACCAGACGCCCTAATGGACCAATTCCCCGAGTATGTTTCATGCTCGCTGGAGGCCAACCGGACCATAGGATGTTGGAAGCTCCTCGAAGCATGGGATGCGGCGGTTCAACCCTCTCCCAGCACTGTCGCGCGCTGGACAACGGTGTTCAAGACGGCCGACACGCGCTTCTCGGACGCTTCGACCATAACCGTGGAGGCTGCGAAGGAATGGATGAACAGCCTAATCGACGGGAAGCGCACCGCGGACACCGTCGCAACCGTATGGAGAACGGCGCTCAAAACCGTGTTTGCGTGGGGTGTGGGCGAGAAATTGATTAAAGCCAATCCTTTTAAGGACATAAGAATTAGCGTCCCCCGCAAGGTGACTGAACGAGAGACCAAGTCGTTCACAGCTGAGGAAGCTGAGGTGATCCTACGCGCCGCATTGGCTTACGAGCATCCAAAAACGGTCGACGAGCGTGCTCGGCGATGGGTTCCGTGGCTGTGCGCTTACACCGGTGCCCGTCCAGGCGAAATAACACAGCTCCGAGGATCAGACATTCAGAAACGCGGCGGTGATTACTTCGCGAAACTTTCGCCATCGGCAGGGAAAATCAAAACGCGCACGGCTCGCACCGTCCCACTGCACGAGCACCTCGTGGAGCAGGGTTTCATCCAGTTCGTAGACGAGATGGGAAGCGGACCGCTATTTTACACGCCTCGCCCCGCAAGTGCCGGGCCTGAACCGGTCCAGAGTCCCGCTGAGCGCACGAGGGGGAGGCTGGGGCAATGGGTACGTTCGTTGGGTATCACCGACCCTGAGCTTAGGCCAAACCACGCATGGCGGCACACCTTCAAAGCACGCGCCGAACGTTTTGGAATGTCCGAAAGGTACAGTGACGCAATTACCGGCCATGCGCCGCCTACCGCTGGACGTGCCTACGGGAAACCGATACCGGAGGACCTGGCTGAAGCGGTACGCAAGTTCCCGCAGTATCGCCTGTAACTCCTGGGGGCATTTCCCGCTGACAACAGCGTTCCTGCTGGTGTCCGCATTCATCACTGCCGCTGCACTCAACAACATCCAAAAGAGAAAGACCGACTAACTACCTATGGCTAAGAAAGTTAGGATTATCCTTCCTGCGGGCATCGCAGTATGGCCGAAGCTCGATCAGGTCGACGTATATCAGCCGACCGACAAGAAGGGCAGACCGAGTGGAGCCGCGAAGCGGCGCTTCGTCACTCGCGTTAAGTACAACGATGAAGACCACCGCAAGGTCGACGACTTCCTGAAGCAGTGTCTGAAGGACTTCAATCTGGAAGACGGCAAGCTGCCGTGGAAGAAGGATAAGAAAACCGGCGAGCTTACCCTGGAAGCAACGTCTGGTGAGAAGTATCGCCCGCCCGTGTTCGACGCCAAGAACCGCAAGGTGCCCCCGAACGTCATCATTGGCGGTGGCTCGACCATCAAGCTCGACGTCACGGTGAACCCGTACACGGGCTTCGGCGGCGGCATCAACCTCTACATCAACTCCGTGCAGTTGCTGGACCTCAAGCAGCATGGCGGCAACCGGTTCGAAGAGACCGAAGGTTTCACCTGCGGCGGCGATGACGAGGACGAGGCGGATGACAGTTCGACTTCACGCCGCGTCGCCGTACGCTCGGCTTCACCGCCACCAGAGCACTGCGTAGAGTTGAAGTTACCTGAGCCAGATTGAAAAGGGCGCGTTCCACGTAAGCTTAAAGATCGTTGGCAAATGCCGCTGTGCTCGAAGTCGAGTCGGCAGAACTATTGAAGCTTCCGCCCCGCAAAATCGCACATGGTAAGCGCGGTCACGACAATATCCGCGCATGCACTGGCACGGCGCCGTTGGGGCATTCGCCAGGCAGAATGGTGGCTAGTGGAAAAATCGTTTGCTCTTTCAATACGCAATTGGCTGATTTGGCGGATCCCCGAAGCTCTTAAACTGGCACTAGGGCAGATGTTGGGGCAGAGACCAACGCCATCTAAAATTACGCCCTATTATCAGATAGTTAGCGCCATGCATTGGCGGAGCCGGAGGGATTCGAACCCTCGATAGGGCTTTACAACCCTATAACGGTTTAGCAAACCGCCGCCTTCAGCCACTCGGCCACAGCTCCGTTGAGGCGGATATGCCCGACGCGGAGGCGAGCCGCAAGCGGCAGATTTGACGCGGCAGAATAGACCAAGCCATTCGCTGATTTCCGCACGTCTGCCGGCTCTCTATGGAGTGCTGCGACGAACCCCGGCCGCGTCATAGCGCGTCCCTATAAAGAGAGGCGCGGTTGGGGGTCGCTTTTCGGGGGCGGCGGTACTCGAATCCGCGACCCGTCGCCGAAGAGTCGTTGGCCCGCGCGCAGGATTGAGCAGGCGCCGGCTGCCGAAAGGCGTTTTGAGCCTGTAAAATAAGGGTTTCTGCAATCCCCTCCGCCGCACCGTCGAGTAGCTCTGCGCGGCGACAAGTATCCGCCCGAGGCCCCTAATCCTGCGCCCTCCAGGCTCACGCGCGGTACCAAATCGATATGACAGCTCAGCCACGGCTCAGTTTCGTCGCCGGTTTTGCTGTGGCGAAGGGGTCGGCTTGGGCGCGCGATTCGGCCTCGTACGAGTTGGGAGCGGGAACACGGGGCCGGCGACTGCCTCGGCAGCGATCTCGATGTCAAATGGAACTTATGAAAAATAATGTTGTAGAACAATGAGTTGCGAAGAAAGCTCGATCACGGTTGCGTGTTATTTGTGCAACACCCTTCCAAAAACGGCAGACTCGCACCGTTCTGAGCGGTTCCTTTATTGCGTGTGCAGAAGCCTTCGGTAATTGTGATGTTGCGACGGAGGGGGGCATCCCGAGGTCGTCCCGTTTTTAGGTGGTTCGCTTAAGTCCACCCACGCTACGAGGATCTGTTGATCTTCAACGCTTTTCAGCGGGTAGGCAAATCACGCTTTGTACGACCGTTTGTACGAGCTCAAATTGGAGGTT
>Ga0185299_10000478_pt1 | contig 107707 bp, 93 predicted proteins | sample PaiPotPPA55metaG_FD_128002 | JGI IMG/M metagenome (GOLD analysis project Ga0185299, IMG submission 128002) | Iron sulfur acid spring bacterial and archeal communities from Banff, Canada, to study Microbial Dark Matter (Phase II) - Paint Pots PPA... ... | reverse complement strand
TCAGCGCTCTGGAGTTGGGGAAAGGCAGTAATACGCAGCTTGGCCGCACCGTAGGGAATTAACTCGAGCATCTCTTCGGGAAGCGGGCTGATCTGCGGGCCCTTCGGCACCGGTGCCGCGACACCATCCTCCGAACGCCAGGAATCGATGCGGCGAGCTTTGACTCGCAGCTTCACCGGGGGCGATGCCGCCGCAAAAGGGTTCTCTCCGACGCTGCCCTCCACCACCTCAACCTGCTCTGCCGAACGCTCATCGACGAGCAAGGCATAGTTCCAGGACTTCTGCGGATAGACTTGCCAGTCCGCAGTCAGCCCTCTGTCGCGGAGCTTGACCCAACTCTCTCCGGGATCCAGAGAGAAAACCAATGGCCCACGCGAGAGAGCGAGCGAGTTGTTGTACCAGCGTGAAACGGAAGGGAGCATGGGGAGGTGAAGGTCAACGACATCGCCGGAGACCCACAGCCTATCGATGAGCGCAAAGGTCGCGGGTTTTGCATCGATCGATACCGGCTTGCCGTTGATCCGAACAGTGGCGGCGTGAGCCCATGCGGGAATTCGCAGCCGCAAGGGAACTCTAACCGCAGTCTCAGGGGACAGGACAATGCGGACATCCTGCTTGAACGGGTACTCGGTCTCCACACGCAGAGAGAGCTTGCGGTCGCCGACCGTGGTCTCAACCTCGCATGGAGCATATAAGGAAGCGACCAACCCTCCATCCGGCGAACGCATCCACAGGCTGGATGTGAACTTGGGCCAGCCCTGGTGGAAGTTTGCCGTACAGCAGCCGAAGTTGGGTTCAAGTCCGTACAGATTCGATTCAGAGCCGTTCGTTGTCCAGGGCTTGGAGTTGAGTCCCACCAAAACCTGGTTGGCCTGCTGGTCGTATTGATGTGCCCACATAGCATCGTCGAAAGTACCTGGAAGAGCATTGAATGCGATCTTCTCTATCCGGTCCCCGATTACAGGATCACCAAAGGTCACGAGCGCGACCTCCAGAGAATAAAGGGTCTCCACCACCGTACAGAGTTCCGTGCCGTGGCTTGGGTCGAGGCCCGCCAGATGCTCATCGCAGGAGAACATACCGTTCGGCATACCGTGGAAGCGGTCAAGCGCGGCTACCTGCCGGTTGAAGTTGGCAGACTCGGTTGCAGATTCGCCAGTAAGTCGATAGCGGACTGCTGCGGTCTTAAGGGCCTGTCCGTTGTTGACTCCGTGGGTTTCCATGCCTTCGGACTTGTTCCCGCCGACCGCGCCAGCATCGAGATAGGCGCGCGAGGTCACGCCGGTATGTTTAAAATCGGCGAACCCGGCGATCCAGTCGTATCCCTGCTGTTCGAGCAGGCTTGCAAGACGCAGCAACAAGGCATCGCCAGTGCGCTCGTAAAGCCACTCCACGATGAGCACTTCATCCTGCCATCGGTACTTACCCCAATCGCGCAAAGGACGTGCCGGCAAGGTGGCAAGCTGGTAGTGAAAGTAGCGGATGAGTACGGCAATAACACGAGGATCCGCAGTGGCATCATGATACTGGGCCAATACCTTCACCATCACCATGCGCGGCCACCAGTCGTCATTGCTGGTTGGCCCAATCATGCCGCTCGGCGCCTGATGGTTCAAAGTCCAGTCGATAAAACGCATCGCTTTGGCCTTGAGACTTTCGTCCTCCAGTTGCCACGCCAATGGGAGCAACCCGTCGATGAAGTAGGGACCGCGTTCCCAGTTTTCACCTGAGCCACCCAGCCAACCGCTTTGGGGGCCAACATCGGGCCAGAACTGATCCAGGTGGCCGCCTAGACCATCGGCTTGAATGCGAAGCTGTCGACGGAGCCAACCTGTCGGGCGGATTTGCCCGAGCGGAAGCGCAAGCAATGTCGTGGGAGCAAGCTTCGTCGACGAGATACGCGGCTCACCAGCTAAAGCAGGATTTTGCGGCAGGGCTGCCGCAACGAAGGCTCCTGTCCCAACCTCTACGAATTTTCTACGTGTCAACATGGAGATGATCAGTTCCTTCTGTGCGGCTTAGGCTGCGCGAGAATGCTGGTGGAGCATTCTGTCTTTCGGCCTCAGCGGATTCCATGAGCGCTCTTAAACCGGGCGCTCACTAAAATACCAACAGCCAACCTCCGCTTTCCAGCCCTTTAGTTTTGTCCACGCCGTGACTGAATAAGCAGAGGTCCGGTGGTTGACTCCAGAGAAGAACTCACCCACCCTCTAGCTATTGTTTCAAAAGTTGACTCGCGCGCCGAGGAGCATATTTCTAGCGGGGTACGTGCTGGCCGACTGCCCGAAGGTTGTGTCCTGTAGCTTTGGATCGACAGCCGTCAGGTTTACTCGATTGAAGAGGTTGAACGTATCAAGGCGCAACTCCAGATTGACGCGCTCCGTGATACGTGTCGTCTTTTTCAATGTGAGGTCGGTGTCTGCATAGCCAGGATTGAGGAAGCGGTTCGGGGTCTCATTTCCTTCCGAACCAAAGGCTGGAAGGGTGAAGTTACCACAAGGCAACGCACCACCTGCGCAGACAGGAAAGATTCCGTGACCAATCAGAAAATCGCTTCTGTTGTGCTTCTGGGTATAGGCCGTGACGTTGGGATAGTCTGTGTTGTTTCCGTCGGCGTTGTAGTCTCCGCTCGTTGGGACGTACTTTAGATGGCCGGCGGCCAGCTCGGATGAATAGTTTGCTGAAGTAATAGCTACACCATCCGTTCCAGTGGTACTCACTGCCAGAGGGTTTGTGTTCTGGACGCTGAACGGCGTGCCGGACTGGAGACTGGTTACCCCACTTACTGTCCATCCTCCCGCTACGCGTCTGAGAATAGCGTTGGATAATTCGTCGCCGGGTAGTTGATAGGCCCATCCCAGGGAGAAGGCGTTCGGCACGTTGTACTGCGATGGCGAATAGCATTGGTTATACGGCGGTGCCGCGGTAGGGTAGCTCCCCCAATCGTCCATGGCTTTCGAATGCGTATACGACGCTGTGATGAAACCGCGTCTTGAGAATCGACCCTTCACCGCGGCGATGACGGCGTTGTAATTTGCTGTTGGCCCGTTCGTGGCATAGGTAATGGCAGCGAAGCTGGTGTTAAGCCGGTTCTGAATGCCGGTGCCCTTGTAGGCCCCAGAGCTGGCGAAGCTCGGATGCTGCAGCAGGTCGCCTGCAAATGCATTCACATCGTTGCCGTACGTGTGAGCGGCAAGATTGCCTCCATTCGTGATTAGATCTCCAGAGTGAGACCCCTGGTAACCCAAGCTGGCGACCAGGTTCCTTGTCAGTGAATGTTCCAGCGTCAACGTATAGTTCAGGACGTGGGGCATACTCAGATTGGGGTCGATTCCAATCGTCGTGAAGCCTCCACCAACACGGCCGCCTTTCGCGTCCAACGGTGCTCCGACGAACGCAGGATAGGGGAAGCCGAACGGATAGGTGTTTGAGGTTCCGAATCCAAAGACCGGGGCTGGCGTGGAACCGTCGTTCTTGAAGGTTGGCCGCACGGGACCAGGCGGGTTCGCAATCAAGCCGTTCTCCTGGTTGCCGAGGGTGAACTCATCTCTGTAGACGCCGAAGCCTCCGCGTACAACCCACTCTCCTTTGCCAAACAGATCGTAGGCAAAACCGCCGCGAGGACTGAAGATCCAATTCAGATCATGAGCGAACGTATGGCTTTGCTGTGTGAAGGCTCCGTTGGCGATGCTATCGGCAAACGAGCCGGTGGCCGGGTGAAAGTTCGCCAGAACCGTTTGTCCGAGCGCAGGGTAGGCGTTGCCAAAGTTGTCATAGCGGATGCCATAGTTGACGGTGAGCCGGTGCGTGACCTTCCACTCATCCTCGGCGAAAGCACCGCCGGTAGTCGCGGCGAAGCCGTAGTTGTCAGGAAATGGCAGTCCTGTGACTGGATTGAAGGCAATGTTGGTTTCAGTAAATGGATTGTCGTTGATCAGATTAATGATGTTGGTATAGGTGAAGATGGGCTGGCTATATCTGCCCGCGAAGTACGCAAGGTCATCTCCATGCCATCCCTCGTAGCCAAACTTGAAGTCGTGATGGCCTCGGACATAGGTGACTACGTCCCTCCAATGAAAGCCATGCTGAATATAGTCTTCGTACGGATTTGCATCGCCGAAGCCGACACCCAGATTCGTTACGTTGACCACTGGGACTGTGAATAAACCCTTATTGGGCGTGTACCCCTCAATCCGGTTGTAGCCGGCGAAAGCTTCATTGAGCAAGTGAGCTGAAAATGTATGCGTCTCGTTGCCCTGTAAGGAGAAGGTGTAAAGATTGCTGCTCGTCGTGAACTGTGGCCGAGGACTTGGCGCTGAGCTAGCAATCGTATTGCGAACGAAGAAGCCGTTAACGCGATCCTTATCGAAGACTTTGTCGACACGGACACTGTATTGGTACGAGGTATTCGGCGCCGAGGCGTTGAAGATGCCCGAGTCGAAGACCGGCGTAGAACAGGGGATATTATCTGTGCTCGGAGTGTTGCAGCCGGTATTTGCCGCGGTGTTCTGTGCCCCAAAAACCGTCTGCGCATTCGCGACCGATTCGAACACGACGTTCTGGGTGGGATACTTCGTGAGCAAAGACGTTTCCAGCGAAGCAGGCTTCACCTGCTGAGCGAAGGCTGCGAATGCCGGATCCTCGTACGTAAGACTGCCGCTATTTGGGGCAAGAGCTCCGACCGCAGTGAGGGCGGGATTTGGTGTAGAGGAAAAATAGGGTTCCAGTGTCGCAAAGAAGAAGAACCGCTTGTTCGGGATGATAGGACCACCAACGCCGAAGGACAGATCGGTGGTGTGGAATGGCGACAAGCGGGTCGGACGTGGCACACCATACTCTCCACGCGCCTCCAGTCCTTGATAGGCATAGTAGCCGCTTGCAAAGCCGTGATACTCGGCTGTTCCAGCCCTCGATGTCATCAGTGTTTCAATGGAGCTGGACTTACCGTAGTCCACGTTGTAGGTATTCGTCTGAACCGTTACTTCTGAGAGTGAATCGACATTGGGGGTCAGATTATTAACCCCTTCCCCGATGTCACTATCGACATCCAGCCCATCAACGATGAACGTATTTGCATTGCCCCCCTTACCGCCTGAGCTGTAGTGGTTCGTGGTCTCGGGGTTGAACGTCGTTGTCGCTGTCTGAATCCCTGTTACGCCTGGGGTGAGGCCAACAAGCGAAACGGGGTTCCTGGTTGCCAGCGGCAGATTTTCCAGGGCGGCCTGATTGAGAGTGAGTTCTTCGCGACTATCGCCGGTATCCAGAAGAGGCTCTTGTGCCGTGACGACGACGCTCGTGGTCTCGCTTCCAACCGCGAGGACGAGAGAGACATCTCGATTCTCCCCTGCCGTTAGCGTGAACTGGGCCTGAGCGCGCTGGAAGCCTTTTGCCGATGAGGAGATCTGATATTCTCCAGGGCCGAGGTTTGTGAAGCGATAGAGACCCGATGCATCACTAGAGCCGACCTGCTGCACCTTCGTCGCAGTGTTGAGCAGGATCATCTGTGCGTTCGGTATATTCGCTCCGCCTGTGTCTCGGATATTTCCCTGAATACCCGCCGTAAACTGCGCAAGCGCGGCCGTTGTTGCAAACAAGACGTAGAAGGCGATCACTACAATCCTGCAGCAGTTGAAATAGGCGCTTGTAATTTTCGCGGATCTGCTTGGAACAGTCATGGGTTTCCTTCTCTCGGAGATGAATCAGGAGTAGCAGGCTCAGAGCGGCAAACCAAGCCTTTTCACCGGTGCTCAACTGATTCAGCTCCGAACCAGCTTGGAATGAGCCATTTACTTAGCGTTCATGCATCATGACTCAGCGTGTGAAGATAGCAAAAGACGATTGATGCTGCCTTCACACCGGCGTGATTCACTACTATGGATCGAGAACAAAACATGCTTACAACGAGACCGGAGCGCGAAATGTCGGACCTTCGCTCCCCAAGGCCGACCCAGTTGCCTGCGATCGAGTCGGAGGGTGCGCGGCGTGAGTTGGTGCGCCGTATCGTGCATTCACCGACCTTCGCCCGTAGTGAGCGCTTGGGAACTCTGCTCACCTACGTCTGCGATTTGGCACTTAAGGGCCGCGAGGCAGAGATCAACGAGCATACGATCGGTCACGCGGTCTTCGGCCGCTCGCGCGATTACGATTCGGCTGTGGATGGAATCGTCCGGAGCCAGGCAAGCCGGTTGCGGCAGCGTCTCGAACTCTACTTTCAGCAGGAAGGTGCAGACGAGCCGATACGAGTCATGATCCCTCGTGGCGGCTATGTGCCGGTATTCGAGGCGCAGGGTATGTCCGCTCCGCCGCCCACCGTTGCCGAATCGACAGAGACTATTCCTGAGATAGCTTCTCTAACTCCAGCGCAGAATATAGACGCAGATCGCGGAGACTTTTTCTCTTGGAGATGGTTGCCGTGGGGACTCAGTTTGATGCTGGGCTTGATGCTGGTGGCATTGTGGGTTCACGATCGCCGGCAACCTCCGCCGCCCGCCGCTATCCAGACTCACCCCTTTTGGAATCATCTTTTTCAGAGAAACCAACCGACGATGGTCGTTGCTCCTGATTCTGGCCTCGTTCTCTTTCACGGTATGACCGGCCAGGATTTAGACCTGAAAGCCTATCTGGATGCAGGATACCGGTCTGAACTGAAAGGACCACCACAGATCGGTCCAACTGCACCACCGAAGGACTGGCTGCTCGATTTGGCCAATCGCCGCTACACCTCCATGGTGGATGTGGACGCGATTCTAAGTTTGAAAGATCGGGCGCGAGTTCTGGGCAGTGACGTCGCGGTGCGTTATGCCCGCGACCTGCGACCCAATGACCTCAAGACCGGTACTGTCATTCTTCTAGGCATGTCATCCGCCAACCCCTGGGTCGAACTCTTTGAGAACGATATGAACTTCGTACTTAAAGACGACTACACGAAATCTTTTTGGGTAATTAATCGCAATCCACAAAAGGGTGAGCCCGCGCAGTGGGTTTCCTTAAGAAGCGATCCGCAGAGGCGAGTTTTTGGAGTGGTCGCGTACGTGCCAAATCTTGCGCATGATGGCAATGCGCTTCTTATCGAAGGTATTTCGATGTCCGGCACGGAAGCAGCCATGGACTTTCTTAATGACGACGCACGACTGCTGCCATTCTTGAATCAGATACGGCGCCCCGACGGTACGCTGCCACATTTTGAGGTGCTCTTAGCGACGCACAATATAGGATCGAGCGCCGTTCGAAGCCAGATCCTCGCTTGGCGTACGACGAATTAAAGGTGACTTTTGCGGAGCCCTATAGGTTCAACGATGACTGGTGTTTCCATCCGTACATTTTGATAAGTGATGGGCTCAACACCGCTGGTTTATGTTCGTGGGAAACAAATCTTCTGCTCGTTGACCGTTGCCTCGCGTTCCTTAATAACTAAATGCAGATCCAGGTTAGAAGTATCCAAACACTAGCTGCTCCCAGTTCCAGATAAAGTCAATGCCGCCGGCAAGCACACCTGTGTGAACAGCTCGTTCATCCCCGTGCAACGGCTTTCGTGCAGTGCGTCAGGATACATGAACGCCAGGTAAGTACCTCATTGCGAATTGGTTCGAACCTGCATCGGTTGAGCACCGGTGAAATGTTTTGATTTACTGTCACTCGCCTGCTATTTGTGGTTGGCACCTATCCAAGAAGAATACGAACGGCCGTGCTGCAACCGATCAGCATGACCTTTACACACACCACGCACCTGGAAAAATCCAGTTGTCGACTGGATGAAAGATGAGGTCACCCCTGATGTTAAACTGTCAAGCTGGTAGTATCGTCCAACAAGCTCCTCGGCCTGGCGAGATGTCGTCGACAAGCTCCAGGGTAGACCTTAGCTGTTCTACCCGTAAGGAAGATCTCCGCTTCGAACTACGCTCCTTGGTTCGGCGCGTCTGGGGCTATTCCGCCTTCGCATTCCTCTTTGTGTTGATGTGCTCCTGCGCTTCTTTACACGCCCAAGCGGCGCCCCCCAGCGAATGTACTGCAGGAGGTTACAATCCCTGCAACTTTTCCACGGCAAGAATCATGGCGGTGATTGAGAATCCCCCGTCGGACCTGATTACAGTTTCTTCGCATCGTGGACTTCACGCGCTGGTCGACGGTGCGAACCCACTCGTACCGGAAAATTCTTTTCAGGCCATTGGCCTCGCCGCGCAGGCGGGACTGGAAATGATCGAGCTCGATGTCAAGCTTACGAGTGACGGCCTCCCGATCATGAGCCATGACCAGACCTGGGGGCGAGAGACCTGTCCTACCACTAATTTCATTGGCGCGTTCAACCCATTTTTGGCCCAGGGCAGCAATTCGGATAATGACTCCCTAAACACTCCAGTCAATGAGATGACTCTCGCTACCGCCATGAGTTCTCTGACCTTGAGGGACACGGTTAGCGTCATTCAGGCAAATGGTGGCTCTTCTTCCTGTAGTGCGGATTACGCGAATGGACAACCGTACATCTATCCGTCGTCGCTGCAACAAGTGCTTAACTATCTGACTCAAAATAAGATCGCGATGGTGCTCGCGCTCGATCTTCGGGATGGTCCGGCTGCGACGGCGGCATGGAACGTCATCGCCTCCACGCCCGACTATCTGGGGAACTCCTACGCTCAGTCGACGCTCTTCAAAATCCCAGGCAAGGCCTTTTTGAACCCCAATAACCCCGGTGTTTTTACGGACACCACCGTCTTTCAAAACACCTTTCCCGCTGTGAACTTTACAAATCCCAACACAGGAGCCACAACAGCGCTCAACTATAGCGATGTACACTTCCAGCCGGTCTACAATACGGGTGATATTGCGGCAAATCTTTATGGTAACGAGGCCAACATCATCACTCAGCTGAAGGCATTCGAGACCAATTCAGCAATCGATGTCCTCGCTGTGGAAGTGCAATTTAAGGAGCCCGGCGGCATTCTGAGCAATGTATTAAGCGCCGCTCGACAGAACTGGGCTACAGGAGGGTTGGAGACGGTAAGCGTCTTTAGTCCGTATGTGGACTACTATTACCCCTCCGACACCACACAGACTCCGCTGTTCTTTACGACGACCGGCTACTGCTGTGTTCCCCTCTCGGCCTTCTACTACGGTCCTACGATGGCAAACTCGAACGGCCCCAATTCGCCTAATCCAGCAGTACCGTTTCCCACAGTTCCGAACCCCAACTATACTGCGGGGCAGCCAACCGACACGGCCGATGAACGTGGCAACTTAAGCTTCGTGCTCTCACAAGGCTACAACTCAGTCACGAGGGATGATGCAGCACAATTCGTCCAACTAGTCGGCGCTGCAGGCGATCGCAACATCAGCTACATGCAAACCGGTGGTCCGGATCCCAACTGTCAGCCCGGCGTAGGTCAATGGCCGGGCTGCGAAGCAGATGGCCTGACCACATACACCCTTTGCGCAAGTAATGGTGGAAAATGCATCTTCACCGGCGATCGCAACGTAGCGTACGGCGCAAATGGCATTTACACCACTCTGACTTTCACCAACACTGCAGCATGCAATACCAGCGCCTTCCCGGGCGCAGCTCCCGGTGCCGGTAATAGCTGCTACATCAGCCCCCCCATCAGCTACGTGAGTTACAACAAAGGTAATTACACGCTAGCTCCGATTTATTGCGCGGACGAAGACCAAACCTGCAACTTCAATGGTGGCTCCCAAACATTGCCCATAGGAACGTCCCCATATTGGGCCGCCAATGGCGAGTATTCGTCGAATTACAGCACCAGCCTCAGCAGTTACCAATGCATTCGTTCGGCATTCAACTCGGACCCGGCTCCGGGGTACACCAAGGCATGTTTTTATATTCTGCCTCAAACTTATACATCTGCTCATGCTGGCCCCCAAGGGCCCCAGGGATGGGGATACTGTGGGCCGGAGGGCGTGACATGCCCAGCCCAGGGCAGGACAAGAATAGCGTACGGCTCGGCTGCGGCTGGGGAGTTCACTACTATGGTAGTCACTGGACCAACAGCCTGCGACAATGCTACCTTCGGCGATCCCGCGCCGAAGTTCACAAAAGATTGTTGGGTCGAGGCGACCACAGCGGCAAGCCCGGTCACTGGCAGCGGGACATTGGGTGCGGGCGCGAATACCAGCGGGTCAACCATTAGACAGCAGGTCGCTGTCCCAGCCTATTTTTACCCACCGAGCTACTGGTCGCAGTTAGTAGATACGGGAGGATTCGCCATTGCGAATGTCGCCAATGGTCCAAACTATGGAGTGGACCCCAACTACACCAGCGCAATCGCGGTCGTCCATGAGAGCGGAACCAAGGTGTTGGGCTACGTGGACACCGGCTACTTCGGAGGAACGAGTCCCGCCCGCACGACGAGGCTTAACCAGACCGATACAGCCGACTGGACCACGCAGATAGAACAGGACGTCGACGCGTGGTATGCCTTGTATGGAACAAATGGCATCGACGGAATCTTCTTTGACGATGGCCAGAATGTCTGTGGAAACAGCAACGAGTACGTAACGCTGTACACGAACATCTATAACTATGTGAAGCAGAATCATCCCGGAGCTTTCGTTATCGCGAACCCCGGCACAGCCGTTCCCGCATGCCTGGAAGGCATTGCCGATTCTCTGCTTACGTTTGAAGGCAGCTATGACTGTTACATCAACGATTCGTCCTGCCCCGCCGGGCAGGGGTATACGCCACTAAACTGGACTCCGGTGGACCCTCAGAAGCAATTCCACATCGTCTACGGCATCCCCGCAGCATCACTTGCAAACGTTTCAGCGCTCACGAAGACAAACAACGCTGGGTTGGTATTTCTGACCTCGGCGACATTGGCCAGCAATCCGTATGGCTCTCTGCCGTCGTTCTTCTCAACAACGGTGACTGATGCCAACGCGGGGGGAGGCGCGGACACGACTATGCCGACCGCGCCGGGCACCTTGAGCGCCGAAAGCGTTCAGGGAACTACTGCTACCTTGAATTGGGCTCCATCCACCGACGTGAACGGGAGTGGCGTTGTGGCCTACGACATCTACAGCGAGACCGGCGGCGGCACTTGGATCCAATCTGTTCCAGCCTCCACTGCGCCGCAAGCAATCCTCACAGGACTGACTCCAAATACGAATTACAGCTTCTACGTCCTAGCTCGGACTGTTGTCGGCGCAACCTCGGCTCCGAGTAACTTACTAAGCGTTACCACGACCGCTGCCAACGGAAGCGTCACGGCTCCTAGCATCTACGTCGATATTGAGGCTTTTACCGATGACGTAATCTCCTGGATTCCGGCGACGGCCAGCACGTATCCACTCGCGTACTACGATATCTTCGTGAACGGAGTAAAGACACTTACCGTCGACGCATCGGTCACGAGCGCCGATATCATTCAACTGCTTGGAACGGTTAATAATCTAGCAAATGGAGTCACACCACCTGCCCAACAATATGCTATTACGATGGACGCGCGTGACACGAATGGCGACGTTTCACCGTTGAGCAGCGTTTATGACATAGTGATACCGGTCCCCCCAGCCACGGATACGGGCTGCACGATCACCCCTTCCTCCTCCACCGTGACCATCGCCTGTATTTACTATGCCCCATGGGGCTTTCATCACGTGTACATCGATGCAGATAACAAAACGACCACGGGGTACCTGTTTACCTGGACGAACCCCGAGGTTGGTGCAGACTATCTTATCGAGAACTCGACCTTGAATGCTTACACGGGCAATGGATCTACGTTTAGCTGGACTCCCGTCGCTACGATAACGCCTGTCGTTACCGGGGTCGACAACTCGGGCTTCACCTATACCTGGACCATTCCTACGTCTGACTTCTCCGTAATTCCTTTGGGAAATACCGTGCAGTATCTCCAGGACGGTACCGGTTATGTCCCTGAGGAGTATGGCCAAGTCATAACCTGTGTGTCTGGAGCCTGTGCCACTCCATAAAGCACGCTTGGTGCTGGTTTGAATGAGCCTCTGTTCGATAATGAATGGTCACGCAGGCGGTCATTTACGCAGGCGTGACCGTTTCTTTTGCGTTTGACGTTTCTGGCATCGTCATCCTGGATGTCCGAAGGCGTCGATACCAGAGACGCGGGCAAGAGGAACCCGACGGCCAACAGACATGTGTCGTACCGCCGAAGCAGATTTGTGAGTTTGATTCGGATGAAGTACGGCGGCTGACAGGATAGGCCACTACGCCGTAGGGCCCAACTGTACTGGATGAGAGTCATCGTCTGCGGTCTACTGAATCGAAAAATGCCATAGAAAAATCGAAATGTGTCTCGTCAGAACCCAAAAAGCCGATGAAATGGGCATGAAACCGCTCCTGTCGTACCGGGGATGTGTCCCATATGTGTCCGCGAACGTTTGCAATTTCAGCTCCCGGATAAACCTTTCAAAATGAACTACTTGTAAGGAGCAATTCTAGGCGCCAGCCTTTTGAGGGCCGAAATTACTATGTTGTTCAAAACAAGCAACTTGAGCCGAAAATAAAGAAGCCTCCATGTAGGAGGCTGGTTGCCGAAGCGCTTGTAAGTTGCTGATTATAAATGGTGGCCAGAGACGGGATCGAACCGCCGACGCAGGCCTTTTCAGGGCCCTTTGTTGATCGCTCTAAGTCGTCTGGAATCAGCGGATAGCGTTGAAGAGAAAGAAATTATGGCCGCGCAAAAAGTGGGATAGAGAAGGAGATTTTGGGATCTTTTTGGATCTGTGATGTACCCCTAATGTACCTCCCCTAACCTCTGCACCGTTAGCTTTTCGCAGCGGGAGCTGATCCGAATCAGACGAGCGTATATTCCGAATTGGACGAATCAAAAATCCAGGTCATCGTACAGCGTGATGTGCGAGACCTCGCTGAGGTTGAGCAACTGGATCAGCCGAAGCTCGCCTTTTCCGTAATCGCGGTGTTCCCGTTTGGTTAGAGCTGGCCGGCGGTTCTGATCTCTTCAGGCGCGTCATAGAACGCGAAAGGATTCAGGAACTGTCTACCGTAGAGGAGCGCGCGGTCTGCCGCTGATAGATTCGCCTCATCGCAGATACCATCCCAGTGTGCCCGGATGGTATTGACCTGCCGCAAAATGATGGCGCGCGCGTTCGCATCGTTGAGTTGGAATTGTGGCGCAGATTTCAGACACAATCCCAATTGACTCCTGTTTTCGTTGCCCTCGATCAACATGCCCTGCCCGGCCTCGTTGCCGGTCCGAAGTTGCGGGCATACGTCGTAGGCAGGGGTGAGATGCAGATTCTTTCCATCCCAGAACGCAGCGTGGTTGCGTGCGTGGTCATCGGTGTTCCCGCACAGGATGTTGAAGGTAAGCCTTCCGAATAGCTCGCGTAGGTCTTCCTGGGGATTCTGAAAGCGACGCCGGATAATCTCCGCCAGCGTCTCGTAGCTTGCGTGCCTGGCCAGCATCTCGTCGAGTTCGAACATGGTAAGGGCAGACACGAACGCCTTTCGGCTCCATCCGCCTTTCTGCTCCTCGCGGTCAAAGCGTTCTACCAGTAGCACATCTTTGCCGAGCGCTGCTTCCATCCGCACCGGCGAAACATTGAGTCCCGCCAGGCTTGCGAGTCGCATCGCAATATACTCTGCTTTCACGACGTTGTAAATGTCTGTGCTCATGGAGAACTTGGCGATGAACTTCTTGTCATCGGATGTCAGGAGAGCCTTGGGCCTGGCCCCACCCAACGACGTCCCGTGCTGAAGAGCTTTATCGAGCTCTGGAGAGAGAGGGACTCCTTTTTCTACTTGCTCCGCCGAACGCAGCAGATCGGCCAGGGAGGCTTGGTCTATACTCCGTGGCTCATATTTGGACGGTGATATCTGGAAGTCCAGGGCACCGGCCCGGTCTGAGCCGGATTCCAGAAGGTAGGTCAATTCACCCAGATCGTGGCTGGCGGCTTCCTTCCCCTTGACGCTGAGCACGCGGTTGATCAGAACACGCCTCCCCCAAGCATCGGGGGAGGCATCTCGAATACAACCAGGCATCGAGAGGCCATCTGCGAGTGGGATCTCACCGGCCTGAAGAGGAAGTTCGGGCTCGTAGATCGAGATCGCGTTCTCTCGCGCCAGATAGCTTCGGCCATAGTTGAACAGCAACTGATTTCCGACGCGCTGCAGTACGCCAGCGACGACGGGCTTCGTCTCACCGGGGAGCCAAATCCAAACGTATGCCTCTTTGTAGTCGTCCTTAGAAATCATCGTGGATCACCCTCTTCGATTTGCGTGCATGCTGGGGCAGCAAGCTGAGCTTCTCCCTTAGCGCCGCTCGATGTGTCTGGAGCCGGCCTGGGTCGGTTTCGAATAGAGGGACACCTGCGATGACAGCGACTTCGAAGACGGCCCCGATAGCGCAGCTCGGATCACCTTCCTCAATGCGTTGCAGGAGGGTTCGGGAGACGCCTGCTCGTGTCGCCATGTCTCGCGTGGTGATCTTCCGCTCGATCCTGCCAGCGCGAATTATCTCGGCCAAGAATTCGACGGCTTCGATGTTTTGACGTGAATAGGTGCGCGACGGTTTTGCCATAATCCACCTTGGTCTTATATATGAAGCCAAAAGGCACTTCCGGACTCATATACGAGTCCAATAATCTCCCAAAAAGAGATTCGAGTCAAGCGCATTTGGCCTTACTAATGAGTCCAAATGACATTTCTGGACTCATTGGTAAGGCCAAATGCGTCAAACCTTCGGCTTTTATGAGCCAACTTGAACGTCATCCGCCGCTTGTATTGGACTTTGTTCCGCTGGCCTCCGGCGTTTGGCTTCGAGCTTCTCCAGTAACGCCACCTCATCAGCCCGCAACGACGAGTCGGCGCCCATGACTACAAGCGACATGGCATGACCACCCTGTTTGCCGCCTTCGACGTGCTGGTGACCTGCCCCCGGAAATCTCCCCCAGTTGAAACCGGAGCTCTCTCGTAAATTTGAAGCGAGGGAGCAGTCTCGAAGTGTGCCTCGACAGAAAATCTCCACACTGGGGGAATCACATTTATCGCGGTGGTTGCATCTTCTGCCACGAATAGGACTCGCTTCAAACTACTACTCACCAACAATTTGAGCTTCGATCTCGTACTCAACCGACTCTGAAATTGCATGGAAGCGCTTGCTCTTTAATAGAGCAGTACAAGAAACCATCGCTTAAGGAGAAACTGGTTGTCCGTTCGTAAGAAAGAAAAGGGGTCTATGTCGTTCGCTGGCGTGAAGGAGATTGTTACAGGAGCCTAAAGGTCCATGGCACAGAAGAATTCGCACGAAAAGTGGAGCGGGAAAAGCTTTGCCTGCGCGATGAGAACCGGCACTCCGGAATACCGAAAGAGACACTCCACAGAATGTCGGAGCTGATTGACCGTTACTGGGCCCAATATGGGGTCAAAAAGGCTTCTGCAGACCGCGAGAAAAGTATTCTGGTCGGAATACGTTCCGAGTTGGGACACATATTTGTGCGAGACGTGGACGGCGTCCACATCCAGGGCTGGGTCGATAACCTTACTGGCAAGCGTGGGCTGGCAGAGAACACCGCAGTGAGGCACTTCAACGTCATGCATCACCTGATGAAGAAGGCCTCGACGATCTGGTCCAAGGGAACTGGACTCACCCAGAATCCGGCCGACATGGTTGAGATAAAACGTTCCGATGATTCACGGGAACGTTTCCTTTCGAAAGAAGAACTAAAGAGGCTGAAGATAGCCCTGGACGAAAGAATGTTCCGCAAGGGAACCAAAGACTTTAATCATACGAATCTTCGGATGAGGCTGATTGTATTGATCGCCATTTCAACCGGGATGCGTTCAACCGAGATCCATAGCCTCCGCTGGCTGGACGTGATGTATCGCGAAAAACTGATTGCAGTCCGAGCAAAGCTGAAGAAGGGTAAGCAACGTTATGTTCCCATGACGTCGGAGTTGGCGGAAGAGATTCGACGGTATCCAGCAGTGATCGGTGAAGATCGGCTCTTCCCACCAACATCTGGAGACGAGAGTAAAAGGCAAAGGCTGGCAGGAAGCTTCAATATAGACGATCACCGTAACCCGATCTTGCCTACGATCTCTTTGGCCGATTTTCGCGAAACTTCTGCCAGTTCTGCATAGCGTGGCCAATTGGCCATGGCGCTCTCTACCTTCGCCAGAATCTCCGGCGCGTTTTTTATCCCATGCTGTTTGCCCAATGCCTGGAGCTGGGCTGCGCCGGGATTCCTTCCCTCGCCCATGACGAGCATGCTTTGCTCGCCGCCCGGGCCGTAGGAAAAGACCAGATCGTAGGCGGGCGCGAAGGTCCACTCATTTCTCGCGTTGAGAAGGAACGAAAAATTCTTCACATGATCGTCGCGGTTATGGGCAAGGACGTTGAAGCAGGCCAGCGCATAGGCCCTTTCGGCATCCTGTATATTCTTGGTCAACGCCAGGGTAACGCGCAGAACCGTATCGTAGTCGAGGCTGGGGCTGCGATGATCGGCATGAATCAGGCCGCCAAGGCTGTGCATATGGATGCGGGAGTTGCCGTCCCGGTCGAAGCGTTTCGTGCCGAAATATTTGTTCCGTTTCGTGCGGAAAAGATAGGTTTCTTGCATCTCTACGCCTGCATCCTTTGCCATCAGGCTATAGGCGTATTCGATCGCCCCCACGTCCCGCGCGTCCTGGGAAGACGGAAACTTGATCATCCAGTGCGCGAAGCCGGATTGCAATTCCTGCTGGCCGTGAATGATTCTTTTCTTGTCGGCGCTCACTTGCGCCACAATCTTAGGACGGGCGCCCGAAGAGGAGCCATTGAGCCGCAGCAACTCTTCAAAGACCTCTTCGTTTTCTCCACCCAGCACGACGGCTGATTCCTCAGCGAGTTTGTCGAGCACCAGCGGAGCATCATCAGTATTTTCGAGACCCAACTCCGGCTCGTAACTGAGAGCGCCCATGCCGTGCCGTCCCACGTAGGCCAACCGGTCGAGCGGATTCAGTTGGCCGCGATGGACACCATATTTTTCCACTGTGCGGTCGAGCAGAAGACGGCCCCATCCGTCCGGCAGGCTGTCATTGAATACGCCGAACAGGCCGTCGAAGATCGCGGTGTCGGGAATGGATACGCCAGGCCTGAGAGGAAGCTTGATCGGCGAAATCTCGATGCCTGAAGCGATGAATGAGGCGTCATACTCGAAGAGGACTTTCCTATCCTTGAACGCGAGGCGCCCAACCTTGAGGCGTTGGTTTCGCGCGTCCAGATAGACGGTCAACAACTCTATCGGGTTATATGCCATGGCTACGTCCCTTCCCGCCCGTCGCTCTGCGCCGCAACGCCGGCGTGGCCAGCAGGGAGTCGAGCGATTGGGCGGCTGGGATTGGCTGGCTTTCCACGGCAAGTTTGTCGAAATCGTCAAGGCAATCCAGCACCAAGGCTAGATTCAGAAGCGAATCCAGCGCGATCAATCCTTCACGCTCAAATCGCTTCAGTGAACTCCAAGTCACGCCCGAGCGCGCCGCCAGTTCTTTCTGCGTCAGGTTCATGGCAAGCCGCCGGGCCTTGAACCGCCCTGCGATTCCTGTCTTTACCTCTTGCACTGTCCTGAGATAAACAGACAATATATTACCTCTTATTTCGATTATACCAAGTAACAGACAAAATATTGACTTTATTTCCAAAGCGAAAATCATGGAACTTCTTCATTTTCTATACAATACAACTTGCGTTTTGGCGAATAAATAGCGAAAATACGGGGGCTCTTCTTGGATGAAACGCTCTGGCACTGCCGATCTTCCGCTTCATAACGGCCATGTGCCTCCCTGGCTGGCAAGCCGGATGACAGAACTTGGAACTGCCATCGCCGAGCAGATCATCCTGAATTACGGTTGCTCCGAATTCCTTACCCGGTTAAGTGATCCGTTCTGGTTTCAATCATTTGGTGCTGTGATGGGTATGGACTGGCATTCCTCCGGCATCACAACGTCTGTACTAGGCGCGCTGAAGCGCGGCATCAATCCGCGCTTCTCTGAACTTGGTGTGATGGTCTGCGGCGGACGCGGTCGACATTCCGTTCGAACACCCGATGAGCTACGAGCTTTCTCTGTGAAGGCCGGTCTCGATGGTGAGGCGCTCGCACGCACCAGTCGACTCACGGCGCGTGTCGATAACAACGCTGTCGCCGATGGCTTTCAGCTTTATCTGCATTCCTTTGTTATTACGAAGTTAGGCGAATGGGCTGTCGTGCAGCAGGGAATGAATCCCGCAAATCACCTGGCGCGGCGGTACCACTGGCACTCGGCAGCGGTTCGTGACTTCGTATCCAATCCGCACACAGCGATTGTCGGTAAGCCGCAAGGAGAAATTCTCAATCTGGTGGATGCTCGCGCAGAGAAAGCTCAAAACGCAATGCTCACAATGATGAAAGAGCCACCGACGAATGTTTTGAATGAAGCTCGCAGGCTCACCATGCCGATGCATCACGATGTACGTGTCAAAGATGTCGATCTGAAACGTCTGGGTGCGGTTCTTGCGGTTGCCCATGAACAGGACCTTCGCGATTTCGCATCCTTACTTCTTGTCGAGGGACTTGGGCCACGAACGCTGCAATCTCTGGCGTTGGTTGCAGAGGTCGTACACGGAGCGCCGAGTCGATTTTCGGATCCCGCGCGCTTCTCGTTCGCCCATGGAGGCAAAGATGGGCATCCTTTCCCGGTCCCGCTTAAGACCTACGATGAATCACTTGCAATTCTCCGGCGATCTCTCGACGCAGCTCGCCTCGGGCACACGGAAAGGGTCGAGGGATTCAAGCGTCTGGATCGTCTTACACGCACAGTAGAAAGTGATCGCCAGCCGCTTGCGGACTTTGATGCAGCACTTAAACATGAGCGAGTAATCTCGCCTTCGCTCAATGGCCGGACTGTATTCGATGACAAGGCACCGAAAAAGCATCCGGTCATCACGTCACAACTCAATCTCTTTCGTTGTTGACCTGAGCACTTCAGAGCTTGTTGCGGATCCAACCTACCGATGCATGATTCGCGGCGAACATAGGTCAAATACAAGGCGACTCGTTGCTAATTAAGCAGGTCGCGATCTCTGCCCTATTGACCTCTCTTTCCCGACCTCTGGTTTCGGCAATGGGCCGTAGCCGCTTCACCTTATAATCCAGAAGATCAGATACAACCCATAAGGGAGCGGTAGTCGACATTCGAGACACGGTAGACCGCTACGACGCTGATGGGTTTCTACTCGTTGCTTTTCCAGGCATCACTCGTCCTCTAGTGGACTACATAGAGTCGACAAGAAAACGCAATCTGTTCTGGATCGACTCATGGACCAAAGCGGACATTGAAGCCCGTTTGCGAGCCAACCCAAGCTATGCTCTGCGCTATCCCGATATCGTGACGATCATCGGTAGCTCAGAGGGGGATACTTCCCAGGGCGATGGGACAAAAGCATCGCCAGTTGAGACCCCAGCGCCCTAGCGCATAGCTCACATCATTTATGCTTTGCCTCCGGGCAAGGCAAATAGCCACCAAACAATTTTGGCCTCTCACTGAAGACCCGAACGGCTCGAAATAGCCCTTCGCGATTAGCATCATCAGCGACGCCTGAATCAAATGCCGAACTTGCAGACCAACTTCTCAGCAAAGTGCAGACTGTTTACGAATTCACAAAGGAAGATCTGCTTCACCAGGAGGTGCAGAGACTTGCGCTCATCCTCGTTCCAACTCAGCAAGGCAGGACAATCTGAGATGCGGAGACTCACCTGCTAATACCCAACCCGTCCATTTCGACAGATCGTTTTCTTGTCCTAAAGCAAGTCGCGAAGCTCCATGAAACGGGCTTGCACGATCTCCCAGGACGGGTGGGAGCCGAAACAGAGAATTTCGCACTGGCCCTTGTATTCGCGGCCAATCGTGGCAGAAAGGGCTCCCGTCGCAAAGAGCACGTCGCTGTTGGCAAAGCTCATTTGATCCGGATATAAGTGGCTGCCAGAAAAGTGTGTGCGGCTGATGCGGTCGTAGTCCTGCTTAATTTCCCCATACTCGGCAGATTGCAGCATTTCTAAAACCTCGGGCCGCAATAATGCGAGTTGAAACAGGTTGTAGTAGTGCCGAGCGTAGGCCCCGAAGCAATGACAGGGCAGGAAGCTAAGCAATCGATATATAAATTGGATTTCTCTTTGCCCGCAGTTGTGAGAGCGCGATGGGGCTTGTAAGTCAGCAAAAATGCAGTATCCCTTTTGGGGAGAGTAATAGTCGCACTTTGAACCGATAACTTATTGAAATAATTATGTTTAGCGTTGGGAAATTTAAAGTTCGACTGTAGAGTCGAACCACTGTCTGCTGGCCTTTTTTACCGTTGCAACTCTACATCTTCGTATATTATTGAATATAAACAGCTTATAGAGAAAATTAGAAAAGCCTCCGCTGAGGGAGGCTTCGAACTTATTGCCTTTAAGTTGCTGATTATAAATGGTGGCCAGAGACGGGATCGAACCGCCGACGCCGGCCTTTTCAGGGCTGCCTAGCAATGCAGCTAACTGGTCTGGAATCAGCGCATATGATTGATACCGTTGGCCTTACAGGCTAGTGGTTTTGGGACGGTTTAGGACGATTTGGGCTGTTTTCGACCGTACGATGGTCGTGTATTGGTCGCGCTCCTTCACCCTTCAAGGGTGAAAGGCGTAACCGTATTTTCGACGACGCCTGTTGGCATGATGGGGATTCCGATGGTAAGTTACCTCAGTCTCGCAACGTTGATCGAGGAAGATGCGCCTCCCCACCATGTTCAATATTTGCTCTTGCCATTCCTAAATGCATACGAGCTTGCGATCGCAACAGCTCGATCCAAGCGATATCATTGGCGACGGCTCCTGATGCCGTTTCATCCCGCCGAGCCAGACATTCTCTCCGTGTTGTGTGTAGCCAATGCATGGTTCAAACGTCGCAAGCAGACGATCACCGATTTCTTACGAGAACGCTCCGAATCCCGCCTCGCGTCGAGGCTCCTGTCAGATGCACTCGAACAAGCGGACGGATAATTGGCGATGCTGATTCGTTTGCCCACTAGACCGTTCGTGCTTGTGGACTGCGCGTCGTACACTGGCTCCTAGCCGCATAGGAACGAAACTCATGTCGTCTGCAGAGCTTAAAAAGACAGCGATCATTTACGACTTCGACGGAACGCTGGCGCGTGGCAATCTTCAGGAATGCAGCTTCATTCCGCAAGTGAACATGACCCGGGAGCAGTTCTGGGGTGCGGTCAAACAGATGACACAGGATGAGGATGCAGACGAAATTCTCGTCTACATGCATCTCATGCTGGCAAAAGCCGCAGAAGCCCATGTAGAGGTGACCAAAGCGATGCTTCGTGAGCATGGTAGAAATGCTCCTTTGTTCGATGGCCTCGAAGGCCTTGCTTGGTTTATGCGGATCAACGAGTTCGCAGAAAAACACGGTTTGCTTCTGCAGCACTACATAGTGTCCTCCGGTATCGAAGAGATGATTCGCGGCTGCACGGTTCAGAAAGCATTTCACAAAATCTACGCCTCGAAATTTATCTACAACGGAGAAATCGCAGCGTGGCCAGGGGTAGCCATCAACTACACCACTAAGACCCAATACTTGTTTCGCATCAACAAAGGAGTGGAGAATCACTGGAATAACAAAGCGATCAATCAGTACATGCCCGAACGCGCTCGACCGATTCCATTCGAGCGCATGATCTTCCTCGGTGACGGAGACACGGACATTCCGACGATGAAGATGTTGACCTATCAGGGTGGTCATTCGATTGCGGTGTATGACGAACAGCGAGAGAAACGGGATCTGGAAAAGATTCATGGACTCATTGCGGACAGTCGAGTCGACTTTGTGGCTCCAGCAAATTATGCGGAGAACTCGCAGCTGGACATCATTGTGAAAGGAATTTTGGGGCGGATCGCCCATGCGTCAGAATAGGACGTTTTCTGTGAAATTATGCCTAAAGGAAAACGTCAGGTCATCGACATTGGTCCCGTTCGCTTTGAGACCCAGACCGAGGCCATCGCTCATGTCAGCGAAATGCTTCGAACTCTACCTCAGAGGGTACCCCTCGGGGACCCTCACGATTCCTTCCTTAGGGACCTGCTTCTTCGGCACCCGAGAGCGACGGAGAAAATCAAGTCCGGCATCAAGCATTTCACTATAGATGATGATCATTCGGGCTACGTGTGCTTTCACCTGCATCGCTTGGATGGCAGCAGGAGCGATTTCAGCTTTCACAAGTGCCTCAAAGGGGAACGTCAAGCAAGTCTCGCTCTCGGAGCGCTACGCAATGCCGTTGCAGATCAGATTGAGAGATTCCGCGATCAGGCGTATCAGGGCATGATGGAAATTCCTTGTTCGATCACCGGCGTGCTCGTAGTGATGCAGGACTGTCACGTTGACCATGTCCCTCCAAACACGTTCAACACCTTGGTGTACGCGTGGCTGGCACAAGAGCAGCTAAGAATAGACGACATTCAAGTCTCGCTAGGTGCTGACAATCAAGTGCTTCGTCGCTTGCTTGATGCGAGTCAATTCGACTCTTGGCGCTCTTTCCACGAGAGCAACGCCCGACTGCGGGTGACAACCGCGCCTGGCAATCTGTCCCTTTCGAAGCTGCAGCATAGCGGAAAGATCTAACCTCAAAATTATCGCCCAATGCTACGGTCCTGGTTGATAAGGAACTGTCGATCGAGTTGTCAAAGGCGATTAAGGGGATGGATGGTGAGCGTGCGTCGAAACCCTCAATCCCGTCTATTGTGCTAAGGCAGCGGCTTACGCAATTGCCTTTCATCTCACTTCCTATTTTCCCACCTCATTTGTGGTATGATTTTAGGAAGTGGAGGATACATGCAACTTGAACGACGTGTGTATAAAGATCTTCAGGACGTAGATGTTCGGCTCGCTGAATTGGGGTTGACGCAAGAACTGCTCCTGCAAGCTGCTCAGCGTGGATTGGCGGCCTTCGCTGCATGCACTCCCCATCACCCCAGGAATTATCCCGCTCTGGCAAGTTGGGCCGAGACGTTCAGAGGGCTAAGCGACCTGCTTGTCGTGTACCCCCATCGCTGGTCGAAATTCGAGGAGAACGGGCAGCCGCAGGTACACAATCCGGCGGGCCTGATTGCGGTCACGGTATCAGGTGGCGACAGGAATACTGGACGCATTGGCGATGCCGAACCGAAGACGTCATCGAGCAAGGGTGATACAACATCACGAGCAATGCTGGAGAACGCTTTTCTCTTCCCTGAAATGGAAGCAGACGCACGGGCAAAATTAGAGAAGAAGAATCGCCGGCAGACCTGGTTCCTGCTCGTTCATCGAGATCTAGTCACTGGCGAAATGCGTTGCGAACTCTCGATGCCCATTTCGATGTCGGAAGATCGCCGTATCGATGGTTGGGCAGAGCGCATTTTGCTTAGGCCGACTAGCTTCGATGCGGCTCTACTTCAGGGAATCCCCGACGAGCCTATTCCGGTCACCGATGAGGTGACTATCGAACTAAAACGCCGTGCTTAGCTTCGATAAGCCGATTTTCAATCCCGGTCGCCTTGCGCTTGCACGTCGTCGTCGTGGCCTAACAAAGGTTCAACTAGCAGAGAAGCTTGGAATCACTTACCGCGCTCTTGTGGGTTACGAGATTGGCGAATACCCTCCGAGTCCAGAAATGTTGGATATGATTTCGAGCATCCTGGAGTTCCCGAGCGGATTCTTCGCTGGACCCGACTTAGAGAGTGTAGCCGCCCGTGATGTGAGTTTCCGATCTCTCTCAAAGATGACTGCGAAGCATCGTGAAATCGCGCTGGCTCAAAGCGAACTTGCGCTCTATCTGTGCAAGTGGCTCGAAGAACGCTTTGAATTGCCACCGGTCGATCTTCCTGATCTTCATCAGGAACCTGACCCGGAGGCTGCTGCTGAATCCCTGCGCGCATATTGGGGATTGGGACAGCTCGCGATTCGTAATGTCGTTCATCTTTTGGAATCAAAGGGCGTCAGAATATTCTCGTTGAACATTGAGACAAGCGACGTAGACGCAATCTCGACATGGAAAGGCGGAATGCCTTTCGTATTTCTAAATGGATACAAGACTCCAGAGCGAAGTCGATTTGATGCGGCACATGAGCTGGGACACTTGATGCTTCATAGACATGGAGCGCCATTGGGTCGCACCGCCGAGGACGAAGCACATCGATTCGCTTCCGCCTTCTTGATGCCAAGGGCAAACGTGCTCGCCCATGCGCCTAAGTTCGCCAGTATTCCTGAACTCATCAAACTTAAAAAGGTTTTCGGAGTTTCTCTCGCTGCAATCAACTACCGTCTCCATGAGCTGAAGTTGATTAGTGATTGGCACTATCGGTCCCTTTCGATTGAGCTATCAAAACGGGGCTATCGCACCAGTGAGCCAGACGCGTTGGAGAGAGAGACGTCTCTTGTGCTTCCGATGATTCTCAGTCGTATGTACGAGGAGGGCTACACAAGGACGCGCATAGCGCACGAACTGGGCTTACCACTATCGGAGTTGGAGAACTTGCTCTTTTCCTTGGTGATGACCGGACTTGAGGGCGGCAGGACTGCGAGCGGAGAGAATCCCAGAAAAGCCAATCTAAAGTTGGTGAAATAGATCCTGATTAGTTGCGGCGTGTGAACCGAAGCGTGCGTTCACAAAAATTAAGCAATTCCTGATCGTTGATCTGCTCCGTCTCCCATGCCGCATTCGTATCGTGGTGGAACTTGTTGGCGTAATCCAACAGGTCTCGCAACTCAGTAACGTTTTGCGCATCTAGGATTTCGTTCGTTGTACCCTTTCGCTGATTGCATATCCCGATAAACGGGCCGAGCAAGCTTCCTGGCGGAAAAGCCTCGGGATACGCAACACGAATGTAGCACTCGAGAATTTTCCGTAAAGCGGCAGCAACCTCTCGCTCATCCGCTCCTTGCTGACTGAGAACGTACGCGGTCACGGCAGCGTGACGCTTGTCATGCTCGGTGATGGAGTCCTGATTGACATCCCACGTCGCTATCGCAGAGCCCGTTCCATTTCTAACGAGCTTGAGGGCCGCGCGGCCAGTTTTGTCCGCCTCAGTCCACAACGCGCAGAGGAAGGGCTTGGAGTGCGAAAACACAACAACTTGCTGTACTCGATTCACCAACCTGCCTGTTTCTTGCACGGTCGTCAACGAACGATGTTCGTCCAGGCTTGTCATGGGATCGTCAATAATGACAATTTTTTCTGTCAACATTGGGTCTTGGTCGAGAGACGCAAAGAAGAACGCCAGGGCCAACGTATTCCTGTCGCCGGCGCTTAGGGTATTCCGGAAACATGGATCACCATCGTTTCCAGTGATGGCCACAGAAACATTGTTGATCAAGACGTTATAGCTGCACGACGAACCTGCGCGGTTGTTTACCGAAGTGACGCTGCTCAGGCGAAAGCCGGCATTGAACTTTCCGAGATATGTATTGATGGCTCCCTCATACGCTGGAAATACAGTTGTTCTGTATGCATCGAGCGCGCCACGCGCCGTGTCTCGCAAGCCCTCTGTCGCTTTCTTCGCTGTCTTCTCGTCCAAGTAGGATTGGCAAAGAGCACTCGTAGCAGTACTGTGACGCGCCTGAGTCGCCTTCAACTTTGCCAAATCCGCCGCTAAAGTGGCGACGTTTGCAGTGGCTGCTTGCTCTTTCACCAGGGCGATTTTGGTGTTTGTAGACTGTAGAGCATCGGAGACTGCCATGATTTCGCGGACGGCATTCTCGTAGTCAGCGATTGCCTGTAGGTTGGCCGCTGTGAGGCCAACAGGTTCTAAGGGAGCGGCTCTCTTCGCAGTGAGAGCCGATGAGACGGCTTCCCGTGCCCTGTTCCAGATACGCACAATAGCTGCTGTATCGATATTAAGCTCTGGAACCTCAACGAAATCCTTCCAGAAATCCCGCCGCTGCACTGATACGCGAACAGCTCGTTCGAATGCGGCAGGGGCATCGTTAGCGTGCATCCGAAGAAGGTCTGCCAATGCGGTGTCGATGCTAGTCTTGAGTTCTGCGTAGCCCTCGCTAAAATATGCCCGGTAAGCCTCCATGAGGCGCGATGTTGTGAGGTCCTGAGCGCAAAAGGGGCATACGTCATGGTCCTTCCCTTCCGAAGCTGGCGAGACAAGGCCCATCCCCTGGCCCACCCACGTTTCGCCTTGGCGTCCCAATGTCGAGAGGTGTGCTTGGACACGGGCAGCGGTCGCAGAATCAAGAGCTGGTAAATCGCGGTGCAGTAACGCCTCTATGGCCTCCTTGTCTAACGAAGGTAGCGCCAGCTGCAAGAACGCTGCTTGTTGAGCAACAGCTTCTGCTGAACGTGCAGCGGAGAGATTCCGCTCAGCCTGTTGGATCGCCGCGGCAACGTCGGCTTTGGGTTTCAGGGCGCAAAATGCGTCGGTCGTTAGCGCGCCGGACTCTGAAGCGGGAATGGCGTCGGCTCTGGACTTCAACGTCTTGTTGTGCTGCTCTATCTTCGCAACATGACTCTGAAGTGCGGCGTTGAGTGATACACCTTGCGCGCCCAAAATGAGTTCATGCAGATTTTGCCGGTGCTCTGCACCGATCTCCACTCCCGAGCAGACGTTTTCCGCGATGAAAGTGTCATCGAATACTGCAAGATGGATGAAGCGGCTTGACCATTGTCCGTGCTGGAAAACATAGGGGGTCCCAAGATTCAAAACAACATGAGGAGGCTGTGTGGCGGATAGCCGTCTCCGCTCAGTAATCAGCTTGCCGTCTCCGGTTGCAAGGGAGCGAAGAATTGCTGCAAAGGTAGTTTTCCCACGACCGTTTCCAGCATAGAGTAGTGTGATCTTAGAAAATGAAAACTGATCGCCGCCTGTGACAGAGTCAAATTGCCCGACATTACGCAAAAGCTGGATATGATCGATCACTGATACAGCCTTTCGCTGCAAAGTGCAGCATACTGCATCATAATACGGCAATATGACGCAAAAAGCTGTATACTCGTGTATGGCCTCTATCTCCAAAGGCTTTTCATCGAAGAATCGGCTTTCGGTCGGTCTAACGGACGCGGAACTGAATGAATTGCTCTCTCTAAAGGACCGCCACCACGTTTCGATGGCATGGCTGGGCCGACAAGCCATCGTAGAGTTCATCTCCAAGTACCGCGAAGAGAACATGCAGCTTCCCTTAAAACTGCCGATGCGAGGAACACATGAGCGTTCATAAGGCGCTTACTGCGGTTGATTTGTTCTGCGGTGCGGGCGGGCTCTCCGAGGGCTTCCGGCAGGCGGGGTTCCATGTGCTGGCGGGGCAGGATTTTGATGAGGCCGCAGGCGCAACATTCGCGTCCACCCATCCCGAAGCTCGATTCATAGGTGGTCCGATTCAAGACGTGTCGGTTGCAAGCCTGCTCCGCGCGACCGGCCTAAAGCGCGGTGAGGTAGACGTGCTTGTAGGTGGGCCACCCTGCCAGGGATATTCGGTCTACAATCACCAGCGCGGAGTGAGCGATCCGCGAGCTGGACTGTTCCGCGAATACCTTCGGGTAGTCGAAGGACTCAAGCCAAAATGGCTTGTTATGGAGAACGTGACGGGGATCACGTCGATTGCTGGCGGCGGAATCGTTCGCGAAATCATTGACGGCATGGCTGCGCTGGGCTACGAAGTCAGGATGAAAATTCTGAAAGCAGAAGAATTTGGAGTACCACAAGAACGTCGCCGAATTTTCTTTATAGCCAATCGCACGGGAAATCCCGTCCTTTTTCCATCAGCCACGCACGGATCTGGCTTGTCACATTTCGTAAACATTTGGGATGCAATCTCTGATCTTCCGTCCATCGAAGTTGGCGGCAGCAACATGGCATATGAATACGCAAGCCCTCCCAAGAACCCCTATCAACGGCTACTGAGGGGACGTCAGAAGACCGTCTCAAATCACACACCACCTCGTTTAGCCAGCGTGAACGAAGAACGGATGAAGCACATTCCTCCAGGAGGTTCATGGCGGGATATCCCATACGAACTACTGCCGGCGGGGATGCGGCGAGCGAAACGAAGCGATCACACGAAACGGTATGGGAGGCCACGAAAAACGGACCTCGCTTGCACGATTCTTACGAAGTGCGACGTTCACTGGGGTGCGTACATCCACCCGGAACAGAACCGTGCAATCACTGTGCGCGAAGCGGCGCGGTTGCAGTCTTTTCCCGATTCGTTCGTTTTCGAGGGAAGCCGTACTGAACAGTACAAGCAGGTTGGGAACGCTGTGCCGCCACTATTGGGACGTCAGGTCGCCGAGGCAGTATTGAAATCGATGAGTGCCAAGAAATCAGATTTCTTAGTCACTGAGGCTGCGCCTGGGGAACTTTTCAAGCTAGCAGCTTCCTTCTAGGGCTGTTCGGGAAGCTCTTCAGGTATTGCCAAACCTTCCAGATCTGCTTGAACTAGCGTCGGGGCTTCTTTGAGCTTTCCGCCGATGCGGCTCTCAAATTCATGCTTGGGCACTGGCTTTCCGCCTGTGAGTCCTTCAACCGAACGTTCCAGAGTTGTGTAGCGAACCTCATCCAGTTTCATCTTGCTCCGCTTGGAGTCAGGATCTTCTTCGAACCGCACGATGAACCACGCAATGTCGGCGTTCGAGATGTCCTTGACATGGTCCATCTCTCCTATGGAGTCAAAGAAAGCCCTGTCAACAACGACTGCCATCTTTTTGCCCCACCTGCGAAGTGTCGGGATCTTGATTTGGAGTTGAGGCATAAGACGTTTGGGACCGCTGCTTCTGTAATCAGGCCGGCGGCGGCCTGCCGGAAAAACGACCCACTCCACATTTGGATCTGCATAAGCGGCGAACTCTCCCGTCATCGCATCTCCAGAGAAGTACACCGCCTGAATTTCAAGGGCGCACCACTCCATCGGAGCGCCAGGAACAGTTTTATTGCTGACGAGGACCATGTCGAACCGACCGACATCATCGCCGCCCTCATTATCAGTAGTGGCCCCGGCCTCAAGGAATCCAACCTCACCCACCAACCTCGGATTGTCATCACCGAGAAGCCTTTCGCCAACCCAGCGAAATACATCGAGGGCTTCGTGGAAGCGATATGGGCAAGTAGCGCGTAAGCTACCCTGAGGTCCTTCGACTACCTTTCCTTCCGCTCTTCCAGTCTGTTCGTGCGGTTGATATGCGTAGAGCCGCAGGGAACAGACACCGCCCACTTTAGTGCATTTCGCTTCATGTTTGGTCGATTGGAATGGGCAAGGCTGAGGATCGCGTTCATTCTTCTTTTTAGCTTGCTCTGTACCATAGTATTGACGTTCGGATGGGGTCAGTTCTACCAATCGGTTGCCAAACCATTCACCAATACCGAATCGCGGCGTCATGTCTTTCGGCTTGCGAGCGGGTTTCTTCTCTGGGGCCATTATTCTGTACCTCGGCGAGAATCCAGATGAGCGCAGATCGACAGGATCTCCAGACGTTTAACCGCATCAGGCACGAGAAGAATGGTCAACTCCAGATAGGGCGAGATTGTTCAAACGTGACGCCACTCCATAATAGATCGAAACGGAAGCACCCCACAAAACCGGCACCTATCGGTCGCAGCGAGAACATGCGCCGGATCAAGAGCGCAAATACGGCCCCAGAGCTGGCAGTCCGTAAGCTACTGACCGAGCTTGGATACCGCTATCGTCTTCATGTTGAGAAACTACCCGGAAAACCTGACATTGTCTTCTCTGGGCGCCGCAAGGTGATCTTCGTTCATGGATGCTTTTGGCACGTCCATACCTGCAAAACCGCTCACAAGCCACAAAGCAATCAAAGCTACTGGAACCCGAAATTGACTCGGAACGTTGAACGTGACGCTCGCAACCGCGATGCACTGCTCTCATCGGGTTGGAAGAGTCTGGTGATTTGGGAGTGCCAGGCGTCGTCAGCAGATTTGAAAGAGAGCCTTACCGCATTCCTTGAAAAGCGCCCTTGACTGCATTCTCATAACCTTGCACCAGCGCTTGTGTTCCTGAAGAAGCCTAGTCAGCAAGCAGGTCACGATCCCGGAATTTCCCAGCCCCTGGTGGTCAACTGTAGGCCCGCTCTTTGGTTTGTCTGGGATGCTCCGCTCAGAGTCACTTTGATATCAGGGAATGCCCGCAGCACATCCGGATGCTCTGCCCAGGGGGTGATGTTGACGACCTTATAGGTATAAGTAACCTCGCTCTGAGAGTATGCTCCCGAGGTTATCGGCTCCGTCCATTTGACGATGGCATCAACGGCTTTCTGGCCATAACAAAGGGCATTGGTGGGCCCAAAGTCACTTGGAATCTGCCTGAGATACTTCTTTCCTTCTGAGGTGAGTTCATAGTGTCTGACAAGCTGAGGCGGAGTTGGCCCCTGCAACGGCTCCAGCATTCCGTGAACGACCGCTGTCGTGTCACTCGCACTTACCAAACCGGCTTGTTCCAAAGCCTCCAGCTTGGATCCTATGCCATAGGGATCACGCTGTTCAGACCTGGGAACATCGACGGGGAACTGCCGGTTGATCACAGTACAGGCTTCACCGTGCTTCGCCAGGTACTGGTTGATGGCCGCTGCGAAGTTGGCGTCGCTGGCCTTCTTCGCGTTGTTGCAGGCGGCAAGCAGGACAAGACCTGCAATAGGTATGAGAATGTAGCGTCGCATAGAAAGCCCTCCATCTGGTTAGGTCTTAGTGCAGTTCCACCTTCGTGGAGCGGAGTTCCGTGACAGCAGCATGTACGAATTCGGCGATTTCCCCGTGCATCTGATCTTTCCGTGCGAAGACAGCGGTCTCGATTCGAATCATCTTGTCTGTGAGCGGTTTGAAAAGAACACCGGGGCGCTGGAATCGTGACGCGGACTGAGGCACCAGCGCTATTCCGAGCTTGTTGGCGGCCAAGTCGATCCCCTGAATGATGGCCCGTGCTTCGTGCAGACTGTAGGCACGGATGCCGACTCCGTAGAGATATCCCGTGACCTGCCGGTACAGAGCAGGATGTACTGAGCGTGGCATCCAATGGATGGTTTCGTTGACCAGATCGCGGACCGAAAGCCGCAGTTTGTTTTTGAACGGATGATCTGCGGGGATGCAGACACCAAAGTATTCATGACCCAAGGACTCTACCCACAGATCTTTGTCCTGAATTGGCATCACGCCGAATCCGATGTGGACCTGGCCTCGAAGAACCCGTGTCACAAGGTGAACGGAGGTGTCCGCCTTTAGCACGACGCGGGAGAACTCCGTGCCGGATGTACTTCGCCGTTGGAGCCAGGGCAACACCTTTTCCTGGATGTAGAGCGAATGCCCGATGAGGAGAGGTCTTCGATGCTTGACCGAAAGATAGATCGCGTGGTCGAAACCGCGTTGGACGTGCTCAATCGACTTACGGATCTCGCGGACAGCAAAGCGGCCCTCATCGGTAAGTTCGAACCCGGTGAGGTTTCTCCGAAAGAGTTCCACGCCCCAGGCATTTTGGAGTGTTTTCACCTTTCGACCGACATTGGAATGGCTGGTATGTAGACGCTCAGCAGTCCGGCCAAGATTTCCTTCTTCTGCAAGCACGAGAGCGCACATAAGAGCCTCAGTAGACACATGGGGGAACATGTTTCACCTGTTTGCTCAAATTGGTGAAGGACGCCCCAGGGTCTGCGTACCGTCAAAGCACCTGCATATAAAGAGTGCTGGAGGAGGAGAAATCTGCCGCAAAAAAATTGAGTTGAGCTCTTATGTCGCCTTCGGTGGCCGCCTACGGCCTTTCTTCTGAATCGGAATGAACAGTTCGGCAACCGGCTGCCTGAGCGCACTGGCCAGTCGTTCGAGACTATCGAAGGACGGGCCACGCTGCCCGCGCTCAATAAGGTTGAGGAAGTTCAGGGAGAGTGATGCCTTCTCCGCAAGTTGTTCCTGCGTCAGCCCCTCCGCAAGTCTGATCTCGCGCAGCCGTGCGCCGAATTCCTTCCGAAGGATGCTCACCTATGTGAGTCTTCGAGATTCGGCCTGCATAGAACACCAACTCAGAGTGTGTGTATTTCATTTGCACATACTCTGAGTGTGTGGTAACAGAGAAGAAGCAGCCGGCATGCCACGCTGGAAGCCGGAACGTTCGTGGGGGAACACGGACGGATGGCTTCCAGCGTACTTCCTGAGAGCCGTCCTTTTGCCAATGTGCCATCCGTCCCGCCAATGTGCGGACATGGGCGCTCCGGCTGCTGCGGACAGACCATTTTCCCTCAGACCGGAGGAAGTGGGACCATTTGAACAATTAGCAATTTATGTTCGGCAGATTTCTCCCGGTCAGTCACTCTTAAAGAGTACAGGCCTAAATGTTTCCCTTTCCATCCAAACCGGACGCTCGTCCCTCGTTTGAAGACATCTTCTTCGAACAGTACCCCCGGTTGTTCGATTGGGCATTGCAGCTCACGGGACGTGACCGCCCGGAAGCCGAAGACCTGGTTCAGGAGTTGTATGTCCGCTTTGCCCATGTAGGCAAGGTTCCAGAGCATATTGAGAACGCAGAAAACTACCTCTTTAGCGTCCTCCGCAATCTGCACTATGCGCGGTCGAGAAGAGCGCGGACAACTGCCCTCGATGACCTGTCGATAGTGGACTACGATTCGGTCGAGCGTGGCCTGAAGGCGGTCGACCGCAACGGAGTTTTGCTCGTCCGGTCGGAGTTGAACCGGGTTTGCGACTATCTCTGCGAACGCAAGAATTCTTCCCGATCCGCAAGCATTTTCATCCTTCGCTATTACCTGGGCTATTTCCCCAACGAGGTCATGAAGGTCGTTCAGGCGACGAGGGTAGCCGTCGACAAGGCCGTGCAGGCAGCACGCCGCGAAGCGCGGCTGGCTCTTGAGCGTCCTGGGGTACTCCAGCAGATCGGTTCCGCACCGAAGCCTAAGATGCAGGCTCCCGTTGCAATCGACGACTCGCAAAGCCTTTTTCTATCGCTGCGCGCAAGGATCTTCAAATCTTGTTCGGGCAGATGTTTTGGAGTCGACCAGCTGAGGGCGAGGTATGAACAGCCCGATCACAGCTTTACGACCGACGAACTGGCCCATCTCGTGAGTTGCATCATCTGCCTTGACCAGGCAAATCAAATCCTGGGGTTACCACTCTTGGACGAACGCTCCCCCGACGACACCATAGGAAGAGATACCCCGCAGGGGCCAGGCAGTTCAGGCACCTCGGCTCCGACTCTTCTGCCAAGCCGTCTACGACGCAGGAAATCAGATTCTGAACAGCGCAGAAAGCAAATGCAAAGATGCGTTCTGGAAGCCAATCAGCACCGCCCTCAGCGTCTGTTGATTGCTGTCGATGGCGATATCCGTGCATCGCAGAGGGTGACGGCGCAACTGAGCGAATTGCAGGTAGAGTTGAGCCGCGCGGAGAAGCCGTCGTTCATCGAAGTTCTGAGTGAGCAAGGCATCTGTCTGGCCTTCGTTTTGGTTCAGGCTCCGAACGTTAACGGCGATCTCTACCAATCTCAGGACGCGGAACTAAGTGACGACCGCATGATGAGCATTGTGGTGTCATTCACAACGGAGATGCCAACGATTCAGGTGGTCTACCGCGATCCTCTTGTAGTGGCAGAGGAAGATGCGGTTCTGAATGATGCTTCCAATCCTATTCCGTCTGCCATAACGAAAACAAGAATAGTGCCAATTCGATCCGCCCTCAAAAAAGGCACGGTCGCAGACTGGCCGAAGCGTTTCTGGCGGTGGATTGCTCCTCTTATCCCCTCGAACATGAATCCCTTACTGACGAGTGCAATGCTCCTTGGACTCTGTTCCATCGTCTGCTTCTTCCTGTGGACGCGGAGCGGACCACGCATCTCACCTCAAACGCTGCTCACTCGCGCCGAGCAATCGGATGCCGCAGCTTCAAAGACCCACAGTCCCGGCGTGATCTACCAGAAGGTGAAGATCAGCGGAACGGGTCACGTCATGGAGCGCGCCATCTACCGAGATCCGGAAAAGAAACGTCATCCCAAGCGGCAACACCTCAACCCCGATGACCAGTGGCTGAAAGACAGGCTCAATATTGCGGGCGTCAATTGGGATGAGCCGCTGTCTGCGGCTAATTACAGAGATTGGCACGACCGTCTGCCGGTAAAGCAAGAAGTTGTAACCCGCACGGGAAACAACCTCTTGACTCTTACAACCTCTACTGACACGATTGGCCCGGTACTCAGAGAATCGCTTACGGTGCGCGAGAGTGATTTCCACCCAGTAGAACGCACGATTGAACTGAGAGATGTGGGTGCGGTTGAAATCGCAGAGCTGAACTACGATGTCATGCCCTGGGGTGCGGTAAACCAGGATTGGTTTGAGCCACTTTCCGGATCAGTGTCTGACGCGCATCCATCGTTCTCTGTGCCCATGCCCCGCCTGCTCTCCGGCCTGGAACTTGATAGTGCCGAGTTGGGAGCGCGGCTCGTTCTGAATCAGCTTCATGCCGATACGGGAGAGCAGATTCATGTGGCGCGGTCCGCCAATGGCATTCAGGTGAAGGGTGTTGTCGATACCGATCAGCGGAAATCGCAGCTCGTCGGGCGTCTTCTGCAGGTGCCACACGTTCATCCGTCACTCTTGAGCGTGGAAGAAATTGGAAGCCAGCCGCCGGTAACCTCGCCTCACGGTGGTCAGCCTATTCAGGCTTACTCGGTTGAAGCGCAGGCCTCCCCACTGGAGCAGTATCTGCGCGAGAAGAAGTTGCCGGTCGATAATCTTGCCGCGATCTCGCAAGGCTTGTTGGACAACTGTCTCAAGGTCCAGCAGGCCCGAGGTCATCTGTCCGAACTGCAATACCGCTTCAAGGGAGCCAACCAACTCCCAGATGAGCTACAGAACCAGCTTTCAAAGCTGTCAGAGAACTACGTCAATGCGATGCAGTCCGGGCTTGATGCAGATAAACGCACTCTGCTCTCACTTGGTCTCGATACCGCAGTACAGCCGGCCCCGCCCTCCTCATCCGGCCAGACAGACAAAGATCTCGATCAGCAGGTTCACCAATACCAGAATCTGTGCCAGGAATTGATCGCCAGTGGAGTGGGCCAGCCTCGATCCGCACAGGCAATTGCACACGACCTCATAACCGTGGGCGCGCAGATACGCATGCACGTTCCACCTAAACCAGTTTTTGATTCAACCGCACACAACTGATCCGACATTTCATTTCTTCTTTCAGGAGCACACGACGATGATTCGCCAGCTTCGCCGCATATTTGCATCTATTGTCTTCCTCGGTCTGAGTTCGTTTGCCTTTGCACAGAATGCCCAAATTCAGGGTCAGGTCACCGACGCCTCGGGCGCATTAATTTCAAGAGCTACAGTCCGGGCCGTGAATCAGCAGACAGGGACCGAACGGAAGGTTGAGACAAATAGGAATGGTCTCTACACCGTCACCTTTCTTGAGCCGAGCGTTTACAAGATATTTGTACAGGCAACGGGGTTCAGCACTGCTGTCAGCACTCCCATCACGCTCAATGTGGCGCAGAATGCCGTACTGAATTTCAAGCTGGAAGTTGGTGCTGCGTCGGAAACTGTAATCGTTGATGGAAGTGGGGCGAGGATCAACACCACCGACGCTGCTGTCAGCACAGTCATTGATCGAAAGTTTGTAGAAAATATCCCTCTCAATGGTCGCAGTTTTCAAGACCTGATAGCCATGACGCCGGGCGTTGCAACACAAACCCCCCAGTCTTCGCAGGCAACAGGCGCTAAAGGTGACTTTAGCGTCAATGGACAAAGAACCGAGAGCAACTACTATACGGTCGACGGCGTCAGTGCAAACATCAGCGCGGGTGCTGCAAATGGCGGTCCGCAGGCTGCAACGGGAGGAGGAGTAGGGGCTACGACGGCTCTTGGGACAACTCAGAGCCTGATCTCTGTAGATGCCCTGCAAGAGTTTCGCGTTTTGAGCTCGACGTACTCCGCTGAATACGGTCGTACTCCGGGCGGGCAGTTCACACTCGCTACCCGATCAGGAACACGCAATTTGCACGGAAGTCTCTATGACTACCTACGCAATAACTACTTTGACGCGAACAACTGGTTCAACAATCACTATGGCAAGCCGATCAGTCCGCTCCGTCAAAATGACTTCGGTGGAACGGTCGGCGGCCCGATACCTCTGATACCGTTCGCCGCGGGCGAGCACGCGCTCTATTTTTTCGGTTCATATGAAGGGCTCCGACTCACACAGCCGCAGGCAGCGTCAATTCAGTATGTTCCGGACACCGCACTCAGGCAGAATGCGCCTGCTGCTCTGAAACCGATCCTGAATGCCTATCCCCTACAGACTCCAGGCGGAATTGACTATGCCAGTGGGCTCGCACAGTTCATTCAACCATTTTCGCTTCCGAGCAAGATCGATTCAGGCAGCATGCGTTTCGATCAAACTGTCTCACCGCTCCTCGCCTTGTTCCTTCGTTTCAGCGATACTCCAAGCTTCACAACTTCACGCACCTTGTCTTCCCTGACGAAAACAACCTTTAATACGCAGACTTATACCCTGGGGGCTACGAGTCAACTGTCGGGGCATCTCACGAACGAGTTTCGCCTTGGTTATTCCCGTAGTGACTCAACCGGACGCACCACCATTGACTCTTTCGGAGGCGCATCGCCAGCCAGTTTAGTCGCTTCTCTGGGAAACTATACTTCCGGAAATCCGAGCAGCGCCTTCCAGATGGTGTTTTCCGGGACTGGTTCGTCAGTATTGCAGGAAGGCAACAATTTCAACCAGGCTAGACAGTGGAATCTGGTCGATACCGCGAACCTTAACGCGGGCAAACATCAAATCAAATTCGGGCTCGACTATCGACGGATCAAATCTCCACTGCATCCAGCGTCTCCCTATGTCTCGGGCATTTTTCTAAGCCAGTCCGCTGTGATCAGTAACAGTGCGAACATTGCAATTCTCTCGAAGATCCTTCCTGCTACCCCGATCTTCAACGAGACCGCCGCCTTCGGTCAGGATGAATGGCATGTTGCAACCAGACTCGTCATTTCGGGCGGTCTGCGTTGGGAACTTAACCCTCCGCCGACCGACCAACACGGGAATGATGCGTTCACTGTCCAAGGAGATATCGGTGACCCTGCTTCGCTTACCGTGGCTCCGCGCGGCACGCCTCTCTGGAAAACGAGCTGGTACAACTTCGCCCCTCGTTTGGGGCTGGCATATACAGCTCACACCAATCCGGGTTGGGAAACGGTCATACGGACAGGGGGTGGCGTTTTCTTCGACACTGGAAATCAGATTGCAGCGACGGGGTTTCAATTTCTCGGATTCTCTGCAATTCAGACCAAGGCTGGCTTTTCATTTCCCGCCACGCCAGCACAGCTTGCATTTACTCCCTCCCTTACAGCGCCTTATACCAGCACCAATGTTGTTGCCTTTCCGGAGCACCTGCAACTGCCCTATACGCTTCAGTGGAACGCGAGCGTTCAGCAGGCATTCGGTAAGCCCCAATCCCTCACCATCTCGTATGTGGGATCAAACGGACGACGCCTCTTGGAACTACTCCAGCTCTCAGTGCATGCGCTGAATCCTAATTTTGGCACGATCGATGTTGCTCAGACCGGAACTACATCGAACTATCAAGCACTTCAGGTTCAGTTTCAGCGATCCGTCGCGCATGGTATTCAGGCGCTCGCTTCTTATACGTGGTCTCATGCATTGGATTATGCATCGAATGATTCTTCAATACCCGGGATCCGGGGAAACTCAGATTTCGATGTGAGAAACAGTTTGCAGGCGGGGATGAGCTGGGATCTTCCGAATACCTACCACAATGCAGGCACTCGAATGTTGCTCGGCAACTGGGGCCTCGACGGTCGCCTGACTGCTCGAACCGCTTTCCCTATAACTCTCCGAGGCAACTATCTTACGAATCCGGGAACTGGCAGCGGGTACTACGGCAATGTCAACGTCATTCCAGGTCAGGCTATATACCTATACGGTTCTCAATATCCAGGTGGACGATCCATCAATAAGGGAGCCTTTCAACTCCCTCCTTCTGGCAGTGCCGGCAACGCGCCACGAAACTTCGTTCGAGGCTTTGGTGAAACACAGGTCAATCTGGCTGCACGGCGTAGTTTTCCGCTCGGCGATAAAGCCACTTTGAATTTCCGTGCCGAAGCATTCAATCTGTTCAATCATCCCATCTTCGGTTTAGTTGACTCTACACTGACTGATCTCACCTTCGGACAAGCCACTCAGACGCTTAACCAAAGTCTTTCCACGATGAGTGCGCAATATCAGCAAGGTGGTCCACGTTCACTCCAGTTCGCACTCAAGATTCAGTTCTAAGGAAACAACAAGCGATGCATATGAAGCGACTGTTTGCGTTCGGAATAAGCCTGCTGCTGCTCCCGGTTTCGTCCCAATCCCAGGAGCAGCACAAGCGACGTCCGGTCGAGCCTGCCGACTGCGTTCAGGTTCGCCACTTCTTCCACGATGCTTTCCGCCCGTCCATCGTGATCAATCCGAAAGGCTCGGGCATTGCTTACCTTGTCCAATCACCTAACATTGAGGCAAATCGTAACGACGTAGAACTCTTTGTGACGACCGAAGTCAGCAACAGCGCTCCAGTCCGCTTACTCAGCAGTTCGGACATCTCAGGGCTCCACTGGTTGGATGATGGATCTGCGCTAACACTCCTCGCCAAGAGCGCAGGTCAAATCGTTTTGGAAAGGATCGACATCCATTCAGGGAAGTCTGAGGTGCTGGTGCAAGGGTCTCAGGATATAGCGGAGTACAGTATCTCCGGAGATGGGAAAACGGTAGTCTTCGCTGTGGAGGTTCCTGATACCTCTCAGGAGGCGTCGAGATCTCAGAGTGAGATCTCCCATGGATACAGGATACCGTTTCAGAAACAACAGGTAGCGCTTTTCCTGAAACGACAAGTCTTCGTTACACGTAGGACACCAGAAAACACCTGGTCGATTCCCGCACCTGTAGATATCCGATCCCCTTTTACCGGGCAGGTCCTCAAAGAACTACCCTATGTGCTGAACCTCCGTATGAGCCTGTCGCCAGACGGAGAGAAGCTGGCTCTTACCTACCTCGAAAATGCCGATCGAATTTCGGATGCCTGGAAACGGAGTCCCTCGGTCAAAGCCATGATTGCGAGCATCGGAGTGGCCGAGATTACCTCCGTTACAGATCTTAAAAGCGGACAAACGGCTCTTCCATTTCAAGGACCATGGGCTTACAGTGCACCTCTTTGGTCCGGAGACAGCACCTCATTCATGATCACCGCTGTCTCCCCGGTGGATAGTGAATGGGAGAGACAGGACGTGGCCGAGCATCGCGCGTCCGACGATGCCGTTCATTTATTTCAGACGGATGTCCGCACTGGTGATACTCGTGAAGTGTTGAAAGAGTTGGGGGGAATCCTGGCCCGCCCTCTATCCTGGCGATCTGACAGCGAGTTGCTTCTCCACACAGGTGATAATGCCGTCTCTCGCTTTGAACTGAAGGCCGGCCATTGGGTTGAAACGGTGCGAACCGTGATTCCGCTCCAACATTTCTTCAAGAATGCCGAACTTGCAAGCAACGGCTCATTTATTGTCGGGGACTATGAAACGCCCGCAATTCCGCCAGAGCTATTCATCTACCAGCCAGGTGATTCCGCAGCAAGGACGGTTGCACGGCTGAATCCGCAACTCGATGATCTGACTCTCGCGCCGATCAAAGACATCGATTGGATGACCTCTACCGGCTTCCGCGCCTCCGGTCTCCTTTTCATCCCCCCCGGATATAAGCCAGGGGAGCGGTATCCTCTTGTCATCCACTCATACCCTTCAGCCTCTTACTTCTTCTGCGACAGTGGATTGACCCATGAGCCGTCGTTCGCGCCACAACCAATCGCCAACGCCGGCATCATGTATCTCATTCGGATTTTGCCGGACGGTAGTCACCATGGGGACGAAGTTTCCCACTATCCCAAAGGTTATCCCGGCAACATAGCTGAGGCGGCGTTCCAGGCTGACGTCTGGGACAGTGCCGTGGATTATCTGGCGAAGGAAGGAAGGGTCGATCCGAATAAAGTAGGAATAATCGGGTTCAGCCGGTCAGGATGGTATACCGAATTTGCGCTCACACACGGCCGAACTCCCTATGCTGCAGCAACGGCAGCAGACAACACGCAATACAGCCTGGGCGAGTATTGGATGGTCCATTCAGACGGTCTTCTGCATGCGTGGGATGCGATGTATGGGGGACCACCGTACGGAGATACCCTTCAGAATTGGGAGAAATATTCAATCTCATTCAACCTGCCGAAGATCCATACACCATTGCTCATGGAAGTCATGGGCTATGGCCACGCCTATGACAACGACAACACTCCTCCGAGTAACCTCGTGCTCAAATCGGAAGTGTTTGCTGGTTTAGGACGGCTCGGAAGCCCGGTAGAGATGTACTACTATCCGCTTGAAGATCATCAACCGAGTCATCCCCAGGCGCGGCTTGCGAGTTTGCAACGAAATCTTGATTGGTATCGCTTCTGGCTGCGGGGATACGAGCGTTCTAATCCCGAAGACCCAGATCAGTACAAGCGTTGGGAGCATCTCCGGGATCTGCGTGATGCGGATCTTCGGAGTGCGCCGTCTAGTGCTGATTCAAGGCCCAACTGAGTGGAATGAGGGCAGTTTATCTGATTACCACTGGCGGGACGATCAAAAAGACATACTCCGAAGACACGGACGCAGTCCTGAATAGCACCACGAAAATTGGCCAGTATTTGGAGTTGTTGCGCCCCAGACTGTGACGTTGGAGTCATTACCCTGATGAGAGAGAGCTAGTGAAGAGTGAGCAGCACGACCAAAACATTACCAATAAGCCCAACTCCCAACGAGTTGCGGAGTACGTGCGTATGTCAACGGATCACCAGCGTTACTCCACAGAAAACCAGGCCGAAGCGATTAAACACTATGCTGCTGCGCATGAAATGCAAATTGTGCGCAGCTACGAGGACTCGGGCAAGAGTGGTTTAAATCTTACCGGTCGAAATGCTCTTCAGGAGCTACTGAAGGAAGTACAGAGTGGCCAGACAGACTTCAGTGCGGTTCTGGTCTACGACGTAAGCCGATGGGGACGTTTTCAGGATACGGACGAAGCGGCTTTCTACGAGTATTTATGCAAACGATCGAATATTAAAGTCCACTATTGCGCGGAGCAGTTTGAAAACGATGGGAGTCTTCCGTCAAACGTCCTAAAAACGCTTAAGCGGGCGATGGCCGGGGAATATAGTCGAGAGCTTTCGGTCAAAGTGTTCGCTGGACAATGCCGTTTGATCGAGTTGGGCTTCCGCCAAGGCGGTCAAGCCGGTTTCGGACTTCGAAGACAGCTTCTGGATCAGAACGGCGTACCGAAACAGATCCTCACTCGCGGTGAGCAGAAGAGCTTGCAAACCGATCGTGTCATCCTCATCCCAGGTCCGCCATTCGAGGTGCAGACGGTTCGAGAAATCTACGATCTCTTTACCGAGAACGACGTCCAGGAGGCCGATATTGGGGATCGTCTCAATTCTCGCGGCATCCTTACCGATCTTGACCGCCCTTGGACCCGTGGCACTGTTCATCAGATTCTGACAAACCCAAAGTACATCGGCGCCAATGTCTACAACCGCCGTTCTTTCAAGCTGAAAATGAAACGAGTCGTCAATCCACCCGAGATGTGGATACGCCACCAGAATGCTTTTGAGCCGATCATCAGCCTCGAACAGTTCGAATCGGCGCAACAAATCATTGAAGCCCGACATCAGCACTACACCGATGAGCAGCTTATCGAGAAATTGCGCCAGCTTCTTGAAAATGCGGGCATGCTGTCCGGTATCTTGATCGACGAAACGGCAGAGATGCCGAGCAGTTCTGAATATCGTAGCCGGTTCAAAAGTCTCCTTCGCGCTTATGAGTTGATCGGATATTCGCCCGAGCGCGACTACAGCTACATCGAGACGAACCGGATACTCCGCCAATATCACGAAAATCTGTGCGAGAAAATTGTCTCAGAACTTCAGGCAGCAGGTGCGGAAGTTCGGCGTGATGGCTCATTCGACACACTGCTCATCAACGAAAGCTGGACGACATCGCTCATTTTGGGGCGCTGCCAGGAAACAGATGCCGGCAATTTGCGCTGGCTTCTGCGACTGGAGCGTTCGCGCAATACGGATATCACCATAGCCGCTCGGCTGGCACCCGGAAATCAAGAAGTGCTCGACTATTATCTGCTGCCTCGTCTCGATGAGTTTGAAAAACGAGTCAAGTTGGCCCCTAAGAACGGACTTCTTCTGGACATATACCGTTACGACAACCTCGACCTTTTCCTTACCCTGACACGCAGGATTACGATCGGAGATTCCGAATGAAGCGAGAACAAATCGTCGAAATTCCCATTGCTGAAATCGATATCGCCAATCCCCGTCATCGAGACAAGATTGTGTTCGACAAGATTGTGAACAATATCGATCAGGTCGGCCTCAAAAAGCCGATCACTGTATCCGAGCGAAAGAACCGAGTTGACGGATTCCGGTATGACCTGGTGTGCGGTCAAGGACGCCTCGAGGCATTTATCGCGCTCGGAGAAACGAAGATTCCAGCGATTGTCGTGGATGCCACCAAGGAAGAGCAGTTTTTGATGAGTCTGGTCGAAAATATTGCCCGGCGTCCTCCAGGCGAAAACGATATTGTTCGTGAGATTCGCACATTGCGGGATCGCAAGTACAGTTCCAAAGACATCGCAGCGAAGCTCGGACTGCACTTCACTTATATCTCAGAGATCGTGCGGTTGCTCGAACATGGTGAACTCGATCTGATTCGGGCCGTCGAAGCGGGCCGCATTCCCCTCACGGTAGCTACTTCCATAGCGAAAGGCGACGACAAAGAAATCCAGAAGGTGCTTGCAGAGGCTTATGAATCTGGAGAGCTTCGCGGCGAGAAAATGCTTCGGGTTCGACGCCTGATCAATCAACGATATACAAAGATGCGAGGAAAGAGGGGCGACAAGCGACCTCAAGGAGGGATTTCTGTTGATACCCTCATTCGTGAATATCAGGAACACACTCGACAGCAACGGGAACTCGTTGCCAGGGCTAGGAATGTGCATGAACGCCTGCTGGTGTTGATAACCAGCATGGACAGACTTCTGTCCGATGAACACTTTTCAACCCTCTTGCGCGCAGAGAAGATGGACACCATCCCTGCAATTTTGATGTCTTCTTCCCAATAAAATATGGGGTTTTATGGCGACACATCATGTCAAAGCGGCTTTTAATTCGGTAGTCCTCACGTTGCCTCTTGTGGAGATAACGCCTCTCAAAGAACTCAACCCCCGGGTGCGTGTCACCTCCAAATACAAGCAGATCGCGACGTCGCTCAAGCATGTGGGGCTGATCGAGCCATTGGTCGTCTTCCAATCGGAGAACGGCAAGTATTGGTTGTTGGACGGAACTCTGCGTTTCGACATCCTGAAGAACGATAGCGGGATCACAGAAGCGCGTTGCCTTCTGGCAACGGACGATGAATCGTATAACTACAATAAGCGCGTCAATTATCTTCCGCCGATTGCCGAACACGGCATGATCTTGAAAGCTCTGTCCAATGGTGTTTCCGAGGAACGCATTGCAGAAGCGTTGGATGTCAATGTGGCCGCAATACGAAAAAAGAGGCATCTCCTCGACGGCATCTGCGAGGAAGCGGCTGAACTACTTAAGGATAAGCGACTGACATCCGATGGATTTGGAATGCTCCGAAAAATGAAGCCGGTCCGTCAGATCTATGCCGCAGAAATGATGGTGGCGAGCAACAATTACTCTACGCGATTCGCGCGTGGATTGCTCGCCGTGACAAAGCCGGACGGGCTGGTTGCTCCCGAGGAAACCTACAAGAGAATTCGTCATACCACGGCAAGCAAGAAGGCGGTAATGGAGCAAGGCTCCGATGCCTTAGTCGAGGAGTTGAAGATGATAGAGAAAAACTATACGAGCGACCTCCTGAGCCTAACCATCGCTGCCGGATACCTACAGCGCATGCTACAGAATGCCAGGGTGGAGCGTCACTTGCTCAAACGGCACCCAGACCTCTTGCAAGCGATTCAACAGGTTCTTACGGTTGTGAATGGAGAAAAAGCCGGTTCGGCTTCGGGCCAGGAAGCTTTGGCGTCCACCGAATCCATTTCCTGAATTGATCGATACGAGAACTATAGCCGTTTTATCTCTTCGATATGCCTTCTGCCTTGGAGCCTGCTGATATAGACGACCAGGTGAAGGCACCGCCGGACATCTTCTTCGGCCACGCTCAGTTGCAGGTTGATACTGCTGCGAATGGCAAGGCTCGCCAAGCGGCGGACAGATTCGTCCACGTTGCTGGCATGAATGGTGGCGAGCGTTCCGCGGTGGCCGGTATTCATCGCATCCAGCAATGTGCGGGCCTCCGGCCCACGCACCTCTCCTACGATGATGCGGTCTGGCCTGTGCCGGAGGACGGCTTTCAACAGGTCATCGAAGGTGACTTTATTGCGATGGGTATCCACCTGTGATTCTGTGGAGACTATGTGCGGCTTGCGGATATGCAATTCCGCCGTGTCCTCAATGAGCAGGATTCGTTCATGTTCGGGGATAGCATCCGCCATTACGCCTAGTAAAGTCGATTTTCCGCTGCCTGTTCCACCAGCGATGAGGATGTTCTGTCCTTCGCGTACCGCTTCCGTCAACGTAGCGGCCTGCTCCTCCGTCAGCATCTGGACTCGTACCAAGTCTGCCAGAGTGAAGTTTCGGGACGTGAACTTGCGAATCGTCATCAGGGGCCGGGGATTGACGACAGGCGGGATCATGGCCGCCATGCGGCTGCCATCGGGCAGGCGCAGATTCAGGATGGGCGAGTCGGCATCCAGCTTCTTTCCGAAGCGGTTGGCGATGACTTCGAGGCCGGTCTGAAGCGCACCCTCGTCAAACCGGATGCTTGGCAGGAACTGAATCTGGCCGTTCTCCTCGATCCACACTGAGGAGTCCGGGTTCACCATGATCTCCGAGATGGTCTCGCTGGCGAGCAAATGCTCAATCGGCTTCAGAAACGGGATAATGACCTCGAAGCTCATGCGGGTATCCTTTCTGGATCGAATTCGATCCGTTCCTGATCGAACCAACTCATGTTGATGGGCAGGAAGTCTGGTTTCAGATAGCAGTAAGTCGGTGGTAGCGGGCTGATGCCATCGAAGGCAACAACCACCGATTGAGCATTTTGGAGGTCGAAGAAGACCTTCTCTTCGAACAGCGGTTCCTTATTCTTCTGGTACTGCTTAGAAGCGGAGACAGAGCCTTTGCTGGACGACGTGCGGCCGCTGAGCCAGCCGACATTGGCATTGGTCGAGGACTCGGAGACGGTATAGCTGATACGGGTGCGATCCGCTTTGCCACACAGCTCCGACGCATACCGGGCGGTCTCCGGGTCGGTGGTTGTCAGGAAGACCTTGTTGCGGAGGGCCTGCAGGAGCGTCTTGACGCCTTCGTTGGGCAGCGCGTCCTTGAGGCTTGAGATGCTCTGCGTGGCTACGATGGGGATGCACTTCGGCTGCCGGGAGATGGACAGGAAGCGTTCATCGCCGGTCGGATTGTCGCCGCCGACCGTGGCGAAGTTCTGGTACTCATCACAGATAAAGACAGTCGGACGATAGTGGCTCTCCGGGTGAGCATCCATCCTGGGGATACGCAACTGGACGGCACGCTGGTAGTCAATCTTCATCATGGTGCCGATGGTCTTCGCCAGCGCCGGATTCAAGGCCACGGGAAAGTTCAAGCCGACGACCGCTCCCGATTCGATCAGTTCGTCAAAGGGTGGCAGGACGATACCATGCGGATCGGTAGCGCATGGCTTGCCGTCGTAGAGTTCCTTCGGAGGACAGAAGACACGGCGCACGTCGGGGTCGGTCTCGAAGAGCGAGAGGAAGACGACGATTCCCTGGATGATTGAGGTCTTGACCTCGGAGCGAAAGAACTTCCAGTGCTCCCAGTACCAATATTGGATGCTGTCGAAGCGGTCCCGGTGCTCTGGTCGATAGGGCTTGCGAGTGAAAACGTCGAACGCTGCGGAGGTCTCTTGTGTGAGCAAGTTCTCCACCGCCTCCGTCCATGCGATCAGGTAAAGGCTAGTATCCTTGTTCCACTCGAAACCCAATGGGGACAGCAGACCCTCATGTTCCCTGTACTCGTCTTTGCCGATACCGATATAGCTGGTAGTGCTGAAACGTGAACCGACCTCGGTCAGCAACTCTTCCAGTCTTCCGGCACTGATGACGGTGCGGAAGAGATCGACCATCGTGAGGTATCCGTCACGGATGCGGTGCAGCAGGATCACGTACCGCACAAGATCGGTGTACGATTGCTGCCAAAAAGGCTCCTTGCCCCTACCCCATATCGACGTGATGATGGAGGCGATGTTGAACGCCTGGGCGTAAGCATCGAGCGAGTTGTTCAGCGGGTTGTAGCGGATGTCGCCATCGAGCGAAACCTCTACGTAATCCTGTTCGCGCCCGCACCATATAAGGATGCGCTGAAGCTGACGGCAAAGATCGCCTTTGACTTCCAGTACGATACCGGAGAGTTTGCGCGAGGGATCGCCGGCGCGATACGCGAACAGCTGACGCATCGCCGGCAAAATCAGCCCATAGGTTTTGCCCGAGCCGATGGAGCCGAATGATGCGATGCCGGTATAAAGACCGCGCTCCGGGATCGAGAGCCACTGCGGAGCCGGGCTGGGCTTCGGGACTAGCTGACGGTGAACCTCTCCAAGGACTAGGGAAAGATCCCCTCGCGTGCGCGGATCGGGATACGGAGGCAGAGAACCGACGGGCTGTTCCGAATCGTCCCGATAGAGATGGACATATAGCAACGAGAAGATCATGGAACACGCTATAAACGGAGTCGAATATAGAAAGAGATCATAGCTCCACGCTACTGCGTGAAAGATGGGAGGCCGCTCCAACTCGATCAGTCGCAGGAACGGATTGCCCGCATTGAGCGGAAACATGCTATTGAGGACGATGCCACTGGCCACGCTCATCCCGAGCGCGAGCACTATGCGGTTCTCGACCAGTGGCCGGATGATCTTCTGAAGTTGAACTCTGAAGCCCATGTGTGGATGCCTTTCTTATGCGCGAGCTGCCGCGTTCGCAACGGGTTCGGATACAGGCTTGATGGGTGTGGGTGATGGTTTTGTAGCACTGGCAGCCCGTGCAGCATTCGCGGCAGAGCTGGCCCTGTATTTTTGGAAATCCTCATCCTGAGTCAGTGCGAAACGCAGTAGCTCGTTGACGATATAGTTGGTTTCGTTGTTCGACCACTCCGCCAGTAGCTCGATGTCGTCGGCCACAGTCTGGTCGATGGAGGATTGCAGCTTCGCGCGTCTAATCCTGCTGACGCCGTGTTCCAGTTTCAGTTTGCTCATGGATATCTCCTGTTGATGAAGTTGCGTTCTCATGTGTATCTGTCTCGGACGAGATCCGGATGAGATATGGATCAGTGACCGATGCTGAACTGATCCGGTTTGTGCCGAGCGCAGATCAATCTGGAGTCTGCGTCAGATATTTTCTGGATACCTAATGTGCCGGGGCGGGAGCGACCAGCGCGGCGTCAGCCGTCGCGGAAACCCCGGAGGGGTGGGTCGCTCCCGCCCCCGCCCCTACTTTTCATCACTCACCTCCTTTCGTAAGTAGTTGTTGTTGAGAGACTTCTTGCTGAAAGAGAGAGAGACCACTAGACCGGGCGCTAGACCCGAGTTGCGGTTGTAGTTTCCTCTCGCGGCGGAACTGATACAGCGGATAGCTGTACGGCATGAGGACGGTCGTGAACTTTGCCTGCGGTCCCTTCTGCTGAAACCGTTGGCGGATTCGCTCGGAATTGGTGCTGCCGATCTTCCAGGCAGCGCACAGGGCTTGGTGTTCGAGCGAAGTGTAGACGTGTTCGCCCTCGCGCAGGACCGCAAGGTCGCGCAGGGTGATGGCACGCTTCTGGCTCTCGTTGTTTTCATAGGCGCGGAGGTATTCGAGAAAGTGATCGACCCCGCGAGGCGTCATCGAAGTGACACCAAGCGCCCGCGCCTCCGGGTAGAGCGCCGCGAAGATCTTCGCGGCACGCTCGAAGTTGTGGCCGGAATCGGCAAGGTACAGCAACTCGAAGCCGGGGAGCGCGGCGAAGACAGCGCGATACCGGCGCAGGAAGCTCTCGAAACCACTGGTGGAGAGAGCGCCCTCGTCGAAGAAACTGAAGCGGACGGACCGCTCCCGTTCTATAAGGATGGGGAACTCTTCGGGAAAGCGATGCGCCCCTCCACCCGGCGAAGACGGCAGGAGGGCTTCACTCAGACCGAGTGTCTGAGTGAAGAAGTCGAGCTTTACATCCGAGGAATCGAGGATGGAGTCGTCGAGATGGTCAAGGACGAAGTCCAAGACCATGAGGCGTGATTTGATCTGGGCATCGCCCTTCAGGCGGCGGTGCTGCGAAGCAGCCAGCCCGACTGCCGCATACACCTCTTTAGATGTGAGGTGATAGACGAAGCGAGCCTGCCCGCAGGCGACGCTTTGGAGATGACCGAGCGCGACAGCTTTGCGGAGGAGCTGCGCGGCGATAGCCCCGCGCTCCCGCTGGATGAAACGCCCATACTGCCGGCGCAGGAAGTAACCGGAGTGCAGGGTGACCAGGTACAGGAACGCGGCCTCGCGTTCCGTGTACCCTACGGACTCCAGTACCGGGATGGGATCGTAATGGAGTGTCATAGGTCCAGAACATCCCGCATCATGAAGTGTTCGTCTTCGATCTTCGCGGTGATGCTGGCGCGGTCGGCGCCAGCGGCATAGGCGCGGAAACCTGCCTGCGCTTTGGCGCGCAGGTGACCGGGCCGGTACGCCGCAGTCAACACTTCGATGTCCTCGTGGCCGGTGCGCCAACCCTGATCCTGATCGTCGTTCAGCTTGCGGTCGAACTCGATCCGTGCATCGGGAATCTGGATGCGTCCATCGACGACGGGCAGCTCCTGCTGTTTGGCGACCCGCTCTTTAATCTCTGCCATGTCGCGCTTCGGGTCGGCCTTACGCTCGGCATGGATGGCCTTCTGTACGTCGGCCTTGATCTCGAAGTCGAGTTTGACCCGAAGGTTTGTGCCACCCTGGTCTGTTATCTTCTCTGCCTCTTTCCGGTATGCACGGTAGATCAATGAGTCATGCTCCATCTCGCGTGGCTTCACGAATCCGGCGTAGACGGTCTGACCCGCTGGGATCTCGCCGCTCTTTCGTAGCCACGCGCGACCGTTTTTGGTCAGCGTGGCGACTTCGATCCGGTCGATCCGACGGCGTTTCCCGTCGCGGCGAAGGTTGATATGCCTGGTCGTGACCAGACCTTTGGAGCGTAGATAGCTCAGATCCTCGCGCAGGTTGCGCTGTTTCCCGTTGTAGGCCGCATCGGCGAGATCGTCGGTGCGAATGATCCGGAAGCGTCCCAGCTCCAGCATCGTCTTACGTTCCTCTGGCCTGAGTTGCATGCCGATGGTTTGGGTGGGCAGGTGGTTCCGCTGGGTGCGCCGGGTGTCAGGGGTTTCACGCGGGTCTTTGACCTCGCGTCGCACCGGGACTCCCTGCTCTTTGTGCTGGGGTGCGGACTTGGTACGGCGTGGCGGCTCATGGTTCAGCTTGTGTTGGTCGGCACGTTCGGAGAGCGCCTTCAGGCGCGACCGAATCGGATCTGAGTCCTGCTCCTTTGGAAGATTTGGCGTCGGAGCGTCAGACGCAATAGCGCGTGGGCGCGGAGGTTCCTGCGGGATATCGATTCTCAAGCGTTATCCCCACAATCGCCAAGCTCCGCAGGAGCAGACGCGAACTCAATCGAAGTCTGGTCGATCAAGGATCTTGCGGCAGACTTTTTCGGTCGCGCACCGACAGGGGAAGGCGGGGCGGTTTCGAGAGAAACCGGCGATGCCTTCGACTTCTGGCCGACGACACGACGCACGTCGTAGTCGGCCACGCGGGTAAAGCGGTTCATCTCTTTCTCGGCAGCCTCGCGCATAGCGCGGATCTTGGCGACAAGGTCCGGCGTGCGCTCCGCATATTGGTCTTCGCCCTGCATGGCTATCGCTCCTCTTCGTCGCCGAACTGCGCGAGGATCTCGCCGGAGAGTTCGCTCTGACCGGTGTGTATCTCCTGATCGAGGTGGCGGAGTTTCCGTCCGGTATCGCGCAGGAAGAACTTGCGCTCGATCCAGACAGTGAGGCCGAGGATGTTGGCGAAGAGCAAAGCTGAGTAACACGCGATACTTTTGAGGTAGCTGTGCAGGATCAGATCGCGCCACGGCACAAGGAAGTGCAGCTCATGCATCGACCAGAAGCCGAGCGCGAGGAAGATGAGCGTGGCGACGAATACTGCGTTGGCGATCATAGTTTCCTTTCCGCCGCAATGAAAGAGCGGCGCTATCAGAGAAAAGCGGAGAGGTATTAGCCTCTCCGCAAAAGATGGAGGACAGCGTTAGCCGTCTTCGCCGAAATCGACCAGTGCTTCGGGGCGGTCCAGCCTCTGAATGCGGATGGCATGGACGGCGTAGGTCGCATGCTTCCCCGGGAAGCGTTCGCCGGCGACTACAACGCCGCGCTCTTGCTCCAAAGCGCGTAGCTCACCTTCGACTTCGAGGTAATCACCGCGTCTCATGCCACGAACCATCCCGCAGAAGAATGGACCGGGACAGATGATGCGATGCCAGTCCGTTCGCGGTGTCCATTCGTTAGTGGAGAGGTCCCAGATACCGGAGACCGTCGCCAACACCAGGATTGCGAAAGCGTCCTCGGTGATTCTGTCCGAAGAAGGCGCCTGGGCATCGTTGCCGAGGAAGCCTCGCAGCTTAACGGTGTTCTCAAAAAGAGTCGTCATGGTTGCACCTCCCGAGGGAGGACAACGCGGCCTAAGCCGCGTCGTCCTCCGTGATGGGATCGGCATCGGGATCGGGATTCTCCGTGCCTTGCGATGCGGGCTGCGCCAGCTTCTTGACGATGTTGGCGCGTATCTCCCAACCCCGGCGCTTGACCGTGGTCTTCTTCTTGCCCTCACCGACCTCAGCGTCAAACTCGGTGCTGCGCAACTCGCCTTCGATCTCGACGTAGTCGCCCTTCTTCAGGTTCTTCGCGTACTCGGCGGGCTTGCCGAAGGCGACAATGCGGTGCCACTCGGTGTGGTTCACCCACTCATCCTTCTGCTTGTCCTTGTAGCCGGACTTGGTGGCGAGCGAGAGGACCGTGAAAGTCTTCTGCTGTTTGGTTGCGAAGTTTTCGGCGTCCTTGCCGATGTAGCCCTTCAGCTTGATGTTGTTTTCGTAGAGTGCCATTGTGTTTCTCCTTGTTTGTATTTGCCCGGAATGCCCTCGGGACACTCTTGCGCGAAGCGACGCGAGGTGCCCCGCTCCCAAGTGCCAAGCGGCGCTTTTTCGGAAGGTTCGGAAAATCTTTTTGCGGTCTTTGCACAAAGATTTTCTGAAAGCCGAAACCCGCAGGGCGGCTGATAAGCCGAAGCAGAGACGCGCCGTGCCGCGGGGCGCGGGATAAGCACCTAAGCGAGTGACCGAGGGTGAGCAGGGAAAATACGAGGAGGGATGGCGCTTTACGGAAACACTTGTCTGAAGGACTCGATGGTGTTCAGAATGCCGGTACAACCGAACAGCAGTGGAACCAAAACCTCTCGCCTGTCGCCGATCCGGCTGCGAAAGCAGAAAGCGGGTCAACCACACCGCCCGCTCTCCATCGTCCTGTACACCCTGCCATGCGAAGAACCTGTTTTTGGGCGACGAAGTAGAAGGCGTGCTGCACAGCGCCAACTCCGGGGCAGTGAGGGCGAGAAGAAGACCTGCCTCTCTCAGTGGTCGGGAGGTATGCGATTGTATCGCTTGAATGTGCGCCCGCTGGCTCACCGGACTCTCCCGGCACCGGGATCATCACGGAGGATCGCATCGACGGCTGTGATGCGCTCCCCGATCCAGCGCATGACAGGAACCGCCATCGAGTTGCCGAGCGCCTTGTAGCGGGGGCCATCGGCTGCCGGTTTGCCGCGATACTCGACCAGCGTGTAATCGTCGGGGAATCCCTGCAACCGCTCGCACTCACGAGGCGTCAATCGCCGCACCGCCATCTGAGGCGTCATCACTCCATCGACCCGTCCGCCCTCGCCGCCACGCTGTAGGGTCCCTGCGATATCGGTCGATGCTGTGAGTTCTCCAGACCAGGCGACGGGCTGCTCCTGTAACACGGCGGTGGTTGAGCTGTTCTCGATGCTTCCGGGAGCGCACGTGCGGAGGCTTCCTGCAACCTCGGTGGACGAGGCTGCACTTGTGGTGCCGTCGCTGCCATGGAGGGTAAACGCAATCGTCGGAGCGTTGCGTCCAGTGGCATTGGAGTTGGTGCCAAGCGACTGCATCACATCGCCGCTGAGGACATCGCCTTCCTGGTTCTGCGCGAAGGCGATGGCTACGTGTCCACCGCTGTTGGAATGGCTCGCATCGTGTCCCATACTGCGCAGAGTCGGCGCGACATCGCTTGCGTCTCCGCCATAGTCATTTGCGGAGAAGGCAATATAGGATTGCTGTTTCGCCCCTGGTTGCGCAGCCAGCGCACCGACCGTTTTGCCATCTCCACCGTAGAGCCGCACCTCGTCACGGGTATTTTGTGCGAAGGCGACGGCCTGAGCACCACCGCCGCTCTCAAGGGTATGTGCGATGTCATCGGAGAAGCCGCTGCCATTCGATTGGGTGTGCGCTGTGCAGATGGCGACCGGCACGACGGGGGTTCCACGCCCGGTGCCGTCTTCGCTCGCGTCGAAGCCATCGGCTGAGAGCGCGTGAGCGATCAGCGTCTCGGTTTCATAATCCTGCCTGCCCATGCCACCGGCATTGAGACAGTGAGAGGTCTCATCGGTCGATGACAGTATGCCTGCGCCTAGTTGATTGCGGACGAAGCCATCCTTGCACCCGGTGTCGATGGTGGGGGCGGTGTCTGTGAGGCGACCGCCAGCAGGGCCGACTTCAACGCTTCCGGCAACTCCTTGCCGCGCTTCTCGGCGCGGCGGAGGATGCCCTGACAGGCACGCGGAGTCAAGTAGTACCGCTGCGGCAGCTCGCCAGTCTCCAAGACATCCGACAACGAAGACACGGCGCCTGCGCTGGGGTACTCCGAAGAACTGAGCGTCGAGAACTCGGTAGGCGATCCCATACCCGAGTTCGACCAGCATCCCGAGGAAGGCTCCAAACGTCCGTCCGCCGTCAATCGACAGGACACCGGGGACGTTCTCCCACACCAGCCATACGGGCCGGAGTCGATCAGCAAGTCGAGCAAACTCGATGGTGAGGTTGCCACGCGGGTCATCCAGTCCCGCTCGTTTACCGGCGATGGAGAAAGACTGGCAAGGTGTGCCTCCGGCCAGAAGGTCGATTGCTCCAACATCTTCTCTCCTTATGCAAGTGAAGTCTCCGGCGTTGACGACTGCGCCTTCGGCAGGCAGAGCAACTATGTTGCGAATGGCCGCCGCGCGTTGCTTGGCTTCTTTGCGCGAGGACGCATGATGCGGACTCGGCATATGAAGCGGGCGCGATGCGCGATAGCGCGAGCGCAGCAGCCAACAACAGAAGGGATCGATCTCCGCGAACATCACAGGCTTCCAGCCCAGCGGTTCCCATGCAGCTGACACTGCCTCGATGCCCGAGCACAGGGAGAGATATCTCACGCGACACTCCGTGGATGTGGTCCGCGCTTCCGCGCGCAGAGCACATTGAGGGCGCCGAGGATATGCGTCATTGAGGTGTTGCGGCCATAGAGCACCATGTCCGCGTAGCGGACGGGTGCGAGATCACCAGCACGGTCTACCAGCAAAAGGGGGACATGCAGATCCGTTTCGAGCAGCCGATGGATCAGCCTGCCCGCGAAGTCACCCTGTCTTGAGTGAATCAGGATGCCGCACGCAAGCTGGCTCGCCATCATGATTGCGGCAGCATTCCGACTGTCATCGACGGCAGTGACGTCGTAGGGCTGCAGGCGCAATGCGAACGCGGTAGCGGAGAGCAACTCACGGTCCGCGCAGTAAAGCAAAATAGGCATCTTCGGTCGCATGGTGGTCAGCTCCCGAATGCCTGGTCTTCGTGGACGTAGCTGATCACGACGCCAAGCGGATTGGTGAGGAGCATCGCGTTCGGGACTTCATCGCGGAAGCCATAGACGACGTTTGCAGTCCAGCGTTCGCGGCTCTGCTCCTGCTGGTCACCCAATGAATAGAAGACCTTTTCAAACTCGATGTGGGCGCGATATGGTGCTTGCCGCGTATCGTCGAGCACCACGGCTTTGATCTCGATGTCCACGTTGGGAGCGCTGGGGTCGAGCAGGAAGGTCTCAAGGGTCTTGGCTTTGGTCACCCGCGCCAGTGTCGCGCCCTGCAATTCGTTGGAAAAGAAATTCAGTGACTCGGCAAAATCACGCTGTAAAGTAGCGTGATTGCGTCCGTAATGGAGTTGAGCCCAGCGCGCGAGGTAATACTTGCTGACGCGCTCGACGGGGACTTTGGAGAAGTCAGCATAGTTCATCACCTGCCCGCGCCCGGCATCGGTGATGGAGATGACGAGCGGCTTCAGCCGCAAGGCAGCGGTCTCGGCGCGATAGAGGAGTGCAAGCGAAGCGAGCGCGACGATGGAGAGCACGAGGATGGCGACTTTCAGATAGGTGTTGGTAACGACAGGCTCCGCATACAGTTCCAGGAACTTGTGTCCGGCGTCGGTGAGGGGAAGTTCATTCTGTGTTTTCGGCATGCTTAATCTCCCATTGGGTTGACCCAGGTGCCGGTGCGTCCACTGAGGATGGCCGAGGTCAGCTCCGGGATTTTGACTAGACCGTAGATGCAGACAAAGAGCGTGATGAGCAGTGCGGGCAGCACTGCCAGGGCATTCGAGATGGTGATGTTGCCGATGATCTGGAACATCGACGTGAGGACCTTCGAGAAGACGAAGATGAAGGCTGCAGCGACGACCTGATAGAAGCTGAAGCCAATGAACGCCTTAAGCCAGCCCCAGAAGAGCCAGTCCATCTTCGGCACGATGAACCACGGAATAAAGATCGGGCCTATCAACACGCAGACGGCAGAGGCAACGTAGCCATACGCGATCACCGCGAAGGCCACAGCCTCCATCGTGGCAAGGATCACTGCGATGAGAAGGTACGTCAGATCCTCCAGAATGTTGAAGCTGCCGGGAGGCGCGCCGAGCTCCTGCTCCTCGTTCGTGATGGCATTGGCGATCTGCTGCGTCTGATCGGACTCGATCTGAGCCGAGATGCTAAGGCCCTCTTTGGTGATGAGGTCGCTGAAGCTCATCCCAACACCGGGGATCGGTGTCGAGTAATACGTCAGCATCCCAAGGCCGAAGGAAATCATCAGGATCAGGTCGGCGAACTTGGCGAAGTGGAAACCGCCCCCGCCTTGGGAGGCGGACAGGGCGGCTTTGATACCGAACCAAACAATGAGGATCACCGCCAGGCCACGGAAAATGTCGAGTCCCGTGGACTGGAGTGCGGCGCTGTGCGATGACAGCAGTTGGGTGATGGCTTGGCCGATGAAGGTAAAAGGATTTTGTTGCATGGCTCACTGTCCTGTCGTGCTGAGGGAGATGGCGTGCATGGAATCGCTCACACCGTTGGTAATGTTCTGCATAGTTATGGGAAAGTTCTGTTGGAAAAAGATCGCGTTGTTGATGGCGCGATTCTGCGAGTCGATCTGTTGCTTCTGCGCGATCAGTTGCTGCTGGACCGAAGCCGCGAGGAGTTGGTTGGTGTCCTGCTGCGAGTGGATCTGGAGCAGCGTGGCCGAGTTGATCTTGCCGAGCAGGGCATTCTGCGTTTGCTGGCTGGGATCAGTCGAGAAGGTGTCCGATTCGAGATTGGCGAGCTTCGCGGCAAACGCCTGTGCGTCCGTTCGGATGGTCCCGAGGGTTGCCAGAGTGCTGGTGGTTGTGCTCTGTGCCAGCTCCGACGTCGCGTACTGATTGGCAACCGTGGCTTGTGTCCGCGAATCAAGAGATGAGTAATTCCCGGACGGATAGCTCTGGACCTGTACGAAGGCGCTGTTGTAACCCTGCTGGGCTTGGGGCACACCGCCAAAGTTTAAGGCATTCACGAGAGGCGAGGTATTGCCATAGGCGTTCGGTGGAGCAGCCAGCCGCGACCACTGCGACCAATCGGCCTTATATCGGGCTTCAAGGTTTTGCGGCATGGTCGCCATCTGATACGCGAGGTTGTACATCGTGACGATCTGCGTCCGAGTCTGTTCAGCAGTGGTGTAAATCTGCGCCTCTTTCAGGAGGTGCTGCTGCCAGTTGTTGAGTTCGGTCGCCCACTTCTGAAGCTGCGATTCGCCCTGCTGGATTTCTTGAACGGCGTGAGCGCTCTGCGTTGGGTCGTAGACAATCCCGGAGCCGAACTGCGCGTGCGCCGCAGGCGCGAGCGCGGTAAGGACGGCGAGAATGAGGCCATACATCTTTGCTAACTTCATGGTGAAACCTCCGTGAAGACGCTCTGAGAGCGCCGGGTTAGGGATGAACAGGGATGGTTATGGGACAGGGCGTGAATCGCCCCTTAAGGCGCTCCGACGTCATGAACCGATAGGGCGATGGTTTGGGCGGCGATGAAACATCGCAGCCCACAGCAAGCGCACAGAAGAGGGCCGCGCGCATCACATCACCCCCGGCATGTCGTGGTTCTCATAGGCAGGCAACAGCATGTCCTGGGTGATGTAGACCTTGATCCGGTGACCATTGCGAATCGTGATGGTCGGCGGGATGTTTATGAAGCGGTCGAGCACATTCGAACTCGATTGCGAAAGGCTCGAAGCGATACCGGACTTATAGGCTTCCGTGCCCGATTGGTTGTAGCCCTGATTGAGGTTGATGGCTTCGGCAGCGCCGGAGATCACACCCAGGGCAATCGACGCTCCGAATATCTCGACATAGTGGTTGTTGACCTTGTCCTTGATGCCGGTCTCACCCGCCTGGTCAAGACCGTGGAACTGGTCGAGATCGACAGAGTATTTGTCTGGCATGAGCATCCGGTGGAAGGTGAGGGCAAGGCGCTTCTGGCCGAGCCCGGAGACCTTCTGCGCAGTCCCCAGAATGAACGTGCCTTCGGGGATAAGAACGTGCTGGCGGTCCTCGCTGTAAACGGGATTGGTGACCATCACCTTGACGTCGCCAGCGAATTCTCCATCGAGACGGTCCACCAGCACTGTATCGATGGTCGTGCCCTCGAAGACGGCATACGGCTGGCCGTGAGCAGCGTTCAAGTTGATCTCCGGCGCACGCTTATTGGCAGCGGCGGGCGCAGCCGGGGCCTGCGTCGGAGGGGTCGGCGGCAAGCTCGAAGAGCGAGCCGGAGCGGTGTCACCGGGGCCGGCAGGCTCCGCCGATGGGCGCGAAGCGCCGGCATCGGCAGAGACAAGGTTTGAGGCGAAGCGGGCTTTGAAGGTCATCGCCTTCTCCGCATCCGCGATGGGATCGCGGGGCGGCTCGGGCGGCGGCAACTGCGCAGCCGGAGACGCAACGCCAGCAGTCTGCGCGGTGGGAGCGTTGGTAGCGGGGGCATTGATAGCAGGCACGGAGGTGTTGTTGTTCCGGGCCTGCTGCGCCTGCTGGCTCTGGCGCTGGTCCGCGCTCAGATCCTGTTCAAGCTCCTGAATCTTTCGCTGGTTCATGTCGGTCGATGAGGCCAGCGGAGACGATGCCGTCTCTTTCGGCACAGGCTTGGCGTGATTCTTCGAGAACATCACGGCCATCAGGATGAGCACCGCGAGTCCGGCCACAACGTACCCCTGCGCCTGTTTAGGTACGACGCCTTCGGGCCGGACGCGCTTGTCGCGCAGGCCAGAGGCGTTCTCGGGTACCGGAGGCGCAGCCTGTGACTCCGGTAGAGCGGTAGTCTGTTTCTCGTCTGTCATCGCGCCTCCTCTACTGAGCCTTCCGTTGAAAGTCGAGCTTGTGCTTGCCAATTTCGAGGTAGCCCTTATCGACCACCGTGGGGATGACGTAGGTGCCATCCTTCAACTGAAAGGTGATGAGGTCAGGCTTGCCGTCCTTTAGCTCGTAGATGGAGAACTTCTCGGAGGCCGACGACTTGATGTAGGTGAACTTGTCGTCGTGATAAATAGCGGATACGTCGAAGGGGCTTTCATTGTGGAAGGTGTAGTCGAACTGCAACGCCTTCGTCGGATAGTCGGCGCGGAACTGCTCGACAGCAATCGAGGCGCGGTTCTGGGCGACCTGCGCCTGGACGCGCGCCGCCTCTACCTCGCTGGCTGATACGAGCTTGCCGGCGCCATTGGCGGCGGCAAGTGAGGACGGGTCGGACGGCTCGATGACGACCTTGAGGTCGGGATCGCCGGACTCGACATCGTCGAGCACGAACGAGTACACGGTGCCTTTATCGGTAATCAGGTTGAGGTTGCTATGGATGCCTTCCTTCGCGGGATGGAGGAAGCAGTAGTTGCCCACGGTGTCGATGATCCAGAAGTCCTTGTCGCCGGTAGCGACCTCCAGAATCTTTTCGGTGCCGGGAAGCTCGATCAGCGTGGTGTAGCGCATCTTGGCGCGGACGCTGACGATGTCGTTGGTGTGGTACTTGACCAGGCGGGCGGTGGTCTGCTGGCCGTGGGCAACGGTTGCAGCGAGGCCAAGTAGAAGGGGGATGATAGGTGCAGCTGGGCGCATGAAATCTCCTTTAAGGGGTTGTGGCGGGGTTATGAGTTGATTGGGTTCGGGTAGTCTTGGACGAGCCGGATCAAACCTTGTTCCGGCCCAAAGCGGGCGAAGTAATCTTGTTTGCGGATGTTGTCGCGGGGCGTGTTCGTTGCCGTCCAATAGCTCAGCGCATCGACTTCGAGGCGCAGCTTCTTCGCATACCGAGGCTGCTTGAACAGCAGGTTGCGCTTGGGCACCAGCGATTCGAGCAACTCCAGCTCGGTATCGTTGAGCTGGAAGGTCTCGGCATATAGCTTGCGGTCGATGCCGGGATTGGCGAGGAAGATGCGCGTCGGGCAGGACTCGTTCACGAGTTCCAGCAGCCCCGAGCTGGCCAGCTCCATCATGGACTGCGTGGCCAGGATCATGGACGCGTTCTTTTTCCTCCACGTCTTTTCGGCACGCATGATCCAGTCGCGGATGATGGTTTTCTTGAAGAAGATCCAGCCTTCGTCGATGACGAAGAGCTTGAACATCGCGGCGTTCTCCGAGCGCTCGATCTCGGAGGACGCGCGTTGCAAAACGTAGAACAGCATCGGTTCGAGAACGTCCGGGTACTTGTCCCAGCCATCGAAGTTGAATGTCTGGAAGCGTGAGAACGTGAGGGTGTCCTCCACGTTGTCGAAGAGATAGCCGAACTGTCCGGCCTGGGTCCAGCGGTGCAGATGTTCCCCGAGCGGTCCGAGAATGGACGCGAAGTTAGAGAGCGTCCTGATCTCGGCGGGGAGTTTGTATACGCGCTCCAGCGCAGCGTAGAGCGCCTTCTCATCGGCGACGGTCAGCTCATAGCGACCACCGGCTTCGATGAGCACACGCAGGAAGAGGTACAGGAAGTTCAAGTTCTCGTGGGTCGGTGCGAGCGAGAACGGATTGATGCTGAAACCGGGACTCTTCAGTCCGACGTTCAGATAGGTCCCGCCAAAGGTTCGCGTCAGCATCTCGTAGCTGGCGCCGAGATCGAAGATGATGGTGAGGGGCTGGTATTTCTGCGCGGATTGCAGAAGAAACGAAGTCAGGAATGACTTGCCGGAGCCAGTGGCGCCGGTAAGCAGGGCGTGCGCCACGTCGCCCCAATGCAGATTCAGGTAGTAAGGCGTACCGTGTACCGATTCGAGGACCGCGAGATACTCCTTATTTAGTTCCGGGTTCCATGTCGATCCGGTGTCCACCGTGAACAGAAAGGACAGGTCGGCATAGTTGGAGTTCAATGCCCACTGCTTGCGTAGATTGAACTGCTTGTTGCCTGGGACCGTGGCGAAGAATGCATTGAGCAGGTTGTAGCGTTCTTCATAGAGCAGGCCATCATGCTGGGTGAAGAGTTTCTGGAACTCGGCGACGGTGTGCTCCACCTTCGCGCGGTCCTCGTCGTAGATCACGACGGAGAGCGTGAACTCACCGAAGGATTTTCCTTCCATCCCCAACGCGGTAAGTGCGCCGCCCAGCTCCGCGACGGCGGCGGCTTTCGAATCATCGACCAGGTTGTCCTGGTTGCCGGTGTTCTCCCGGTCTTGAAGGTTCGAGACGAAACTCGTCTTCGAGTTGTGGTGATGACGGCGGCGCGACGCGATTTCCTTGCGGGCTTTCGCGTTATCGACAGGATGCCATTCGGTGACGACGTGGAAGTTGGCTGGAATGTCGAGCAGGCCATTGAGGATCAAGGGACGCGTCTCGCCTGGAAGCTCCTTCAACGTAAGGACGCGGACGTAATCGTCATCCATCTGCAGGTAGCCGCGATGGGCTTCCAGCTCCGAATCGCATACCTGCCAGTCGAGATGACGCGCACCGCACAACGGCGCGTCCTGAATCTTGGAGGGGCGGAAGTTTACGAGACGCCGGACAAGCCGGAATATCCCTTCCGCCCCTGACAGCTCGACCTTCATGAGGTCGTTTAGCTGCCCACTCAAACTGTTTATCTTCTGCTGCAACAGCAGCCGGTCGCGCTCGATCTGCTCATACAACAACGTGCGCTGCTGCTTGCCTGCAAAGAGCGTCTTCAGTTCCTTGATACCCGCGCCTGGGGTTTTTAGAAGCTGGGACATCGCATGGAACAGGCCGCTTTTGGAGTACCTGCCATCGATCATGACGACCCAGTACATCTCGATGCTGTACAGCCGGTCGGCTTTCGATTCGAGGAACTGGCTACGCTGTTCTACAGCGGCGCGGACGAGAGGGTTCTCATATTCCGCGTGGGGTATCTCGGGGTGGTTGTGTTTGAACAGGATCTGATAGAGGCGGCACTTATCGTCGAGCGAGTGGAAGGCCGCTTCAAGCCGTTTGACCGCATAGTCTCTGCCCGCATGGTCGAGGCTCTCGTAGTCGATGCCGCCAATGCGGAGCACGGCGCCAAGATCGCCGGTCTTGGTGAGAAAGCATTGCTCGTCCCAAAGCCCGTACAGATTGATGTGCGCCTGGAACGATCCCGCCTCTTTCCAGTCCTTCGTAATGTGCTCAACCATGAACATCGCGCCTCACTATGCGTATCTCTGTTGCTTCCCGTTTCATAGGGTCGTACCATCTGCGGAACTTGCCGGAGTTGAAGAGCACCTTCAGAATCTCCACGTCGTACTTGGTGGCACGTCTGGCAATCACAACGCCGACAACAAACAGCGCGATTCCGCCGAAGAGTGAATGCAGCAGGGAGAAGATGGCGCCCCCGGAGATCAGAGCGACGAAGAACAAACGTCGCTCCGCTCCGAGAACAGTCAGCGGCCGGTTCATGGCCTTGAATACCGGACTCACTCGGCCGTCCGCTGGCTTAGACATGGATCACCTCCTCTCTTTCGTGCCTAGCCCGGAAAGAGCCAGGCCATAAAGTTGACAGCGCCGATTGCCATACCCACGCCGAAGACGATCCCGGCGAGGGTCTTCTTGGACTGGCCTTCGCCATAGGCGAACATCAGTCCGCCGACAACGATTGCGACCAGCGACAGCCCGGTCGCAATCGTGCCGGTAAAGGCGGTTTTGAGGACGTTGACCGCGTTGTCCCACGGATCGCTGCCGGCCTGGGCGTACACGGGCAGTGCCGTAAGGAAGAGCAGCGAAGGCGCGAGCCACCTCCGCCAGTGCGTGCGCAGCGCCGCAAGGCGGGGGCGCGGACGTTTCTTGTGAATGAGTGATTGCATGTGCTCCTTTCATTTGCGTGTCGGTGAGTGGCACTCCCCGTTGCAATGTCTGGAGCGAAAGTAAAGCTGAATGGGGCGCATGCCCATTGCAGAATCGAGAGGGGGTGTGCAAGTTCTGCACACCCCCGACAAACGAGACAAAACTCAATGAATATGCGACTTCACGCACAGTTCAGCGTCGAAGGAGGAGAGATGGCAGGAGGAGCAGAGACAGAAGACCCGGTGCAGAATGCACACACCCCCTCATTCCCACGATGACCAGCAAAGAGCGTGAGGGACGGGGTGGGTCAAGGCCGCGACGATCACATTGCAGAGCAATGGTTCGCCTTGAAGCTCGCCGTCACGCACGTATCATGAATCGAGCGTGGGAATGAGGGAGAAGATCGCTTCGCGGCGATCCTCTCTTTCACTCGGTTCATACGGCTTGCGGCCTGCTCGAAGTACGCATCGTCCATCTCTATGCCGAGGTACTTGCGGCCCGTAAGCAACGCTGCCGCGCAGGAACTGCCGCTGCCTGCGAAGGGATCGAATACCAACTCGCCCGGCAATGTAAAGCTGCGAACCAATGGAGTCAGTGCAGCTACTGGCTTCTGCGTTGGGTGGAGTTTGTTGCCGCTGTACGGCATATCAATCACGTCTGCTACTGGCTGCTTCGGCAGTGGCGGTCTGCCCTTCGCCAGCAAATACGCCTGCTCGTGCTGATAGCTGAGGAACCTCGCCTTCGAGCTATAGGTCTTCCGGAACACGATGTGTCCGACAGGCTGAAAACCCGCCTCTTTCCAAGCGTCGAAGAACATATCGACTTTCGTCCAGCCGTAGAACATGACAGCTACGCGGTTCTGCTTCATCACCCGGTACGCTTCTCGCATCGCCGGCTTGAGCCAATCGGCTTTGGCATCGTTCTGAATGGTGCGCCCGTCGCGGTCGCGGTAGTTCACGAGATACGGTGGATCGGTAAGGATGAAGTCCACGCTGTTCGCGGGCATCTGGCGCATGGCTTCGATGCAGTTGTCGTGAAGGATCGCGTTGACTGGAAGCTGCTGTTGGATCGCATTCGTGTTCATGATGTCACTCCGTTTTGTATGGTCTCCCGATGAGTCGGGGCACACTGCGCGAAGCGACGCGAGTGGGTGAGGCTTCCAAGGCTAAGGGACGCTTTTCGGGAGGGACCCGAAAGAAAGTTTTCGCGCTCTCTGCGAAAAGTTTGTTTTGGCGAGGAACCGGAAAAGCAGAGTCCCGCCGTGCCGCAGGACGCCGGTAAAACCCCGAGCGCGTGCCCGATTCAGCGAAGACCACTGCCCTGGAGTGCGCTGAACGCGAATGACTGCCAACGTGTCTGTTTGACGGGGATTCTCTACGGATGAAGAGATATGCAGGATCTGCATACCCCCTTCGAATTCTGCAATGGTCCCAGCACCATTACGCGCCTAATTTGGGGTTGTTGACGGCTGTGAACCATGAGGGAAGTGGTTTCGCGGCCAGACTCTGAGGTGCGAACGATGAATCATGCGTCGGCTGAGGGTACGCGACCGGGATGGGCTGAAAATGTCTCGCAAAGACCGAATAAGGATGCTAACAATGTAGTTATTGCTAGGCGGCTCCTGAACGTCAGGGAGGCAGCCCAATATCTGGGACTCGAAGTGGACACGGTCTACAAGAAATCCAGGTTGCGGGAGCTTCCCTGCGTCAAGGTCGGTCGAGCGTTGCGGTTCGATGTGAAGGCACTTGAGAAGTACATCGAGCAACACTCGATCCAAACCATTGACTAAAGGAGAAGCATTTATGTCCGTTGTGAAGTTGTCTGAAGGTTTGTATGAAGTTCGTTGGAGAGAGGAGGGTCGGCAGAAGACCAAACGGATTCATGGGGGCTATGACTTGGCTCGCAAGGTCCTACGGAAAAAGCTGTCGACGCGAGACGAAAACCGGCACCTCGATGTGAAGAAGGAGATCAACTACCGGATGTCTGAATTGATCGATCATTACTGGACGCACTACGGAAGCAGGAAGGCTTCGGCAGATCGCGAGAAGAGCATTGTGGAGGGTATTCGATCCGAATTGGGTCGGATGTTCGTGCGAGAGGTTGACGGTGTAGCCGTGCAACGCTGGTACGAAAACCTTACCGGCATTCGCGACCTGGCTGATAACACCGCCGTGCGTCACTTCAATGTCATGCACCACATGATGGAGAAGGCATCGACGATTTGGTCGAAGGAGACCGGCATCGACCGGAATCCGGCTGACCTTGTCGAGGTGAGGCGTCCAGACGATTCCAGAGAGCGTTACCTGTCGGAGCAGGAACTTGGCCGGCTGATGGAAGCGCTCGATGAGAGGATGTACCGCAAAGGCACCAAAGACCTTAACCAGACGAATCTTCGAATGAGGCTCATTGTGTTGATCGCCGTATCAACCGGGATGCGCTCAGCCGAGATTCACCGGCTCCGCTGGTCCGACGTGATGTATAGCGAAGGATTGCTGGCGGTTCGGGCAAAGCTGAAGAAGGGCAAGGTGCGTTACGTCCCTATGCCGTCGGAGTTGGCCGCGGAAGTTCGGCGTTATCCTGCGGTGATTGATGAGGATCGGATCTTCCCGCCAAACCGGGGCGACAAGAGCGGCCGGCAGCGTCTGGAAGGGAGTTTTGATGACCTGCTCGTCAGAGCGAGGATTCAGAACTTTTGGTTCCACGACCTGCGCCACACCTTTGCGTCCTGGTACATGATGAACGGCGGCGATCTCTACGAGCTTGCGAAGATTCTTGGTCACTCGAATATCAAAATGACCGAGCGTTATGCCAAGTTGGGACGCGAGCACATCACGAAGACCAGCACCACCGCGAAGGTGATCTGGACCCTGATGAAGAAGAAGCCGGAGCAGGAAGAAGGCGACCAACAACACGTCGCTTAGGCGATGGTCGTGTATTGGTCGTGCGACAAAAACTTGAACTCTTGGGTTGCCGCTAAGTGCTTTAGAATGTGGTGGCCAGAGACGGGATCGAACCGCCGACGCCGGCCTTTTCAGGGCCGCGCTCTACCACTGAGCTATCTGGCCTTGGCAATGGAACGCCTGCCGGGCTGCCAAGTGCGCCCGTCAAGCTCGTGCGTTTCGACTTCGCCTGCCTGAGGTGGGGAGGGAATGGACCAGCTGCGTTGCCACACGCGGCCCTCGAGAACGTCGAAGGCCAGTATACCAATGACTGCCATATCGCGCCAACCTCAACATGACTCTTGCCTCGACATGGTGCTTCTGCTTGCTGTTGTTTGTGATTCGTCGATGTCTCGGAAGCATCGCCGAAGTATCCGCATTTCCGTAATCACTTGGGTAACCCTGTCCTCATCTCGGTCTTAGCGGTACGATAAGTCCTTAAAGAGGTGCATCCGGCATGATGAGTTTTCGTAACAACCCTATCCAGGGGTTGCTCTGTTCTTTTGTTCTAGTTGCAGTTGGCTCATCGGCTGCAGGCAACATCACGCGAGCACAGACCGCTCATTCCGTGCTGGCCCCCTCTGAAGTCCGCGCTTCGCATGCCTTTGAAGCCGCCAAGAAACTCGGAGCGCCGGAGCTTTATGCATTCCTCAAGCCGATGCCTAAGGGAGCAGATCTCCATATGCACCTCTCCGGTGCTGTGTACGCGGAGACTTTTATCGCGGAGGCCGTTAGGCAGGACCTCTGTATCGCCCCCGTCGACCCTGGAGTGCCTCGTGTTCCGGAAGCCCCAAACGCTGTACGCTTCGTCTCGAAGGGTTCGGCTGACCCCGAACATTCAACCCCCTGCTCCCCGGGGCAGGTGCCAGCCGCAGAAGCGCTCAAGCGCCAGCCGCTTTATGACGATCTCATCGATTCCTTCTCCATGCGCGGCTATGTGCCGACTCCCGGTATTACGGGGCACGATCAATTTTTTTCAACCTTCGAGCGTTTCAGCGGTCTCAAAAATGTAGCTGGCGAATGGCTCGACGAGGTCGCCAGCCGCGCTGCTGCACAGAACGAACAATACCTTGAGATTATGCAAACCCCTACGTTCACCCATGCTGCCACGCTCGGTTACAAACTCGGCTGGCCAGCCGGTGCAGAAAAGGAGGTTACGCACGATCAACTCGTGCAACTCCGTGATGCTTTGTTGGCAGGTGGTCTCCGCGATGAGGTTGCTGTAGACACGAAAGAACTTGCCGATGCCAAGGCCGCACGCGCAGAGATTGAACACTGCCACCCTGACGCATCAAGTGTGTTACGAGCTCCAGGTAATCCTTCGGGTTGTTTCATCCGGATTCATTGGCTCTATCAGGTTCTCCGCGGCTTTCCGCCCCCACAGGTCTTTGCTCAGACGCTCCTTGGCTTCGAAGTTGCTAGCGCCGACCCTGATGTCGTCGGCATTAACTTCGTAATGCCCGAAGACGGTCGCGTCTCCATGCAGGATTACCACCTCCAGATGCAGATGCTCGACTATCTACACTCGGTCTACCCCAAAGTTCGCCTCTCGTTGCACGCCGGCGAGATCGCTCCGGGCATGGTTGCGCCCGACGGCCTTCGTTTTCATATCCGCGAAGCCATTGACCTCGGCCACGCCGAGCGTATCGGCCACGGCATGGACGTCCTCTACGAAGACCACCCCGCTGAACTACTGAAAGAGATGGCAGGCAAGCACGTTATGGTCGAGATCAATCTGACCTCGAATGACGTCATCCTGGGCCTTAGTCATACTGACCATCCGCTCGCGGCCTATCGAGCTGCGCACGTACCGGTTGCGCTCTCTACAGATGACGAAGGCGTCAGCCGCATCGATCTTACCCATGAGTATGTCAAAAGCGCAGAAGAGCAGGGGCTTACCTACAGAGACCTCAAGGATATGGCGCGCACTTCGCTGGAGCACGCATTCCTTGCCGGTGAAAGCCTCTGGGCTTCTTCCGACGACTTCACGCGACGCAAGACAGCCTGCGCCGCACCCATTACGCCAACAAGCAATCCCACTTCTGCTTGCGCAGCACTCCTCAAGACCAGCGAGCGCGCTGCAGAGCAGTGGGAGCTCGAACGCCGCTTCGCCATCTTCGAGGCCTCTATCCACTAGTCCATGCGCTAAACTTATGTCGCATCAGGTCGCGTGTATTCCGCAGAAAGCCTTGAGCTCAAGGAGGGTCCTTCGTTGAAACGAGTGATTTCGGTAGTGTTGCAAACGATCCTGCTGCTGGCCGTCTTCGGTGCTGGGTCGTTTCTTCCTGCTTTCAACGTCCTGCCGATGTGGAAGATGGGGGCAGGGGCTACGCACGACTTCGTGCTCGACGGTCTGGTCTTCATGATCGTGCTCTACCTGATCATCCTCGCCATAGAAGCGATCCGGAAGCGGCTGAATAGCTCCGGTGTCCTCACCACCATTGCTTTTGTGCTGGCGCTGGTCCTCGGTTTTGCTATGAAGTTTGGCATGGTCAGCGTCGGTTCGGCTGCCTCCTAAGCGGCGTTCTCCGGTGCTTGCCGTGCTTCGTTTAGCGGCTGCCGCAGCGAACATTAGCCACCTCCGGTAAGCGTTTTCCACAGGCCGGAATCTGCCTCGGAACCAGGATTTTCTGTTCAAAAGCTCGATTCTTGCTAGACTTTAAAGGACAAAGCACTATCATCGGTCAAACGATTGAGCACGTACATCCATGTAGGTGAGACCGGAGGGGCATTTGTTGCTAGCCAGAAATTGCTGTAATCGCCGAGATGTTGCCCGGTTGAGAAAAGGATCCTACCCCTCCGCATGAGCTTCTCCGCCTCTTTCCCCCATCCCATTTCTGCCCCCGCCATCGATCTCGCCGAACGCAAGATCGCTTACTTTTCGATGGAGATTGCTCTCTCCAAGTCCCTGCCCACGTACTCCGGTGGTCTGGGAATGCTTGCGGGAGACACTTTGCGCTCTGCCGCCGATACAGGTGCGCCTATGGTCGTAGTCTCGCTGGTTCACCGCCGCGGCTACTTCCAGCAGCACCTCGATGCAGCCGGCCAGCAGACCGAAAGCGACGTTACCTGGTCTCCCGAAACGACGCTGCCTTCTGCCGGGCAGGAGATTGTGCTCATCATGCAGAACCGCGAGGTCAAGGTACGCGCCTGGCGCTTTGACGTTGTGGGTGTAACCGGTCACATTATCCCCGTCTTTCTGCTCGACACTGACGTCGAAGGGAACGACCTATGGGACCGCAGGTTGACCGACCACCTGTATGGCGGCGATACGTACTACCGCCTCTGTCAGGAGACGATTCTGGGTTTGGGCGGCGTGCAGCTGCTGCACGCGCTCGGTTGCCAACCTGAAGTCTGCCATATGAACGAAGGGCACGCCGCGTTGCTGACGATCGGTTTGCTCGAAGAGCGCCTGAACGGGGTCCCTCTTCGCGATGCCACAGAGGCTGATGCTGAAGCGATTCGCCAGCAGTGCGTCTTCACTACGCACACGCCAGTGCCTGCAGGCCACGATAAGTTTGGCCTCGACCAGATGTTCGCCGTGCTCGGTCACGAGCGTGCCTCGGCTATCGAGCGCTTTGGCTGTCTGCACGACGGCCTGATGAACATGACGTACCTTGCGCTGCGCTTCTCCCGTTACGTCAACGGCGTCGCCATGCAGCACGGCAAGGTCTCGCAGCATATGTTCCCCGGATACAAGGTGCATGCCATCACCAACGGCGTACACGCGGCGACGTGGCTCTCACAACCCTTCCAGCAGTTGCTAGACAAGGAAGTTCCGGAGTGGCGCCACGATAACCAGTACTTCCGCTCGGTCTATGGCATTGCTCCCTCGGTTATCGACGCCACACACGCCCTCGGCAAGCAACGTCTTTTTGAGACGGTCAAACATCGTACTGGCGTCGAGTTGGATCCGAACATGCTGACCCTCGGCTTCGCGCGTCGTGTGGCTACCTACAAGCGTGCAAGCCTGCTCTTCCATTCGCCGGAGCGCCTCGCAGAGATTGCAGAAAAACTCGGTGGCTTGCAGATTCTGTATGCCGGCAAAGCACACCCTGCCGACAATGCCGGCAAGGGCCTGATCCGCGATGTCTTCAGTGCCGCAGCCAGGATCAACAGTTCGAAGCTGCGCATTCTTTATCTGGAAAATTATGACTGGGATCTTGGCGAGCAACTGACCGGTGGTGTCGATGTGTGGTTGAACACACCATTGCGCCCCTATGAGGCTTCCGGCACCAGCGGTATGAAGGCTGCGCTCAACGGAGTGCCAAGCCTGAGCGTGCTCGATGGCTGGTGGATCGAGGGTTGTGCCGAGAACGTTACCGGTTGGGCGATTCCCGACAGCGACGACGAGGCTACCGAAGCGAATCTGCTCTACGACAAGCTTGAGAACTCCATCGCCCCACTCTATGCCAACAAGGCTGGCTGGGCTGAGATGCGCCGTCATTGCATCGCGATCAACGGTACGTTCTTTAATACCCACCGCATGCTGGGCCAATACGTCTCAAACGCCTACTTTCCGCAGTCAGCCTCGGTTGCAGCAACCGATCAGGTTGTCGAGGACGAGGTCCGCGAGACTGTTTTTGCCTAACCCCCAAAAATCGCAGCTTCTATAAAGGCGTCGCACCCCAGCGGCGCCTTTATTCTGTCCGTGCTTGTGTTCCTCTAGCTCGCGCAGTTCTCCCGATATAGACACTCGTGTAATTACACGCATACAATGGTTCTCAGGAGATCTGCGAATGACCCCAAACCCCGGTGATCCTGGCTGTACCTGCTATCGCCTGCGACAGACCGCCCGCCTGGTCTCCCGTACCTACGATCGCTTCCTGGCACCTGCGGATATCAGCATCGGTCAGTTCGGTATGCTGTCCACTCTCGCGGCGATGGAGGGGAAGTCAATCTCTGAGCTTGCTGATGTCCTTCAGATGGAACGTACGACTCTTACACGCAATCTCTCACCGCTCAAAAAGCTCCGATATATCACGATCGCGGAAGGTGAAGACAAGCGAGCCAAATCTCTACGCTTGACCAAAGCCGGCGAGAAAGCGCTCTCGTCGGCGAAGCCACTCTGGCGCGCCGCTCAACAAAGCCTGGAGCTGCAACTCGGCAAAGCGGAAGTGCAGTCACTCACCAGGACATTGGATAACGTGATGGACCGTCTGTCTGCCAATTAGCCTCACGAAGAGGAGTCATATGAATCAGCAACGTCGTGTTGTCGTAACCGGTGTAGGTCTCATAAGCCCGGTTGGTATAGGCACGGAAGAGACCTGGGCCGCCTTACTGAAGGGCGAATCGGGCATTGCGCCGATCCAGTTGTTCGATGCCTCCCAGTTTGCATGCCGGTTCGCTGGTGAGGTGAAAGACTTCGTCCCAGAGAAATACATTGATCGCAAGGACATCAAAAAGATGGGCCGGTTCATCCAGTTTGCGATGGCCGCTGCAGAATTTGCGCTGACGCAAGCGAGGCTGCCCATCACAGAAGAAAACGCGGAGCGCGTAGGTGTCTACGTTGGCAGCGGTATCGGCTCATTTGAGGTGATCGAGCGGGAGCACGCGAAGCTCCTTGCAAGTGGCCCTGATCGTGTCTCGCCGTTCTTCATCAACGCTACGATCGCGAACCTGGCGTCAGGACAGATTTCCATCAAGTACGGTGCCAGGGGACCAAATCTGACCTGTGCTACGGCTTGTACCACTGGGGCTCATGGCATAGGGGAAGCCTGGCACATCATTCGCCGTGGCGATGCGGATGTGATGATCTGCGGTGGCAGCGAGGCCGCAGTAACGCCTCTCTCTATCGCTGGTTTTGCCGCGATGCGTGCGCTCTCTACATGTAATGAAAATCCAGGGACAGCATCGCGCCCCTGGGACAAGCGGCGGGATGGATTCGTTGCGGGCGAGGGCGCCGGAGTGCTGATTCTCGAGGAGTTGGAAAGTGCTCAGGCTCGAGGAGCGACGATCCTCGCCGAACTTGTCGGCTACGCTGCTAACTCCGATGCCTTCCACACCAACGCGCCACCGGAAGACGGCCGTGGCGTGCGGCGAGTGATGCAGCTTGCCCTCGATCGCGCAGGACTTGTGCCGGCTGACATCCAGTATTTAAATGCCCACGCCACCTCTACGCCACTCGGCGATCGCGCCGAGGCCCGTGCGATTGCCGATGCATTCGGAGATCACGCTGACAAATTGCTCGTGAGTTCCACCAAATCGATGACCGGGCATCTGCTCGGTGGTGCGGGAAGTCTCGAAGCCGGCATCACTGTGCTGGCTCTGCGAGATCAAATGGCGCCTCCCACCACGAACATTGAACAACTGGATGAAGCGATCAAGCTGAATCTTGTTCTCGACAAAGGAGTCTCCACGCCGATGAAGTATGCGATGAGTAACTCCTTCGGCTTTGGGGGGACCAACGCTTCACTCATCTTTCAAAGATGGATGCCTTGATCCTCAAATGGCTCTACCGTATCAGAGCCCTTTCAACCGCTGTGGAGGATGCGCTTCATTACTTTCCTCCCGCTGTCTTGTGTGCGCTCGGCTCGTATTCTCCCGGCACCATGCGGAATGGAATCGCTATGCGGTTCCAGCCATTGATGGTGATAACCACAAGTGTCAGGTTCACAAGTTCCTCGTCGGAGAACCGCTGTTTTGCCTCCTCGTAGACCGCATCGGACACATGGCCCTCGGTAATCAGCGTTACCGCTTCAGTCCATGCCAACGCTGCACGTTCACGATCGGTGAAGAACGGTGTCTCGCGCCATGCGGAGAGCGCATAGAGGCGCTGCTCGGTCTCGCCCTCAGCTCGAGCATCCTTGGAGTGCATATCGATGCAATAGGCGCATCCGTTGGCTTGCGAGGCACGCATCTTGACCAACTCGATCAGTGAGGGCTCTAGTTTGGAGGCCTTCCTGACAAATGCCTCCATGCCGAGCATAGCCGCGTACGCTGCCGGAGACGCCTTTTGTGCTTCTAATCTGGGTTTCATAATCTTGCTCCTCTTCTCAAGAGCATAGAGAGAATGTGGTCTATCGGTAAGGTCCATAATTGAAATATGGAATAGTCCACTTGCTCGGCGGAATGGAGGATCATGCCAAAGACCGAAACGTTTCAGGACCTATCCCTCGTCAGTTCGGGGAGCCACGGTGAACTCTGGCGTTGGCTCTATACGGAACTGAGGGCCGCGATTCTCGATGGCCGTTTACGTCCAGGGAGCAGGCTCCCCTCTACGCGTAGCCTGGCTGTGCAGTACCAGCTTTCGCGCGGCACCGTTATAGCTGCGTTTGATCAGTTGCAGGCCGAGGGCTATACACACACACAGGTCGGCTCTGGAACCTTCGTCGCCTCGGGTCTGCCAGATCCTCCCTTATCGTCGCCGCGCGCCAAACCAGCGCTTACGCTGCCACCATCCACTGCAACGCTAAGCAAGCGTGCAACAGAGACCCTCAAAGGCATAACGGTTATACCTGCACCGCACTCGGTCGGCAAAGCGTTTCGCGCCTACGAGCCTGCCATCGATCTCTTTCCAGTCGAGCTTTGGGCCCGCGTCGCGGCTCGTGTCCTTCGTCATGCACCGCGGTCTCTCTATGGCCACGGCAACGCCGCTGGATATCCACCACTCCGCCGCGCTATAGCCGAATACATTGGGACATCACGTGGTGTGCGCTGTTTGCCGGAGCAGATTATCGTTACCTCGGGTGCGCAACAGGCTCTCGACCTCATCGGACGCTTTTTGCTGGATCCTGGCGATCCTGTCTGGATAGAAGATCCTGGCTATCCCGGTGCATGGCAGACGCTTCGAGCTACTGGCGCGCGCATGATCCCGGTCCCTGTCGATCAGGACGGTCTCAACGTCGCGGCCGGGATTAGGCTCTCGCCCCGTGCAAAGCTGGCCTATGTAACACCGGCCAATCAGTTTCCGCTGAGTGTCACCATGTCCGCCGACCGTCGCATGGAGTTGTTGAACTGGGCGGCGGGAGCAGGGGCGTGGATCGTCGAAGACGAGTACGACGCGGAGTACCGCTACCACGGTCGTCCTGTAGCCGCTCTGCAAAGCCTCGATCGCTCAGGTTCGGTCATTTACGTCGGAACCTTCACCAAGATGCTCTTCAACGCGCTGCGCCTGGGTTTTATGGTATTACCGCAACGGCTGGTTGGAGCCTTTGAAGCCGCCAGAAGCTTTGTAGACCGCCACCCTCCGACGCTCGATCAGGCGATTCTCGCCGAATTCATCACGGAGGGCCACTTCGGCCATCATGTCCGCAGAATGCGCCAGACGTACTCCGAGCGGATGGCGATATTGAAGGAATCAGCGGACAGGGAACTGGCCGGCTTGCTCGATGTGACTGCCGCTGCTGCAGGTATGCGGACTGTGGCGTGGCTCAATACCGGGACGTCGGACAAGGCTGCGGCCGAGCGAGCCAGCCAGCTCGGACTCGAGGTGATGGCACTGTCGTCGTTCGCTTTTCAGCAGAAACAAAGGCCTGCCCTGATACTGGGATTCGCCGGTTGCAACCCCGATGAGCTTCGCCGCGGCGTATCGGTATTGGCGACAGCTCTGCGAGGCTCTGCCGCGCTACGATAGAGTCCGAGGAGATTTATCATGCAACCGCAAGTAGGCGAACTCGTAGAAAACTTCACCCTGCCCGACCAGGATGGGAACACCGTCAACCTCACCGACTTCGCCGGCAAGCCCGTCGTACTCTTCTTCTACCCGAAAGCCGATACGCCCGGTTGCACAATCGAAGCCTGCGGCTTCCGCGACCACTTCGCCAAGCTCCAAAAGGCAGGTGTCGTCGTCCTCGGCATCTCTCGCGATACGGTGAAGGCCCAGAAGAAATTCGCTGAGAAGTATGACTTGAAATACCCCTTGCTCGCTGACGCCGATAAGACAATCGTCAACCGCTTCGAGCTCGTTAAGCCGAAGACGATGTACGGCAAGCTGGTCACCGGCGTTGAGCGCACAACCTTCGTCATCGGCCCCGATCAGAAGCTGCTGCACGTCTTCCATAAGGTCAAGCCCGAAGGCCACGCCGAGGAAGTTTTGGCGCTATTGAAAAAGTAACGATGATTGCCCCAACCATCCCTGAAGATCTGGTGCTCGGCGCCGCTGCGGTCGCAGCGGCGGCGTTCGTCGTGACCAACGCCGCTTTTCGGCCTGGGTCCCAGCTCTTCGGCTCTACCCTGATCGCAGACAACAATCCCAATGAAGTAGCTTTGACCTACGACGACGGCCCAAACGATGCAGCGACAGGCGAGTTGTTGGACCTGCTGGCGCATCACAACGCCCGGGCGACCTTCTTTATGATCGGGCGCTTCGCACGGCAGCGGCCCGAGATCGTCCGTGCGGTGCAGGCTGCGGGCCACCTCATAGGCAATCATACCGAGACGCATCCGTGGCTTGCCTGGCAGTCTGCGCGTGTGATCCGGGAAGAGTTGCGCACCTGCAATGTGGCGCTGGAAGATGCGCTTGGCGCTCCGGTCCGCTACTTTCGTCCACCCCACGGAGCTCGTCGTCCGGCAGTCATGCGTATTGCCCGCGAACTCGGCCTGACAACGGTGCAGTGGAACGTAATGGGCTTCGACTGGGAAGCTATTGGTGCAGACGGTATCGTGCGCCACGTAGACAGGGGACTATCTCGTGCGCAGAGACGTGGCGTTGGCGCAAACGTTCTATTGCATGACGGCTACGATCAGGCGATGGGCGCAGACCGTAGCGCCACGGTGAAGGCGACCGGGATACTGCTGGAGCGCTTTAGCCGCGAAGGCAAACGCGTCGTCACCGTTGATGCGTGGAAATAGTGAGATGGGGGAGTATGGTGCACCCGAGAAGATTCGAACTTCTGACCTACAGCTTCGGAGGCTGCCGCTCTATCCAGCTGAGCTACGGGTGCACTACTTCCTTAAGCGTAGCATAGGGGCATTATGAACTTTCTCCGCACCACCCTCCTCGCAGCCGTTTTTGCTCCGCTCACCCTTGTGGGCGTGGCCCAAGAGCCTCTCGCCTCTCCCGCAGCCACCGCCGAGACCACCCTCGCGGGCCAGGCAGTCAGCATCCATTACAACTCGCCTGCAATTCGCGGCCGCAAGATCATGGGCGGACTCGTTCCCTACGGTCAGGTCTGGCGTACCGGCGCAAATCCAGCAACGACCCTCATTACGGCCACGGGCCTTAAGATCGGCACACTGGATGTTCCTGCCGGAACGTACACCATCTACACGCTGCCTGCCGCTCCCGGCACCCCGTGGTTGCTGATCGTGAACAAGCAGACCGGTCAGTGGGGAACGGAGTACCACCAGGAGCAGGATCTCGGCCGCACACCGCTACACTTCGACAAGCTCGCCGCGCCGCAGGAATCCATGAGCATCAGCTTCGAGAAGACAACCGCGCACTCAACCGAACTGCATGTGAAGTGGGAAACAACAGACGAGTGGGTGAAGGTCGAAGCCGTGAAGTAGTGGTACTCCTGAAAAGCAAAACGAACGCAGAGGCCGCAGAGGGATCACGCAGAGGCCGCAGAGCTTGAACGTCTTTCCTCCGCGTACTCTGCGTTGCTACTCCTCTGCGCCCTCTGCGTTCGTTTCTACAACCCGTTGACTCGCCGCCGAATTCCGTCTTTGAGATGAACGACATTGAAGTTGATGAGCAGACCAACCCTGCGTTTTGCGAGCTTCAGATAAGAGACGAGCTGCGCGCCATGAACTGGGGCAAATGTCTCCACTGCCTTGATCTCCAGGACGATCTCATTTTCGACGAGAATATCGATCCGGTATCCCACATCGAGCAGTTTGGTCTGGTCATAGATCATCGGTACGGGAACCTCGGTTTCAACCTGCAAACCAACTTTCCGCAGTTCATACACGAGACAAGCTTTGTAGGCACTCTCGAGTAGACCCGGTCCAAGCTCAGTGTGGACGCGAAACGCTGCGCCCAGAATCAGGTCTGTGAGTTGCGTGAACTGAGCTTGGTCCATGTATCGTGTCTACCACTCCTTCGCCGCGGTGTCGGGCGTTAGCTGAGTCGAAGCCACTGGGGCTTTCCAGCGCAGGATCGGCTTGCGCGCTGCGGTGGTCTCATCCAGCCGCTGCAGCCGTGTCGAGTGCGGAGCGTTCTGCACCAGTTCGGGGTTCTCCTCGGCTTCGCGTGCAATCTGCTTCAGCGCATCGATCAGCAAGTCGAGCTCTTCGCGCGATTCGCTCTCCGTCGGCTCGATCATCATTGCGCCGTTGACCACGAGAGGGAACGAGACCGTGTACGCATGGAAGCCGTAATCGATCAGCCGCTTGCCCATATCACCGGTTTTGACGCCATTCTTGGCCTGCAGTTTGTCGCTGAAAACGACCTCGTGCAGGGATGGCGACTTGTACGGCAGCTCGAAGGTGCCCTCGAGCTTGGCGCGGATGTAGTTCGCGTTGAGCACGGCGTCTTCGGTCGTCTGGCGCAAACCATCGGGTCCGTTGGCGAGGATGTAGGCCAGTGCGCGGATGAACATGCCGAAGTTGCCATACCAGGCACGCACACGTCCCACGGACTGCGGACGGTTGTAATCCAGGCCCAGAGATCCATCGGGGTTGGTCTTAACAACAGGCGTCGGCAGAAACGGCTCAAGAATCTTCTTGCAGGCGACTGGTCCCGAACCCGGACCACCACCGCCATGCGGCGTTGAGAACGTCTTGTGCAGGTTCAGGTGCATCACGTCCGCGCCGAAGTCGCCGGGCCGCGTCTTGCCGCACAGAGCGTTCATATTCGCGCCGTCCATGTAGAGCAGCGCGCCCTTCGCGTGCAGGATGTCGGCGATCTTATGAATGTCGCTCTCAAAGACGCCGATCGTCGAAGGGTTCGTGAGCATCAGCGCCGCGACATCCCCGTCAACCATCCGCTCCAGCTCAGCGAGATCGACCATGCCCTGGGCGTTCGACTTGAGGTTTGCGACCTGATACCCGCATACTGCCGCAGTAGCGGGGTTCGTCCCGTGCGCGGAGTCGGGGATGAGCACCTTCTTGCGCGGATTGCCCTGCGACTGGTGATAGGCGCGTGCCAGAAGGATGCCGGTGAACTCGCCATGCGCTCCGGCGGCAGGCTGCAAGGTGATCGTGTCCATGCCGGTGATCTCGATGAGGCAATCGGACAGGAGCTTCATGATCCCCAGCGCACCTTGGCTCAGCGACTCCGGCTGATAGGGGTGAGCCTCTGCCAGACCCTCAAGCCTTGCCACGGCCTCATTGATGCGCGGGTTGTACTTCATCGTGCAGGAGCCCAGCGGATACATGCCGAGGTCGATCGCATAATTCCATGTAGATAGCCGCGTAAAGTGACGGATGATCTCAATCTCCGAGAGCTCGGGCATCGCGCCGAGATCGTCGGTGCGTACGGTATTGCCCAGAAGGGAGGCGGCATCCACCGCAGGCACATCGAGCTGCGCGAGGCGATAGCCCTTCTTGCCGGACGAGGACTTCTCGAAGATCAGGTCTTCGTTCTGATTAACGTGCGTGGTTGCCTTAATGGGTGTTCCAACAAATTTATCTGACATGCCTACCGCCTTAACTCGTATCTCGAAACTTACGACTCGAAACTAGAAATCTTCTTCGTCCAAGCCACTGCCGTCAGCGGAATAGCTTCCAGCCTCCGGTCCATCTAAATCTTCTTCGCGCAGACCCAGCGCAATCACCGTACCGCTCTCAAACTCAATCGTCAGCGACTCCATCTCTTCCAGCGCGGCCTTCGCAACGGTCTCGCCGATCTGCGCGCAGAGAGCATTGCGATACTCCGGCTCGCCGAAAGCGATGCTGAAGTCCGCGAGCAGTACGTGGGGCCAAGCGTAGAGAGTGACCAGGGGCCCTTCAAAGCGCAAACGGACGTAGTCGGCGACGAACTCGACCGCAGCTAGTTCCTGACCTTCGATCTCGGTGATGTCCATTACGCTTCCGTTCTTTGTGTCTGGGAGCGGTGTGGGACATTAGCCCCACGCCACTCCGAAAAGGAAAAGCTAAACTGCAGTGGCTGCTTCGTCGATCTGCGCCTTGGTCGTAAGCTCTGTCGCACACCATAGCGTTGCGTTCTCGCCCAGCTCGGGATACCACTTCGCCAGCGCAAGGCCGCCAATGATCTGTTTGCCCAGCAGCTTCGCATTCAGCTTCTCTGCCGATTCCTTGGAGGTCAAAACGAACTCGTGGAAGCGCGGCGCGCCATCGAATTTTGTCGTCGCACCAGCCGCAACCAGCGCACTGCGCAGATAGGCTGCCTTTGCGAGGTTCTGCTCCGCGAGTTCGCGCAGGCCCTGTTTGCCGTAGACGGTCAGGAAGATCGTCGTCATCAGAGCGACGAGCGCTTGGTTGGTGCAGATGTTCGAAGTGGCCTTCTCGCGGCGGATATGCTGTTCGCGCGTGCTCAGTGTAAGCACGAAGCCGCGTTTGCCGTTCTTGTCTTTGGTCTCGCCGACGAGCCGGCCCGGCATCTGGCGCAGGAACTTTTCCTTGCACGCGATGACGCCGCAGTAGGGTCCGCCAAAGCCCACAGCCACGCCAAAGCTCTGTGCTTCGAGCGAGACGATATCGGCCTCTACCGGAGCTTTCACGATACCGAGAGAAACAGCCTCGGCGATCGAGACGATCAGCAGCGCGCCCTTTTTGTGGGCGATCTCGGCGATGGTTGCAACGTCCTCAATCGTGCCGAAGAAGTTGGGCGACTGGATGAGCACGCAGGCGGTGTCGTCGGTGATTGCGGCGTCCAGCGCTGCCAGATCGACCCGGCCTGTCTCGGCAACATAGCCAACTTCCGTTGCCGGAATGCCCTGATGCTGTGTTGCAGTATGCAGTACTTCGCGGTATTCCGGGTGAACGGTCCGGGCTACGACGGCGCCATTGCGGCCTGTTACGCGCACAGCCATCATCACGGCCTCCGCGGCGCCCGTCGAGCCGTCGTACATCGAGGCGTTGGCGATCTCCATGCCGGTGAGCTCGCAGATCATCGTCTGGAACTCGAACATGGCCTGGAGCGTGCCCTGGGCGATTTCGGGCTGGTAGGGCGTATAGCTGGTGAGGAATTCGCCGCGCTGCACCAGGGAGTCGATGATCACGGGCCGATAGTGCCGGTATGCACCTGCGCCGAGGAAGCTCGCATAGGGTTTGCTCGCGGGCTGCTGAACCAACTGGTTAAATTCGCCGCTCGCGATATTCCCTGCAAACGCGCGAAAACGATCCAGCACCTCGGACTCCGAGTGCTGACGCGGGATATTGAGGTCGCGAGTCAGGCGATATTCAGCGGGGATCGTCTCAAAGAGGTCTTCGATGGAGGAGACGCCGATGGCTTCGAGCATTTCTGTGCGGTCGGCGGGAGATTTGGGGAGATAGCGCATGGGAAGGGAACTTTCTGAAACCTGATATGTCTGCGCGAAGCCTCTTCATGGCGAGACGATACAGCTGCCATGAAGAGGCTTCGCGATTCTTTTCTAGAAATTAGTGGCCGGTCTCTTCGGAGACGAATTTTTCGTACTCGGTGGCGGAGAGCAGGTCGTCCGCTTCCTTGGAGTCGGTCAGTTTGAGCTTGATGAGCCAGGTGTCGTTCGCGGCAGTGTTGATGGTCTCGGGCTCATCGTTGAGCGACTCGTTGATCTCGGTGACGGTGCCGGTTACGGGCGCGTAGAGCTCGCTGACGGCCTTAACCGACTCCACCGACCCAAAAGGCGAGCCGGCCTCAAGCTGGTCGCCCACCTTGGGCAGTTCCACAAAGACGATATCGCCCAGCGAGCTTTGCGCGTAGTCGGTGATGCCGATTAGGCCGGTGTCGCCATCGATTGCGAGCCACTCGTGCGACTTCGCGTAACGGTACTTTTCGGGATAGGACATTTGAGGTTCTCCGAAGAAGATTGTAGAGGATTGCTGAGGTTGAGGCCGCGCTGAAAGCTAGGATAGTGGCGCGGTAATCGGCGCTGCGACGGCCTTAGGGCGTTTGTAGAAGGGGGTTGGGACAACCACCGCCTTCACCAACTGACCCCGAATCTCGACCGCGAGCTCGGTGCCGACCTCGATGTAAGCCACGGGTACGTAGGCCAGAGCGATGTTTTTCTTGAGAAATGGGGCAGGAGAGCCCGAAGTGATCTCTCCGATGCGGGTTCCGTCGAGTGTGGCAACCGGATAGCCGTCGCGTCCGATGCCGCGGTCGACCATCTCCAACCCAACCAGCCTGCGCGCCGGGCCGCCGCTGTTCTGTACCTCGAGTAGTGTCTCCCGCCCGACGAAGTCCGTCCCCTTGTCGAGCTTGCAATACCGGCCAAGATTTGCCTCGAAGACGTTGATGGTGTCGGAGATCTCGTGCCCGTACAGGGCCATGGCGGACTCCAGGCGGAGCGTATTCCTTGCGCCGAGCCCGCAGGGGATGATGCCGAACTCCTCGCCGGCGGCGAGCACCTCACCCCACACCCGCGCGCTGGTCGGCTCGTCGGAGGGGATATAGATCTCGAAGCCGTCCTCGCCGGTGTAGCCGGTGCGGGCGATCATCACATTGTGGCAGCCGCAAACCTGTCCCCAAGTGAACCAGTAGTTCTTGATCGGCTTCAGGTCGACGCCGGTCAGCTTCTGCAGCGTGGCTTCGGCCTTCGGGCCTTGGATCGCGAGCTGCGTGTAGTAGTCGGAAAAGTCGTTGACGTGAACGCCGCTCATGCCGCCGATGACCTGCCGTACCCACTGCACGTCCTTCTCCCGGGTGCCGGCATTGATGACGATGAGGTAGTCGTTGTCGCCGAGCTTATGCAGAACGACGTCATCGACGAAGGTCCCGTTCGGATACAGCATCGCGGAGTAGTGCGCCTGCCCGGTCTGGAGCTTGCTGGCATCGTTCATCAGCAGCTTCTGCACCGCGGCCAGCGAGTTCGGTCCGCGCAGCTGAATATCGCCCATGTGTGAGACATCGAAGAGGCCGACTGCGGTGCGCACGGCCATATGTTCTTCGATCAGCCCGCGATACTGAACGGGCATATCCCAACCGCCAAAGTCGACCATGCGCGCTTTATGCGCGTGATGGGTGGCGTGAAGGGCGGTACGGCGGAGAGCGGAGGGGGTTTCGGTCGTGGTCATATGTCTGTCCTTAGGATGCACCAGAGCGCGCGTTTGGCGCGAGGCAACTGTCTACGATAGCAAACCTCAGGCACAGCCAAAGGAGAACTGTCCTAATGGGCTGGCGATACCACGGCTTTCAGGTCGCTCAGCAGGGCAGTGATGCCATCATCGAAGTTGCGATCATGCGTCTTCTGTAAGTATGCGACATCGACCGATTCGGTAAACGTCCATAGGATGTAATGGGTCGGACGATCGTAGATCACAAGCCGAAACATCGGCAGCGGATCGGCCGCGCCCTTTACCTTGGCTCCCTGGTTGTCCCCGAAGGCAGGCCCTTTAGGAGCCACCAGCTGAATCTCGAAGACGAGGTCAGCTTCAGCCGGACTCGATTTCAAAGAAAACGTTCCATCCGCGGCCAAAGCCGTATAGAGCGCGGTGTACGGCCTCGCGGTATCACCGCTGAACGGGTGAGGGAACAGTCCGCTGTCGGCGCCTGCGTTGGAGACAAATACGCTCTTGCCCGCAAGCAGTGGCGCCGGTACGGGAGGCCGGCCGGGAGTTTGTTGGGCCTGTATTGCGCCGGGTAGAAGTAGGAACGAGAGTAGAAGCACGGAACGAAGCTGCATGATGGTGTCCTTTTTAGCAGCAAGGAGTGTGGTCTGTCTGCTAGGCAAGAGACGCGGAATTTTAACAGTTGGTCTCTGGAAAAAGATATTCGGTGAAAACCAAATCTGCCTCTAGTACCGTGAATGCGTAATTAGGCGCCTTTGCTTTTCTAGTTGTCATTCCCGCAGGGAATCTGCTTCTTCCTTCGCTGGCCAGAAGTTTGTGGCTATACGAACCAACAGCAGATTCCCTGCGGGAATGACAACCAGAAAAGCAACAACAAAAGCAAGAAGACCTCTTCACTCCCGTTGGTCGGTCGAAATGACAAGCTTTGGTGGGGGCTCTTAGGTACAACTGCAGTACTAGCGCCTTTGTCGCCGGTTCGCGCGCACGAAGCTGCTGACGGAGAAGTACGCGAAGACCAGAAACACAGCCAGATAAAAGTAAGCCTTGTGTGCTTCGGGGGAGAGTGGCGACGATTTGAAGCTGTTGCGCAGCCGCCACACACCTTGTCCCAGGAATAGCGCGAACAGGGCGAAGAAGGTGCCTGTCACCTCCAGCCAGAGAACACTGGAAAACCGTTTCACGGGAGTCAGTACGGACTGGCCAAGGCCACGCGCATGGGTTCTGGCGGTTTTTTTCACTTCGGCAACGGTGCGGTAGGCCTCTGCGACCTGGGCTATTGGGGAAGGCTGAGGCGTTGTATTTGCAGGGGTGGGTTCTGCCGCTCGCTGCGAAGTCCCAGCCGCAGGATTGGGCGCTGTGGCTGCGTCGACTGCGCTGATTAGCGTCTTTGTGGCGTGGCGCGCGCCGTAGCCAAGAGCGCGACCGAGGCGAACCCTGTCCATGGCCCAAGTGTATCGTGCCCACGCCTGTTGCCGCGAAGCGCGAAGTCCACGCCTTGCATCCAACGGCATATGGCGTCTGTAGAAGATGGGGAAGACGAGAGTACGGGAAGCCTGAAGAAATGGGCCTGGTTGGTGGGAGGGCTGTGCGCCGCGGCGGCGGGGTTCCTGGTGTGGGGCCCAAAGCGCGTCAAGCCGGTCCAGGACCTGGCGCATCGCCTTGAAGAGGCCTGGGAAGAGCACGACGAAGACGACGATCTTGAGGAAGCGTTATGGAGAGGCCAGGGTTCAGGGCCCAGGGCCCAGGGTACAAAACCCACAGTGCCTGAACGCTGAACCCTGGGCCCTGATTTTGCGACACCGCCGACATCGGCGTAATCTTGAGGGCAGTTGCACCCGCAGCTGCCGTTCCCAACAGGTTCGTTTGGGAATACCCGGTGCGTGGTCAGGGCATTCTGAACGAAGCCGGGAGGTGGCATTGAATCAACAGGTCAAGGATCTTATCCAAAAGTTAGGCGAAGCGATTCACGAGTCGGTAGCTGAATCGGAAGCGATCGCGGGCGTGGTCCGCGAGATACGCGAGCAAGGCTTCGACGTGATCCTGATGCTGGAAGCGACCATCGGCTTGAACGAGGTCGATGATGACGACGAGACTGCGGAGAATGACGAAGGCAATGAGGCCGCGCACGGTCCTTTCACACGCAACGATCTAACCTTCCTGAAGTCTTTGCGCATCACAACAGAGGAGCATGAATCGGGCTCCAGCGGCGACACAGGCAGTAGTGGGCCCGACGGTGCATAACTGCATCTACCTCCATGTTTTGACCGTGTGCTAGACTCGTCGCCAGTTTTGCGTCTTGTGAGATCAAATGCACTTTGGGACACTTTGGGAGAGGTAAAGGGAGTACATGAGAGATACGTTGGGTGTATTGCTCGCCGGTGGGGCGGGCGAGAGGTTGTTTCCCTTGACTCGCGACCGCGCTAAGCCAGCGGTACCTTTTGCGGGGCAGTACCGCATCATCGACATCACACTTTCGAACTGCATCAACTCCGATCTTCGTCACGTCTACATCCTGACGCAGTACAAAGCGCTGTCGCTGAATCGCCATATTCGCGAGGGGTGGGGTCCGGTCGTCGCGAGTGAACTGGGCGAGTTCATTGAGATTCTGCCGCCGATGCAGCGTGTCTCGAAGAGCTGGTACCAGGGCACGGCCGATGCGGTCTTTCAGAACATCTACTCCATCGGCTCCGAAGAGCCAAGCTATGTGTTAATCCTCTCCGGCGACCACATCTACAAGATGAACTATGCGCTGATGAAGCAGCAGCATACTGAATCGGGCGCCGATGTGACGATTGCCACCCTGCCGGTGAGACCGGATCAGGTCTCTCAGTTCGGCGTTGTCGAGGTAGCCCAGAACGCCGAGGTTACGGGGTTCATCGAAAAGCCGAAGGAGACGAATATCCGGTCGCCGTTCAACCCTGAGATGGTCGATGTCTCGATGGGCATCTACCTCTTCAACACGGACGTGCTGATTCCCGAGTTGATGAAGGACGCCGAGGACCCGAACTCCAAGCACGATTTCGGCCATGACATTCTGCCGAAGCTGCTGGGGCGGTACAAGATACACGCCTACAACTTCGTCGATGAGAACAAGCAGCGCGCACTCTACTGGCGCGATGTGGGAACCCTGGAGGCCTACTACGAGGCCAACATGGACATCGCCGCAGTAGCACCGACGTTCAACCTCTACGACAAGGCCTGGCCGATGCGTACACGAGCGTATCAGTACCCACCGGCCAAATTCGTCTTCGGCGAACCCGGCCGCACAGGTATGGCGATCAACTCGATCGTCAGCGCCGGCTCCATCGTCTCAGGCTCGGTGGTACGCAACTCGGTGCTTTCGCAGGATGTGCGTGTGAACAGCTATGCGGATGTAGATTCCAGCATCATCTTCTCGCACGTCAACATCGGCCGCCACTGCCGTATTCGTCACGCCATCATCGACCGCGACGTGCATATTCCGGATGGCACAGTGATCGGCTACGACCCAGCCGAAGATAAGAAGAACTACTTCGTCACCCCCAGCGGCCTCACCGTCGTGACGCGCGACTACTCGGTCTACGAGAACCCAGTCTCGACGGACTTCCAGCAGGTGAGCGAAGGCTGGTGAAGCAGGGATTAGGGCACAGGGATTAGGGATTAGGGATTAGAAAAACTTAGGGGAGGCAGATAGCTAGTTGCTCTGCCTCCCCTGTTTTTACCTAATCCCTAATCCCTGTGCCCTAATCCCTGCTTTTATCTCTTTCCGAACTTATAGACCAGGCCTGCCGAGATCGAGAAGAACTCGCGGGTCTCCGTTCCGAAGTGTTCGAAGATGAGGTCGGGCTGCAGACGTACGGCTACGCGCGGTGCATAGTTGAAGTCGATGCTGCCGCCTACTGCGCCAAAGGGAGAAGTGCTGTTGCAGTAGAGTCCCAGGTTTCCGATCTGGCCGGGCTGCTGCTGTGCCGGGCAGGCAGAGACAGGGCTGCCTCCCGGGAAATTCGCCGTAGCGTGATCGAAGATACCGTATGTAGCACCGGCGAGCGCGTGATAGTCGATTGCGGCGTAACGGTTCTTCGGACCGCGCCACTGTACGCCGCCGCTCTCAATGCTCTGCATGACGAGTACACGGTTCAGGTTGGTCAACTGATTGGACCCTGGATTGGGGGAGGTAGGCGTGGTTCCAGCCTGAAAGCGATAGTCTCCCGCGATGCCGAGATGGTTGGTCAGCCAATAGGTGCCCATCACCTCGCCGCCACCCATGTTGTAGTGCTTGGGCAAATTCTGGCCGGCCTGGCCGTTGCTGTAGCTCAGACCTCCGTAGACCTCCCACCGATTGTCATAGCGTGGTCCGGCGTAAGGGGCCAGCGCCGGTGAGGTTACGGTGGTCGACATGGGCTTGGTCCCGGGGGCGGCAACCTGCGCCTGCAGGCGGCCGGCGCTGAAAAGGGATGTTCCTGCCAGAGTTGTCAAAATTGCCAGAACAAGCGCCGCTATCGGCGTGGGCCAGCGGCGCGTGGATAAAGCTGTCTGATTCGTCACGTGGAAGATTGTCCTCTACTGCCGGCGCCGGAGCGCGCTGTTGTTCAAGTGCGCGCCTTCGCGGTGCGTTCCTCTAAGGATATAACGCCGGGGCATGATTTGCGGCGAATCCTGCGGATTGGTTCTCAGTTCACAGTTGTCAGTTCTCCGTTGTTTGCGTAACTTGCAAGATCCCAACGTGGGTTTTTGGAAGTGGCTGGTTTTATCTGAGAACTGACAACTGTGAACTGAGAACCAATTTACCGAAAACACGGTCACTCATGAAACCGAAAGGTCGTTGCGTCTAAACCGCACTCACCAAGGACTACTGGATCGTGCGACAATGGTATTTCGCCGCCCCGCTCGACTGGGGTACGGCAGCAGGGAGACTTCGTATGGGTGAACTTTTTACACCGACCCACCTGATTGTGCTGGCTGTTGTAGCTATTGTGCTCTTTGGCGGCAAGAAGTTGCCGGAGCTTGGCAAGGGCCTTGGTGAAGGCCTGCGTGGCTTCAAAGAAGGCGTGAAGGGCATCAATGAGGATGCCAATGCCGCCAAGACTACCGAGTCGCCCAAGCCCGGTGACTCGCTGAAACCGCCACCGGCAGCCTAACTGGTTTTTTATCGACAACACAGGAGCGACGGTCCCCTGCGACCGTCGTTTTCTTTTTCGGTGAATGCCTGGCGTTTGCCGGGATCTCCCAAAGAGGCCATCTCCATGAAGTTGAAATCGAGTTACTTCGTAAAGCCGCACAGCAAAGTGCGGCTTTCGCGTCTCTCCACCTCTGAGACCGGCAGTTTCCACGACAAGGATGACGTGGAGCCTGTGCTCGCGAAGCATCTCGAGCAGCTTGCGTCCCTGCAGGAAGTCCTCTACGCCTCCCAGTCCAAGGCCGTGCTGATCGTGTTGCAGGGCATGGATACCGCCGGCAAGGATGGCACCATCCGGCACATCTTTTCGGGAATCAATCCTCAGGGCTGCGATGTTGCAGCCTTCAAGGTGCCGACACCGCTGGAGGCGCGGCATGAGTTTCTATGGCGCTGCCAGTCCCAGACGCCAGCGCGCGGCATGATCGAGATCTTCAATCGTTCTCACTATGAGGATGTGCTCTCCCCGTGCGTCCACGGCTTGATCTCAGGCAAGGTTGCGGGCCGCCGTATGGACGACATCAACGCCTGGGAGCGGACGCTGGCGGACAACGAGGTTGTGATCCTCAAGTTCTTTCTGCACATCTCGCACGCGGAGCAGACACGCCGTCTGCAGGCGCGCATCGACACGCCCGACAAGCGTTGGAAGCTCTCACCGGCCGACTTCGCCGAGCGCAAATTCTGGCCGAAGTACGTCGACGCTTACGAGGACATCCTTCGCCACACCAGCCACAAGCACGCCCCATGGTTCGTGATTCCGGCGGATAATAAGTGGTACCGCAACATCGCGATCTCGCAGATTCTGGTGGATGCGATGAAGGGCCTGAAGCTGGAGTATCCGAAGCCGACGTTCGATCCATCCGGCATCAAGCTCACGAAAGAGAGTGCGGATTCGGCAGTGAAGAAGATCGCGGCGCGCAAGAAACGCAAAGGCAAGGATGACCGTGCTGCCGATGTGACTCCGGCGAGCAGCAAGTAAGAGCAGGAACCGTACTACTTCAAAATTGTCATCTCGACCGAAGGCGGCGCTCTTTGCCGCCGTAGTGGAGAGACCCCTGTATTTTGCCCGTAGCGGCTTGCTACTACGGGCAAAATACAGGGGTCTCTCCACTACACATGACATAAAGCTGTCATGTTCCGGTCGAGATGACAGAGTATGGGAAAGGGAGAAAAGCCAACCCCTCAGAGCGTAACCATCACCACTGCGACGACCGCCATTACCATACCGGCGATCTGCCGTTGCGTAGGCCGCTCGTGCAGCCTCCATGCCGCCAGCAGAATCGTTGACGCAGGATAGAGCGAGGCCAGCACCGCTGCTACATCCAGCCGGCCTAGGCGTGTCGCCCAGACGAAGAGCATATTGCCGCCGGTATCGAGCAGCACCACAGAAAGCGCCCACAGCGCAGCGGATCTATTGATGCGGCCTGCGTCCTTGTCTTCGGCGCCTCCGCGAAGCCACAGCACCAGCAGCGTCAGGCTGCAGGTAGTGAGGCTGCCGATACGAGCCAGTGCCAGTGGCACGAAGACTCCGAGCGGGTTTGCCATGCGCAGGGCTACGAAGTAAACCCCGAAGCCGATGCCGGCAAAGATGGCAAGGCCCAGTGTCCCTCGGCCAGAGTTGCCGGTAGAAGGCCCGGCAGCGATCACCCAGATAGCGACAAACGCAAACGCAAATCCGGCTAGCCGTAGCGCACCCGGAGCCCCTTCGAGCACCAGCGAGACCAGCGCAGGGATAGCAGCGGCCAGCAGTCCGCTGATCGCTGCTGAAACACCCATCTCACCACGGGAGAGGGCGATATAGAACGCCGTCACGGAGGTGCCGCCGGCAAAGCCTGCCAGCAGACTCCAGCCGAGCAGCGCACCGTGAGGCATCGATTCATGCCGAAGCAGGATGATCGCCGCTAATACGGCAAAGCTGGTGAAGTGAGACAGCAGGATGACGCGCAACGCCGCCCGGAGCGAGCCTCCTGCGGCCTTGACGCCCATGCCGCCGGCGAAGTCGCCGCCGCCCCATGCCACTGCCGCAGCAAGCGCCACCACGGCGTTGCTTTGTATGTTCCAGTTCACAGACTTCCGGGGGCTACGGTACGGCTGTCGGTGTCACCGGCAGGGGGGTGCTGTTTCTGGGGGTTGGGAAGTAGCCATCCTTTGAGATAACTGTCAGGTTAGGCTTCATGACACGAACTTCGATCTTGCGGAACTTCCCGTCGTAGATTGGCTCATGGCTGTAATAGCCAATCGTGTACTGATAGCGTACCTGTTCGGTAATCTTGCTGAAGCTCTTCTCAATCCCGCCCTGACGGAACTCAGGATCAGTCTGGCCGCCGGTTAGCGCTGTAATGCGCGGCAGAACGTCGTCACGCATGGTCATGGGAAGATGAATGCGGTCGAGGAAGCCAAGCCCCGGAACGGACGAGTCACCTACCAGCGTCGCGAAGACCTCGATATTGTTGGTCTGGCAGAATTTGATGACTTCTTTTTCTTTTGCCGTGCTGCCGTATTCCTTGCCGTCGGAGATCACATACACAACCCTCAGCCGGTCCTTGCCCGCGTGTGTCGTCTCAATGGCTCCAGCGAGGATCGCATCGAGCAGTGTGTGGAACTCTCTGGGAGGAGTCACAAACAGGCCTTGCTGTCCGCGTACCGGAGTGGTATTGGGATCAACCTGCTGGTTGTTTTTTACGGTGGTCTGGTCGAGACCGCTGCCGAAGGACATATTGGGCTCGCGTCCAACCGCCTTGGATCGCTCCAGAACAACACCCAGGCGAGCACTCTGGGCCGCTGTAAAGGTCGTCTGCTCCTTCACGCCGTTGTTGTACGTAAAGACCGAGATCTCGTCGTACGGCGCGAACGCGTCTTGCAACGCGTGCAGCGAGTTGTTGATCTTGGTCATGGTGTCGAAGGTCACGCTCTGGTCGATGACCAGCGCTACCGACATGGGAGAGGCGTCGCGCCCGAAGATCTGCATCTGTTGCCGCAGGCCATTCTCGTAGATGCGCACATCGCGCCACGTCAGCGCCGGAACTAGCTGATTCTTATTGTCCTTGACGGTGAAGGGCACCTGGACATAGTTCACATGCACGCGAAATACGGGAATGGCATCCGCACCGCGCGGTGGTGGAGCGCCCTCGTTGTCATTGTCAGGGGCCTGCGCGCCGGACGCGGGCGACGAAGGCAGGGTGCTGCCGGGCGCCGTCTGGCCATCGCTGGCAGGAGCCTCTGCCGGGGCGGATGATGCCTGCGGCGCTGGAGCACTGGGCAGCGCGGCACCAACGGGGGTGAGGCTGTTAAGCTGCGGCAATGCCTGAGGGCGTGGCGCGTCCGGAACGTTCTGTTGCGGAGTGCTGGAAGCGCTCTGCTCAGTGCTCTGACCCTGCATTGCAGAGCCGAAACCCGCTCCAAAGCCCACCAGCGCAACCGTTAGCGCCCCTACCCGAACTGTCTGCTTGCCGAACACCATTAAGGTCAACCTCTTCTTGAACACGGTCGCCCGGGGCCGACTGGCCACAGGCACACCCTTTGAGACTACCAGTGTGCGCGCTCCTCTGCTACATTCCGGCTATACCTCTTATAGACTTATAGACGCACGGAAGGTACCCAGTGTTGTGCTTCTGGCCTGGGCGGCCCGGAACCCGGCTTTCGTTTGTGGCCCCTGGGGGCTACTTCGTCGTCTAATAGACCTATGCGACCTGTATTTCTGTGTCTTGTTCCGGCTCTGTCGTTCGCCCTCCTGGCCTGTGCGCCGGGCCTTCGCGCGCAGGAGGCGCCCTCGCCCGATGGCCCCCCTCCGGCGAGCACGGCACCCGCCCAGCAGGAGCGGAATTCCGACACCCAGACCCTCAAGGTCAACGTCAACCTGGTCGACGTCTATTTTTCCGTGCGCGATAAGTCGGGCTTCATCACCGGCCTGCACCAGCAGGACTGCGGCCTGTGGGAAGACGGTCAGCAGCAGACGATCAAGAATTTCACGCAGGAGAAGAATCTTCCCCTGACCATCGGTATTCTGCTGGACACCAGTGGGAGCCAGAAAAATGTGCTGCCGCTCGAACAGGACTCCGGTGCCCGCTTTCTGAGCGAGGTGCTGAAGCCCAAGGACGAGGCCTTTTTGATCTCCTTCGATGTCAACGTCGACCTTCTGGCCGACTACACCAATAGCGCCCGCGAACTGAAGCGCGCCATCGATAAGGCCACCATCAACGCGGCCTCCTCCAGCGCCGGTGTTCCCGGCATCGGCGGCGGCCCGTTCCCGACGAGCAACCCCCGCGGCACGTTGCTCTACGACGCCGTTTACCTGGCGGCCCATGACAAGCTGCGCATCGAAGCCGGCCGCAAGATCCTCGTGCTGCTTACCGATGGCGGCGAGAACGGCTCGCAGGAGACCCTGAAGACGGCTACGGAAGCCGCCCAGAAGGCCAATGCCATCGTCTATGTGATCCTCATCGCGGACCGCGGCTTCTATGGGGGCGGCATCACGCTGGGATCGACCGGCGCCCGGGAGATGGAGCAGTTGGCCCAGGATACCGGTGGCCGTGTCATCAACGTCGGCAACAACGGCAAGAAGCTGGAAGAGGCCTTCGACCAGATCCAGGACGAGTTACGCACCCAGTACCTGGTCAGCTATACGCCCAAGAATAAAGTCGCCGATGGCAAGTTCCGCAAGACCAACATCGACTGCGGCAAAGGGACGAATGTGCAGGCACGCAAGGGGTACTACGCGATTGTCGGCGGTGGCGACGACGAATAGCTAAGCATTCCGCCGTTTATGGTGATGTGGCTCTTTTCTATCCTTCCTAAACGTTGTCATCTCGACCGGAGGCGCGCACTTTGCGCCGTAGTGGAGAGACCTGCAGCTTGTTTGTGCCGGCATTATCGCCTGTGCGGACAACCTGCAGGTCTTGACGCAAAGCGCGCCACAGATATTTGCATCGCGCTCTGCAACATGCAGGTCTCTCCACTACGTATGACGATAAAACCATCATGCTCCGGTCGAGATGACAATTCTGGGGTATTTCATCCCTACATCCCACTATTCGTGAAAGTGCTCCTAAGCCTCCATTGCCCCTGAATACACAGCCATTCCAGCCACGGCGTCCACGCCCATCGCATCGAGTGCGTCCACTTCGGAGCGTTCTTTGATGCCTCCGGCGACGATGAGCTGCCGGGCGGTCGTAGACCGCAACACAGCGGCAACGTCTATCGGAAAGCCCTGCATTGTGCCTTCGGTGTCGACGTGCGTGTAGAGGAAGGCTGAGGTGTAGTCCTCGAGCCACGTCACGGCCTCTTCGGGCGTCAGGTCGACCGAATCCTTCCAGCCCTTTACCGCGACTTTGCCGTTCTTGGTGTCGACGGAGAAGCATAGCGCGTCTTCGCCAAGCGCCTTCTTCAGGCTTGCGGCGAATGCCTTGTCCACGCCCTCGCTGTTGAAGAGCGACGATCCATAGATCACCCGCTTGGCGCCTGCATCGAGCAGCCGCTGGCCGTCCTCGGGCGTCTTGAGGCCGCCACCTACCTGGCAAGGCAGCCGTTTGCAGATCATCTCGATGAGCTCGCGGTTGTCGCCCTGCCGCATCGCGGCGTCGAGGTCGATGAGCTGCACGGTCGGGTACTTGGAGAAGCGTTCGATCCAGTAGTCGAAGTCGTCAAAGGCGAGTTTGAGTTTCTCGCCCTGCACGAGCTGCACAATGCGCCCGCCCATCAGGTCAATTGAAGGAATCAGCATGGTGTTAAGTGTAGACGGAAACAAACTGCAAACGCAGAGTGCGCCGAGTACGCTAAGTTGACGCGCAGTAAACTCTGCGCAAACTTGGCGCCCTTCGCGCACTCTGCGTTTGCAGTTTATTTCAACACGGCAACCGCATCGGCACACCCGCCGCTGCTACCTCAGCCTTCAACGCCCGCGAATCCGTAATTCCAAAGTGAAAGATGCTCGCCGCCAATGCCGCATCTGCCTTGCCGGCCTTGAATACCTCCGCAAAGTGCGCCGCCGAACCTGCACCACCACTGGCGATCACCGGAATCTGCACGGCCTCCGACACGCGCCGCGTCAGTTCGCAGTCGAAGCCATTGCGCATGCCGTCGGTGTCCATCGAGGTCAGCAGGATCTCGCCTGCTCCGCGCTGCTCGGCCTCGCGTGCCCAGTCGACGACGCGCAGGCCAGTCGCCTTGCGTCCACCGCTGACATACACCTCGGCATCTTCTACGCCATGCTCACCGCGCCGGGCATCGATCGCGACGATGACCGCTTGCGCGCCGAAGCTGGAGCCAATCTCACCGATCAGCTCCGGCCGTGCGATGGCGGACGAGTTGATGCTGACCTTGTCCGCACCCGCATCGAAGACTGCCGCTGCATCTTCCGCGGAACGAATGCCTCCGCCCACGGTGAACGGCACAAAGAGCGATGCCGCTGTGCGTTTCACGGTATCGAGCAGCGTGCCGCGGCCCTCGTGCGTGGCCGTGATATCGAGCAGCACAATCTCATCGGCTCCTGCCGCGGCATGGCGGTGCGCGAGCTCCGCCGGATCGCCCGCATCGACGATGTCGACGAACTGAATGCCCTTTACGACGCGTCCGCCTCTTACATCCAGGCACGCGATAATGCGTTTGGTTAGCAAAGTTTTTGCACTTGCCTTTCTTTCTGTCATTCCCGTAGGGAATCTGCTTTTCGTTGACAGTGGCACAAACTACGAACTCACACTCATATCCATAACCGGGCACTTCGCGGCAGCGGCTTCACTGCCACCAACGCGCCCAAAACCAAAATCATCGGTCCCCAGAAAGCTCATCTTGTGGTGCTGAGCCATGCCGCTGAGGTCGTTATGCACCATGTGCATCGCCACCTGGATGGCATGCGCCGAATCCGCGCCGCCGGCAGGTTTGATGTGCTCACGGCCCAGCGCGCTGATGCGATAAGGGCATGCCCAGCCCTTGCCTTCGATGTGAAAGGGTTTGCCGAAGCCAACAGTCAGGGTTGCGGTGTGGCCCTCGTGTTCGATATCGAGAAAGCGTTCGGCGATGGTCTCGAACGGCACGAGATCCATGCCGGTCCAGTTTGCTGCCTCGTCCGGCTTCACCATTTCAACCGTGCCCTGCGAGATGTGTGTCGTGTTGCTAATCATGATGAGGCTCCTGCTAGTGCGTTGCGGATCGATGCTAGAGCGCGAGAAAGTTGTTCAGTACGCGCAGGCCGGTTTCGGCCGACTTCTCAGGGTGAAACTGTACGCCCATTACGTTGTCGCGTTCTACGGCTGCTGTAAATGCCCCGCCGTAGAGTGTTGCCGCAGCGGTATCTGGCGAAACCGGCGCACGCCACGAGTGTGTGTAGTACACAAAGCTTCCTGATGTAACGCCCGCAAGCAGCCGCGAGTCTTCCCGCACATTTTCCAGCGAGTTCCAGCCCACATGCGGTGACTTCAGCTCGGCTCCCTCGAAGACAGCGGGGAAGCGTTCACACTGGCCGCTAAAGTGGCCTAAGCCTGCGGTCTCCGGCGCTTCGGTGGAACCGACATACAGCCACTGCAACCCAACGCAGATGCCAAGAAATGGCGTACCCTTTGCTACAGCCTCGCGCGTAGCCTGCGTCAGGCCGAGATCGGCAAGCAGTTGTGTCGACTGAAAATGTCCGACGCCGGGAAGAACGATCTTTTCCGCGTGCAGTACATCCTCGGGCTTTTGCGTGACGACGATATTGTCAGCGCCAAGATGCCGCAGCGCCTTCACGACGCTGGTCAGATTGCCCGCTTTGTAGTCGATGACAGCGATCATAGTGTTTTACTTTTCCGCAGGTTCGCTTATCTCGATTTACTCCGCTTGGCTGCAAGCTTTGGCCAATACTGAAATTCGTCTACATACAGCTCAGCTTCGAGATCGGCGGCACGCTGCTGTATCCGTGTCTGTGCATCCGTAATCGCCTTGTTGTAGATCGCCGGGCCAATCTCTTCGACGAAAAAGTCCAGCAACAGACCGGCAGGTAACTGTCCGATCGGTTCAGGCATGTTCACCTCGAAGTACTGTTGGATCGAGGCGATGGCATCTTTTCGCGCCTGTTCAGCAAGCTCGATGTTCACAGCAGCCCCTTTGTGCTCGGCAGCAACTCCCGCATTCGCTCATCGCGCGAGCAAGCCCCGCGCATGGCGCGTGCGAATGCTTTGAAGATCGCCTCGATCTTGTGATGGTTGCTGCGCCCATACATCGTCTTCACATGCACGTTGGCCTTCGCGCCGCGTGCAAAGCCGTCGAAGAAGTCTGCGACGAGTTCGCTTTGCAGGTCGCCAACCACAGGCACGGTCACCTGGTCGTCGACGACATACGCCACACGTCCCGAGAGATCGACTGCAGCCACGGCGAGAGTCTCATCCATCGCCATGACGAAATAACCGGCACGCAGGATGCCTTTCTTGTCGCCGAGCGCGTCAGCAAAGGCCTCACCCAGCGCGATGCCGACGTCCTCCACCGTGTGGTGCTGATCCACATCGAGATCGCCCACGCACTTCAACTGCAGATCGAATCCGCCATGCCGCGTAAACAGTTCGAGCATGTGGTCGAAGAAGCGAATGCCTGTCGAGACCGTATAGCTGCCCTGCCCATCGACATTCAACCGAAGGGAGATCTTTGTCTCCGTCGTATTGCGCTCGACGACGCCGATGCGTTCGCCGTTCACCGGAACGACGCCTAACTCCTGTACCAGATCACTCATGCGTGTGCCCTGCCTTCCTCGGGTGTCCACCCAATCTCTGTCAACGACTCGCGCAACGCCGCGATGCCGCGTGTGACGTGCTCCTCGATGCCAATGGTGATGCGCACATAGCCATCGCAACCCGGATCGGTCGAGCGATCGCGCAGCAGCACGCAGCGCTTCCGCATCGCGGCTACAAGCTCTTTGTGCTTCGGCCCAATGTCCATCAGGATAAAGTTCGAAGCACTCGGCCATGTCCGCACGCCCAGCTCCTCGAGCGCGACAAATACCCGCTCGCGTCCCTGATGCACCTGAAGGATGTACCAGTTCAGGTAGTCCTCATCGGCAAGCGCTGCGGGCAGCACGGCAAGTGCAACGCCGTTCACGTTATAGGGAGAACTCACCTTGCGCAGAAAGCCTATCAGCCGCGCATCGCCCACCACCATGCCGATGCGCAGATTCGCCAGCCCATAAGCCTTGGAGAACGTGCGCGCGACGATTAGGTTCGGCACGCTGCCAACATCGCCGAGGGTCGTTTCTCCATGAAAGTGGAAGTACGCCTCATCGACCATCAGCACGGCCTGCGGGGCGGCGGCGGCAATCGCCAGCAGATGTTCGCGGCTTACGATTGCACCCGTTGGATTGTTCGGTGAAGCGACGATGATGAGCTTGGTCTTCGGCGTAATTGCCGCAAGAAAGCGTTCGAAGGGAAATGCAAGAGTGTCGTCGGTCTGTACCTTGCGCAGGCCGGAGGTCATCATGCTGACCGACACGTCATACATAAAGAACGTTGGCGTGCAGATCAGCGCCTCATCGCCTTCGTCAAGAAACGCACAGGCCATCAGGTGAATCGCTTCGTCGACGCCGTTGGTCAGCAGAACTTGATCTACCTCGAGCCCAAAGTGTGTTGCGACGATCCTCTCAACGGGTTGACGCTCCGGGTAGATCGTCAATCCTTCGCTGGTTAGCTTCTGTAACTTCGCAAACACGCGGGGGCTCGGCGAATTGGTGTTCTCGTTGAAGTCCAGCCGTAGAGCGTCGCGACCGGCGAGCGGCGGATGATACTCCGGCATCGCCAGCACAGCAGCACGTGGCTGTGGGACAGTCACCGCCGTATCGCTCGTCTTGTTCTCCATCTCCGTCAGTACTGCCATACTCTCAGCCCTCGTCTTTCTAATCCCTAATCCCTAATCCCTAATCCCTAATCCCTAATCCCTAATCCCTAATCCCTAATCCCTAATCCCTTGCTTCTACCGCATCCTCACACGCACGCTTTCGGCGTGTCCTACCAAACCTTCTGCCTCGGCCAGCGCAATCGTATGCGGACCAACCTCACGCAGGGCTTCGCGCGTGTATTGCTGTACGGTAATCACCTTCACGAAGTCGAGCACGCTCAGACCGCCGCGCACGCGACCGTTGCGGCCGGTAGGCAGCACATGGTTCGGTCCGCTGATGTAGTCACCCATCGACTGTGGTGTGTGGTGCCCGATAAACACCGAGCCGGCATTCTTCACCCAGCGCAGATCGGCGCCTGCATCCACGGTTAGATGCTCGGGCGCAAGGCGGTTGGTCAGCACCTGCGCTTCTTCTACTGTCTTGGTGACGAATGCAAATCCCTGCGCTGCCAGTGAGGCTTGAGCGATCTCGTTGCCCTGAGCCTGGCGCTTTGTCTCGAGCGCAACCTCTTCGGCCAAATCCTGTTTGCTGGTGATGAGCACGGCCAGCGCTTCAGGATCGTGTTCGGCCTGCGCCACCAGGTCCGCGGCGATACCGCTGGGGTCGCCGCTCTCGCTGGTTACAACGATTTCGGTCGGCCCCGCCGGCATGTCGATGCCGGTCTCCTGCGAGACCGCAATCTTCGCCGCGGTCACATACAGATTTCCCGGTCCAACAATCTTGTCGACTGCGCCGATGGTCGCAGTCCCAAAGGCCATCGCCGCAATCGCCTGCGCGCCGCCCACGCGATAGAACTCGGTCACTCCCGCGAGATAGGCCGCAGCCATCGTCTCGCGAGCGGGCTTCGGCGAGCACACCACAATACGCTCCACCCCTGCTACCTGCGCCGGAGTGACAGTCATCAGGAGCGTAGAGGGCAGGGGATAGCGCCCCCCCGGAACGTAGCAGCCTACCGAGCCCAGCGGCCGCACAATCTGTCCGACCTCCATGCCATCCGAAGGCCGAAAGCTCCAGGCGCGTGGCAGCTGTTTCTCCGCGAAGGTGCGGATGTTGGCCTGTGCCAGCCGCATCGCGGCCTTCAGCTCTTCGCTCGTCGCTTCCCATGCGGATTGCATCTGCTCACGGCTCACGAGCAGTGGCTGTTCGGTGGTCATTCCATCGAAGCGCGCGGTGTACTCGCGCAATGCCGCGTCACCGCGCTCGCGCACAGCGACAAGGATCTCGCGCACGACGCTGTCGACCTTGGCGGTGTTTGCCGCGCCGCGCTGCTCGAGCTGTTGGATGGCGGCTTCCGCGGTCTTCGCGCCCTCGCCGAATGTCTTCAGAATTTTCATCAATCTCTCTTAGCTGGGTTTGAAGTTGAGCCTAAGTCCATTTTCACTAAGTCCATTTTCGTAGCTCCTTCCACGTGTCTTCAGGCGAGGTCTCCTGCAGCGGTTGGGCCTCCTGAAGAAGAGCTTCGCGAAGAGGTGTCTGCGGATCAGGACTGGGTTGCCCCGAAACTTGCGCGGCGTGTGACTCGCCCACTAGCTGCCGCCACCCCAGTGCGACGGTATCCAGCCTGCAGGTCTGCGGGTCATACGGGTCAAAGCGTATGGGCAGGACCGTACCCACTTGCGAGATCTGCGCAGCCCTGTCAGGAACCGTCAAACCCTGCGGTATGGTGGCCGTGTAGGGCGTAGCTCCGTTCTCCGGCGCGATGGACACCTGAAGTATCCACTTGCTGAAGCCGGCCTGGGCAAAGACTGCGGGCAGCGCCTCTTGCTGAACCGAGAGGATGGTGCCCTGGGCTCTGGCACCGGAAGCCAGAAGATCTTCGGAGAGCACGAGACCGTCCAGGCGATTGCCCGTGTTCGGGATTCGCTGTCCTGCCGTGAACTTCAGAGGCAGGATCGCACCTGCGCGTGGCGGCGACAGCGCATCCAGCTTGACGAAGACCCGGTCCCCCACGGTCAGGGAAGATTCCTTCTTGCACCAGACAGCCAGGGGGCGATGGCCGATGTTAACGAGGTTGACCTGCACATTGCCTGGGCCCCCGTCGGCATAGGTATTGGAGTCTACGACGATGTCCCCGACGGCGAGCTTGCCGGAGAACTGAGCGGGAAGCGCTTCCAGAGTACGGAGCCTGGTACTGCTTTGCCCCCCTTGAATGAGGGGACTATCGACGAAGTAAACGAGGTCGGAGTCTTTGACGTCCACGGCGACGACGCAGGGATCGCCGGGCTTGAGTACGCGTGCTGTCGCGGAGCGCACGGTCCGGCGCAACTGCGTGCCGTCCGTCTGGTAAACGTCCAGATCGATGCTCAACAGGGGCTGACCATATGGGTCGAAGCCTGCACTGTCTGTGCCAACGATAGTCCCCGCCAGAATCTCATTGGCCGGGTCCATCCGCTGAACCTGTGGTTGGCCAAGTCCTTGGATCTGCGGTCCGCCGGGATGAACCTGCATTGCCAGGACACGTGCCCTTAGTTTGCGCCTTGCCCACGCGAACAGAAGCGCCAGGACGATCACAGCAGCCAACAGACTAAATTGAAATGTCAACATAGTGGCCCACCTCTTCTCCGTTTAAAAACTGCGTCGTGCTGTTCTGTTCACAACCTAAGTTCTGCTAAAAGCGGTTCTTGCGCATCTGCCGCCGTTCGCGGCGTGGGCCGGTCAAAACTACACGCTTTGCCGCCTCTGGTCCAGCCGGGTAGATGCGATTGGGATTCTTCGGATCGATCACTACGGCCAGCCGCACACCCGCGGTGATCTTCTGCCCCGGCTCTACCCGTGAATGCAGTGTCACCGAACGGTTGCTGCCGCCGGGCTCCTGAATCCACATGGAGATCTTCATCATCGGCAAGGTCCTGCCGAACCGCTTCATCGGCTCCGCTGAAACCACCGTGGCATACACGGCCACGCCTTCACGTTCTGCCCTCTGCTGCCGCCAGCGTTGAAAGAAGTACAGAACGGCCGGCGTCGCAGCCGCCAAAAAGAGGAGTATCCAAATTGCAATCTTCATCAAATGCCTTTCGCGTCCTTACAGTACAACTTTGCTCAGCGGATACTCGACAATGCCTGTGCCGCCGGCAGCTTTCAGCTTGGGAATCACATCGCGCACGAGGGAGTTCTCGAGAATCGTGTTCAGCGCGACCCACTCGGGATCCTGCAGATGAGAGATGGTCGGCGAGTTCAACGCCGGCAGTACGCCCAGCACTTTGTCGAGATTAGTCTTGCGCACGTTCAACATCAGGCCGACCTGGATCTGCGCGGCCATCGCACCATTCAACATCAGAGAGAGCGTCTCGATCTTCGCGCGCTTCCACGGATCGGCCCAGGCCGTCTTGTTGGCGATGAGCTGGGTCTCGGACTCCATCAAGGTTTCGAGGATACGCAGACGGTTCGCCCGCAGGGAACTGCCGGTCTCGGTCACTTCGACGATAGCGTCGGCCAGTGTCGGCGGCTTCACCTCGGTCGCGCCCCAGCTGAACTCCACCGTTACAGGGATATTCTTCTCCGCGAAGTAGCGCTTGGTGAACTCCACCAGCTCGGTCGCGATGGTCTTGCCCGCCAGGTCCTCGGGCTTCTGAAAGGGTGAGTCCTCAGGCACGGCGAGCACCCACTTCACTCGCGTGCGGGACTGCTTGGAGTAGGTGAGCGACGTAACGCGTTCGACGTCGGATTGGTTCTCGAGCACCCAGTCGTTGCCGGTCAATCCGGCATCCAGCGCACCATGTTCGACGTAACGGGCCATCTCCTGGGCACGCACCAGCATGCACTCGATCTCCGTGTCGTCGATGGTAGGGAAGTAGCTGCGGCCACTGGCATAGATGTGCCAGCCCGCCTGTTCGAACAGCGCAATCGTAGCGTCCTGCAGGCTGCCCTTCGGAATTCCAAGCTTCAATTTGTTTGCCATGTCCAGGTTCTCAGTTCTCCGTTGCTCTCGCTTTTGTCGTTGCTTTTCTTGTTGTCATTCCCGCAGGGAATCTGCTTCTGCTATTTACCCAGGCTAAGTGGCTTGGTAAAGCAGCTCACCGAACCCTCGTGGCACACCAGCCCATCGCCTTCGACCTCGACGCGGAACAGTAGCGCGTCATTGTCGCAGTCGGTTGCGGCCGAAACCACGCGCAGCCGGTTGCCGCTGGTTTCGCCCTTCATCCACAGCTTCGAACGTGTGCGTGACCAGAAGGTTACGAAACCTGTCTCCGTGGTCTTTTGATAGCTCTCTTCGTTAAGGAAGCCGAGCATGAGCACTTCGCCGGTCTTCGCGTCCTGGACGATGCCCGCGACCAGGCCGCCGGCTTTCTCGAAATCGATCTCTGTTGCTGTCGTCATCTTTCCAATCCTCTTATGATCGGCTGAAGCTACCGATCTTGTAATCGGCTGAAGCTACTATCGTCGCGCAGCAAAAAGCCCGCTCGCGATGTGCGCGTCAGCGGGCCTGTCGTTGATCCTGTTGTGCGTTCTTGCTACTTCGCCGCACCGGACACAGCCGCCAACACGCTTTGCGCATGATGATGGTGATGGCCACGATGGTGCAGAAGAACGGTCATTGCTTTCTACGGTATCCGTGGCGCTCGCGGATGTCAATGAAGGGTTATAGACGGAGTTCGGTAGGTTAGATCCGGAGAGAGCCGTAATTGCCGGGAAAGACTGCTATTTTGACGGAAATGTTGAGGTAGCGTTTCCGGATTGCCCAGTCAGGATCGATGTGCGAATGCGGCAGACGGACCAGCGATAGAATCGGCCTCATCTCCAAGGTCCATGGCTGCGATGAGGCTGCTGTTCACGGTGAATACGTGGAGAACCTCGCTATCCGAAAGAACATCCCCCTGGAGGCTCTTGACAAGTTGGTGTACCCTGACGCGGATCTTGCCTCCATCTTCCTCGGTTATCGCAAGCGGTTCGACATGCGGATCGAACTCATCCCATTGTCGAGTCCAGTACGCGCGGATCTCTTCCTTTCCGACAACTTTGCCGCCCTCCGAAGCCTTGGGCCAGCTCACGTCTTGCGTCATCAGTGCCAATGCGCTGTCGATATCCCGCTTGTTGAATGCGGAGTACGCCTGCTCAATAAGGGTCTTAGTGTCTGCCATTCATCCTCCTGCAACGCTTGCCATGCTCGGTTCTCGTTATCCGGCCAGTTCACATTATCGCTAACGAGCTTCAGCAAGAGGAAGGGCGAAGCGGCGGGCCATCTCATCTTTAAACGCGCTTTTTGTGACGAAGCGTTCGAAGGGCCAGCGATCCGGAAACTAACTCGATGCCAATACTTGCCAGGATGCATCAGATGTATGTCACGCAAAACTATCCTGTTGCCTTGCCGGGGCCATAACGCTCCAAAGGCTTTGATGGGAAGTTTGTGGCATCTTTGGAGACCCTGATCGATGGTCAACTCATCCATGCTCACTGAACTTGGAGTCATTGTCCTGGCAGGCCTGATCTGCGGTGTGCTGGATATCACCTGCACGCTAACGCTGAGTAAGCTCAACGGGATCGCCCCCATGCGCCTGTTGCAGGCCGTCGCCAGTGGCCTGTTAGGCCCGAAATCTTTTGCGGGCGGCGTTAGCACTGCGGCTCTGGGCCTGGGATTTCACTTCCTTATCGCGTTTACGGCGGCGGGCGCCTACTTTGCCGCGAGCCGGAAGCTAAGCGTTCTCAACGAACACGCTGTGCTCTCCGGCCTTCTTTATGGCATCGCTGTACACCTGTTCATGAGCTTCGTCGTTTTGCCGCTGTCAGCTCTTAAACGTCCGTTTTCGATCAAGGCCTTTGCGACGCAACTGGTCGTTCATATGTTCTTTGTTGGCTTGCCTATCGCGCTTGTCGTTCGACATTTCGCGTAAAGGCTTTAGCTTTCGTGCGTCTTATAGCGGGTTGCGATATCTATAAGCCTCTTCACGAATAGCGTGATGTGGCTCTTTTCGACCCCACCCATACTTTGTCATCTCGACCGGAGCATGATGGTTTTATCGTCATGCGGAGTGGAGAGACCTGCAGTTTGCCTGCGCAAGCGATAGTGCTGGTGCAAACAAGCTACAGGTCTTGACGCAAAGCGCGCCACAAACATTTGCATCACGCTCTGCATCCTGCAGGTCTTGACGCAAAGCGCGCCACAAACATTTGCATCACGCTCTGCATCCTGCAGGTCTTGACGCAAAGCGCGCCACAAACATTTGCATCACGCTCTGCATCCTGCAGGTCTTGACGCAAAGCGCGCCACAAACATTTGCATCACGCTCTGCATCCTGCAGGTCTTGACGCAAAGCGCGCCACAAATATTTGCATCACGCTCTGCATCCTGCAGGTCCCTCCACTCCGGCGGCAAAAGCGCCGCCTGCGGTCGAGATGACAAAGTATGGGTGAGGCCGAAAACAGCACACGCTTCATGAAAGTGCTCTATCCAGGTCGTCGCCCTGGCGAAGGCTACTTCTCCACCAAAGTAAACTTCCGCTGGCCATCCTCGGCAATGTAGACCTGTCCCTTGCCGATGTCATACAGCCAGCCCGAAACGGTCAGCTCGCCCATCGCCATCGCGCCCGCGACGGAAGGGTGTGTCTTCAGGTGCTGGAGCTGCAGCAGAACGTTCTCCTCTGTGAGAACGGAGATCAACTCGCGCCGCCACTCAGCTTTGTTGTGCAGCGTCTCTGCCACGGAGAGAGCTGCCCGAGCGTTGGTCAGCCAGCTTGTGACCGTGGGCATGTCCTTTGTGCTGTCCGGCTGGAGCAGCGCCTTCATCGCTCCGCAGTCCGTATGGCCGCACACCACAATATGCTGCACGCGCAGAGACTTCACCGCAAATTCGATAACGGCGCTTACGCCGCCGAGCATCTCTCCGTAAGCAGGTACCAGGTTGCCGATATTGCGGGTCACGAAGACCTCGCCCATACCCGACTGCGTGATTTCGATAGGGTCGACCCGCGAATCGGCGCAGGCAATAAACAGAGTGTGCGGCCGTTGCGTCTCGATCGCAGCGCGCGCGTGCAGATCGGCCTGATTCGGATAGACCTCCGTCCGAAACCGGCGCACACCATTCTTCAATTGTTCCAGTACTGGGTCCATGTGGCTGCCTTTTATTCTAGGGTGGTGACTGCATAGTTCGGTGGCAGGAGGGTTGTCAGTTCTCAGTGGTCAGTTCTCAGTGTTTTACCTGACAACTGACCACTGACCACTGACAACCTGTCCCCCTATCGTTTCACGTAGCCCCACTAGCTTTCCCGCCACTTGATGTTGCAGCCGATGCTGCTGCGCTGGTTGGTGTCGGGGTGCTTGCCTTTTACGACTGCATCCAGCGCCGCGCGCAGGTCTTTGCCGGTTACTGGGGTGTCGTTGCCGAAGTCTCCGCGCCGTGGCCGGCTGTCGTCGAGCTGCCCGCGATAGACGAGTTTCAAATCCGCGTCGAAGAGGAAGAAGTCCGGCGTGCAGGCGGCCTCATAGGAGCGGGCGATCTCCTGGGTCTCATCCAGCAGGTAAGGGAAGTTCCAGCCCTGGAGTGCCGCCTGCTCGCGCATGGGCTCGGGGCCGTCCTGGGGATACTCGGTAAGGTCGTTGGATTGGATGGCAGCAATGGCGATCGGGCCATCGCCCTTCTCGCCAAAGTAGTCATGGCCGATCCGGCCCAGCTCTGCCTCCACATGTTTTACATAGGGGCAATGCACGCAGACGAACATCACCAGCAGTCCGCGCCGGCTCTCCGAGCCGGCCGTGGCGAAGATGTCGTCACGGCTCAGAGCCTTGCCGCTGACCACATCCACCAGTTCGAAGGCCGGGGCTATCGTCCCCAGCTGCACCATCGTCGATTCCGTTCTGGACATTTGCTGTTCTCCACTACCCATCATAGCGGCGATGCCCGGGGACCTTCGAAACGAGAGGAATCCCCAATCTGAATGTTGATCTTATGTTCATGGAATCGCCTTCTCGAGTCAGATAAATCTGGCCGAGGTTGCGCTAAAGCTCCTATAATCACGGGATAATTCGTGCTTTACAAAGTGGTGGTGTGTGGACAGGTCTGAGCAAGACAGGTAACAATACTTCCGCGTTCATGGCATGACACACCGAAACAAACTACCGGGCCCCTGGTCTCTGCAAAATTCATGTCGTTCGTCAAAGGCCCTTATGTCGATAATTCGCCGCTCCAGTGTTCGTATCCCACTCTTCCTGGCCGTCCTTTTCTCAACGCTATGTCTGCCTCTGGTGGCCCAGACTGTTCAAGGCTCCGCAGTCGCCGCACTGCGGCCCATTGCGCAGGCCAATCGCGTGTCGCCGCAGGCCAACCTTTCTCAGCAGACACAGCTTACGGGACACATTCCAGGCTGGGTAACGGCAGACCGCCAGACGACTGCCGCAGTTGATCTCAGTGCTCCGATGCGCATCTCCGTCGTTTTGCGTCGTGACCCGACGGTGGAGGCGGCGTTTGAGAAGCTGATCGCCGACCAGCAGAACCCAGGTTCGCCGCTCTATCACCAGTGGCTGGCGCCGCAGCAGATTGGCAACCTCTATGGGCCCACGGCTTCCGATGTTGCTGCCGTGACCGGCTGGCTGGCATCGCAGGGGCTCAGCGTCTTGTCTGTTTCCCCTAGCCGCATCTCTGTCAGGGTTTCGGGCTCGACTGCTTCTGTCGCCAACGCCTTTCGCACCAATTTTGCTTATTACAATCTCGCTGGCAGCGCACACCTTTCTGCGACCTCCGAGCCCACGATTCCAACAGCCCTCACCCCGGTTATTGCTGCTATCGACGGCCTCACAGAAGTTCCCGTTGAGCCGCAGAGCCACAGGACTCCGGCCTACCGGCCCGTTTCTCCCGCTACTACCGATCCGCAGCCGGAGCTCACTGCCAACACTGGTGATCATTTTCTGACGCCTAAAGACTTTGCCGTGATCTATGACGTCAACCCTGTCTACACCGCAGGCAACACCGGCGCCACGATTGGATCTATGGCACAACACGTTGCCATCGTAGGACGTTCCAGGGTCGCCGCTTCGGACATCTCCACGTACGCCACCAACACAGGAATTGGTTCCTATACCCTCAATACCATCGTCCCAACCGCAGTCGGGGGGATTGATCCAGGTATCACCCATACCAGCGATCAGGATGAAGCTACGCTCGATGTCGATCGCGTGATAGGGACGGCTCCCGGAGCCATCGTTGATCTGCTCGTCAGCACGGACGCAGGTGGAGGCATTGACGCTGGCCTGGATTACAACGTTAATAACCTGCTTGATCCCATCATGAGCGTCTCCTTCGGTAGTTGCGAGGCATCGAGTACCTCTGCCAATGAGAAGCAGAACGATGCCTTCTTTCAGCAAGCCGCTGCAGAAGGCATCTCCGTCTTCATCTCTTCGGACGACTCCGGTGTCGCTGGTTGCGAAGCTTCATTCGTCAACCCAACCGCGGGTCAGACCGCCAGCATCAATTCCCTCTGCTCCAGCGGCTACGTTACCTGCGTCGGTGGCACTGAGTTCAACGACACCGCCAGCCCAGCTACCTATTGGTCTTCTACCAATGGTGCTGGCTATCTCTCCGCGCTCTCCTATATCCCTGAGGGGGCCTGGAACGAACCTACCACTACCAATACCAGCAGCGGCTTCCAGGCGGCTGCTTCGGGAGGTGGCTCAAGCATTTACATCTCGAAGCCTATATGGCAGGCCGGTACTGGCGTCCCCGCCGATGGTCACCGAGATACTCCGGACATCTCTTTTTCGGCTGCCGATCATGATGGCTATTATGCCTGTCTGGACTACGCTCTTTCGTCAGGCCATACCTGTGCGGGGGGGGACTTTGTCGCCTTCTCAGGTACCTCCGCTGCAGCTCCGAGTATGGCCGGAATCGCTGCCCTGCTTAACACCAAGCTAGGTACGGCGCAGGGGAACATCAATCCGTTGCTCTACAAGCTGGCTACCTCCAGCCCTTCCGCCTTCCACGATGTGACTGTCGCCACATCCGGAGTCACAGGTTGCACGACGGCAACACCCTCTATGTGCAATAACAGCACTCCAGGCCCCACTGCGCTGACAGGTGGCGTTGCCGGCTACGCCGTGACTGCCGGATATGATTTGGCTACCGGCCTTGGTTCGCTCGATGTATCAAACTTCCTGACGGCAGCGGCGCAGCCGGTGGCCACGTTTACGGTTACGCCCGCAACAACAGCCATCACGCTGGCGGCAGGCGCGACGACAGGCAACACCGATATCATTACATTGGCCTCGCAGAACACCTTTGCAGGCACTGTGGCTCTCACCTGCGCGGTGACTAACTCCAGTGGCACGGCGGCGGGTACCTGCTCTTTAGCGCCTACTTCGGCTACGCTCACTTCGGGCAGTACTGCAACCAGCGTACTCACCATCAATACGACAGCTGGCGCCAATGGTGTTCTCAATGTAATCGTTACGGGTACCAGCGGTACGACTGTGGTTAATGCGTTGACTATCGTCGTAACAGCGACAGCACCCACTTTCACCATCACGCCTGCTACGACAGCCATCACGTTGGCGTCAGGCGCAACAGCGCCGCCGGACAACATCGCGCTGGCTTCGGTGAACAACTTTGCTGGTGCTGTGGCTCTGACCTGCTCGGCGATCAACGCCACCGGTACTGCGACGGGCACCTGCTCTCTGGCACCCACTTCGGCGACGCTCACTTCGGGCGGTACTGGAACCAGCGTGCTCACCATCAATACGACGGCTGGCACGAGCGGCTCTCTTGTCGTAACCGTATTCGGGGCGAGCGGATCGCTTGTCTCCGCTAATTCGTTGCCCATCGTCGTGACAGTGACGGCACCTCCAACGCCCTCGTTCACAGTGGTGCCTTCCCTCGCAGCTATTACGCTGACGGCTGGAGCAACAACGGGCAATACAGACAGCATCGCACTGGCTTCCGTGAACAACTTCGCTGGCGCTGTCGCACTGACTTGCTCGGTTGCGAACGCCAGCGGCACAGCGGCGGGCACCTGCTCTCTGGCACCCACTTCGTCTACGCTCGCTTCGGGTGGTACTGGAACCAGCGTGCTTACCATCAACACGACGGCCAGCACGAGTGGTTCCCTCGACGTAACGGTTACCGGCAGCAACGGAACGACTGTCGTTACCTCGTCGCCCATCGTCGTTACTGTGACGGTACCTCCAACTCCAACCTTTACGTTCAGCACGCCTTCTCCGCTCAGTTTTACCTCCGGTGCTACGACTGGTAACTCCGATACCCTCACCCTTACTTCGATCAACAGTTTTGCCGGTTCAGTTGCGCTTACCTGTTCAATCACAACGAGTTCCGCCGCCTTCCAGCCAACCTGCGCTGTTGCGCCGACGAGCGTTACGCTCACAGCAGGTGGTGCAGGCACCTCGACGATCACCATTGGGTCGACAACGGCTCAGGCGAACGCAACATCGGTGCAAGCGAAACTCGAGCGGCGTTGGGGCTTGAGTGGCGGAGCCTTCCTCGCTATGCTGCTGTTGGTTCCATCGTTGCGCCGTCGCAAGGCCCTCCGCTCGTTGGCTGCGTTTGCGGTGATGCTTGTAGGGCTCGCAGCACTCTCCGGTTGCGGAAGCGGCGGATCGACGTCCACATCGAAGAGCAGCGCCGGGACGTACACCGTCACGGTGTCGGGGACTGGTACGAGTGCTGGCACCACGACTGCCTCGACAGCGTCCACCACCTTCACGGTGACGATCAACTAACTCTCAACCAGTCCCAACAAGGGCCCTCGCTACAGCGAGGGCCTTTGCGTTGTTTGGCCACGTCGTATTCTTAAAATCACCGATGTCCACGCTGCCCTCGCGAATCCTCTCCGAAGCCGGCCACGCACACCGCACAGCCCTGCCGGTGGGGCCGAACGGTCTGCCGCTTTGCCGCTGGTGTCAGTTGG